>Ga0302320_10004621_pt1 | contig 31213 bp, 24 predicted proteins | sample Bog_T0_3_FD_202130 | JGI IMG/M metagenome (GOLD analysis project Ga0302320, IMG submission 202130) | Peat permafrost microbial communities from Stordalen Mire near Abisko, Sweden - Bog_T0_3 | ecosystem: Environmental > Terrestrial > Soil > Wetlands > Peat | place: Sweden: Abisko, Stordalen Mire... | reverse complement strand
GAACATGTGGCGATGACCAGCCACCGACAAGGTGGCTCAACACAACCGGGGCCGCGTTAGCGTCCCCGCTCAAGCCGCTTTGAGCGGCTCACCAAATGAAGCCCCCGGCTCTGCCGGGGGTAATCTCACTTCATAACGCTTGCCGTTCTTAACGAGTGGCGTTATGATCTGGCTGTGATCAAGAGCTTCGCGGACGCCGATACGGAGCTGTTATGGGATACCGGCAAGAGCCGCCGCATTCCGGCAAACATTCGTTCTTCGGCGCTGAAGAAGATCTCGCTGCTTGACTCGGCTGAAGCTTTGCCGGACCTCTTTTGGCCACCGGGGAACCGTTTGGAGGCCCTTAAGGGAGACCGCCAGGGGCAGTACAGCATCCGCATCAACGATCAGTTCCGCTTATGCTTCGTGTGGAGCGAAGGGAACGCTTACGGAGTTGAAATTGTCGATTATCACTAGGGGACGTCATGGAAAAGATTCCTTTTGGTTACTCGATCCACCCCGGCGATATTCTCAAGACGGAGTTCATGGAGCCGCTCGGGCTGTCCAGCTACCGGCTGGCAAAGCACCTGCACGTCTCCGCGCCGCGAGTGAACGAGCTGGTGCGCGGCAAGCGGTCGCTCACGGCCGACACCGCCATGCGCCTCAGCGTGTACTTTGGCAACTCGGCTCAGTTCTGGCTGAACATCCAGAACAAGCACGACCTCTGGGTCGCGGCAAAGAGCAAATCCCTGGCCAAGGTCAAGCCGAGGGAGCAAGCGGCTTAACTTCCTTTTCCGCCTCAATCACCGGACGCGTGAACAGGATCGTATCCGGCCCCACCGCCCCGCCGGTCATGATCATGCTCATGGCCTGCTCCATGTTGAGGTCGGTCTCGGTGACCCGCGCAATGGGCAGAATCTGCAGGAACGCCGAGGTCGGATTGATGGCGTTGGGCAACAGAACCGCGGCCAGCAGTTCGCCGGTGGTTGAATCCGTCAGGGTGCGGGTCAGGAAGCCGATCGACTTCTGGCCGGGGATGGGGAAGTCCACCAGCACCACTCTCTGGCTGGAGTCCTTCTTGACCATCATGCTGTCGATCAACTGGCGCACCGACGAATAGATCTTGGCGATGACCGGCAGGCGATCCAGCGCGGCCTCGAAAAGGCCGAAGGCCTGCCGGCCCACCACCAGCGAGGTGACCCGGCCCACCACATACAGCACCGCCAGGGTCAGCACGGTGGCCAGAATGAACTGCAGCCACGGCTCGCTGAGCCACTCTTCGGGAAAGATCGAGGCCAGCAGCCGGACCACCGGCAAGCCGGCCTTGGCCAACGCGCCCACCAGGAAGCTGAAGATCAGCCAGGTGACGAACAGCGGTCCAATGGTGATGATGCCGGCCAGGATGTTGCGTTGCAGGCTGCGCAGCGTTCGGGCTAGGACTGGTCTCACGCGCTTCTCCTGTCATTGAGGATACCGAATGCCGGCCGGGGGCCGCTGTGCGGAAGGAGCCAGTGCTTTTCGGCTTCGGGGCGGGGACCCGCCCTGCGCGTCGGCAACCCCGCATTCTGAGAATTTCCTTATATAGTAGGGAGGAAGGAAAGCCATGAACGATCCCCAGGGTCTCGGCTTGAGCGAATTCAGCCGCCAGCCAAACATCGCCAGCGAATCCCATCCGCGCGCAGTCGGCGCTCCGCTGCCAATGGGCTCAGGCGCCCGTGCGCCGCTGCCGGCAAATGCCGAGGACGCGCAGAGTTTGAAGGCCGTTCCTCCACCAGGGCGCGCGCTGGTGAATTCGCCCTTGCAGCCAGCCTCTGACCTCCAGCCCAGCGGACTGCAGCGCGCCGTCAATGCGCTGCGCATGGCTCTGCCGCTGGTGCAGCGCATTTTGCCCCTGCTCGACGGCAATATCGGCACCGCTGTCTCGAACCTGCTGAGCCCCCATCCGCAGCCCGCGCCGCACACGCCGCCGGTCAACCTGGAACCCATTGAGGACGGGCTGGCCCAGTTGCAAACGCAGCATCGCGATCTGCGCGACCAGGTGGTGGAGCAGAATGCCTCGCTCAAGAGGGTCGAGGACCAGTTGGAGATGGTGCGTGAGGCCACTGACCGCAACACCCTGGAGCAGCAGGAACTGCTCGAAGACCTCAAGGCGGTGGGCAACAAGGTCAACGCCTTTGCTCTCCTCGCCCTCGGTCTGCTGGCCGCTTCCATTCTTCTGAACGTGATACTTTATTTGCACATCAAGCGCGTTCTACCTTAGAAGACTCGACCTTCGGCCCGAAGATGCTCTTGTCTCAGGGCTTGGGGCGAGGCATTTATCACTTCGGAAGTGGTTTTGGCTGGTCCGGAATGAACCAAATTTGGCACCATCAATCGACTTGTTCCTTATGTAAATACCAATATCACGAGTTCTGCTCACTTTCCCCTTGGCGGGGATCTGCACTGTTGCCAGTTGTATTTTAAGAGGGCTAGTATTCGGCATAGTTCACACGGGTCTGCTCAGAATGACCCCGCCCTATGCCCGCAATGCAGTTGTTCCCAAGTTCACAGAGCTTTACCAACGAGCGGCGCTTACCGGCGCTCGCGGACGGAGTGTTTCGTCATGGCATGGTATGCCTACTGCATCGGTGAAAAGCAAGCATTTCCTGAATTGGCCCGTCATCGCAAACCTGTTCCGATGGAATCCCTCCACGGAGTGAGCGGCAACCAGGTATTTCTTTACCCCGCCAGCGACCTCGCAGTGATCGTGAGCGAGCACAACCCCCAGGAAGCCCTGAACCAGAAGTCGGGTGTGGACCACGCCCGGGTCATTGCGGATTGTTTTCAACATTCCACGGTGTTGCCCTTCCGGTTTGGGACTGTCTTCAACGACGATGAAGCGTTGCGCAAGTCCATTCGCTCCAACCAGCGCCAGTTTCTGGGCAATATCGACAAGGTGCGCGGCAAGACCGAGATGCACCTGAAAATCTTTGTCGATGACTGCTGCACCCACACTCAGGACAAGCTCCAGCCCGCCGAGGGTGTCGGCCGGCAATATCTGACCAACCTGCGGGAGAACGCAGCGCGGCTTCGCGAGCGCCAGACTCGCGCCCGCGCCGTCAGCTTCCAGATGCATCGCCTGTTCATGCCCCTGGATGAAGAAGTAAGCTGCCGGCTCACGGAAAGCGGCAAGATGGTTCTGGATATTGCGCACCTGATCGAGCGCAAGTACGTGGAGCGCTATCAGAACAAATTCTCCACCACCAGCGTCATGATGCGGGAGTGCCAGATGCAGCTTTCAGGCCCCTGGCCGCCCTACCACTTCGTCCACAGCCTTACCCGCGGCGCGGCTCATCCGCATCCGGCGGCAACAGCCGTTCCGGCGGCGGTCCCGGTGGTTCTGCCGGTGGCCAGCTTCCCGGAGCCGGTTCAGGTGGCGGCCATGGCCTGAGTCCTGGACTTGGTGGTCCTTTGAACAGCCTCTAACCTGCCAAACCCCGGTCCTGACCGGGGTTTGGTGCGTAGGGCGAGTGTTCGGGCCCGCAAAGCAAAAAAAGAGGGAGTATTCCGGGGCGCGGAATATACCCTCTTCTTGGTTGCGAGTCGCAGCCTGCCTACCGGCCGTTCTACTTATAGGAAGCGATGGCACTCGCTTCGTCGTCGTAGATGTCGAATACGGTGTAAAGCTTGGTCAGTTGCAAAAGGTCGTGGACCTTCTTGGTCAGGCTCAGCAACTTCAGCCCGGCCGCCTGGTTCTTGGCCGTCGTGTAGGCGCTCACCAACTCGCCCAACCCCGAGCTATCGATGTAGTTTACGTCCCCCAGATTCAGCAGGATGTTTTTGGATCCCTTGCTGATCAGGTCGCGAATGGCATCGCGCAACTGCACACTGCCCTCGCCAAGAGTGATTCGCCCGCTCAGATCCAGAACTGTTACACCGTCCACTTCACGGGAAGCAATTGTCAGCGCCACGGAATTTCCTCCTTGTTGATACTACGGTTACGGTTATAGCACCTTTGCAGTTCCGGGGGCAGCCAAAACCCCGGCATGACCGGAGGGCGAGCGGGAGAAGATTGACCGCCACCCTCTTCCGGCCCTTCTGCGCAAGCACCTATGCCATTCGGCCAGCCGGCGCCAGGTGTTTCACCAGCGTCAACTCGGTTCCAGGATGCAGTTGTCGAAAGTGTACCTCATCCATAAAGGAACGGATAAGGAAGATACCGCGACCGGTGCCGCGCAGCAGGTTTTCCGGCGCCAGGGGGTCGGGCAGGGTGTTCGGATCAAGGCCTTTTCCCTGGTCGGCGATGACAAACACCAGCGCCCGGCCAGTGTTTTCAAAGCTGGCGGTGATCTGCTTGGCCGGGTCGTACTCGTTACCGTGCAGCACGGCGTTGACGGCCGCTTCCCTGACCGCCATGGTGACGCGAAAGCGCTCGTCCTCGTCGAGGCCGGCCTCGCAGGCCAGCTTCTCCGCCGTCGCTTCCACCTCGCCCACGCTCTGCATGGTGGAACTGAGCTTGAAGCTCAGCCGTCCTGCCCTGGGTCCGTTCACCGGATATCTTTCCGCCTTATCCAGGCTCGGGAAGAAAACACACTCTTTTCCCGCCGCGCCTCGCAAACCTTGCTCCCGAGTTTCATGGCTGGCAAGGAACTGTGTCAAGGGGCGGGCGTTCGGGAATCGAGCGAGCCGGCACCGCGCCGCACGCGGAGCTCGTTGAGCCAGACCCGTGCGGAGGAGTTCGTCCGCCCAATTCTTCCTTGCCACAGTGCGCAATGCGAATGGCAAATGGGAGAACTGTGCAAGCTCACCGGAAAGTGAGATCGTGCACCTGCGCAGTTACCCGCTGGATGCCTCTACCGCCCCAAACCCGCCCCCAGGGGAATACACTCACCACATGCAACCGCGCACCACCGCTCGCATCAGTCTTACCGCCCTGCTCGGCACTCCGGTGACCGATGCGCAGGGCCATCTGCGCGGCAGGCTCAAGGACATTGCCGTAGCCACCGGCCCGGACGCGGGGAAAGTGGCCGGCCTAGTGCTCAAGACCCGCGCCGGGTTGTGCATCGTGCCCTCGCACGAGGTGATGGAAACTCCCGCCGGCACGCTCGAACTGCGCTCTTCGGGCACCTTGGTTCCGCTCGAGGATCAGGGCAATTATCTCTATCTTCAGCAGGACCTGGTGGACCGCCAGATCATCGACATTCATGGCCGCAAGGTGGTGCGGGTCAACGACGTCGACCTGGAGTGGATGGGGCAAGGCGCGGCCCACCTGCTGCGCGTCTCCGAGGTCGAGGTGGGATTGCGCGGCGCATTTCGCCGCGTCTTCAAGGGCCTGCTGCCGCGCGGCACGCTCGAAACTCTCAGCCGGAGGTTCGCCGCGCGCGGCATTCCCTGGCAGTTTGTGGATGTCATCGAGGTCGATCCGGCCCGCCGCGTCAAGCTGCGCATCGAGTATGAGCGGCTGGCCGAGATGCACCCCTCCGACCTAGCCGACATTCTCGAAGACCTGGCGCCGGCAGAGCGCGAAGTCATCTTCACCTCCCTGGACGAAGGAGTGGCCGCCGAAACTCTGGAAGAGGTGGATCCCCGGCTGCAGAAGGCGCTGCTCGAAAAACTGGACGAGGAGAGGATCGCCGACATCGTCGAGGAGATGGATCCCGGAGCCGCCGCCGACCTGCTGGCCGAACTTCCAGAGGAGCAGTCCGACGCCATCCTGGAAGAAATGGAGCCCGAGGAGCGCCAGGAAGTCGAGGATCTGCTGGAGTTCGACGAGGACTCGGCCGCCGGCTGCATGACCACGGACTTTGTCTTCCTGGGCGTGGAGGCGACCGTGGCCCATGCAGTGCAGGCCTTGCGCGACTTCGACGGCGACCCGGAGAGTGTTACCGAAATCTACCTGCTGGACGACAAGCGGGTGCTGCGCGGCGCCGTCTCGCTGGCGCGGGTGGTGATGGCCCAGCCGGAGACGCGGCTGTCGGTGCTGGCCGAGCCGCGCGTGCTTTCCTGCCCATCCGGTCTCCACCAGAACGAACTGGCGGAGCTTTTTGACAAGTACAACCTGCACGCGCTGCCGGTCGTGGACCCTCTGGGCCGCATGGTGGGGGTGGTGCAGGCAGACCACGTCATCAGCTTTCTGCGCGAGAAGCTGTAATCCGGTTCTGAGGCAGTTACCCGCGTAGTGCAAGGTCACATTTCCTTCTGGAAAGAGTCGCTTAGCGGTGGCGGTTTCGCTCTCCAACCAGCGGAGAGTCGCCAATTGTTGGCGAGCCAGGGGAATTCTGAGCAAAATCGGACAGTTCCGGCCCACTGATAGCACGAATCCGCAAGAAAAGGGTTGGGTAAAACCAGAACTGTGAAAGAATCGGGATATGATGCAGTTTCCTAAAATCATTCAGGGCGGAATGGGAGTTGGTGTTTCCAACTGGCGCCTGGCCAACGCGGTCTCGAAGCTCGGCCAGCTCGGCGTTGTCTCCGGCACAGCGCTGGATCAGCTTTTTGTGCGCCGCCTCGCCGACGGCGACCAGGGCGGGCACATGCGCCGCGGCCTGGACGCCTTTCCCTTCCCTGAGATGGCCAAACGCATCTGGCAGGAGTACTTTGTGCCTGGCGGCAAGGCTGCCGGAGCGCCCTACCCGGCTACCCCCATGCACCAGCGCCGCGACCTGCGCAAGGTGGTCGAGCTGTGCATTGTGAGCAACTTCGTCGAGGCGTACCTGGCTCGCGAAGGCCACAAGAACGCCGTCGGCGTCAATTTTCTTGAGAAGGTGCAGATGCCGCACCTGTCCTCGATTTACGGCGCCATGCTGGCCGGCGTGGGCTATGTCCTGATGGGCGCGGGCATTCCGCTGCATATTCCCGGCGTCCTGGACGCCTTTGCCGCGCACCGTCCGGCGGAGTACAAGCTGAGCGTGGTGGGCGCTGTGCCGGGCCAGGACACGGCCATTAACTTCGATCCTGCCGACTACGTGGACGGCCCGCTGCCCACGCTCGAGCGGCCCCGGTTCCTCTCCATCGTTTCTTCGAACACCCTGGCCACCACCATGCTGCGCCGGGCCAACGGCCGCGTCGACGGACTGGTCCTTGAAACGCCCATTGCGGGCGGCCACAATGCGCCCCCGCGCGGCAAGCTGCAGCTCAACGCCGCCGGAGAGCCGGTTTATGGCGAGCGCGACCAGGTGGACATTGCCGGTTTGCGCGCCCTGGGCGTTCCTTTCTGGATGGCGGGTGGCTACGGCAACGCGGAAAAAGTGCGCGAAGCGCTGGAGCAAGGTGCGGCGGGTGTGCAGGTAGGCACCGCTTTCGCCTTCAGTGAGGAGTCCGGCCTGCGTCCCGACCTGAAGAATTCACTCCTGGCCCAGGCCATGGACGGCTCCGGCGAGGTGTTCACCGACCCGCTGGCCTCGCCTACGGGATTTCCCTTCAAGGTTGCCCTGCTCGAAGGCACATCTTCCTCGTTCCCGATCTACCAGGAGCGGAAACGGGTCTGCGACCTGGGCTACCTGCGCGAAGCCTATTCCGCGCCGGACGGGAATATCGGCTACCGTTGCTCGGCCGAGCCGGTGGCAAACTACCTGGCCAAGGGCGGCAAGGTCGAGGACACGGTAGGACGCAAATGCCTGTGCAACTCCCTGATGGCCAACGTCGGCTACGAGCAGACGCGGAAGGATGGATACGTGGAGCCGGCCCTGGTCACCGTGGGCGACGACCTGAACACCGTGGCGCAGTTCCTCGCGCCCGGCCAATACTCCTATAGCGCCGCCGACGTGGTTGAGTCCCTGCTGAGCCTGACCGCCGATGCCGTTGCCGACGAGCACTTGCTGGCCGCTACCGCCTGACGGGCCCGGAACCGTTTGAAGAACAGAACCAACTGGCTGTAGTGAAGGCGCGGCTTCGGTCGCGCCTTTTTTATGAATTGTGGAGCCTCCACTGGCACCTGCCATTGCCCCTCAAAGGTCAAATTCACACAACGTTTGCAATCTCTTTGCCTGCGTGCTGTACTCTGTTCATGGTTTCGCGCGGCCTCCGCACCTTGAACTTAACGGGCCGCCGGACGAGGGCTGACCGGTTGAGCCAAACGGTATTTGTACTGGAAGACGACGTCGATATCGCACGTCTGGTGCAGCATCACCTGGAGGCGGCGGGCTTCACCGCGCGCCTGTTTCACACCCCTACCAACGTCATTTCCGACGCCGAGCGCCAGGCGCCGGCCTTGTTTCTGCTGGACATCATGGTGCCCGGCGGGGACGGCCTGGATGTCTGCCGCCGCCTGCGCCTTCACCCCGCGCTCTCCACCATTCCGATCATTTTTCTGACCGCCCGGGCGGCGGAAAACGATCGTGTGCTGGGACTTGAACTGGGCGCGGACGACTACATCACCAAGCCCTTTGCGACCCGCGAGCTGGTAGCCCGGGTGAAGGCTGTGCTGCGCCGCTTCGAGCGCCCCACCTCGCCCTCGGTCATCAGTTTTGAAGAAGTGGTCATCGACGCCAATGCCATGCAGCTCACGGTGCGCGGCCAGCTGACCACCACCACGGCCACCGAGTTCCGTCTGCTCGATTACCTGGCGCGGCACCCCGGCCGGGTTTACAGCCGCGACCACCTGCTGGACGCCGTGTGGGGCGATGCGCGCTTCGTTACGCCCCGTTCGGTCGACGTCTACGTGCGCCGCATCCGCGAGAAGATCGAAGTCGATCCGGAAAACCCGCGCTATCTGAAGACGGTGCGCGGGGCGGGCTACCGCTTCGAGATTCCCAAGAGCGAGTAGGCACACTTGACCGGCAAATTCTTTTTGAAGCTGCTTGGACTCGTCGTTCTGCTGCTGGTTCTCGAGGCGGCGGCAATGGAGCTGGTTTTTGTTCCCTTGATCGCCGGCAAGTTGCTGGAGCGGACGCCGGGTGAGACCTTCCTTCTGCTCCGCAACGAGATTCTCTGGTCGGCCCTGATCGCGCTGGCCGTGGTGTTGCCGGTGGCCGCCTGGGCTACGCACCGCGTCGTTACGCGTCTGGAAAAGGTGGTCGCCTTTGCCCGGCGCATTGCCGGCGGCGAATGGAGCGCCCGCCTCACCGTGGCCCACAGGCGGGATGAGCTGTCGGCCATGGAGGTCGCGCTCAACCAGACCGCCGAGCAACTGGGTCAGAGCTTTGCCGAGATCGAGAGCCGCCGCCAGGAACTGGCCGCCATGCTCGACTCCATGCAGGAGGCGGTGGTCGCGGTCACCGCCGAGGGCTTTGTTCGCTGGTCAAACGCCGTGATGCAGCGCATTGCCGGCACGCAGATCAGGGCCGGCCGGCCGCTGGTTCACTTCGTCCGCGATCCGGAACTGCTGGCCTGTGTGCGCGGGGCTCTGGACCAGCGCGAAGTGCGCTTTGGCCGCGCCAGCTCCCTGGCCCCGGGCAGAGTCTTCGAAATCAACGCTGTACCGCTGCCTTCCGGAGGCGCACTGGCCGTGCTGCACGACGTCACCCGGATCGAAGTCGCGGAAAAATCCCGCCGCGACTTCATCGCCAACGTCAGCCACGAGCTTCGCACCCCTCTGACCTCCATCCAGGGTTACGTCGAGACGCTGATCGAAGACCCGCACCCGAATAAGGCAACGACCCGCGAATTCCTCGGCGTGGTTTTGAAAAATGCCACCCGCATGAACCGCCTGACTGAGGACCTGCTGGCCCTGGCCAGCGTGGAAAGTCCGGACTACAAGCTGGCCCTGCAGCCAGCGCGTGCCAGCGCCCTGGTAGAGGATGCCATCGAGTCCCTGGGCGGCATCGTCGTCGACTCCGATGTCGATATCGAGTCCTCCGGCGCGCCCGATTCCCTGGTGATGGCCGACCCCGACGCCATGAACCAGGTCTTCGGCAACCTGATTGAAAACGCCCTCAAGTACGGCAAGACAGGCAAGCGCATTCGCGTCGGCGCGCGGCTGCTCCGCTCGGAAGATGCCAGCGAGGTCGAGTTCACCGTCGAGGACTTCGGCCCAGGCATTGCCTCCGAGCACCTGGCCCGCATCTTCGAGCGCTTCTACCGCGTTGACAAGGCGCGGTCGAGGGAGTCCGGCGGCACTGGCCTGGGCCTGGCCATCGTCAAGCACATTGTCCTGGCCCACGGCGGCCGCATCTGGGCGGAAAGCGAACTCGGCTGCGGCGCTCAATTCCACTTCACCCTGCCCCTGGCTCCCGGACCCAACCCGCCTCTGGCCCCCAGTCCATAGGCATGGAGTCTCGTTCGATGCTAACGCAGGCCTCACGACACGCCTGAGCGGCTCTTCTGTACTCTTGCCGGAATCGGGCGGTGCGGGCTCGACTCAGTCGCTGCAAGCGCCGAACACAGTCGTGAAAACCGATCCCAGGCCAAAAGTCGAAAACACGAAAACGTGGCTTCCGAGGCTGGCGGCACGTGACATCCCCGTTCCCCTTCAACTTGGACGTCCGGACCGCTCGCGGTCCGGATGTCCAACTATTTGCAGCGCTTTCGCGGGCAGCGTGCGGCATGCTATTGCGGGACCGTATATCCTAAGAAGTTGAACACTTCCCCCAACCATCCCGAGGTCACGTGCCCATGCCTGATTTTTCTACTCAATCTGAAGACCCGCGCGCTGGTTTTCGACGCCATACTGGGAAAGAATCGACTCCAACTCACCAGCATCCGCTCACGAGAGTCCTCGAAGATCGAATTGCCATCATCGATGGAGCGATGGGCACCACCATCCGCACCTACGGCATGAAGGAAGCGGACATCCGCGGAGAGCGCTTCAAGAACTCGAAGAAGGACCTGCTCAACAATGGCGACCTGTTTTCCCTGACCCAGCCGGGAATGATCTGCGACATCCATCGCCGGTTTTTGGAGGCCGGGGCGGACATCGTCGAGACCAACACCTTTGGCGCCACCAGCATCACCCAGAGCGAGTTTTTTGTCGACGATCCGAGGGAGCGCGGCGGGCGCAAGGACCCTGCCTTCTACCAGAAAATCATCGAAGATGCGTTTCTCGGCAATCTGGCCTGGGAGATCAACCAGACGTCGGCGCGGCAATGCCGGGAATGGGCCGATCGCGTGGCCAACTCAACCTCCCGCCCCCGGTTTGTGGCGGGGGCCATCGGCCCGTTGACGGTGTCGCTGTCGAACTCGCCGGATGCCGAGGATGCGGGCTTTCGCGTGGTGACCTTCGACCAGGTGAAAGCAGCTTATGCCCAGCAGGTGCGGGCCCTGATCGCCGGCGAGGTGGACCTGCTTCTGGTGGAGACCATCTTCGACTCACTGAACGCCAAGGCGGCACTGGTCGCCATCCGCGAGGTGTTCGATGAGGACGGATTGGCGGCGAACCATAAAGAACTTCCCATCATGATTTCGGCGGCAGTCGGCCGCGGCGGTGAGACCATGATTTCCGCTCAAACCACCGAGGCTTTCTGGACCGCGGTGAAGCATGTGAAGCCGCTGTCGGTGGGGCTCAACTGCTCGCTCGGACCCGATCTGATGTATCCGTTTCTTTCCGAACTGTCGGAGAAGGCGGACGTGGCCATTTCCTGCTACCCGAATGCCGGCTTGCCCAATCCGCTGTCAGAGACCGGTTTTGACCTGGGGCCGGCGGACATGGCCCGGTACCTGGGCGATTTTGCCCGCGCCGGGCTGATCAATATTGCCGGCGGCTGCTGCGGCAACACGCCGGAGCACATCGCGGCCATTGCCAAAGCTCTGGAGGGCCAGGCTCCGCGACCCTACGGTGCGTTGCCTGGCGACGGATCATTCGCACTTCAGAACGAGGGCAGAGCATGAGCGTGGACGAGAACGTGAACGACAGCTTGGCGGGAACGACGGTTGTGGAGACGAAGCCGCTTCGTCTCTCCGGTTCGCAGCCTTTCACTCAGCAGCCCGGCGTTTTCATCATGATCGGGGAGCGGACCAATGTGGCCGGTTCGCCCAAGTTCGCCAAGCTGATCAAGGAAGGCAAATTCGAAGAAGCGGTGAGCGTGGCCCGGCAGCAAGTCGAGAACGGGGCCAATGTCATCGACATCTGCATGGACGAGGGCATGATCGACGGCGTTGCGGCTATGACGCGCTTCCTGCAGTTGCTGGCCAGCGAGCCCGAGGTCGCCAAGGTCCCCTTCATGGTGGACTCCTCGAAGTGGGAAGTGATCGAGGCCGGCCTCAAGTGCCTGCAGGGCAAGGGCATCGTGAACTCGATTTCGCTGAAGGAAGGCGAAGCGAAGTTCCGCCAGCACGCCGCGGCAGTTCTGAAATATGGCGCCGCGGCGGTGGTGATGGCCTTCGACGAACAGGGCCAGGCCGCGACTTACGAGGAAAAGAGTCGCATTTGCGAACGGGCCTACAAGATACTGGTCAACGAGGTCGGTTTCCCGCCCGAAGACATCATCTTCGACCCCAACGTTCTCACCGTGGGGACGGGCCTGGAAGAGCACAACAACTACGCGCTTGACTTTATCCGCGCCACGCGCTGGATCAAGGGCAACCTGCCGCACGCCAAGGTGAGCGGCGGAGTCTCGAATATTTCATTCAGCTTTCGCGGCAACAACAAGGTGCGCGAGGCCATGCACTCGGCGTTTCTTTATCACGCCATCGCGGCGGGCATGGACATGGGCATTGTCAATGCGGGGATGCTCGAAGTCTACGAACAGATCGATCCCGAGCTGAAGGTGCTGGTCGAGGACGTTCTGCTCAATCGCCGGCCCGACGCGACGGAGCGGCTGGTTGATTTTGGCGAAGCGTTGAAGAGCGCGGGCGGCGTGGTGGTCAGCGAAAAGAAAGCCGAGGAATGGCGCAACGGCACGGTCGAGGAGCGTCTTTCGCACGCCCTGGTCAGGGGCATCGACGCCTACATCGAGGTCGACGCCGAAGAGGCGCGCGTCAAGCTTGGCCGTCCCCTTCTGGTCATTGAGGGCCCGCTGATGGCGGGGATGGGCGTGGTCGGCGACCTGTTTGGAGCCGGCAAGATGTTCCTGCCCCAGGTTGTCAAGTCGGCTCGCGTGATGAAGAAGGCCGTGGCCCATCTGACGCCGTTCATGGAAGCTGAAAAAGCGGCGATGGTTGCTGCCGGCCAGATCGTCAAGGCGCAGGGAAAAATCGTGCTCGCAACGGTCAAAGGCGACGTTCACGACATTGGCAAGAACATCGTCGGCGTGGTGCTGGCTTGCAACAACTACGAAGTCATCGATATGGGGGTGATGGTCCCGTGCGAAAAGATCCTCGAACGCGCCAGGGCGGAGAAGGCTGACCTGATCGGCCTGAGCGGCCTGATTACGCCGTCTCTCGATGAGATGGTCCATGTGGCCCGCGAGATGGAGCGGCAGGGTTTCAAGCTGCCTCTGCTCATCGGCGGGGCCACCACCAGCCGCGCGCACACCGCGGTCAAGATTGCGCCGCACTATGGCCAGCCGGTGATCCATGTGGTGGATGCCAGCCGCGCCGTGCCCGTGACCACCAGCCTTTTGAGCGACGACGGCAAGGCGGAATTTGTGGCCGAGCATCGGGCCGAATACGACCGGCTTCGCAAGGCGCACTCCGCGCCGCGCCAATCGCTCGTTTCGCTTGAGACCGCGCGCACCCGGCGCACTCCGATCGAGTGGCGCGCCGAAGACCTGCCCCAGCCGGAGTTTACCGGCGTGCGCGTGCTCGACAACTTCCCCCTGGCCACGCTGCGCGAGTACATCGATTGGACGCCGTTCTTCCACGCCTGGGAACTGAAGGGCGTTTATCCCCGCATCTTCGATCACCCGGAGCAGGGGGCGCAGGCGCGTCAGATCTTTGATGAAGCCAATGCTCTGCTGGACCGGATCGTCGCAGAGGACCTGATCACGGCGCGCGGCGTCTATGGGTTCTTTCCTGCCAGTGCTGTTGGCGACGACGTTGAGTTGTACACGGACGATTGGTATGAAAAGGTGCTGGGGCGGTTCCATTTCCTCCGGCAACAGGCAAACAGGGAAGGAAACGAACCTTGTCGCTCTCTCTCGGACTTTATTGCCCCCAGGGATAGCGGCCTGCCCGATTCCATCGGCGCATTCGCGGTCACCAGCGGCATCGGCTTGAAGAAGCTGTGCGACAGTTTCCGCGCCCAGCACGACGACTACAACGCCATCATGGCCGAGGCTATCGCCGACCGGCTGGCGGAAGCCTTCGCCGAGTGCCTGCACAAGCGGGTGCGCGACGAGTGGGGCTACGGCCGCGCCGAGGCACTGGGAATCGACGACCTCATCCACGAGAAGTATCGCGGCATTCGCCCGGCGGCGGGCTATCCGGCCTGCCCCGATCACACCGAGAAGGGCACGCTGTGGCGCCTGCTCGATGTCGAGGCGAACACCGGGATGCAGATTACCGAGTCCTTTGCCATGTGGCCCGGCTCGAGCGTGAGCGGGCTCTACTTTGCTCACCCCGAGTCGCGCTATTTTTCGCTGGGCAAGATCGGCCGCGACCAAGTCGTTGACTACGCATTGCGCAAGGAGATGACCGTTGCCGAGGTCGAGCGCTGGCTGGGGCCGAATCTCAACTACGATCCCGCGTAATGGCATTCCGTCGCGTGAACTTCGCAATTGCGGCAGAGAATGAAACCAAAGCAGGCGAACATACCGGCGCAACGAGGCTTCGACAAGGAACTCACGGAGCTTGTTGCGCTCAGCGAAGCCTTGAAGTCCGGCACCGTTCCGGACGCCGCTCAAATCGATCACCTCCGCAAATCCCTCGCCCACCGTAATAACTTCCTCGTCTCGAAAGCCGCCAAGTTAGTCGCCGACGCGGAACTCTTCCAACTGCTCTCAAACTCACTCGCCGCCTACGATCGTTTCTTTCTGGACCCCACCAAGACTGATCCGCAATGCTGGGCGAAGATTGCGCTGGCCAAGACGCTGGTCAAGCTGGAGCACCGGCAGAAGGATGCTTTCCTGCGCGGCCTGCGCCATCACCAGATGGAGGCCACGTGGGGTGGCGTAACTGACACGGCCGGAGCGCTGCGCGGCGCCTGTGCCCATGCGCTGGTCGATTGCACTGGCATCTCCGACGCCGAATTGCTCAACATTCTTCTGGAGCCGCTGGTAGATTCCGACAAGACTGTTCGCATTGAAGCGGCGCGCGCTATCGGCCGAGTGGGCGGAGTGAGCGCCGCGCTGATCCTGCGCCTGCGCGCCCTGCTCGGGCTGGGAATTCAAGAGCAGGATGAGCCCGAAGCGCTAGGTGCGGTCTACTCCGCTCTGCTGGCCGTTGAGGGCGAGCGGGCCATCGCGCTGGTGGCGTCGGTCCTAAAGGAGGGCGACGACCTGGCAGCCGAGGCCGCGTTCGCCTTGGCGGAGATGCGCACACCTGAGGCGCTGGCTGCGTTGCAGGCCCGTCTCCAAGCCGACTCGGAAAGTCGGTTCGGCACGGTGCTGTTGAGTGCCATCGCGCTCACCCGTCTGCCCGCGGCATTCGACTTCCTGCTTGCGCTCATCGAGCGGGATGCGCGCGAAGCCCCATTGGTCATTGAGGCTATTGGCGGCTCCGCGCCCACGGCCGAGTTGCGTGCCCGTGTCGAGCAGGCCGTTCGAGAGACGGGCAGCCCCCGGCTGCAGCAGGCCTTCGCCCAGCACCTCCCAAATTAAAACAGCCCGCTCCGCTCAGCCCCGATCAGAAAGCCTGCCGATTCTGTTTTGCGAGGATTTGCGTAGAATTACCGCTGCTTGTGCAACATTGGAATTACGGCAAATGAGAACATGTGTGGCCTCCTCGAACGGCCGGGGGCACAACCGCTTTACCGCGGCACTCCCGGCCGTTCGTTTTTTCCAGGAGTCCGTCTTACCGCTGCGGGCAAGGCGCACACGAGTTCCGAATCACCAACTCCGGTTTGATCACGATCTGGCGCGGCTTCAGCTCGGGGTTCTCGACGCTGGCCAGAATCTCCCTGGCCGCCATCATCCCCATCTTGATAAGCGGCTGGCGTATCGTCGTCAGCGTCGGCTGGACGATGGTTGCCGCCTGAATGTCGTCGAATCCCACCACTGAAATCTCTTCCGGAATCTGCTTGCCCGCGTCGCGAAATGCGTGAATGGCCCCGATGGCCGACAGATCGTTGAAGGCCAGCAGGGCGGTGAAGGGCCGCGTCGCTTTCAGCAGCTTCTCCCCGGCGATATATCCCTCGCGCACCGGGTTCAGTCCGTTGTCGATACGTTCCAACTGCACCACGTGCTCTTTATAAATGCGCAGCCCCAGCGCGTGCGCAGTGGCCACGCAGGCGGCCCAGCGCGACTCCGTGTCGCTCGATTCCGTGTGCCCTTTCAAGAAGGCGATCCTGCGATGGCCCAGTGCATGAAGGTGTTCGAGCGCCAGGCGAATCCCGTGTGCGTTGTCCACCGTGATTCGCGTCACGGGAAAGTCGTTCTCCAAACTTCCAATTGAAACCAGCGGCAGGTCCGGCGCCTTCAAGACATGCGTATTGATCAGGATCACGCCCTCCGCGCCGCGCTCGGCAAAGACCTTCAGCCGTTGCTCAATCAGTTCCTGGCTCCACTGGTGGCTGGAGACAAAATAGAGATAGCCGCGCTCCACCAACAGCCGCTCGATGCCGTTCAGAATCTCCGAGTCATAGCCCTGAGCCAAATCCGGCGATAGAATTCCCACCATCTGGCTGCGCTTGTTGTTCAGCATGCGGGCAAAATAATTGGCCTTGTAGTGCAGTTCCGCGGCTGCTTTGCGCACCCGTTCGCGCGTTTCCGGCGCCAGTCCCTGCGCCACCGGCGAGTTGTTCAGCACCAGCGAGACGGTGGAGCGCGAAAGGCCGAGGTAGGCTGCCAGTTCACGCAAGCTGACGGGTTTGCCGGGAATTTGGGACGGTGGAAGCGAGCGAGCGGGAGCAGGTCTTGATTTGCGCACGAAGCGATAGTAACAAAACCGCTTGACATCTGAACACAGAAAACACTAGAGTGCTTGGAGAATTAAACAGGTTTAATAAACCGGTCGAAAAACCGGAAGAAAAACTGGTTTAGTTCCGCTTGAGACGCATGCTGACTCGGCAAGACGGCCGGGAGCGGATAACTGCGCACTGCCGCCGCACATCGGGTGCGGCTTTACGGAGGATTTCCCATGACGCTGAAGAGGATTCTGGCCTTCCTGGTGTTTGTTGCGCTGGCCATGGCGGTGCCCATGTTTGCGCAATCGGACCGCGCCACCATTGCCGGCACGGTCAAGGACGCATCGTCGGCCGTGTTGCCCGGCGTATTGGCCCGGGTGACAAACACCGGCACCAACGAGGTTCAGACCACAACCACCGACAGCACCGGCTTTTACCGCCTCGGCAATCTGGCCGTCGGCAACTACACGGTGAGCTTTGTGAAGAGCGGCTTCAAGACCCTGGAGCGCAAGGGTATTGTCCTGCTGATCAGCCAGGTGGCGGAAATCGACGCCGCCCTCGAAGTCGGCGGAACCACAGAAACCGTGGAAGTGACCACCGAGAGCCCGATTCTGCAGACTGAGGATGCGGCCGTCTCCACCAACCTCAACGGTGAAGCGGTCAGCGAGCTTCCTTTGAACGTGCAGGGCAGCCGCAATCTCTCCAACTTCATCTTCGCCTATGTGCCGGGCGCGGAAGGCACCGACTACAGTTCGCATATCGACGGCAGCATGGCGATGACCAAGGAAGTGCTGATTGACGGCACCTCGGCGGTGTCGCAGTTGGGCGGCTACATCAGCGAGTCGCAGCCCCCGATGGAGGCCATTCAGGAGTTTGAGGCCGATACGGCAGGCATCGGCGCCGATGCCGGGCGCAGCGGCGGCGGAGTGTTCCGTTACGAAATGAAGTCCGGCGCCAACCAGATGCACGGCACCCTGTTCGGATTCCTGCACTCGACGGATCTGGACGCCCTGAGCGCCTCGAACAAGCTGGCGGCCATCAATAATCCGGCCAATGCCCATGCCTATTTGACCAAGAGCGACTCGCTCTCCGACTGGGGCGGCAGCTTCGGCGGCGCCATCATCAAGGACAAGCTGTTTTACTACGGCGCCTTCGAGCGCTACATGCAGCAGATGTGGAGCCTGGGACCCAATTCCCGCACCGTTCCCACCGACGCCATGATGGGCTTGGACTCGAGCGGCGCCGTGACGCAGTTCGCCGACCTGAGCCCCATGCTCTCGCCCGGCAGCACGGTGAAGACCTACGGCGGCCAGCCCGCCGTGGACAACTGCGGCAATCCGATCTATGTGGGAGCGATCGTCAACCCCACCACCACCACGTCGAGCGAATTCGGCTGCGTCTTCGTCAACAACCAGATCCCCACCAGCATGATCAGCGCCAAAACCGCGCAGATCCTGCAGCTCTTTCACAAGTATTACCAGCCGGAATCGACTTTGACGGCCAACGACGCCGGTCCCTCCTACAACCCGGATCCCTGGTTCCACAACACGCAAAGCAGTGTGAAGGTGGACTACAACGCCAGCACCAGGCAGCACATCAATGGCTCGTTCTATTACGACAACTACCCCCGCATTAACGCCGATCAGGGCGGCGTGTGGTCGGCCACAGCTGCCGATGGCGGCCCGATGGCAAACTCCTACTGGCACAACACCACGGCCCCCGGCGCCCGGGTCAGCGATGCCTACACCTTCTCGCCCAACCTGGTCAATACCGTCTACGGCACGTTCAACCGCTTCCGCAATCCCTCCATCGCCGTCTCCCAGGCGGGCAAGTGGGACAGCGCGCTGGGCCTGCTGAACGGCGCCGGAAACTTCCCGCTGATGTACTTCGACTCCGGCATGTACTTTGGCGGAGCAAACTATCAGAACGGCTGGAACTTCTCTCCGGTGGGCAGCCAGTACAACGACTACTACGCCGGCAACACCTTCATCTACAACGATGAGCTGGTCTGGAGCCATGGCCGCCACAATGTCAAGCTGGGCATCGAGTTCCGCGCCATGCAGTTCAACTACCACACCGACGTAGGCACCTTCACCGGCGGCTATCCGATCATTTTCGATCCTACCTCGACGGCTGGCCCGTGGTACGACTTCAACGCCTACGATCAGCTCGGCAACGCCTTCGGCAGCTTCCTGCTGGGCGATGTCTACAACGCGGAAAACAACAACCCTGACAGCGAATACGGACGCCGCAAGGCTTTCTCGTACTACGCCAGCGACGACATCAAGGTGGGCCCGCGGCTGACCGTGAACCTCAGCCTGCGCTGGGATTACAACAATCCCTACAAGGAGAAGTACGGCCACTGGTCCAGCTTTGAACTGAACGACCTGAATCCGGTCACCGGCCTGATGGGCGCCTACGAGTATCTGACCAGCGGCAGCCAGTCGTTTGAAAAGCGCCAGGACATGTACAATTACTCGCCGCATCTCGGGGTGGCCTACAAACTCACGGAGAAGACCGTGGCCCGCGCCAACTTCGGCGTCTTCTTCACCCCTCTCAACATGAACACCTGGGGCGGCATTCCTTATCAGCAGGCCGGCAACGTCGGCTTCCACCCTGTCACCCAGGAAGGCCACTTCAACTGGGATGCGGGATATAACCCCACCTCCTCGCAGGTCAAGACGCCGGACTACACCCAGGCCGACGTGGTCAGCATCGATCCGCGGGCGCTGACTCCGGGCAACACCTGGCAGTACAACATCGGCGTGCAGCGCGAACTGGACCGGCTGACCAAGCTGGATGTGAACTGGATTCAGAGCCGCAGCACCCACCTGCAAAGCGGCACCTTCGTCACCAATCAGCCCACTGTCGCCAACATGCAGAACTACTATTTGAATGGCAAGTTCCCATCCACCTACAACAACTATTACCCCGCGTCGGAAGGTCCCGGCTGGCAGGGAATCACTCCATACCCGCAGGCCGAGGTGGGGTATGGTCCGCTGCTCTCCGTAGCCGCTCCGTTGGGTAACTCAGATTACAAGAGCATCCAGATCGGAGTGACCCGGCGCGCCGCAAAGGGACTCTCTATCGAGGGCAGCTATAACTGGTCGCGCGCGCACGGCGACGTCGATAACGACTTCCAGGAGCCGTGGGGCACCGGGTCCCTGCAGAACACCTACGACCTGAAGGATGAGGCCAAGACCATCGCCGACTTCGACGTGACGCATATCGTCAAGGGCTACGTGATCTACAACCTGCCCTTCGGGCGCGGCAAGGAGTTGTTCTCCAATTCCAGCCCGCTGGTGGACTCCTTCATTGGCGGATGGAGCCTGAATGGCGATTTCCACTACAACACCGGCACTCCGATCGCCGTGCACTCAACCAACTACTACGACGGCTTCAACTCCGTCTACATCGACCTGGTTCCGGGCTGCAAGCTGACCAACGGCAGCCGGATGCTGAATCAGACTTGGCTCAATCAAAGCTGCTTCCAGAATCCGACCGGCTACCAGCTAGGCACCGCCGGCAACTACCTGGCACAGTTGCGCAGCCCCGGCACGGCCACTGAGGATCTGGGGCTGCACAAGACCGTGTCCATGGGTGAAGACCAGCGTTACAACCTGACCTTGCGGCTGGAGTTCTTCAACGTATTCAACCGCGACGCGTTGGGCGGCCCCGACACCGGGTTGAACGACAAGAAGGCCGACGGCTCATCCGCCTTCGGCAACATCGCCGGATACGGTGGCATTGCCGGCCGCATCGGCCAGTTCGGCGCGCGCTTCACTTTCTAACTCGCAACTCGACTCCACCGGGCAGCCGCTCCTGGGCTGCCCGGATTTTTTGGCCTCTCTCTTGCCCGCCGGAAAGCCAGGGAGAGAGAATCTGGGACTGTATTGAATGAGTAAATTCGAAGTGGAGGTCGATTGCATGAGCAGTTCAGAAAAGATTTGGCTCCAAGGCCCGCTGTGTCTGGGGATGATCCTTGCCGCCGGATGCGGCGGCGGAGGAGGCACGACCACCATCACCACCACCCCGCAGGCAACCGCGCCCACCCTCACCACCGCCGCCGCGCAGAACGGGGCCGTGGTGGTGAGCCTAGCCACCGCTACTTCCGGAGCCACCATCTATTACACCGTGGACGGCTCTACCCCCAACACTTCATCGCCAATGTACGAGGCGCCTTTTCTGGTGGCTTCAAATCTGACCGTCAATGCCATCGCTAGCGCCTCGGGCGACACGGCCAGCAGCGTCAGCACCAAGACCTTCTCGCCCAACATCGCCTCGGGAACACTGGTCTGGTCCGACGAGTTCACCAACTCGACCAGCGCCAACGCGGAGCCTAACCCGCTGGTGTGGACCTACGACACCGGCAACAGCGGCTTCGGCAACAGCGAACTCGAAGACTACTGCGCCTGGGGCTCGTCCACCGCGCCATGCGATACCGCCAATCCCAATGCCTACGTGGGCACCGATGGCTACCTGCACATCGCGGCCCAGCAACCCTCGACCGGCGTGTACACCTCGGCGCGGCTCAAGACCGAGGGGCTATTCAGCTTCCAGTACGGCCGCTTCGAGATTCGTGCCCAGTTGCCTGAGGCGCAGGGCTTCTGGCCGGCTGGTTGGCTGATGGGCAACAGCATCGCGTCCGTCAATTGGCCGGCCTGCGGCGAGATGGACGTGATGGAGCGGATCGACGCTGCCGGCTCGCCCGACTGGAACGACGGATCCATTCACGGCACTGGCTTTACCGGCGGCAACCTCGGCACCACTTACGACTTTCCCGCGGGCCAGACCGCGGCCGGATGGCACACCTACGGCATGATCTGGAGCAAGGGCAGCGTGGCCTATTACATCGACGACCCCACCCGGCCCTACGTTACCTACACTCCATCCAGCATCAGCGGCTTGAGCGGGTCGGTCTGGCCCTTCGACACCGGTCCGAACTTCATCCTTCTCAACCTGGCCGTCGGGGGCAGTTGGCCCGGAAATCCCAACTCCACTACGCCGTTTCCCTCCGAGATGCTGGTGGATTACGTGCGCGTGTATACGAATTAGTCATCATGGAGCGGTTCCACAATTCCCATGCCCTTTGTGGCGCTGCGAAGGGCGCCTTTTTCTTGATGAAAAGGGCACTTGAGGGCTGTGGCTTCTGGACACAGCTATTGTGGAACCGCTGTAGTCCCGGGCAGCGGTGAACAAGGGGCTTGACATGGCCGTCAAGCCACCGAATCCCGCTTCGACCCGGCAATTTGTGTTTCGACTGCGGCCATAGCGGAGCCAAAGTAGCTGTGTCTCGAAGGTGAGTCTCAAAAGTAGGTTCTTTCTTAAGAAGGGGTTGCCTCGAAGGTTCATTGAAAGGGCACGTTCGCCCTGGCTTTGCCCCAAGTTAGGCCCTCCAAGTTACCGAGGTTTCCCAGGACTCTCCTCGGCGGAGAGATCTTTTGTTACGGACGAGTTACAGATTGAACAAAGTATTTGCGCCGTATTTGCATAGGGTTGATGGTCCTTTTACAATGGCCGGCGGATACTGTTCTCGTGACCCTGTTTGAGCGGCAAAAAGTTCCGTTGAGACTCGCGCATTCTCCCGCGCAACTGGTGGAAGTTTCGTTTCCCACCTATATTCCCTCGCTGTCTTTGCCGCCATCGCTCCCGCGCATTCAAGCCGAGGTGGGACGCTATCGGTTACGCAGCGCGCAGTCGGCCGAAGACCGCGCCGCCGCCTGCCGTCTTCGTTTCAAGGTTTTCAATATCGAGCTGGGCGAAGGCCTCGCTAGCTCCTACCAGACCGGCCTCGACACCGACCGCTTCGACCTCTGCTGCGAGCATCTGCTGGTGGAGGACAAACTTGAAGACAATCCCGCAAAACGCGTTGTAGGCACCTACCGCATGCAGTCCGGCACAACCGCGGAGCGCAACCTGGGCTATTACTCCGAGCAGGAGTTCAACTTGGCGCCCTACGCGCCCCTGCGCCCCGGCATCCTGGAATTGGGCCGCGCCTCCATCGATCGCGAGCATCGCACGCCAGAAGTGTTGACCTTGTTGTGGAGGGGGATCGCGCAGTATGCTACCAACATGGGGCTGCGCTACCTGATCGGTTGCTCATCGTTGAACTCCAAGGACCCGGCGGAGGGCTGGCGGGTGTATCGTCAACTCGAGCACTACCGGATCTCGCCGGAGTTTCAGACTGAGCCCACCGCGGCGTTTGCCTGCCCCATCGAGCATGAGGGCCGGCACGCACAGCCGCCGTCCCTTCCAGAAGTCCCGTCGTTCGAGAGCCAGCCCAAGGTGCCCAAATTGCTGAAGACGTATCTGGCCATTGGCGCACGCATCGCAGCTCCGCCGGCCTGGGACCGGGAATTCGGCACCATCGATTTCCTCACTCTGCTCGATCTCAAGTCGATCTCGCCCTCTGCGCGCAATCGCTTTTTGGCACCGCTGACCTCATGAGCTTTCGTGCCGTCCGGCGCGCTGTGGCGCTGGCCTTTGTTCTGGCCTCGGTTGTTTTCCGCTACTGGTTCATACGCGTCCGCGGGCCTTTGTCGATGGAACGGCGCGCCCTGTGGGTCCAGGCCTCCGCGCGGTCGATTCTCTCCGGCCTCGGTATTCATTATCTCGTGGAAGGCCAACCGCCAACACACGGCCTCGTCGTCGCCAACCACCTCAGCTACCTCGACATCCTCATCATCTCGGCCGCCATGCCCTGCTTCTTTGTCGCCAAGGCGGAAATCGACCGCTGGCCCTACTTCGGCAAGGCCGCCCGCGTCGGGGGGACGATGTTCATCGACCGCTCCAGCCTGGCCAGCGCCGAGAAGGTCTCGGCCATGATTGGCGAGCGGCTTGAGCTGCCTGTGCCGGTGCTGTTCTTCCCCGAGGGCACCAGCACCGACGGCGCCTCGCTGCTCCGCTTCCACTCCCGTTTGTTTGAGCCCGCCATTTTGGCCGAGGCGCCGGTGACCTCGGCCGCCGTGCGCTACGTCATCGAGGACGGCACCCCGGAGCGCGAACTCTGCTGGTTTGGCGACGACGCATTCCTGCCTCACCTCTGGAAGGCTCTCGGCACCGCCGGCTTCTCCGCCGAGGTGACCTTTGGCGAGCCCCGCGTCTATCCCCACCGCCGCGTCGCCGCCGACGAGACGCACGCCGAAATCGCCGCCATCCGCGAGGAAAACGCGCTCGTCCTTCAGTAGTCCCGGCTCCTTTCCGAACAGAGAATCTCCGAGTGATTCACGACCCGCCAAATGCCGGAAGCGGGGGATTTCTTTTGGAAACATCCCTCTTGAGTTCACGGGACGATGGCGGCTCCAGTAGAATTGTGGTGCTAGCTGTGGTGTGGCAACAACCCACCCCGCGCTGTCGGGCATTTCGGTCCCCTCATCGCTGGTCTGGGTAATCAACACATGGTCCAGCTGCAAATAGAACTCAGGAGCTCTGCCGTTTGCCGCTGCATCTTGCCACGTCGATTCGTCGCCTCGCGTCTGCCCGCCCAGTTTCCACCCTTGCTGCCCTTGTTGTGCTCGTAGCAGCCGGCCCTTTGGCCAGCGCGCGCGCCACTGCGCACCACAGGCATCCCCGGCTCCACGCAATGAGCCACCTGCTGTCCAATGTCGTCCTGCCCGGGATGGGCTCTATTTCTGACGACGACATGCTCGAGGACGGCGAGAAGTATGAGCTCAAGCTCGCGCGGCAGGGTGGCGAAATCGTCGACGTCATCTACAGGGTGGGCGACGTCTATATTCCCGTGGCTCTGGACAAGCTCAGCCAGTTCCTGCGCGATACTCACAACGACGAGGTCAAGAGCTACAACCCGCGCACCTTCGACGTGCTCCACACCATGCTGAGCAAGCTGAACCGGTCGAGCAGCGTAATCCAGATCCTTTCCGGCTACCGGACCAAGGAGACGAACGATACTCTGCGTGAGAGCGGAACCACCAACGCAGCCGAGCACTCACAGCATATTGAGGGCAATGCGCTCGACATCCGAGTCCAGGGCATTCCAGCGGTGGAGTTGAGGGATGCTGCGCTTTCACTCGGCGCCGGCGGCGTGGGTTACTATCCGAGAAGTCAATTCATCCACGTAGACACGGGTCCTGTCAGACAGTGGACCTATGTGCCGCGCCGCACCGGACATACTCGTCGCCGTCGCCATGCTTGACGGCGCGGCCTTGCTCCAGTGAAGGTGGCCGTGTCCGGTTTCACTCGTCGTGCAGGGCAGCCATGGGGTCGATCCGCGATGCTCTGCGTGCCGGAAGCCAGCTTGCCAGCAGTGCTATGCAGGTAATGATCGCCGCCATGGTCAGAAAGACCACGGGATCATTGGGGCTGACTTCGAAGAGCAGATTCGCTACCCCGTGCGCCAGGCCGAAAGCCAGTAGCAGTCCCACGCCCACGCCCATTGCAGTGAGTCGCGAGGCCCGGCTCAGGATCATATGCAGAACGTCTTTTCGCTGCGCGCCCAGGGCCAGCCGCACGCCGATCTCGCGTGTTCGCTCACCCACCAGGTTGGCCATCACGCCGAAGATGCCGACAGCCGCCAGCAGCAGCGCAATCAGCGCGTCCACACCCAGGAGCCCCGCCACATAGAACATGCCGGTCAGCTCCTCGTGCGTGTACTGGGCGTAGGTTTCAAGCAGATTGAGCGGCAGCGCGGGGTCGAGCGCTGTGAGCGCCTTGCGGACAGCCGGCGCGAGGGCCAGCGGATCGCCACGGGTTGTGATGGCATACCGGATGCCGTCCGGCGGCAACTGCGCAATGTCCATGTAAACCGCGGCGGGGCGCTCCCGTAGCCACAGTGAGTACGTGGTTTCCTCGACGACGCCGACGATGGTGAGCCAGGGAGTCTGGCCGGCGCCGGCCGCACCCATGCGGATGTGCTTGCCCAGCGGGCTCTCACCGGGGAAATAGTGGGCGGCAAACGCCCGGCTCACCACGGCCACCGGCTGCGAGCGCAGGTCGTCGCCGGTCGTGAACAGGCACCCGGAGAGCAGCGGGACATGGAAGGCGCCAAAGTAGCCGGCGCTTACCGGCAGGCGCAGCGCGCTGCGGGACTGGCCGGGAGCCAGAGGGCGATTCTCGATCTGCGCGTCATCCACCCAGCCGTCGTCGCTGTGCGGCAGGGCTCCGGTTGCTTCGGCGGACTGCACTCCGGGCAAGGCGCGCAGCCGGTCAAGGCTCTGCCTGTACCAGAGAGCGAGCTTTTGCGGCGTGTCATAGCGCGCGGCAGGCAGGTGCACGCTGAAGGTGAGCGTATGCGTGGGGTTGTAGGAGTCGGTCCGGTGCAGCATTGCGAACATGCCCTTGGACATGAGGGACGCGCCAATCACCAAGGCAACAGCGAGCGCAATCTGCGCAACGGCCAGAAAGTTCCTGAGTTTGTGGCTGCGGCCGGAGCCCACCAGAGCCCGGGAGCCGGACTTGAGCTGGTCGACAAGATTGATGCGCAGGGCTGCGAGAGCGGGCGCAAACCCCGATACGATGCCCGCCAGAACCGCCAGCAGCAACGAGAATGCCAGCGCGCGGCCGTTCAGCGAGATGTTGGACCAGCCGGCCATGAAGCGCGCCACCCGCTCCGGCATCAGCATTTTGTTGATGTGCATGTCGGCCACGGCAATGAGAAGGCCACCCGCACCGCCGAGGAGCCCCAGCAGAATATTCTCCGTCAGCAACTGGCGCATCAGGCGTCCGCGCCCCGCCCCCAGCGCCGTGCGCATGGCAATCTCGGGACGGCGCGCGATGCCGCGCGCAAATTGCAGATTGGCGATATTGGCGCAGACCACCAGCAGCACAAACAGCGTGGCGCCCTGCATCAGGTTGAAGTAGAGCGGAGTGTATTCGCCGTTGATGTCGGCCAGCAGCGTCGCCACTTTGACTTGCCATCCCAGGTTGGTGTCCGGGTACGCCTGCGACAGGTGCCCGGCGATGGCGTTCAAGTCGGCCTGCGCCTGGCCGGGCGTGACGCCCTTCCGCAGGCGGCCGACGACCTGAAAATCATGCGTGGCGCGGTTGGCCAGTTGGGCGTCCGTCGGCGCCAGGGGCAGAAAGAGATCGGCCCTGGAAGGGTACTGCATGGACTTGGGCATCACGCCGATGACGCTGTAGGCGTGCTGGTCCAGTTCGATGGTCTGGCCCACGATTCCGGGGTTGGCGCCGAAGTGCGATTTCCAGAAGGCATAGCTCAGCACCGCCACGCTGCCGCGGCCCGGCTGCGTCTCACTTCGATCGAAGACCCGGCCCAAAAACGCACTGGTCCGGAGCACGGTGAAAAAGGAGGGCGATGCGTTTACGGCCCACACATGAGCGGCGTCGCCGGCCCCGGTCAAACTCATATCGGCGTGGCTTTGCACGGCCAGTTCTTCAAAGGCGCGGCTCTGGCGCTGCCAGTCGGCAAAGTTCGCCAGCGCCACCTGCTGGTCGTCGCCGTGATTCTTCTGCCCGTAGACCACGACCACGTGCTTCAGGTCCGGGACCGCCAAAGGACGAAAAATCACCGCATCCATGATGCTGAAACCGGCCGTGTTGGCGCCGATGCCGATGGCCAGCGTGAGCACGGCTGTGATGGTGAATCCTGGTGACTTCCACAACTGTCGGATGGCGTACTGCAGGTCCTGGAACAAGGTTTCCATGGCATCCCCAGGGTCGTCTCGGATAAGAAGCTGACAACTCCCATGCGGGCAGTGCAATTCCTCAGCCAAATCGCTTGGGAGGAAACTGCTTATTGCAAACGACTTGGTAATCTGGAATGCCTGCGGCGCAGGCCCTGCGTGTTCAGAATTGGATTCAACTGTTCACAATCGAACGGTTCCGCTCGATGCACCGCAAAGGGCACGTGAATGACGGCGCGGCTCTATGCGCCCGCGGGCGGAGCGCCCGTTGAGCCGCGCACCACCAGGCTGGTCGAAACCAGAAACTCGCGCTGAATCCTGGCCGCGACCGGTTCCTCGGCCTGCTGGCGGAGAGCCTCGAAGGCCGCCTGGGCAAGGTCGGCGCGCGACAGCCGGATGGTGGTCAGCGGCGGCAGCGTGAACTCGGCGAAGTCCACGTCGTCCAGGCCGATCACCGACAGGTCGTCGGGCACCCGCAGGCCGTTCATGTAGGCAGCGCGCAAGACGCCGATGGCCGTCATGTCGTTTGAGCACAGGATGGCGGTGGGCCCTTCGACCAGCGCACGCAACTTCGTAAAGCCCGCCACGCCGCCCTTGAGCGTGTGGTCGCATTCGATGATCCACTGCTTTTGGACCGCCAGCCCGGCGGCTTCCATGGCGGTGCGGTAATCGTTTTCACGGGTGATGGCCGAATGCAGCTTGTGAGGTCCGGCGAGAAACGCGATCCGGCTGTGCCCGAGATCCACCAGGTGGTTCACGGCGGCGTGAATCCCGGTGCTGTAGTCCAGCAAAATGGTGCTGGCCTTGGGGTCTTCCAGATGAAACTCGGCCAGAACCATGGGCACGTCGTGGTTTACGAGCTGGTCCAGGACCGGCTCTTCCTCGCCGAAGGTGAGCACGGCCACGCCTTCCACCTTGCGCTCCAGCATGCGGCGCACACAGTTGGTGAGAATGACCGGGTTGCTGTTGGAAGAGCTGACCAGAATCTCGTAGCCGTGGGCCACGGCCACTTCCTCGAAGCTCTGGATCAGCTCCGGGAAGAAGGGATTGGTAATGTTTTCAACAATGATGCCGAGAAGGCGGCTGCGGCCCGAAACCAGGGTGCGCGCGTGGGTGTTGGGAAAGTAATTCAACTGCTGGATGGCCTGCCAGACCCTTTTTGACAATCGATCGCTCACCGCCGGCGACCCATTGATGGTGCGGGACACGGTGGCGATAGAGACCTTTGCCAGGGCGGCAACGGTGCGAATATCGGGCGTTTTGGCGACTGTCTTGCGGGTTCCTTTTCGAGCCACGAACCCATCCTAACTGAGTTCACGTCACTGTGACAGTGATGTTACTCGGTTTCCCTGAAGAATGCGGGGGGAGGGGGGGCTTTTTGCTCGCCGGGAGCGGCATTGGCTTGCAGTCGGCCCCACCGGACAGGGAGCTTCCGCGCGCACATTCGGCCGGAGCTATTTGCCGTCTGCCAGCAACAGGCGCAGATCGCGAAGGTTGTGGCCGGTTGGTCCGGTCACGACGGCGTCTCCCAGTGCGGTGAACATGGGACAAGCGTTGAAGGCGGCCAACGATGACTTCAGGTGGAATCCGAATGCATGGGCGCGGGTGACGGTGGTAGGGTCGGCAATGGCGCCAGCCGACTGGGTGTTGCCGTCAATGCCGTCGGAACCGGCGCTCAGCACCGTCAGCCGCTCGCCCGGGTGCCCCTCCAGTTCCAGGGCGCAGGCCATGGCAAACTGCTGGTTGCGCCCTCCGGCGCCGGGGACCCGGTCCAACTTCACCGTGACCTCGCCCACCGAAATCAGGCACAGCCGGGGATGCACAGCGCGAAGGGAGTGAAAGCGCTGCAGCAGGTAGCGGGCAGCCTCGGCGTAGTCCCAGTCGTCGCAACTGTTGTCTACCACCACGTGGAATCCGGCCTTGTGCGCGAGCGCGCGCGCATTCTCGGCCAGGTCGTGGCTGGAGAGCAGAAGTTCATAGACCGAATCGCGAAACGCGCCCTCTTCGCCCGACATGGCTGCGGCAGCCGTCACCCGCCGCGCCTGCACCTGCTCGGCCTTGGGCAGCCGGGGGAAAAACGGTGGGCGCCAGCCCTTGTTGCCCGGCGACTCGGGCAGATCTTGGCGCTCGAAGAAGGCGCTTACCGAGGACGGCAGCCTAGCTTGCAGGTCGTACCTGGTAAGCAGTGCCCGGACTTCGGCCACGGTCGAGTGATCGGGAGACGTGGGCCCGGAAGACAGGGCGTCCAGCGAACGGAGCGGCACATCTGGCAGCAACAGGCTGACCTTGGCAGCTTCCGGCGCGGCAATGGCCAGTCGCCCACCCTTCACTGCGGAAAAATGCTTGCGCAGGGTGTTGATCTCGCTGATGGGAGCACCGGAGCCGAGCAGCAATTCGTGAAATCGGATGGTGTCGTCGAGCGAAATATGCGGGTCCAGCGGCAGGTCGAACATGGCCGAGCCCCCGCCCGAGATCAGGAAGAAGATCAGGGTGTCTTTTCGGGCCTTCTTCACCAGAGCCAAAGCCGCCCGGGCCGCGGAGAACGAGTCCTCGTTGGGGAGCGGGTGTCCACCCTCGAAGTAGCGGAAGCGCCAATTGCGGGTCTTGGGCAACTGGTTGGAGCAGCAGATTCCGCGCAATCCCTTGCGCCGCTTCATGCGCTCCAGAAGGGTATCCAGCATGGGTCCTGCCGCCTTGCCCAGTGCGATGACGAAGATGCGCTTGTAGCTGGAAAGCTCGATTTTCGCCGGACCGCTGCCGTCCGGCAGCAGGCGCTCCAGGGTATTGCCTTCAAAGCGAATACGGCGGTCGAAGGCGGATTGAATGTTGCAGGCCTGGATTGCGCCGGTGAAAATCTGAGTTGCTGTGGAGTGCAGGGTGTCAAGGGCTTCGTCGCTGACCGGAGTCATGGCAGTTGCTCCTTCAGCCAACTGTTAAGCGCCTGCTGCATGGGCTTCAGTTGACCTGTAAAGAAGTGATCGGTGCCGGGGAGGAGCACCAATCGTCTCGGTTCAGCCGCGGAGCCGGCCACTTCCGCCCACTGTGCGGCAGGCGCATACGGGTCGCGGTCTCCACTGAGGAATAATTTTGGAAGGGTACAGCCGGCAAGGAAGGGGTAGCTGTAATCTTGGCCTTCTGCGTGGATGGGAAGGCCGAGGGCTGCGATTGCACAGACACCAGTGACGCTTTGCGCGGGGCAACAACAAGCCGAAAGCGCCATTGCGGCGCCAAAACTGAATCCCACCACCACCACCGGCCGTTTGTATTCGTTTTCAAGCCACTCGATAGCCGCCCTCGCATCCTGGGCCTCGGCCTGTCCGTCATAGGCACCCTGGCTTAAACCCGTGCCGCGAAAGTTGAAGCGCAGCACCGGCCAGCCGAGCCCCCACTCCGGGTCGTTCATGGCTTTCATGGCGTGGTAGACCACCCTGTTGTGCATCGTGCCGCCGCCCTGAGGATGAGGGTGGCAAACCAGAGCCGCATACGGCGCATGGGCCACGCCTTCATTCAACAGCGCGTCCAGGCGGCCGGAAGGGCCACACAGGCTCACGCTGCGCACAGCCGCAGGCATTGGACCGGGTCCGGTTCGGGCTGGCGCAGTGGTTGTGGTCATCCCACTCATCATTCTACGCTCTGGCTCTGCACAAACACGCGGAACGATTGCCGCATTGGACTCAGGGCGCGATCTCCCGCAACTGGTTCCAGAACGAGATACATCGTGCCACGGCAGTCTTTTCCAATCGAAGGATGAGCCTGAAGGGAGCGAAGGTCGGGCGAACTGGGGAAGGTCCTTTCGGGTTTTGATTTTGAGTCAGCTTAGCAGTCGTGGCCGGGGCGGAGG
>Ga0302320_10004620_pt1 | contig 31217 bp, 28 predicted proteins | sample Bog_T0_3_FD_202130 | JGI IMG/M metagenome (GOLD analysis project Ga0302320, IMG submission 202130) | Peat permafrost microbial communities from Stordalen Mire near Abisko, Sweden - Bog_T0_3 | ecosystem: Environmental > Terrestrial > Soil > Wetlands > Peat | place: Sweden: Abisko, Stordalen Mire... | reverse complement strand
GAGCTCGGTCGCGACGTCAATCTCGGCGCGACACTCGAGTTGCTCGAGAAGGCGCGCGATCAAGCAGCCGCCTCTGGCCGGCCACCCATATTCGTGTTCGCCAGTTCGATCGCGGCGCTCGGGTCGCCGCTGCCGGCGCACGTCGACGATACGACGCCTCTGCGGCCGCAATTGACCTACGGCGCGCACAAGCTGATCGGCGAGATTCTTGCCACGGATTTCGACCGGCGCGGATGGGTCAACGCCCGGTCCGTACGGTTGCCCGGCATCGTCGCCCGCCCGCCTCAGCGCACCGGCCAATTATCCGCGTTCATGAGCGACATCATCCGCGATCTCGCTGCAGGTCGTGATTTCGCTTGTCCCGTGTCGGCCGCGTCCACGACTTGGCTGATGTCGGTGCATTGCGTGATCGATAATCTTCTGCATGCGGCGACGATGCCCGATGCGGCGCGCGGGAACACGCGCGTCTGGACACTGCCGGCGCTGCGTTCGTCCATGACGGAACTCGTCGAGGCGATCGCCGCAGTCCACGGACCCGAGGTGCTCTCCCGCGTCTCCTATGGATCGAATCCCGCGCTCGAGGCCAATTTTGGGCGGCACCCGCCGCTAGCCACGCCCGCGGCCGATGCCGCCGGCTTTCGCCATGACGGCGACCTGCAAACGCTCGTGCGCCGGGCGCTCGAGCCGATCCGATGACCCCGGCTCTGAATCCGCTGGCCGGCTGGACCGTCGATCGTGCCGAGATCCGGCGCGTGGGCCACGATCTGCAGCGACCGGAATGCGTCCTCGCCGAGCGCGACGGCACGCTCTGGTGCGCGGACGCGCGCGGCGGCGTGATGCGCATTGCGGCGGACGGGTCGCAGCAACTCATCGCGCAAGTCGGGCACCTCGGCATCGATGCGGAGAATCCCGCCAGCTTGATTCTCGGCGGCAAGACCCTGCCGAACGGGATCGCCATGAATAGCGCCGGGGACTTCCTGATCGCCAATTTCGGCACCGACGCGATCGAGATCATGCATCGGGACGGCAGTTCGAGGACGCTGTATACGCACATTGACGGCGTTCCCCTCGGAAAGGCGAACTTCGTGTTGTGCGACTCGAGGGATAGGATATGGTTCACGGTGACGACGCGGCTCGAACCCTGGACGCGTTCGATCAACGAGAAGGTGCCCGACGGCTATGTCGGGCTCATCGATGCGGGCGGCATTCGCATCGTGGCGGACGGTTTCGTCGGCACGAACGAGATCCGCTTCGATGCGCGCGAGGAATGGCTCTACGTGGTCGAGTCGAACGCCCGGCATATTTCGCGGCTGCGCGTGCGCGCGGGAGGCGAGTTGTACGCGCGGGAGATCTTTGGACCCGCGGATCTCGGCGGCACGCCGGATGGGTTTGCGTTCGACTCCTTCGGCAATCTCTGGATCACGATCGTGCAGACCGACCGCTTGATCGCCTTGACGCCGCAGGGCGAGGTCCTCACGCTGCTCGACGACTGCGATGCCGTGCAGGCCGAGATTTATGACCGACACTTCTACGCCGGCACGATGACGCCCGAGGTCATGGCGGCGACGCAGGGCAGCATCGCGCCCTGGATGGCGAGCGTCACCTTTGGAGGTTCCGATTTGCGTACCGTCTATCTGGGCAGCCTGCGCGGCACGAGCATTCCCTATTTCCGGGCGCCGGTCGCCGGACTTGCCATGGCGCACTGGCGATGAAGCTCGCCACTTTGCGCAACGGCACGCGCGACGGACGGCTCGTCGTCGTGTCGAGCGACCTGACACGTGCGGTCGCGGTGCCCGAGATCGCGCCGACCCTGCTCGATGCGATCGAGCGCTGGTCGGTCGTCGAGGCGCCACTGCGCGCGAAGGCCGCGCAACTCGCTGCGGGCGCAGCTGCGGGCGCAGCCGCGGGCGCAGCTGCGGGCGCGAGCGCGGGCTCCGAGATCATCGCTTTCGATGCGGCCAGCGCGATGGCACCGCTGCCGCGCTGCTATCAATGGCTCGACGGCTCGACCTTCGCGAACCACGGGGCGCTCATGGAAAGCGCCTTCGACATGGGCATCAAGAACGAGTATGAGCAGTTCCCGCTGGTTTATCAGGGTGCGTCCGACGATTTCCTCGGCCCCTGCGAGGACGTGTGTCTGCCGAGCGAAGCCGACAACATGGATTTCGAGGGTGAGGTCGCCGTCATCGTCGATGAGGTCCCGATGGGAACTTCGCGGGAGGCGGCGGGTCGGCACATCAAGCTGCTCATGCTCGTCAACGACATCAGCCTGCGCGGCTTCGCCGCGCGCGAGATGAAGACCGGCTTCGGCTGGGTCCAGGCGAAGCCCTCGACGGCATTCTCGCCGGTCGCGGTCACGCCGGACGAGCTCGGCGAAGCCTGGCGCGACGGGCGCGTGCACTTGTCGCTCGAAGTCGAGCGTAGCGGCGCCTGGTTCGGCCACCCGCACGGCAGCGAAATGACGTTCAATTTTTTCCGGCTCATCGAGCACACGGCCTATTCGCGCACCCTGCGCGCCGGCACGATCTTGGGTTCGGGCACGATGTCGAACGCGTCGCGCAGCGCGGGTTCGGCGTGCATCGCGGAGCGCCGTGCGATCGAGATGCTCGACCAAGGCGCCGTGAAGACACCGTTTATGCGCTTCGGCGAGCGGGTGCGCCTGCAAATGCGCGATGCCGCCGGTCGTTCGATCTTCGGCGCGATCGATCAAGAGTACGTGAAGTCATGATGACTGAGAAAATCTCAGGTGTTGCAACAGGGTTCCACACAAAGTCGGGCCCGGCCGGGGAAGTCTCATGATCATTGAATCGGCGCTGATCGCGGTGCGCGCAGGCGCCGAGACCGGGTTCGAGGCCGCGTACGCCGAGGCGCAGCGCTTCCTTGCGGCCGGCGCCGGCTATCTGCGGCACAGCCTCCGGCGCTCGATCGAAACCCCGAACCGCTATCTCCTCACGGTCGAGTGGCGCAGCCTCGAGGATCACACGGTGGGATTTCGGGGTTCGCCGGGCTTCGCATCCTGGCGCGCGCTGATCGGGCCGTTTTTCGACGGCTCGCCCGTCGTCGAACACTTTCGCGATTTATAAGGGGGTTTCACGATGATCAGGCGTATCAAGAGCGGCCAGAGCGCCACGGCCAAAGCCGAAAACAGTGCTCAGGTGCGGACGACCGTCGAGGGCATACTCGGTGAAATCGCCGCACGCGGCGGCGCCGCGGTGCGCGAGTATTCGGCGAAATTCGACAAATGGTCGCCGCCGCAGTTTCGGCTCACCGCCGATGAAATCGCCGATTGCGTGCGTGCTCTGCCGGTGAGCACGATCGCCGACATCGAATTCGCCCAGACCCAGATCCGCAATTTCGCGCTCGCGCAGCGAAACTGCCTCAGGGACCTCGAAATCGAGACCCTGCCGGGCGTCGTCCTCGGCCACCGCAACGTGCCCGTGGAGAGCGTCGGTTGCTACATTCCCGGCGGCCGGTATCCCATGGTCGCCTCGGCGCACATGAGCGTCGTGACCGCGAAGGCCGCGGGCGTCAAGCGCGTCGTCTCCTGCGCGCCGCCGTTCGGCGGCAAGCCCCACCCGGCCATCGTCGCGGCGATGCATCTCGGCGGCGCCGATGAGATCTATGCGTTCGGCGGCGTTCAGGCGATCGGCGCGATGGCGCTCGGCACCGACGAACTGGCGCCCGTCGACATGATCGTCGGTCCCGGCAACGCCTACGTCGCGGAAGCCAAGCGTCAATTGTTCGGCCGTGTGGGCATCGACCTGCTCGCCGGGCCGACCGAAACCCTCATCATTGCGGACGATAGTTGCGATGCCGAAATGGCGGCCGTGGATCTCATCGGCCAGGCCGAGCACGGCCCGGGCAGCCCCGCGATTCTCCTGACCTCGAGCGCCCGGCTTGCGGCCGAGCTGCCCGGCGCGATCGAGACGCTGCTCGGCTGGCTGCCGACGGCCGACGTGGCGCGCGTCGCGTGGGAGAACTGCGGCGAGATCATTCTGGTCGACACGCTCGAGGAGTTGGTTCAAGAGGGGGATCGCATCGCCTCCGAGCACGTGCAGGTGCTCACGCGCGATCCGGACTATTTCTTGCGTCACCTCACGAATTTCGGCGCCCTATTCCTGGGTCCTCGGACCAATGTCTCGTTCGGCGACAAAGTCATCGGGACGAACCACACGCTGCCGACGATGCGAGCGGCGCGCTATACGGGCGGCTTGTGGGTCGGAAAGTTCATCAAGACTTGCACCTACCAGCGCGTCACGACCGACGCGGCCAGCGCGTTGATCGGCGGCTACGGCTCGCGTTTGTGCGAACTCGAGGGCTTCGCGGGCCACAAGGAGCAAGCGGATCTGCGCGTGCGCCGCTACGGCAAAACCGGCGAGGGTCAGGCCGGCGCGGGCCACGCCGGCGAGGGTCAGGCGGGCGCGGAACGGGCCGGCGCGAGAGGCGCCGGCCATGCCGTCGGCTAGCCCTGTCGCCGTCGTCACGGGGGGCGCGGGCGGCATCGGAGCGGCGATCTGCGAGGCACTCGCCGCCGCGGGCTTCGCGCTCGTCGTGGTCTATCGTTCCTCCGCCGCAACGGCGCTCGCGCTTGCGGAGACACTCAGGGAGCGCTACCCCGGCGTGGGGCACGTTGCGCTGCCCGCGGCGGTCACCGACAGTGCGGCGCTCGCGACGCTTGCCGCCGAGGTGCAGACCCGTTACGGCCGCTGCGACGTGCTGGTGAACTGCGCCGGGACGACGCGCTTCGTGCCCCACGCCGATCTCGCGGCGCTCGACGATGCCCTCATCGACGAGATCCTCTCGACCAATGTACGTGGCGCCTTCGCCGCGCTGCGCGCCCTGGCGAACCTCCTGACGCAGAGCACGTTGCCGGGGGGCGCCGTGGTCGTCAATATCTCCTCGATCGCGGCGCGAACCGCCATGGGCAGCAACATCATGTACTGTGCCTCGAAGGCTGCGCTCGACAACATGACCCAATCCCTCGCCCGCGCGCTCGCGCCACGCGTGCGGGTGCTGTCCGTCTCGCCGGGCCTCGTCGACACCGAATTCGTGAAGTCGCTGGACCCGCGCTGGCGGGAGGAGCAGGCGGCACGCACGCCGCTGGCGCGCCTGGCGCGTCCCCAGGAGGTTGGCGCCGCCGTCGTAGCCGCGGTCCGGGACCTGACGTTCACCACCGGATGCGTGCTTGCCGTGGACGGCGGCAGACCCTTGAATTAGCCGGTCGGACCCCGTTCCCTACATGATCGCAGCGCCCGATACCGCCGATCACGACACACCATTTCCCAAGCGGGCCGGCGACGGGGTAGCGTAGCCTTATTGGCTGGTGGATCGGACGACGGGGGACTTATGTCGACACTCGACCACAAGGTGGCTATCGTGACGGGCGCGGCCGGCGGCATCGGCGCGGCGACCTCGCGGTTGCTCGCCGAACGCGGGGCGAGCGTCGTGTTGGCCGACCGAAATCACGCCGCCGCCGAGACGGTGGCCGAGGCGATCCGGGCGGCCGGGGCCAGGGCTCTCGCCCTGCCCGTCGATCTCGCCGAGGAGGCTTCGATCGAGGAGCTCGTGGGCGCGGCGCTCGCGCGCTTTGCGCACATCGACATCCTGCACAACAATGCGGCCGATTTGTCGCGAGAAGTGGCGGGCCGCGATCACGACATCGAAACGATGGCGGTCGACGTCTGGGACCAGACGTTTCGCGTCAACCTGCGCGGTACGATGCTGTGCTGCAAGCATGTGCTGCCCCATATGGTGCGCTGCGGTACGGGATCGATCATCAACACGGCCTCGAACTTGGGAATGCAGGGCAACATCGGGCAGTCGGCCTATGCGGCCTCGAAGGCGGCGGTCATCCAACTGACGCGCTCGATCGCTGCCTCGCACGGCCGCCGCGGCATTCGCTGTAACACGGTCTCGCCGGGTCTCGTGCTGTCCGCGGCGGCGCGCGAGAATCTGCCGCCGGCGCTCCTCGAGATCGTTGCCGGCGAAACGCTGACGCCGTACCTCGGGGAGCCGCTCGATATCGCGCATGCCGTCGCGTTCCTCGCCTCCGACGAGGCGCGCTATCTCACCGGCCACAATCTCGTCGTCGACGGCGGCACGGTGACCCACGTGCCGGGTTTCGCGCAATTTCGCGAAGCACTCGGACCGCGCTGACATGAGCACCACACCGCGCAAGCCCGGTCCGATCCAGGGCATCATGCTGCTCCTGCCCATCACGCTTGCGGTCATGGGCATCTCGGTGCTCACGCCGGTCGTACACTTGATGCTGGAGCAATTCGCGGGCATCCCGAACTACGAATATCTCGTGATCGGCGGCGTGCTCACGATGCCGGCGATCTGGATCTTGCTGTTCTCGCCGGCTGCGGGATGGATGGCGGACCGCTTCGGTCGCCGGCGGCTGCTGCTCGTCTCGATGGTCGTCTACGCCTTCGTGGGTGCGGCACCGGCGTTCCTCGACAGCCTGGCGGCAATCATCGTGTCGCGCTGCGCCGTCGGCATTTGCGAGGCGATCCTCATGACCGTCTCGACGACGATGATCAGCGACTATTTCCACGGCCGCGATCGCGAGCGCTGGCTCGCGAGCCAGACCGCGCTCGCCTCCGTGGCCGCGCTCGGCATCATCTATCTCGGCGGCATCCTGGGGAACACGTCGCTCGGCTGGCGGGGACCTTTTTATCTCTACTTCTACAGTCTTTTGCTCGCGATCGGCGTCTACCTGTTCATCTGGGAACCCACCCCGGCGGGGGATGCCGCCGCGGCGGCGGCCGTCGGCCCGGCGCCGGGCGCGACGGATTCCCGACCGAAGGTGTACGTGACCTTCCCCTGGGCGCGCATGTTCGGCATCTGCGCTCTCACGGTGCTGGGTTCCGTGAGCTTCTATACGATCATCACGAAGAACGCGGAGGCCATGGTTGCGCTCGGCGTGCATGACCCCTCGGTGATCGGCAAGTACACGATGATCGCGAGCATCGGTGTGCCGGTCGGCACGTTTTTGTACTGGGGTCTCGCGCGCTTGCCGATCGGCTGGCTGCTGCTCGTCGACTTTGCGCTGATCGGCTTGGGCTTCGTGCTCATGGGCCGCGCACCGGATCCGTTTGCCTATGTCTGGGGCTCGTTCATCAATCAGCTGGGCTGCGGGCTCGTGCTGCCGACCCTGCTCGTGTGGGCGACACGGGGACTCAGCTACACGATCCGGGGTCGCGGCAACGGCATGTGGCAGTCCGCCTTCGCGATCGGCCAATTCTTGAGCGGCATGGCGGTGACGCTGCTCAGCAAACAAGTGGGCGGCCTGCTGCCGACCTTCGCCATCATGGGCCGGGCGGCGCTCGTGATCGCCGCCTGTGCGGGCATTTCGGGCCTCCTGTGGCGCCGCCCCGCACCGCGCATCGCGGCGAGCCTGCAGTGAGCGCGACGTACGACGTCGTCGCGATGGGGGCGGGCCACAATGGCCTAGTCGCCGCGGCCTATCTCGCGAAAGCCGGCAAGAAGGTGTTGGTCCTCGAGCGCAAGGCGTGGCCCGGCGGCGGTGTCGTGACGCGCGAGTTGAACACGCCCGGGTATTGGCATGACGAGCACTCGAGCGTGCACATCATGATCCAGGGCAATCCGATGATCCGCAACGACGAGCTCGGACTGCAGAGCCGCTTCGGACTCAAGTACAAGTACGGCATTCCCTACGCCATGGTGTTTCCCGACCAGACGACGCTGATCGCGTATCGAGATCTCGACAAGACCTGCGAAGGCATTGCGAAGATCTCGGCGCGCGACGCGGAGACGTATCGTCGGTTCGCCGAGCGCGCGATGCGCATGCTGCCCATGATCGGCGCCGGCCTGTATGTGCCGCCGACACCGATGGGCGCGATGTACGGCATGCTCGACGGCAACGACGAAGGCCGCGAAATGCTCGACGCCATGCAGCGCAGTTCGCTCGACATCTGCAATCAGGAGTTCGAGAGCGAGAAGGTCAAGATCTGGCTGCTCCGTCTCGTGTCCGAGAACCTGCAGCTGCCCGACGAACTCGGCACGGGCTTCGGCGTCTATCTCATGCCCGGGCTCATGCACGGCTATGGCGTCTCACAACCCTACGGCGGCAGTGGCAAGCTCTCCGAGTCCCTGGTCCGCTGCATCGAGCACCACGGCGGCGAGGTCCGGTGCAACAGCGAAGTCACGAAGATCCTCACCTCCGCGGGGCGCGCCACGGGCGTGCGTCTGGCGTCGGGGGAGGAGATCCTCGCCAAGGACGCGGTCATCGGCGCGATCCATCCGCACCGGCTGCGCTCGTTCCTGGAGGGCGTGCCCGAACCCGTGCTGAACCGGGCCGAGCGCACGACGCTCGCCGCCTTCAGCATCATGGTGAGCCACTATGATCTCAGGCGCCAGGCCGAGTTCTACGCGGGGGCCGAGGTCGGCCAGGCGATCATGTGCGAGTTCATGAGCAGCGACACGCTCGGCGAAATGCTCGACGATTTCGAGGCCCTCAAACGCGGGCGCATCTCCGAGCGCGTGTTGATCGCGGGCGGGGACGAGAGCATCACCGATCCATCGCGCGTGCCGCCCGGCTGCGGCCTGTTCCACGGCATCACGTTCGCGCCGTTCAAGTTCGAGGACGGCGGCTCGGCACGCTGGGACGAGATCGCCGAGGAGATGGGCGATCGCAGCCTCGCCGCCTATCGCCGGTTCGTGAAGAACCTGACCCCCGGCAACATCATCAAGCGTTCGATCGTGACGCCGCTCGATCACGCGCGCCACATGCCGAACAGCATGGTCGGCGGCGACGTGCACGGCATCGCGCCGTATTTCTATCAGACCGGCGGCCATCGCCCGACGCCCGACCTCGCGCAATACACGGTCCCCGGCGTGTCGCGGTTCTATCTCGTGGGGCCATTCCAGCATCCCGGCGGAGGCGTCTATGGCGCCGGACGAGCGACCGCCATGCGCATGTTCGAACATCTCGGCATGGATTTCACGAAGGTCGCGGAGACCGACACGATCAAGAACGGCGCGACGACGAGCCTGCCGCCCGCGAGCGCAAGCTCCGCGGCGGCTCCCGGTGCGGCCGTGAGCGCGACGCTCTACGGTCCCGCCGACGAGGACCTGCTCACGATTCGCACGATCGAACGCAGCGGCGAGGATCTGGTCGTCAAGGGGCAGGCTTACGGCACGATGCCGATCGAAGTCACCCTGCGTCCCGACCAGGCGCGGCAGCTGGTCAAGATGATGCGTTTCTCGTTCCTGCCGTTCCTGTTCTCGCTGCTGTTCCGGCGCGCGAAACGTTCCTGAGGGATGCGCCCATGTCGGATCCGCTCGAATTCTGGCATCACCACGGCGGCGTCAGCGTACCGGACCTGGACGCCGCGATCACGTGGTGGCACGACGTGCTCGGGTTCGCGCTCGAGCGCCGCTTTCCGATTCCGACGATCCCCGCCGAGGTCGCCATGCTGCGCAATGGGCCCTTGCACATCGAATTGTTCGCCGTGACGGGGGCGAAGCCGCTCCCTGCGGAGCGCCGCCTGCCCGACACCGATGTGCATACGCATGGCAACAAGCACGTGGCTTTCGCCGTGCACAACGTGCGCGAGTTCGCGGATGAATTGCGGAGGCGCGGCGCGGATATCGTCTGGGTGCGCGAAATGCCGCACGGCTCCAACATCTTCATCCGCGACAACGCCGGCAATTTGATCGAGTTCGTCCAGGAACCGCGCGTCGCCGCGCCGGTCGCCTCGCTCGAGCCGCGGCGGTCCTGATGCCCGCGATCCAGACACTTATCACCACGATGGAGTCACACCATGGCAATCCTCGGCGTTGAAAGCGCGATCTTCGGCGTCGACGACGTGGCGCTGTGTGCACGATTCTGGACCGACTTCGGCCTCGCGCCGCTCGCACAGAGTGACGCGGAAGCCGTGTTCGAGGTCGCTTCGGGCTCGAAGGTCGTCGTGCGTCACCGCGACGATCCGTCGCTGCCGGCGGCCTACGCCGACAAGCCGGGCGTGCGCGAGACGGTGTGGGGCGTCGACACGGCCGAGTCGCTCGAACGGCTCGTCGCCGATCTCGGCCGCGACCGGCCCATCGCCCGTGATGCGGACGGCACGGCGCATTTCCTCGCCGACGACGGCATGCCGCTCGCTTTGCGAGTCTGGGCCAAGCGCGCCGTGCTCTCGCAGCCGGATCCCGTCAACGCACCGGGTCACGTCGCACGCCTGAACCTGCATCGCAAGTGGCGGCAGCGGGCGATCCCGAAGACCATCAACCACGTCGTGTTCTTCGTCAAGGATTACGTCGCCTCGCTCGAGTTCTTCGTCGAGCGCCTCGGGTTCCGGTATACGGATCACTCGCGCGGCGCCGGTGCGTTCGCACGCGCCGACGGCACGAACGAGCATCACAGCATTTTCTTCGTCTCGTGCGCACTGCCGATGGCGCCCGACGAACCGGGCTTCATGCACATCGCGTTCGGTCTCGAGGATATCGACGAGCTCATGCTCGGGGTCAACCAAATGGAGCTCAAGGGCTGGAAGAACGCCGGTCTCAACACGCTCGGCGGCCTCTCGCGGCACCGGATTTCGTCGGCGATATATTATTATTTCGACAACCCCTCGGGCGGTGAGGCCGAATATCACGCCGACACCGATTATCTCGACGACAACTGGGTGCCGCGCGTCTGGGACTGGAAGTTCGGCTCGCTGCTGTGGGCGACGTATACGCCGTCCTTCTGGCGCGGCGCCAACATCGAATGGGACATGAAGTTCGACAGGGATCGCGCCTCGTTGGAGGCGTTCCGCGGCGTTCGGCCCAAGGGAACGATGGGTCCTCCCCCCGTTGAACTGCTCAAGGGCAAAGCCTGAGGCCGCGAGGCAGAGCCTGCAGGCCTCGAGGCGGCCCGTCGCTTCATCGGCTGATTTCGTCCGCGAGCGCGATGAGGTTCTGAACCGTGTTCCAGTTGCGCGCCGTGGCGTCGACCTGGATGTGCCGTTCGGCGGTCTTGGCCAACTTCGAGGTGTGGAATCCTTCCGGCGTGTGCAAATAGAACACCTTGTCGAGGAGCGCGAACGCTTCCGTGCCGGACCTGTGTCGATCGAGCGCCGCCATGTCGGCACGCGTCGGCCTGTCCGCGAGAAAGAACAGGTGCAGAGATCGCGGATTGACGACCGCCTCGGGAAATGGATTCGCAAGCGCGGCACGCTGCAACTCGGCCGCGCCGAGCACGACGATCCGCGGTCGAAAACCCCTGGCCTTCGAGACGATGGCGCCGATGCGCTCACGCAGGGATTCCGGGTCGTCTTCCGCGGAACGGAACACGACGTTGCCGCTCTGGATGTACGTGCGGACATCCGAGTATCCCTCCGATCGCAGGAGTTCGGCGAGCTGCTTCATGGGCAGCTGGTTGGCGCCCATCACGTTGATGCCGCGGAACAGGGCGATCCACGTGTTCATCGCGAGCCCTCAGGCGTGCATGGCGCCCGCGGCGGCGACACGCAGCCAGTCTGCGAAGTCGAGCGCCCGCAAGGGGCGGCTGAAAAAGTATCCCTGAGCCTCCGCGCAATCGTGGTTCTTCAGGAATACGAGCTGATCCGCCGCCTCGACGCCTTCCGCGACCACGCGCATGTGCAGGCCCTTGCCCAGGGAGATGAGGGCGCTGACCACGCTCGCGTCGTTGGCGTCATGCGCCAGGTCGCGAATGAAGGAGCGGTCGACCTTGAGGGTATCGATGGGGAAGCGCCGCATGTAGCTCAGGCTCGAATAGCCGGTTCCGAAATCGTCGAGCGCGATCTGGACCCCGAGTTCCTTGATCGCATGCAGCACGAGCGCCGTGGAAGTGGAGTCCTGCATCAGGAAGGTCTCGGTCAGCTCCAATTCCAGACACCGAGGATCGAAGCCCGTTTCGGCCAGGATGGCGCCGACGTCGGCGGCGAATTGTTCCGCGCGCAGCTCGACGGCGGAGATATTCACCGCCAAGCGTAGATTCGGCAGTCCGGCTGCATGCCATGCGTGTACCTGGCGGCAGGCTTCGCGCAGCACCCATCGGCCGATGGGCACGATCAGGCCCGATTCCTCGGCGATCGAGATGAATTGGTCCGGGCAGAGGAGTCCCAGCGTGGGATGCTTCCAGCGGAGCAGCGCCTCGACGCCGTCGACCGAGCCGCTGCGCAGGCCCATGATGGGTTGGTAATGGAGTTCGAGTTCCTGACGCTGGACGGCGTGCCGCAATCGGCTTTCGAGCGCTTGTCGCGCGCCCGCGGACGAATTCAGGTCCGACCGATAGAACTGGTAGTTATTGCGCCCGTGTTTCTTCGCCTCGTACATGGCGGAATCCGCGTTTTGCAACAGGGCCTCGCCGGTGATGCCGTCGGCCGGATGCAGGGCGATGCCGATGCTGCCGGTGACGTGCAGTTCATGGTCGTCCAGAACATAGGGCAGCCGGATCGCTTTGAGCAGTTTGTCGGCGCAATGCGCGGCGTCCTGCTCCTGCACGACCTCCGACAACAGGACGACGAATTCGTCGCCGCCGATGCGGCTGACGGTGTCGGAGCCGCGCACGGATTCGCGCAGACGCAGCGCGACCGACTGCAGAAGCCGGTCGCCGACCCGGTGTCCGAGCGAGTCGTTGATGACCTTGAAGCGATCCAGGTCCAGATAGAGAACCGCCACCGATCCGCGATGGCGCATCGCCGCGGCGATCGCCTGGCCAAGTCGATCATTCAACAGACTTCGATTGGGCAGATCCGTCAAGCTGTCGTGTTGTGCCGTGTAGGCGAGCTTGAGCGTCAAGGCCCGCGCCATGCTGACGTCGTGAAACACCATGACCGCGCCCGTGACCTGGCCGCGACGGTCGTGGATCGGTGCGGAGGAATCCTCGATGGCCGACTCCGTGCCGTCGCGCCGGATCATGATGCAGGTCGGCGGGAGTGCCACGGCCGCGTTCTTCAAAGTCGCGGCCGCCATGGGGTTGGCGATGGTCCGGCGCGTCACCGAGTCGATGATCTTCAGCACTTCCTCGAGAGGCAGGCCCAGGGCTTGTGCCTTCGCCCAGCCCGTGAGGCGCTCCGCAGCGAGATTCAAATAGGTGATCCGACCCTCGACGTCGGTACAGATGACCGCGTCGCCGATGGAATTGAGCGTGACCTCGGCCCGCTCTTTTTCGTCGAACAGAGATTCCATGATCGACGAGCGTTCGATGACGGCCGCGAGAGTCTTCTCGAGCAGATAGTTGCTGAGGTGCTCCTTCAACAAATAGTCCTGGGCGCCGCGTTGGATGGCGGCCGTTGCCACCGATTCGCTCTCCGCGGTGCAGAGGACGACGATTGGAATCGCTGGGGCTGCGGCGAGCAGGCGGTCCACGAGGTCCATGCCGGACCCGTCCGGTAGCGACAAATCCACCAGAATTGCCGCAACCGGCCAAGATTCGGGCGAATCGGCGCGCGGCCGGTCGACCAAGCGCGCGATGCCGAGAGCGCAAGACTCCGCGCACACGAGGCGATATTTACCTGCGGGGCCGATGGCGTCGCGAACGGACTGCGATCCTCGAGCGTCGGCCTGTATCAGAAGAATTGTTTCTGGATCGCGTTGCATGGTCGAGGCCGACACCCCAACCGCATTTGTCGCATTCCGCGGTGCGGTTCGTCTGTACGGTAACGCACAGGCAAAGCCTACCCCTGTCTAGGGATTCCCCGGAGTCGGCTATTGCAACCGCCCCTGAATCCTGCCGATTCCGACGAGGCCGCATTCCTCGTCCTTGGCGCTCGGCTCTGCGCCGCTGACGCCGATCGCGCCCAGGATTTCGCCGCTCGCGGACTTGAGCAGCATGCCGCCGGCGAAGCTCAACAGATTCGGATCCGCCTTGATCTTCGCGACGACGTCCGGATCGGTCTTCGTCAGCGGACCCACCTGCGATGTCGGCATCCGGAAGCTCAGGGCCGTGTAGGCCTTGCGAAATCCGGTGTAGGCGTGGCCGCCGGGCGTGCCATCGGCGACGTAATAGAGTTTTGGCGTAGCCGCCGCATCGATGACGCTGATCGCGACGTGATACCCCTTGCAGGCAGCGACGATCGCCTGTGCTGCTTCTACGGCGAGTGCGATCGGCGGACTCTTGGCGACGGGCGGTTCGGGTGGCCGCGGCGGCAGCGGCCCATCGGGCAACGGCATGCCCCCGAACGGGCGACCATGGTCTCCCGGGAATCCCGGCCCAACGGCTTGCGGCGCTTGCGCACCCGCGGTCATCACTGCCACGAGGCAGGCCGTGCCCACGATCGATCGTTTCACTGTGTTCTCCTTGTCCCACCCCGAAGGTCGGTCGCGCTACTCCACGCGGCCCTCCCGAAGGGCTCGACTTTCGTCAAGCATCGGGGTCTTGTACAAGCGTTTGTCACGATTGCGCGCATCGGCATTCCCGATGGATGCGGGCAGCGCATTGTGGTCTGCTGTCGGCCCATGCGCCCGGTATCGATACGGCAACTCTCATAGCCGTGGTACGGTGGCCGAACTCGACCGTCAAGCGAGCCTTCGATCATGAACTCAATGAGTTCCAGTCCCGCTCACCTTGACCGTCTGCGGCGATCCGCTGGCATCGTCCGTCACGCTCAGCGTCGCCGTCCTGGCGCCCGTCACGGTCGGTGCAAACGCCACGTACACGGTGCACTTCGCGCCCGATGCGAGCGTCGCCCCGCAACTGTTGACGGCGATGAAATCCCCGGGATCCGTTCCGGCGAGCCCGATGGCATCGATGGTGACGGGCGTCGCCGAGGAGTTGCTCAAGGTGATCGTCTGGCCCTCGGAAGCTGAGCCGACGGCAGTCGCGGGAAACGTCAAGCTCGACGGATTCAGCGTCAACACGGGCACCGCGAGCCCCGTACCCGATAGGGCGACCGTTTGGGGAGAGTTGGCCGCGTCATCGGTGATGCTCAAGGAACCGCTCAGCGCGCCGGCTTTCTTCGGATCGAAGGCCACGTAAATGGGGCAGGACTGGCCCGCCGCAATCGCGGCTCCGCACTCACTGACGTCGCGGAACGAGGTCGGGTCCGCACCGGTAACGCGAATCGCGGTCACGGTGAGGCTGATCGTCCCGGAGTTCTTGAGGGTGACGACATGCTCCTCGCTGGAGGTCCCCACGATCGTGGACGGAAAAGCGAGTGTCGTCGGCGACAACGTGACGAGGGGGGCCTCGATGATCACCTTGACGCCGGCCGACGTGGATGCCTCGAAGGCCGCATTGCCGGAATATTCGGCCACGACGTCATCCGTGCCGGCCGGCAGCAAGGTCGTCGTCACCGTGGCCTGGCCCGTGCCATTGAGCGTAGCCGTTCCCACGACGAGCGTTCCGACTTTGAATGTGACGGTGCCTCCGGGGGTCACGGTGCCGCTCGACGGCTTCACGAGTGCCGTCAGAGATATCGGAGTCCCCTTCGGTGCAGACGTCGGCGCGGCCTTCAGCGTCGTGGTCGTCGCCAGGCCCGTACCGACCGTCACGCCCAGCAGGATGGGAGTACCGCAGCAGCCGGTATTCGTAATGACGATCTTGGTCAGGGTTTGCGTCGCGAAGGCCGAATCGAGGTGAAACTTCTGTTCGTCGATCACGTACGTGCCCGGGTCTCCCGTGTGGACGTTGCCGGAACCCCCGGATCCCAGACAATTGGTCGGGTCCACGCAGGTAAACGCGTTGAGTACCGTCGGATCGGTGAGCGTATTGGCGAAGACGTTATGGTAGAAATCTCGAATATTGCTGCCACCCACCAAATTGAACGATTGCGTCGCCCCGGCCGAGCCGAAAAATTCGATCGTCCCGATCGTTGCACCCGCGCCGGGGCTGAAGGCGTTCATCAGCGTGTAGACGTCGGTTGCGTTCTTGATCGAAGTCGTGATCGTGAGCGGGGCGTTTCCGGGAACCTGCGCGAAATTATTGCCGCTCGCGGGGCCCATGAAAAACGGCACGTCGTACGTATTACCGGGTATGAAGGTGCCGACCGGGAACGTACTGATCAGTCCCGTCTGAATGTTGGTGTTCACGGGAAACGTCTTGATCTCGGTGTAAGAGTCGGCATGTGCCGATTTGCCGGCAACGAGGCCCAGGGCGCTCGCCAAGACGAAAACGCACAGCACGCATCGCGAAATAAAGTGTTCTCTCATGGCGGCTTCCTTGTTCGCGGTAATCCAATGACACGGTCGGCGATCCGAACTCTCGTCTGCGCGTGGCAACAAAAAATGGCGCCCGCACGGAGCGAGATCGTTCAAGCAGGGAATGACTCGATACTAGGTAAGCGCCGAATTCAAGTCAAATGACGTATTGGTGTCAGGCTCGAATGCGCATCGTGGTCGACCGTCGTGACCGCTGCTTGGCGGACGTTATGTTCATTCTGATCGGTCGCCGCCGAGGCGCGGCACGTCGCCCGCGCTTCAATTCCGAATGGTAGGAAGCGCCTGACACGATCTGCCGCACCCCTCCTGCGGAACGCCGGGCGCTGCGCAGCTATGGTCATTCCACTTGGTGAATCGAATCCACTCGCGCAAGAAGGAATCTCCATGCGGACCATTCTGTTGATCGTCTTGATCGTGATGCTGCTCGGCGCGGTTCCGATGTGGCCTTATAGCACCGGGTGGGGATATTACCCGAGCGGAGGAATTGGTTTGCTGCTGCTGATCCTGCTCGTGTTCATGTTCACGAGCCGCGTGTAGCCCGGCGCGGGTCAAAGGCGTGGCGCGGCGCATGGTGCGAGCCGACGAACGAACCGCGCACGTCGCGCCTCTGCGCAGCGTTGCGCCGACGCCGGCGGCGAGGCTGCGTGATCGCTACGCGACGTTCTTCGTCCTCGCCACGATCGGAGCGGTGTTGTATTTCGCGAAGCAGGCCTTCGTCCCGCTCGCGCTCGCGCTGCTCATTGCTCTGATCCTGTCGGGCCCGGTCGAGAGTCTCAAGCGACTCGGCGTACCGCGCGTGGTGAGCGCGCTCGCCATCGTCATTACCCTGTTCGGCCTCATGGTCGCCAGCGTGAATTTGCTCTGGTCGCCGGCCCAAGAATGGTTCGCCGGCGCGCCGCATACGGTCGCCGTGATCAAGCAGAAGATCAGCCCCGTCGCGCGTTTCATGGACCGCATCGAACAGCTCACGGCGAGCGCGGATCAGCTCGGGGCAGCGCATAAAGCGGCCGCGGCGCGGTCGCCAAACACCGGGACGAGCGCGGCGCCCGGAACCGCGCCGCCCGGATCGGCCGGATCGACCGGAGCACCCGGTTCTGCGGGAACCGCCGCTTCCCGGGGAACCGCGCCCGCCGTCGCGGCGCCGGCAGCGGCACCTGCGCCCATGGGTGGCGTGGATGCCGAGAGATCGCTTGCCGTTCTGCAGGCGACGCGCGCAGCCTTCGTCGGTCTGATCACGGTGGTGATCGTCACGCTGTTTCTGGTCTCCGGAGGCCCGCCGATGCTCGCACGCATGACGGCGGCCTTCGAGGGCAGCGTCGAGCAGCACCATGTGATCGACGTCATCGAGAAAGTGCGCGCGGAGGTTGGGCGCTTTTATCGCACGACGGCGGCGATCAACCTGGGCGTGGCGATCGCGACCTGGGGTGCGATGGCCGTGTGTGGAATGCCGAGTCCGCTCTTGTGGGGCACGGTCGCCGGGCTGCTCAACTTCATTCCCTACGCCGGACCGGCGACGACCTTGATGTTGCTGACGGTGGTGGCGATCGTCTCGTTCGACGGCTATGCGCCTGTCATCGGCGTGGTCACGAGCTACGTCGTGATCGCCGGCATCGAAGGCCAGCTCGTACAGCCGCTCCTCGTCGGGCGGCGCCTGTCGCTCAATCCGCTGCTCGTGTTCCTCGCGCTGTGGTTTGGGGGCATGTTCTGGGGCATCGCGGGCATCGTTCTCGCGACGCCGGCGCTGGTGGCGGTCAAGGTCGCCGTCGAGAACTCTCCGCGCGCGAACTCTTGGCTGGCGTTCTTGAGCCCGCAGGCGAATGGTTCGTGATGCTGCGCGCGGACGGAGAAGGCCCCATGGCGAGTCCTCGAGACCTGCAAGCCCATCTCGATTTGGTCGGCGGTCTGGCGGGTGATATGTTCGCGGCTGCCCTCCTCGACGCGTTCCCGGAGCACGAGGCGCGCGTGCTCGCGGCGGTGAGCGCCGCCTTCGCGGGCGACGGGTCGGTGACGGCGCGGCTGGTGAGCCATGGCGACGGGCTGTTCCGCGGGCGGCGCTTTCTGGTCGCGCGCGCGGCGCAGGCCGGGGCGAGCCTTGCGCTCACGCCGCGCGGCGCCCGCAACGGCACGCTTGCGGGCGCACACACGCATGTCACGTGGCGCGAAGTACGCGCTGGCCTCGAGCGGGCCGAAGCGCTGGCGACGGCCGTGCGCCGGCACGCGATCGGAATTTTTCAGTGCCTCGCGGACGCCGAAGCGCGCGTTCACGGGATTCCCCCCGACGCGGTGTCGTTCCACGAAGTCGGTGCCTGGGATTCGCGTGCGGACATCGTCGCCGCGGCGACGCTCATCGACGCGATCGGCGCGAGCCGATGGACCAGTTCGCCCGCGCCCTTGGGCGGCGGCCGCGTGCCCAGCGATCACGGCCTCCTGCCGCTGCCCGCGCCCGCGACCGCCGTCTTGCTCGAGGGCTTCGCGACCGTCGATGACGGCATTTCCGGCGAACGCGTGACGCCCACGGGTGCCGCGATCCTGCGGTATTTGTGCGGCTCCGGCAGGGAGCAAGGGTCGGCTCCTCCCGTGGTCCGAACCTTGCTCGCAAGCGGTGTCGGCTTCGGCAGCCGCACGCTGCCCGGCATCAGCAATCACACGCGCGCACTCATCTTCCGGCCGCACGGAGCGGCAACGGACGCGGAAGAGCGTGAGATCCACGTGATCGAATTCGAAGTCGACGATCAATCGGGCGAGGATCTCGCGACCGGACTCGAGCGGCTGCGGGCACTGCCCGCGGTGCTCGACGTCACCCATGCACCGGTGTTCGGCAAGAAGGGCCGCATGATGGCGCAAATCCGCGTGCTCGCGCGCCGCGGCACGCTCGCCGAGGTCGCCGACGCCTGCTTTCGGGAGACGACGACGATCGGTCTGCGGCACCGCCTCGTCCAGGGGCTCGGCCTGAAGCGCCGCATTGAACAGGTCACCGTCGACGGTCACTCCCTGCGCGTCAAGATCGTCGAGCGGCCCGGTCGCCCTACCGCCAAGGCCGAGTCGGACGACTTGTCGACGCACGAGGAACACTGGCGGCGCGCGCAGCTGCGTGCCCGAGCCGAATCGGCCGCGCTCGCGGCGGGGGACGTCGATGCAGGCGCTTGAGGGTATCCTGCGCAGTATCGCCGAGCCTGCGATCGCCGTGAGCGGCGGCGTCGACAGTCTGACGCTGGCCGCGCTTGCGGCCGAGCTCTCGTCGCAGGTGCTCGTCATGCATGCGGTCTCGCCCGCCGTTCCGCCGCTTGCGACCGAGCGGGTGCGCAAGCTCGCAGCCGAGCGCGGCTGGAATCTCACGGTGCTCGAAGCGGGCGAGTTCGCGGATCCTCTGTATCGAGCGAACCCCGTGAATCGCTGCTTTCATTGCAAGTCGAACCTGTACGCCACGATTCGGGCGCGCACCGGCCGCCCGATACTCTCCGGTGCGAATCTCGACGACCTCGAAGAATACCGGCCGGGATTGGTCGCGGCGGCGCACTACGCCGTGCGTCATCCCTATGTCGAGGCGGGCGTCGACAAGCGCGGCGTGCGCACGATCGCACGATCGCTGGGACTCGCGGAGGTCGCCGAACTGCCTGCCTCGCCCTGCCTGTCGAGCCGGGTCGAGACCGGCATTCGCATCGAGCCCGAGACGCTCGCCTTCATCGATACGGTCGAGCGCCTCGTCACCGCCGCCTTGGGTCCCGAGACCGTGCGCTGTCGTGTGCGGGCGTCGGCGGTCGTCATCGAACTCGACGCCCCCGCGCTCGCTCGACTCGATGGCGAGAGCGCGCGCTCGCTGCGCGAGCTGCTCGCCGGCGTCGCCCACCGTCCCGCCTCCCGCCGCATCCGCTTCGCCCCCTATCGCAACGGCAGCGCCTTCCTGCGCGCAGCGGCGCCGCCGTGAGTGCACGGCCCGACGGCCCGACGACGCGGACCTTGGCGGCCGATGAGGCCGACGCGGCCGAGGCGGGAGTCGAGGCTGCACCGACCGGCGTGTCGGCTGAAATTCAGCTCGACGGCATGCGGGCTGCACGCATCGGGCTCGATGAGGCGATCTTCGCGCACGGCAAATCGCCGCGGCAGCTCGCCCAGATACTGAGGCTCGCCGCCGCGCAGGGCAGCCCCTTGCTCATCACACGCTTGAGTACCGACAAGCATGCCCCGCTCGCGGCGCGCTGGGGGGCGCGGCTCGACTACTGTCCGGTATCTTCGACCGCCTTCTTCGACCCCGCCGCCGTTCGAGTGCCCGCGTCCGACCCGAGCTCGGTCGCGATCGTCGCAGCGGGAACGTCCGACGCGGCGGTCGCGCGCGAGGCGGCACGCACGCTGGAGTTCAACGGTGTGTCGAGTGCGCTGTTCATCGACGTCGGCGTCGCCGGCCTCTGGCGCTTGACGCGGGCGCTGCCGGCGATCGCGGCCCACCCGGTCGTGATCGCTGTCGCGGGCATGGACGCGGCGCTCCCCACCGTGCTCGGGGGCTTGGTGGGCGCGCTGATCATCGCCGTGCCGACCTCGGTCGGCTACGGGGTCGCGGCGGGCGGCCGAGCGGCCCTCGATGCAATCCTGGCGAGTTGCTCACCCGGGATTCCGGTCATGAACATCGACAACGGTTATGGCGCAGCCTGCGCGGCGCTCCGGGCGCTCCGGGCGCTTCGTGCGCTGGGCGGCGCCGGCGTAAGCGCAGGCGCTTTCGTCAGCGCGGGTGCCGCCGAGCATCAAGATTCGAGGAACGATTCCCACAGGAGATCAGCATGCAGCGCCGTAAATTCATATCCTCCACGATCGCCGGCGTCGGCGCAGCCGCCGGTATGAGCAGCGCCAACGCCGCCCCGCCCGTGGCCGGATCCGCACGGCCCACCAATCCGGACGGCACGACGGCATCGCTCGATCCGCGCGATCTGCTCCGCGTCACGAGTGCGGGCGAGCGGCGGGGCGACATGTGGTACCGGCCGCTGGGCCACACCGGCGAGCAGGTGTCGATCATCGGCATGGGCGGGGCCCACCTCGCCCGGCCGCCGCTCACCGAGGCGGACGCCGTCCGGCTCGTGCACGCCGGACTCGACCGCGGCATCAATTTTCTCGACAACTGCTGGGACTATAACCACGGCAACAGCGAGAAATGGGTGGGCACGGCGCTCTCGCAGGGCGGCTATCGCCGCAAGGCCTTCGTCATGACCAAGCTCGACGGCCGCACGAAGGAGGCGGCGACATCGCAGCTCGAGGAGTCGCTCAAGCGTCTCAAGACGGATCACATCGATCTCGTGCAATTCCACGAAGTTCTGCGCTTCGACGATCCGGACCGCATTTTTGCCGAGGGAGGCGCCATCGAGGCGCTCACGGAGGCCAAGAAGGCCGGCAAGGTGCGCTACATCGGCTTCACCGGGCACAAGGATCCGCGTGTGCACCTCTACATGCTCGACGTCGCGCGGCTGCACGGCTTTGTATTCGATACGGCGCAGATGCCGCTCAACGTCATGGACGCGCACTTCCGAAGTTTCTCGCACCTCGTCGTGCCCGAACTCGCCCGGCAGAACATCGGTGTGCTCGCCATGAAGACCATGGGCGACGGAGTCTTCCTGAAGAGCGGCGCGCCCGTCACGCCGATCGAGTGCCTGCACTACGCGATGAACCTGCCCGTGTCGGTCGTCATCACCGGCATCGACAGCGACAAGATCCTCGATCAAGCCTTCGAAGCCGCGCGCAGCTTCCAGCCGATGAGTGCGGACCAGGTGGCGGCGCTCGTCGAGAAGACTCGCAGCTTCGCGGCGGAGGGCAAGTACGAGTTCTTCAAGACCTCGAGCTTTTTCGATTCGACCGCGAAGCACCCCGACTGGCTGGGCAACGAGTCGCCGCTCGTGCAGAAGCTCGCGCCATCCACGTCGGCTTGAGCGGCAGCGCCCGGCGTCTGCGGGGGCGCCGAGCCTGTGCGGCGCCGGTCCCGTGTGGCGGCGCCGGTCCCGTGTGGCGGCGCCGATTCCGTGCTGCGGCGCCAAGGCCATGCGGCGACGCCGCGCTTCTGCGGTAGCGCGCCTGTAGCGCGATTCCTACGGGCGATCGCTCGCGTTTCCGGCGGCGGCCGCCGCGGTCGCACCGCATGCTGGCGGCCCAACGACAACCGGAGGACACCTCATGAAAGCATCGATTGCATCGACGCTGTTGATATTACCGATCGCCGCCTTCAGCGCGAGCAATTCGCCGGATAGCGATTTTTACAAGCTTGCCGCGGAGGGCGGCATTTCCGAGGTCGAGCTCGGCACCCTTGCCGAGGACAAGGCGACGAGCCAGGACGTCAAGGATTTCGCCGCGATGATGGTCAAGGACCACGGCGCCGCCGACGACAAGCTGAAATCGCTGGCTGCCTCGAAGGGCGTCGATTTGCCGACGAGCGCAAGCATCGGCGAGATCGCCACGAAGGCCAAGCTCAACGTGCTCTCGGGCGATACGTTCGACAAATCCTATATCAAGAGCCAGCTCAAAGCCCACCACGAAGCCATCGCGCTGTTTCGCAAAGAAGCCTCGACGGGACAGGATCCGGATGCCAAGGCCTTCGCAAGCGCGACCCTGCCGACGCTGAAAAAGCACATGCAGGCGATACGCCGGGTGGCGGCGGCCGCCGGAATCACGAGCAAGAAACACGGGTAGAGCGCGACGTAGTCATGAGCCTCCCGGCGACGCAATGCGCCGGGGGGCCCAAGCTCGACTCGGGGCTGAATTAGCTCCGATCCCCCGCCCACATCGCCGGTCTGCGATCCCAGGGTCTCGCGTGCTCCAATTGTGCCGCGAGCCGCAGTACCACGTGGTCTTCGTCCTGTCGCCCGACGAACTGCATCCCGATCGGCAGCCCGCCGGCCGATTGGAACAGCGGGACGTTTGCGGCCGGTTGACCCGTCACGTTGAATATCTCGGAGAAAGGGGCAAAGCGGTACGCCGCCTCGGCCCACCGCTCGAAGACGAACGCAGCGGAATGACTGTCGATCGCACCCACGGGGGGTGGCAGTGTACCGACCGTCGGCGTGAGGATGATGTCGTACGCCGAGAAGGCTTGCGCCATCGCGAGCGAGACTCGATGCGCCGTGCGCCGTGCCTCGTAGTACTGGGTCGCACTCATGCCGCTGATCGTCGCGAGCGCGTGGCGCGGAAAGGCCTCGATCTCCCCCAGCCCGGGCGGCCGTCCGAGCTCGGCGGCGCGCTCCTCGATCGCGTAGGCGATATCCATGAGCCACAGAGCCGACCAGCCGTGACCCGCCGCCGCGCGCGCAGCCGCCTCGGGAAATTGGCCCGGCACGACGCTGTGGCCGAGCGCCTCGAGCAGGGCCGCGGCGTCGGCAAGCCGTGCCTCGATCTCGGGCTCGACCCGCGTGCCGTCCAAGCGTCGGTCGATGACGACGACGGAGAGCGGCCGAAGCGGCTCGGCGAGCGCCGCCAGGTAGGAGCTGACGGGACGCAGCACGCGATAGGGCGCACCCAGCTCGGGTCCCGCGGTCGCGTCGAGGAATGCTGCACTGTCGCGCACGCTGCGCGAGAGCACGTGCTCGCAATTGAGGTTGCCGCCGAGTTCGCTCGTGTGCGGGCCGGCCGGGTTCAGTCCGCGCGAGGGCTTCAACCCGAACAAGCCGCAACACGCCGAAGGCACGCGGATTGAACCGCCGACGTCCGAGCCATGGGCGACCGGGACCATGCCGCAGGCGACCGCCGCTGCGGCGCCGCCGCTCGAGCCGCCGACCGTGCGGCCGAGATCCCAGGGATTGCGTGTGACGCCGCGAAACTCGGGCTCGGTCACGAAGTCGTCGGCGAATTCCGGCGTATTGGTCTTGCCGAGGAACACCGTGCCTGCCCGCCGCCAGCGGCGCACCATCTCACTGTCCGCACGGGGCTTCGCGTCAGCGAAGAAGCGCGAGGAGTTCGTGGTCGGCCATTCTTCCGTATGGACGTCGACGTCCTTGATCAGAAACGGCACGCCGGCGAGCGGCGCGTCCGGGTCGAGGCTGCGCGACCGTGCGCGTGCACGCTCGAAGTCCTCGAGCACCAGCGCGTTGAGCGTCGGGTTCAGCGCTTCGATCGCGGCGATCGCCGCCTCGGTGATCTCCGTGGGATGCAGGGCGCGGCGGCGCACGAGATCCGCGAGCGCGACGGCATCGAGGGCCGCGTATTCGGCGAGTTTCAGGGCGGGCTCTCAGGCGCCGTGGCGCGCGGCGGCGGCGTCGCGGCATCGGCGAGTGCGTAGGCCGTCACGGCCATGACCGCGGCGTTCTCGGCGAGATGGCGCGGATCGATTTTGTCGAAGGTATCGGCGGCCGTGTGGTGGTAGTTGAAATAATAGCGGCTGTCCTGCGATGGCGTGAAGCCGGGTACGCCACGGGAGACGACGGACTCGATGTCGGAGCCGACGTCGCCGGCCGAGCTGATGACCCCCGCGCCCATCGGCGCCAACGCGTGTGCGACGGGACGCAGCCACTCGCCGAGCGCGGGCGCGCCGGCATAGGTGATGCCGATCGGATGATCGCTGCCGAGGTCGCTCTCGAGTGCGCCGATGTGCTTCGGAATTTCCGCCGCGTGCTCCTCCGCATAGGTCTTCGCGCCGTCGGACCCCGATTCCTCGTCCATCCAGGCGACGAAGCGAATGGTGCGCGCCGGATGGATCGCGAGCTCGCGCAGCAGATGCAGAACCTGCATGCTCACCACGACGCCCGCGCCGTCGTCGATCGCGCCCGTGCCCAGATCCCAGGAATCGAGGTGTCCCGACACGATCACGATCTCGTCAGGATGGGTCGCACCCGGCCAATCGGCGATGACGTTATAGCTGTCGACGCGCGGCAGGGTCTGCGGCGTGAGGAGGAGATGCATCTGAACCGTGCCCTGCTCCGCCAGATTCGCGAGCAGGTCGGCATCCTCGGCCGTCACCGCCGCCGCCGGGATCTTCGGCAGCGACGGGTCGTAGAAGGTCGCGCCGGTATGCGGCAAGCGATAATCCGCGCCGCCCACCGACCGCACGAGCATGGCGACGGCGCCCGCCGCGGCGGCGACACTCGGGCCGGCGCCGCGATACACGACGGCCGCGCCGTAGGCCTCGCCGCCGTGACCTTGCGCGGCGAGTTGCTTGTCGAAGGAATGATTGAACAGCAGAATCTTGCCCTTGGCCGCGCCCGCCGGCAGCGCCTTGAGGGCCTCGAACGTGGGCACGACCAAGACTGGCGCCGTGATTCCCGCCGGGGGCGTCGCAGCGCTGCCGCCCAAGGCGGTGAGCACGATCTTCTGAGTCGTCGCGGGCGCCATTCCGGGCCAGGCGACGAGCGTGCCCGTCTCCTCGCCGCGCACCCAGTGCGGCACCGAGGTTTTCTCGAGCGACACCGTCGCGCCGAGCGCGCGCATCTCGGCGGCGACGTACTCGACGGCCTGCGCGGCTTGCGGCGAGCCGGAGAGGCGCGGCCCGATGTTGTCGGTCAAGTGCCGCAGTTCGATGAGCGCGTAGGGATCGGCAAGGGCGGCATCGCGAATGCGACTCATTGCCGCAATTTGCGCCGGGGACCAAGCCCCCGATCCGGGATCGAGAAAGCGCGCCATGCGCTGAGCCGGTCCGGTTGCGGCCGGCATCTCCGCGGGCGGCGAGTTGGCCCCGTTCGGCGCGAGTTTCGGTGTTTGGGCGTAGCTCAGTCCGCCGGACAGCGAGCCGATCACGACGAGCGTGATGAAAGTGGCTGAGCGCAGCGAACTATTACGCGGCGAAAGGCAAGGCGGCATCCGACGCGACGCCCGATTCTGCGCGGCGACGTAAGGCCCAACCCGTCAGTGACAAGCCGAAGACGAGCGAGGCCAAGGTCGCGGGCTCCGGCACTGCGGACACCGATGGGTTGTCGATTTGTGCCTTGACGCCGCCCAAATTCTCGTTGCTTTTCGCGAGGAGCGCGACCGTAGCAGGACCGCTCGCGATCGCTCCGAGCCCCGGGCTTGCAAAATAGAGATCCAAGTAGTTCGAACCACCGCCCAAGGAAAAATGGGCATCGTAGGCGCTCGCACCGAAGCTGTAACTCGACGATTCACCGACGACGTTCTGGAACACCGTCGTGTGCCCGCCATTGACGACGCTGATATCCCAGCTCGAGATAATATCCGTCGTGAAATCGAATGTGAAGGAGCCGCTTGCGATCGCCGCCGGGCCCGTACCCGGATTGATGTCATAGAGCACGAGGTCGTCGGCACGCGCGGCCGCCGTGCACAACCAGGTGGCAAGCGCTACTCCGATCCATGTCGAGCGCTTCTGACGACGTACCACTGTCGAGAATTTCGTCCGTGATCTCACATAACCTCCTCGAAACCGAGCTTTGGTCGTACCGAATCTCACATCGTAATGAGGTGAACATAGCACTTCCGCGCGCAATATTCACGTGTGCATGCTCTCTCCGCCCTAGCAACTGCACCGGCGCAAGAACGCCCAAATCGTGATCGTCGGCGCCGACGGCGTGAGCTACGGCGGGCCGACCGAATCCGCGCTCAGACGGGCGTTCCGTTCCCCTTCACCGAGCGGACGATCAGGCGGCCTTGCGGCGCTTACGGTTGATGGAGCGGAAGCGAATCCCCAAGGCCATCGCCTTCTGCGCGACCGCCCCCGGTGTTCGGCGCAGCTTCTTCGCTGCCTGGGATCCGGAGAGCCGTTCCTTCGCGAAGCCGCGCAAATGCTTCACGTCCTCGGGGGTCCAGGCCCTCGCCACTCGTCGTTTCGTCTTTGCCGCTGCCATGATTGCCCTCTTCAAAAGCCCGCGATTATACAGCTATTGGGCGTATTCGGCCTGTCATTAGATTGGCGCGGTGCGGGGCGCCGCGCGTTTCCACGTTGCCGTAGGGTGCTTGCGGGTCTGCGCGACGCGCCGCACACTTATCGTGGACAATAGCGCATGGACGCGCCATGAGCTCACCACCACTTCCCGCGAGTCGTTCCGGTGTCGGCGATACGCCGCTGACCCGGATTGTCGGCGTCGGCGCCTCGGCGGGCGGCCTCGCGCCCTTGAAGGAATTCATCGCTCACGTGCCGCTCGCGAGCGGACTCGCGATCATCGTCGTGCAGCATCTCGATCCGACCCATAAGGCAATGCTCTGCGAGATTTTGCAGCTCCAAACGCGCCTGCCCGTGCGTGAAGTCGCGGCATCCATGCGCATCGAACCGAACGCTGTGTACGTGATTTCACCCAACAGCGAACTGTCCGTCATGGACGGCGTTCTGTGTCTCACGCGGCCTAGCGAACGGAGCGGGCTGCGCCTGCCGGTCGACGTGCTGTTTTGCTCGCTCGCGCGCGATCAAGGCTATCGCGCCATCGGCGTCGTGCTCTCCGGCATGGGATCCGACGGCACACTCGGCCTGCAAGCGATCAAGACACAGGGCGGCATGGCCGTCGTGCAGGACCCGAGTTCGGCGGAGTTCCCGTCGATGCCCACGAACGCGGCCGCCGGCGGCACGGCCGACATCGTGGGACTCGCCGCCGACTTGCCGGAACGCATCTTGCGGGTCATCGCCGCGCAACCGGACCAGAGCGCGGTGGCGGCGTGGGAGGACGCCGCGCTCGCATCGGTCGGTGCGATCGTCGAATTGCTGCACGCCCGCAGCAAACATGATCTGTCGCTGTATAAGCCGAGCACGCTGCGGCGCCGGATCGAGCGCCGCATGGCGCTGCACGGGATCGACACGCTCGTCGACTACGCGACGTTTCTGCGCGCCAACCCGTCGGAAGCCGACTTGCTCTTCAAAGAGATGCTGATCGGGGTGACGAGTTTCTTTCGCGACGACGTGTGGAATGAACTCGGGAACGTCGTCATTCCGGCGCTCATCGCGGGCAGCGACCCCGGCAGGCGGTTCCGTGCCTGGGTCGCCGGGTGCTCGACCGGCGAGGAGGCGTTCACGCTTGCCATGGTGTTCACGGAGGCCTTGGAGCGGACGCCCCAAGCGTCGGGCTGCAGGCTGCAGGTGTTTGCGACCGACCTCAATGCGGACGCGATTGCCTTCGCCCGCCGCGGCACGTATCCGGCACGCATCGCCGCCGAAGTTTCACCCCAGCGGCTTGCGCGATTTTTCCGCGCCGAGGGCGACGGCTACGTCGTGTCGCCGCCGATACGCGAAATGGTGCTGTTCGCGCAGCACGACGTGATCATGGATCCGCCGTTCACACGGCTCGATCTGCTGTCCTGTCGCAATCTGTTCATCTATTTCAACGCGACACTGCAAAAACGTCTGCTCCCCCTGTTCCACTATAGCCTGCGACCGGCCGGCATACTGATACTCGGGGCAGCGGAGACGGTGGGGTCGGCCCAGACGCTGTTCCAGCCGCTCGGCACGAAATCCAGCCTTTATCGGCGCGGCATCGATGCGCTCTCCGTCGCGGCGGTGAGCTTCCCGGTCAATCGGCGCCTGCGATCCCCTTTGCCTACCCAGGAGTTGTCCATGTCCCCACCGACTCCCGCCACCGGCAACCTGCAGGCGCTCGTGGATCGTCTGTTGCTGCAAGAATTTGCGCCGGCGGCGGTCCTCGTCAACGAGCTCGGCGACATCCTCTACGTGAGCGGGCACACCGGGCGGTATCTCGAGCCCGCCGCCGGCAAGGCGAACTGGAACGTGCACGTGATGGCCCGCCCGGCGATCCGGGCCCCTCTGACCGTCGCGCTGCGACGGGCCGTCAAGGAACGCGCGTCGATCGAGGTGCGCGGCCTGCGCTTGGACGATACACAAACGCAGCTGCTCGACCTCACCGTCGAAGCCATCGGAGAACCCAAGGCGCTCGCCGGTGCGGTCATGATCGTCTTTCGCGAGGTCACCGCCCCGCCGCCCCGGAAGTCGCGACGCCGCGCGGCCGACGGCGCGATCGATGCCGATGTCGCCGCCGAACTTGCGCGCTCTCAGGAGGAACTTCAGACGCTGCGACAGGCGATGCGGGCCGCGGAAGAGGAGCGGCAGGCGGCGATCGAGGAGCTGCAATCGACCAACGAGGAACTACAGTCCGCGAACGAGGAACTCACGACCTCCAAGGAGGAGTCCCAGTCGATGAACGAGGAGCTGCAGACGATCAACGCGGAACTGCAATCCAAGCTCAATGACCTCGCGCTTGCGCAGAGCGACATGCAAAACCTGCTCAACAGCACCGACATCGCGACGCTGTTTCTCGACAAGGACCTGAACGTGCGGCGGTTTACGCCGCAGATCAAACGCATCGTCAATTTGCGGGACATCGATATCGGGCGCCCCTTGAGCGACCTCACGACCACGCTGAACTATCCCGAGCTGCACGCCGACGCCGAGGAGACGGTGCGAACCCTCGTGTTCAGCGAGAAGGAGATCGCCACGACCGATGCGCATTGGTTCAAGGTGCGCATCATGCCTTATCGCACGGTCGCCAACGTGGTCCAAGGCGCGGTCATCACCTTCGTCGACATCACCGCGGCGAAGAAGCTCGAGTCCCGTTTGCGTCAGGATAAGGGGTAGACTGCAAGCTTGAAGGTTTTAGGAACACCATGAGCACTGAACCTTACGACACCCACCGATTGCGCGCCCGCGCGGTCGCGCGCCTGACCGTCCCTTCGGCCGCGCCGCAAGCGCTGCCGGCGCCGGGTGACCCGTCGGCGGCACTCGCGGTGATCCACGAACTCGCCTGCTCGCCGGCGACCGCCCCGGACGCCTTGGCGCTGCTGCATGAACTGCAGGTTCATCAAGTGGAACTCGACCTGCAAGAGGAAGAGTTGCGCCGTTCGCGCCAGGAACTCGAACTCGCCCTGCACCGCCAGGTGCAGCTGTACGAGCATGCGCCGGTCGGCTACTTCACCGTGGACGGCGACGGCGTGCTGCGGGAAGTCAATCGCCGCGGAGCCGCCATGCTCGGATTCGACAGTGAATTGCTCCGTGGCCGGCCGTTCGATGGGTTTCTCACGGCGGACAGTGGCCGCACGCTGCGTGAGATGCTCAAGCGCGTGTCGCACGGCGCGACCGCGGATTGCGCCGAACTCGAGCTTCACGGCATGCAGTCGGAGATCCGCTCCGTTCGAGCGCATGCCTGCCTCGACCCCGCCGACGGCGGGTTTCTGATCGCGTTGAGCGAGGGCGCGGGCTCAGGTCGCGATGCGATCGGGGAGTAGCCGCCGGTATTCCTTGCGGACCACCCCATAGCATTCGCAGGAGCGCGCCTCGAGGCGCCCGCGATCGAGGACGCGGATGTCTCCGCGCGCGTACTGGATGACTCCGGCGCGCTGCAGTCTCGCGGCACTTTCGGTGACTCCCTCCCGCCGAACGCCGAGCCTGCTCGCGAGGGCTTCGTGCGTCATCAGCAGTTCGCCGCCGGGAAGTCGATCGAGGCTCAGCAAGAGGCATCGGCAGAGTTGCTGCTCCAGGCAGTGATGCCGATTGCAGACGGCCGTCTGTGCCATTTGCGTGATCAATGCCTGCGTGAAGCGCAGCAGGAGGTGCGTCACCGGGGCCACGAGCGGAAAATCCTGCTTGACGAACTGCGCTTTCAGTCGGAATGCCTCGCCCGCGTTCTGCGCGACGGCGGAACTCGGCGTCGTATTGCCGCCCATGATCAACGCGAACCCCACCATGCCCTCGTTGCCAATGACGGCGATCTCGGTCGAACCGCCGTTTGCCGAGGCGTATTGCAGCGACACGAGGGTGCTGACCGGGAAGTACACGTAAGGCAGCAGGCCCTCCGATGCGTAGAGGACCTGGTTCGGGACGAAATCCACCACTTCGAGGTGCGGTTGCCAGAGGGCCCGGACCGCATCCGGCAGGCAGGCGATCAGGTGATTTCCCGTCCCCTGTTTGCCCGCGGGGTGTTTCTCGGCGGCTCGACCGCTCGCCTGCTGCGCCGCGCTCAGCATCGCTGCTCGCTCCTTCGCGTGGGCCAACTCCTGGGGCCGAGTTCAAGTCAAATTGACGGCGCGGAGCTTGGGTAATTACCCGTAAGACGCTGGAACGGGCCCGGTTCGCGCGTCGGGTCTTGCGCACTTGCACCTCGCCGTAACGCCCGGATAATCGGACGATGGCCGCCGCCGCTTACGATCGCTCCGAACTCATCGCCTGTCTCGACGCTCACACGGTTGCG
>Ga0302320_10004619_pt1 | contig 31218 bp, 25 predicted proteins | sample Bog_T0_3_FD_202130 | JGI IMG/M metagenome (GOLD analysis project Ga0302320, IMG submission 202130) | Peat permafrost microbial communities from Stordalen Mire near Abisko, Sweden - Bog_T0_3 | ecosystem: Environmental > Terrestrial > Soil > Wetlands > Peat | place: Sweden: Abisko, Stordalen Mire... | reverse complement strand
TGGCCGCATGAGAGACATCATCAAGCCAATGCACGTCGCCGTCGCGCTGGCGGAAAAACACTCTGGCCCGGAGTGGAAGAAGAAGTTCCTTGTTCAGGCCGGCCGCGCCACTGCTGTCAGCTTTTAGGAACACGTTATGGCAATCAGTTTGTGCCTGAGAAAAGCTGAGAAGGTCCGCATGCCTCACAACTCCCCGCTTTCAGCGATGTAGGAAGCGGGGCACTTTCATGCGCCCTGCTACTTTTCTGCGTACTGCAGGCTTTGGCAAGCCGGGAACGGAAAGAGAAAGGAGACGGGGATGGCTGTGCGGACGCCATAGAGCGACTGAAGATGCGGCTGGCGTTCGCAGAGTGCCAGCCGAAGACGCTGCTTCGCAGGTTTGGATCTGGCCCATGTTCTGGCCCATGCGGTTGCAGAGATAGATATTTCTAAGATGCCATTGACCTGCGTGATGTTCCTTTTCCATTTGACTGTAAATCTTATCGGCATCGCCTATGGCATGTATCGCCAATCAGTTCAAATCCACAATTTACGGATTACCCGAAGGCGTAGTTCGTCCTTACGCGAGCCCGCCCTCCGGCATTTTTCACTCCTTGTTCGCGAGGACGGTGACCCAGAAGTTGCCATCATCGCATTGAAAGGCAATTCTTTCCTGAACTTCGGACCCGCAAACCCTGACGTCATAATCCTTGCCTTTCATAACGGATGGCATGGAGAGGCGTACCCCTGTCGACATTCCGCTCTTCATGTTTCCGCCGACCATGTTGGCAAGTTCGCCCAGCACGTCGCGCACATCGTCATCCACTGTTTCAGGTGGATCCATGCAAAGAATCCGTCCGGCAAACAGGCACGCCTGATGCGGGTCGCACTCGATCATTACGGCGCCGTTCCAGTCGCCCGTCAGGTACACGATGGAGGTCATTCTGTCCCCAATAAAGTTCCATGGCGTGTCGCAGGGGGAGACTTCAAGCTCCATCATGGTAAGGAATACGGACTCTACAATCTGTGCTAACACATCTCGACACACTTCAACCTGCATAAGTTTCCTTTCAACGCGCAATGTAGACGGTTGCATTTCCAACGTTCTTTCGTTCAAACAAGTCATCAAGTCCAAAGATTGTCTCTGCTCCACCCAGGAGCAGCCAGCCGCCCCTGAACAACGTGCCATGAAGTTGCCTCATGATTTCTCGCTTTGTCTTGTCGTCGAAATAAATCATGACATTTCTGCAAAAGGCTAAATCGAAAGGGCCCAGGGTGCTCATGCTCTTGCGCAGGTCGATGGTCCGGAAGCTTGCCATCCGCCGCACCGTCTCACTCAACTTCCAGTCCATGCCGGAGCGGGTGAAATACTTCACGAGCAGAGAGGTCGGCAGGCCGCGATTGACTTCAATCTGCTGGAAGGATGCGGACTGGGCACGCTTGACAACCGCCTCTGAGTAATCAGTGCCAAGGATCTGAATATTCCAGCTAGCCAGTTTCTCTTCCAGGAGCATCATGGCCAGGCTGTAAGCCTCCTGCCCGGTGGAAGACGCTGCGGACCAGAAGCGAAGTGTGCGTATATTCCGCCGCTCTTCCAGCAGCTTCGGCAATAGGACAGTCCGAATGGCTTCATATTGAGCTGGGTCGCGAAAGAAGTAGGTTTCGTTGGTGGTCATTGCCTCGCTAACATCCTTGGCAATCACCGCACCTTTCTCCGTGTGAAGGAACGCACACAAGTCGTTGATGGAGCCTAGACCAAGCCGTTTGACGATGGGCGCAAGGCGGCTCTCGAACAGGTAGTGCTTGTCATTCTCAAGAACGATTCCCACCTGGGAATAGACCTGCTGCTGAAGGAATCGATAATTCTCCGGGTAGATGCCCTGAGGGAGTACTTGAGTCGCCATCTAGATTCCTCCTACTTCCTGCCCGCAATGGAAACAATCGCAGGCACCACTTCATCGAGTGGCAATACACGGTCTACAAGTCCAGCATTCACCACGGCGCCGGGCATACCCCAAACGACACTGGTCGCTTCATCCTGCGCAATAACGCTGGCTCCCTGCGCCTTGAGAATCCCAGTACCGCGCAATCCATCCTGCCCCATGCCCGTCAGAATGACAGCGACGGCCGCGCCGCCATACACCTCGCCCGTAGAAGCAAAAAGCGCGTCGACAGCGGGGCGGCAGGAATTCTGCCGTTCCGTTTGATCCAGAGACACACTTATCGTGCCGCTGTTGGCAACTAACTTCATATGAAAATCACCGGGAGCAATCAGAATCCGGCCAGGCTCAACCGCGTTGCCTTGGCTTGCTTCCTGTACCCGCAAGCGGCACGTTGAGTCAAGACGCTCGGCAAGCAAGCGGGTGAACAGCGGCGGCATGTGCTGCACAATGAGAATCGGCAATGGGAAGTCTGCCGGAAACGTTGGCAGAATAACTCCCAGAGCGGTGGGCCCTCCCGTGGAAACACCAATCACAACCACCTTGGGCCGCACCTTGGCGCCCTGCATGCTTGACGAGTCCCGCCATACCAAAGGCGCTGCCGAAACACTCGCTGTCGTTGACGGGGATGCCGCCGCAGTTGGCATCGTCCAGCGGAAAAACTGCTTGATCTTCGGAATCATCTCTTCCCGCAGGCTGGCCATCGAGCGGTCGAGCGATCCTTCGTTGGAAACCTTGGTCACATAATCGTCAGCTCCGAGCGTCAAGGCCTCCAGCGTTTTGGCTGCGCCACGCTCGGTAAGTGTGCTGAACATGATGACCCGCAGACGGGGAAACTCGCGCCGAATGTGCCGCAACATTTCCAGGCCGTCCATACCGGGCATCTCGATATCCAGCGTGATCACGTCAGGATTGATCTGTGGTATTCGTTGCAGACCGATCGCGCCGTTGGAGGCCGTTCCCGCCACCTCGATCATGGGATCGTTTTCAAGCGCCATGGCGACCAGCCGGCGTATGACAACCGAGTCATCTACAACCATCACGCGGATCCGCTCTCCGGGTTGTAGCAAGTGCTGGTTCAATTTAGCCATGACTATTTCGCCACCAAAGCAGTAATCCCCATCAGTTCGAGCTTCTCTACAAGGATGTCTTTCGTAAACGGCTTCATGATGTACTCGTTTGCCCCCGCCTCTAATGCCGAAGCCATCTGGGACATTTCGGTCTCGGTGGTCACCATGATCACTTTCATAGAAGCAAGTTCCGAATCCTGTCGTATCTGCTTGACCAGTTCAAGACCATTCATGTTCGGCATGTTCCAGTCCGCCAGAACAATCCCGATCGCACTCTTATCGACAGCTAGAACTTCCAAAGCCTGGACGCCATCGCCTGCCTCCAGAACCTCGTATCCCACTCCAACCAATATCCTGCGGATAATCGTTCGAATTGTCTTGGAATCGTCCACAACCAGCGCTTTGCTCATTACTCATCCGCCTTCGTTTGTTGAGATAAGTCCCGGCGCCGGGTTGACCCGCGCCGGGCTGTGATCCAACCGCTGATCCGGTTAGAAGGTGAACTTCGACATAACCGCCTGAAGCTTGGCGGCCATCTCACTGAGTTGCGCCGAGGCCGTTTTCGTGTCGTTCGCTCCCTGCGTGGTGTTCCGCGCCGCGGTAGCCACACCGGAGATGTTCTTGGTGATATCGTGTACCCCCTGTGCGGCTTCGGTCACACTGCGGCCTATTTCGTTGGTGGTCACAGTCTGCTCTTCCACCGCCGAGGCGATGCTGTTGGAGATGTCATTGATCTGGTTGATGATTCCGCTGATCTCCTCGATTGCCGCGATGGCGCCCTTAGTGACATCCTGTGTACCCGCGATCTTCTGGCTGATCTCCTCGGTTGCCTTGGCGGTTTGCTTGGCGAGTTCCTTCACTTCATTGGCTACCACCGCAAACCCCTTGCCCGCCTCTCCGGCGCGCGCGGCTTCGATGGTGGCATTGAGCGCCAGCAGGTTGGTCTGTTGCGCAATTCCCGTGATCACCTTGATCACGTTGCCGATCTCCTGGCTGGATTCGCCCAGCTTCTGCATGGTTTCGTTGGTCGACTGCGCCACGGCGACGGCATTCTTGGCTACCCGCGCCGAATCGTTGGCGTTCTTTGCAATTTCGCGAATGGACGCCTGCATCTCTTCGGAGGCAGTGGCGACCGAGGCAACATTCCTGGATACCTGCTCGCTGGCCGCTGAAACCACATTGGCCTGTACCGAAGTTTCCTCGGCATTGCCCGCCATCTGCTGGCTGACTGCCGTGAGTTCCTCGGAAGAGGAGGCAAGCGTGCTGGCGTTTTCGGCCGTGAGCTTGAGTGGAGCAACAATCGAATCCATCGTGAGGTTGATGCCGTCGATGATCTTGCGATAGTCTCCATGCTGCTTGCTGGCATCGGAGCGATGGCCAAGTTGGCCGGCTGCTGCGGCCTTGGCGCTCTCATCGGCAGCCGCAACCAGGTTGTTGATCGAAGTCATCGTTTCAATAAAGGCGGGCATCATCTTGTCGTGTTCCGAGCGCTTGCCAATCTTCAGATAGCCGCTCAACAGATCCTGGAAATCTCCCGCGCCGACCGCTTCAATTGCCTCGACCACCTTTATGAGGCGATCTTCGGCGCCGTTCATTGCCTTGGCGAGTTCGGCAAATACGCCCTGGTAGGAACCTTCCATTCTGACCGTGTAATCGTTCACCGCGATCCGCTGCATGACCTGGTTCACTTCGACCATCCCACCCAAGCCATCGATGCAGGCATTGAGGTCATTCTTGAGAGCGTTCCAGTCGCCGTTCGTTTCTGTTGTGATCTTGGCGGGGATATCGCCCTTGCCGATACGAGCCACATATTCGGCAACGCCTTTCACTGGCCCAGCTACCGCTTCCAGCGTTCCGTTCATGCCATCGATGATGGTGCGATACTCGCCCTGGTGCTTGCTGGCATCGGCGCGTGTCGACAGTTTGCCTTGCACGGCAGCCTCAGACAATTGCCCGGCGTCGATCGACAGTGCATGGATGTTCTGCTTCAGCATCAGCAGCCACGGGGATATCTGGTCCTTGTCAGATTGCATGCCTATGGTTGCAGTCAAGTCTCCGTTGGCGATGCTGGTGATGTAGTTCACCATGCCGGTAAGCGCGGCGTGCAATCGGTTGACGGCACTCTTGATCTTCGCGTAGTCGCCCTTGTAATCAGCTTCGATTTTCTCAGTCAGGTCGCCGCCGCTGACTTGTCCGAGGATGCGGACGCATTCATTGACGGGCGCGATAACCGCGTCCAGTGTGGCGTTCACACCTTCGACAACCTTGCGGAAGTCGCCCTGGTGCTTCGACGCATCGGCGCGGGTTTCCAGCTTGCCTTCGACTGCGGCATGGGACAGCATTTCCGCGTCCTTGCACAGCTCTTGGACTGCGTCGATGCAGGTATTGAGGTTGTTCTTGATGGCGTTGAAGTCGCCGTTGTAAGTCGCCGTGATTTTGCCCGGGTTGATGCCCTTGGAGATCTTGTCCACACAATCGGCTGCTACATTCAGTGGACCAATCACCGCGTCGAGTGTATCGTTCACGCCCTGAACGATCTTGCGGAAGTCGCCCTGATGCTTACTGGCATCGGCGCGGGTCGAGAGCTTACCTTCCACTGCGGCCTGCGACAGCATGTTGGCATCGGCTGTCAGCGTTCCAATGGCATCTATCATGGTGCGGAAAGCATCGGCTAACACTCCGATCGCGTCTTCCGAACGATAGTCGATTTGCTGCTTGACGTCGCCCTTGGCAATTTTTTTGGCCACCTCTACGAGGAGGTGAAGTGGCGTCAAAATCGTGCGCGTGATATAGAGCCCAAGTCCAATACCGAGCAGAACGCCCGCCAGAACCAGGAGGATCAGCAGCGTGCGAGTGCCGTGAAAGGACTTGTCGATGGCTTCATGGTTCGCCTTCGCATAGGTGATCTTAAACGCCGCCGACTGCGCGAAAGCATCCTCGGCAGCATCTGACTTGGCACGGCCTTCGCCCATAGAGAGTTTCACCGCAGCCGTTCTATTGGAAGCCCCTCTTTCGGCAAGAGCAACTTCTTTATCAGTAATCTCCCTGCTTTCTTTCCATGCATTTCTGTCCTGCTCCAGCAGGCCCTTGCCCTTGTCTGTGAAAATAGTGGTCGCTGCCTTGTTCAGATCCTCATCTACGAGTCCCTCGTAGGCTGCGACGCGGGCTTCGTGCAGCGCCGATTCTTCAACGTTGGAGGACAGCAACATGTCCTTGGCAGCCCTGTCTACGCTGACAAGATCTGTGCTGGCTTGCGTCAGGTACTGGATACCCTGGGTTTCCTTTACAAACGCGAGGTCTCCAGCATTGGCCATATTACTCATGCTGGAGATGCCCATATAGCCGACAATGGCAGTGATGGCTCCCACGATGATGAATGCCGTGAGGAGTCTGGTGCTGATTTTCATATCCTTGATTGATTTCATGATCCTTGCTCCCTTCGGGTGGTCGCGCTTCTTCGCAAGCCTTCCTGCCCAGTCAACTGCCCGGCGTTGCCAGGCTTTCTCAAGCACCTATCTTGCGATGCTCCCTAGAGCCACCTCACCAGAATGGGAAGAAGCGCCCCGTTATCCGCCGCCTGTTGCGTATTGCCTAAAGGTTGCGGCGCCGAATTCATTTCAAACGACCCAATTCCGACTCCGCTTGCGATAATGAAGAACTGCGCAAAGATTCGTTTGGGCTGGCTCACCGTCATGGCATCCGGGACGGTGTATCGAGCGGGCCGCTGCCTGGAATGTACCTGCTGTCCACATCGACTGCCTTCTCCGTATCCAGAACCAGCAACACCCGGTCCTTAAGCTTGTAGACACCGCGAATCAGTTCCCGCGCCGCAGGATCAAGGTTGTCCGGCGGCCGCTCGTAGGTGGCTGCATCCACATCCAGGACATCCCCTATCTCGTCGACCAGCAGGCTTACCACGCCTTCCGAAGTGCGAACCACCATGTTCATCGGCGTTTGATCCTCAGCGGGCGGCTGCAGCCCGAGCCGCCGCCGCATATCAATTGCCGTGACGATCTGACCGCGCAGGTTGATCAGCCCTCGGACGACATCCGGGGCTTGAGGCACTGGGGTCATCTGCTGGGAGCGCAGCACTTCCTGGACATCGAGAACATCCACGCCGAAGAACATGTCGGCCACGAAGAACGTCGAAAATTGTCCGCTTGTCTGTGCTACCTGGATTTCCGTTTCGGTTGCCATTGGCTATTTCTCCTCTCCTGCGCACACCGCGATCGCTTCATCATCAAGCAGCAGTGAGGTTAGCCGCACTACTGATTCCAGCACCTGCGCCTGATCAGACTTCATCTGGCAGTCCTCAAAACCCGCCGTTCGGACCGCTCGGGACTTCGCCTGCCTGGCTGTGTTCGCCAGCGCCAAGACCGGGATCTTCGCCCACTCCGGACGGTCGCGCATGGCGGCCAGCAAGACAGAACTTCCCTGATGCGGAAGATTCAGCGCCACCGTCACGAGGTCTACCGGTTGCCGCTCCAGCCCGCGCGCCGCCTCGTCAGGATTCGCTGCTTCAAAAACCACATAGCCCGCCATATCCAGGCTGCTGCGGATCATGCCGCGCGAGAAGGCCGAGGCATCAACAACGAGGACACTCTTGCTTCTATCCTCCCCGTCAGCGCTCTGTTCCCAGGCGTTCTGCGAACAACGGATAACTTCATTGAGATCCAGGAAGTCCGTGACTCGCTTGCCAACTACAGCCGACCCAAGGATGCCCTTGCGGTCCGACTTCTTGCGTACAACAACCGCCTCTTCAGCTACATCCACGATCTCGTCGACCATCATTCCCACACTGTGGCCGCCTTCATTGAAGACAACCACCTGGACAAGATCGGACGGCTGGCCGAGGTCGGCAGAGCCAGGTTCCAGCACATCCCGCAGAGACACCAGGGAAAGAATCTGACCCCGGTATTGAATGACCTGGCGCCCGCTTGCATGCTCGACAACAGACCGCGGAAACTCCTCAAGCCGGGCGACAAGTGAAAGGGGAATCGCCAAACGATTAAAGGATCCGCTGCGGAAAAGCAGCAGCCGCTGCCGCTCGATTTCCGCTTGCACTTTTTGTCCTTTTTTCTTCGCTGCTTTTTCCTCTGCCGCGCGCGCCTGCTCATGCGCCTCGCCAAATACGCCTGCACGCTCCCCGATACCATGCACATCAAGAATGAGTGCGACGCGGCCATCCCCCATGGTTGTCGCGCCGGCATACCATGTGAGCCCTTTCAGTTGCTTTCCCAGAGGCTTGACCACAATCTCCTGAGTGTCGTTGATCCCATCCACTACGAGGCCGAACTGACGGTCTTCCGCCTGTAAAACCACCATGTTGACTGCGTCGTCGCTATTGGCAGATTGCAGGCCAAGCACTTGGTTCAAATAGGCGACAGGCAACAGGCTTCCCCGACGGCGATAAACAGGCGTTCCATGCACATGCTCAATGCGCTTGTCTGAAGCTCCTCCCTCGACGCGGATCAGTTCCAGCAGACTGACCTGTGGAATGACAAATCGTTCACCACCACTGGTGACGACCAGGCCGGGAATGATGGCCAGCGTAAGGGGAATCTTGATCTTGACTGTGGAGCCTTCACCTGGAAGGCTGAAGACGTCCACCACGCCGCCGATCTTCTCGACGTGAGATTTCACTACATCCATGCCGACACCACGGCCGGATATATTGGTCACCTTCTGCGAGGTCGAGAATCCGGGCAGGAAGATGAGGTTCATCGCCTCACGTTCACTGAGTTTGGAGGCTTGTTCCGGACGCAGCAAGCCTTTCTCCACGGCTTTCTTCTTGACGCGCGCGCCATCAATCCCCGCCCCATCATCACTGATCTCGATGTTCACCTGCCCGCCTTCGTGAAAGGCGCGGAGAATCAGTTTCCCTTGCGGAGGCTTGCCGGCGCGCACGCGATCATCCGGTAATTCGATGCCGTGATCGCACGAATTTCGAACGATATGCATCAGCGGATCCCGGATTGATTCGATGATGGTCCGGTCAAGTTCCGTCTCAGCTCCGTCCATGACCAGTTCAATCTGCTTGCCCAGAGATACCGACATATCGCGCACCACGCGCGGGAACTTGTTCCACACCACGCCGATGGGCTGCATGCGCGTCTTCATGACGCTCTCCTGCAACTCGGTGGTAAGCAGGTTCAGCCGCTGTGAGGTCGCATTCAGCGTGGCATCCTCGCGCTCGGTGTTGAACTGGAGAATTTGGTTGCGAGTAAGCACCAACTCCCCCACCAGATCCATCAATTTATCCAGCAAATCGACTCCGACTCGGATATTCGCGTCCACGACAGCGGAATGCCGATCCGTATCTTCTTCTCTTCTACCCTCTACATTCCTTCTGTCTTGCCCACTCCGTCTTTCGTCTTCGACTGCTGTATCCTCAACCTTTGCGGCTTTCGCGGGCTGCTTCTTTGCGGCGTGTGTGGAGCCGCTCTTGTCGGCCGGATGCTCAGTCTCTGGAACAGGCGATACAACCTCACTGGCCTGGATATGAACCGGCTGACTCGGAGCGGTCTGAACAGGAGCTGGGGGAATGGGAGAAGGCTGAATCGAAGCGGGCTTGTTCTCGGCGGCGCCGCACGCCTCCGCTGCTTCCCGCAGGCGCTTGGTCAGATCCTCAAAATGTAGATCGCCTTCTTTTCCGGTAGCCTCAATCGAAGCCAGCACCTTGCGCGTGGCGTCCACTGTCTCCAGAATCATAGACACAAGTTCCGGAGTGAGCTCCCGTTTGCCGTCGCGCAACTGGCTCAGAACGCTCTCCGCCTTGTGCGTGATGCTTTCCAGGGTTGTAAATGCCAGGAACCCGCATGTTCCCTTGATGGTGTGAATGGTCCGGAAAATACTTCCCAAAAGAGCCGCGTCCTTGGGGCGCTTCTCGAGCTCAACGAGATCCTGATCCAGTTGAGAGAGGTTCTCATCACTTTCGACCAGAAACTCTCGGATCGTTTCCTGATCTTCCTCGCTCAGATTGTCCATGATCCCCTCATTCCCCGGAACAGCGCACGTTGTCAGAGCTTTCTGCATTCATCGCGCGTAACCCGTCCGAGCTTGCTCTATCGGCATATCCAGAAAACACGTTCAGATCAGCAGGAGGATGTGGCCCATATGAACCAACCCCATTGAGATGGAACAGACAAGAAGCAAACCAGAGATGAAACTCCGTGGCAATTGGCCAACAATTGCCCGGTTTGCGGCACAATTCCACCATTGAATTGCTGAAACCTGACCGGCAGCCGTGTGCCTTCCGTCCAGAGTAGTAACCAGTATTGTTCCTGTCAGCTACCAACTGGCGGCAACCACAATGCGGCGCGCGTCGAACGCGATAGACCCCCGAGATGCCCTCCGGACGCATGAACGAAAGACTGGAATCTGCATTCCACAGTCCCATTGAGAAGACTGCGAAAACCGCATGTCATTGAAAACACGTTTAGTCGGAAATCGGACGAGGCGTCGATCTATCACAAGGGACGCCCCGGCCGCGTGACGCATAGAACCAGACCATACAACCTCAATGAGACCGGGAACTGTCCCTGCTAACATCAATATCAACATGCCACAACGTTTCGCTAAACGCTTGGCCAAAATGTGTCGATAGAGAAACGAACAACCGAGTCCTTCCACTGTGCGCGCCGATTGCCGCGCAACAGAGACTCTGCGAGGCGGTCATATATGGATATTCTTCTGGTGGACGACAGCAAGACGATGCGGATGATCGTCCAACGAGCAATCCGGCAGGCTGGATTTCGTGGATTTGTTGTGGGCGAGGCAGGAAACGGGGCTCAGGCGTTGGAAAAGCTCAGCACGGAACAGCCGAAACTCATTCTTTCAGACTGGAATATGCCTGAAATGTCAGGAATCGATTTTCTTCTCCAGGTGCGCGCTACTGGAAACACGGTTCCTTTTGGCTTTATCACTTCTGAGACATCTTCCGGGATCAAAGACCTGGCCATGGATTCCGGAGCTACTTTCCTGATTTGCAAGCCGTTCACGCCCGAAGACGTGCAGAAAGCTCTATCTCCAATTCTGGACAGGTGATAAACGATGTCAGAACCAACTCCATTTGCTCTTTCGCGAAGCTTCTCGCAGCTTATTGGACGCAAGGTAACGTTTGCCCAGGCGCCACCCATTCCCGCCACGAAGATCTCGCAGATATATGGCATTTATACCGTTCTTCCCGAGGAGACGCCGGTAGTTGTCAAGGCCGACCTCCGGCTGCTCGCCTCCATTGCAGGAGCGCTCGTCGGATGGCCCGATCCCGTGGTGAAGGAACACCTCGCAGCACAACCGATGGAAGAACTACTGCGCGACGCAATTTATGAAGTGTTTAACGTCGCCTCAGCAGCCGTTGGAACCGAAGGCCGCACTGTCTTTACAAAGATGGTGGATAACCCAACATATATCGATGGAACAGCCGGAGCTGTCCTTCAAAATCCTGGGCATAGAAGCCATTTCAACGTTTCGGTGGATGGTTACATAGGTGGCAGGCTGAGCATTCTTTCTCCATTTATTCCGCAATAGGCCATTAGCTGCGTTTTCGAACTGCTAATGGGCGGAAAGGAATATTGGCAATGACGGCGTCAGGGACAAGTAGATCGGCAGATTCTTCCCACCTGGACTGCTTCCAGAATCTTCACTTGCAAATCTGGCAGATTCTCTGCGATGCATTCTATCCGCCGGAGCTGCGGCTCTGCACTTTAGCATGTGCTTGCACACCGGACGGTAGGGGGTCCTATCGATACCGTGTTACAACACATTCGCAAAACGAAGAGGATATTCGCCCTGACGTTGACTAAGCAGTTTTGTGTCTGTCCCATATCGTGCGGTTCACGTCTCGTGCTTTGAAATCTGCTTTGCGTCATTCACTTTTAACCTATGTAATGAGCAGTACACTCCTTAGCTGCGATTGATCATGGCCAGGCAACGGCACACAAGCGGACTCAGGACAATGAAGGACTCCATAATGACCGTATCAGCAAGCAACGCCGTCAGGTTCCTGGGCAGGCAGGCAATCCTTGACTCGGACATGCGCCTCTACGGATATGAACTTCTATTCCGTTCCGGAACCGAAAACGTCTTCTCTGGGGATTCTGAAGACGCCACAAATCAAGTTATTGACAGTTTTCTGTCAATGGTATCCTGTGCTTCACCTCGGAATTTGTTCATCAACTGCACACGCGAGGCGTTGGTCAACATGAGTGTGAGGTTGCTGCCAAGCCGTTCAGTCATCCTCGAGATTCTGGAAACTGTCACCGTTGACGATGAACTTGTGAGGGCGTGCAAGACGCTCAAACACGATGGATTCCGCTTGGCTTTGGATGACTTTGTTCCCGAGAAATACAATCGCGAACTCGTTGATCTCGCAGACTTCATTAAAGTCGATTTTCGCGCGTCAGGTCCTGACGTCAGGCAAGAGATATACAACATGAGGCGCAATAGACCTCCTGTGTTTGTAGCGGAAAAAGTGGAAACAGCCTCCGAAGTGAAAACGGCAAAGGAGGAAGGCAATATCCTTTTTCAGGGGTACTTCTATTCCCGGCCAGAGATCATTGTGGAACCCCAGATTGCCCCCAACAAGCGCATCTATCTTCAGATGCTTTCAGCTCTCGCCAAGCCAACTCTTGACATAAGGGAAGTCGAACATCTGCTTCAGATGGAACCCTCCCTCTGTTACAGACTTCTTCGCCTTGCCAATTCCGCGTTATACGGATTTCGGTGTCGCATATCTACCATTCGAGGGGCATTGATTGCTGTCGGAGACGATGCGTTTCGGAGGCTGGTAACCGTTGCCCTCGCCGCCTCCCTGCCGGATAACGGGCCCGACATGACTGTCAGACAGGCTCTCGAACGAGCTACCTTTTGCGAATCCATGGCGCCCATTTTGAATGAAAACTCGGCGGAACTCTATATGGTCGGCATGCTTTCCATGATGGATCAGATGCTGAGTATCCCCATGAAGCAGTTGTTACACCTCGTTTGCCTTAGCTCCCGGGTTGAGAATGTATTGCTGGGGTCTCGCAAGGGACTGGGAAGCGCTTTGGAACTCTGCGAATACTACGAGCACGCAGGTGACAGCAAAGTCCCACCTTACAGCGACAGCCTCCTCCATGACAGTGCTTCACGCTATTTTAAAGCTCTATTATCGACGGGAAGTGTTTTACACGCTCTCGGCTGGTAAGGATACTCTTGCCATCTAGGACACGATTGACTGCATCCAGCATCGCGCCGCCATGATCGTGTTCGGCCATGGCCCGCAGCCCGAATGATTCCTGGTACTGCGGTTTGCCCAAGAAGCACTGCAAAGACCCGAGTCTAAATGCCGGCAGATTCGTTCTGCTTTTAGAGAATTGAAGTTCTTGCAACCTTTTGATTTTCCATTTGCTGTTGTAGTGCTATAGCGAAACCACCGTAGGTGTATCTCGGAAGCACTCCCGCCAAGTGACTTTTTCATCAAGAAAAAACCACTCTGACTTTTCTTAACAAGGTTACGTTTACTGTGGTGTCGCTCTGGAGCGGCCCCTTTTCGGAGTCACAACGGCTCAACCACAACAGAAGCAAGTAAATCCAGGGCATAATCGCCATGCCCGTCTCTCAGCGTCCGTTGTCAGACTTCGGGTAGTGGAATTCCAGCACCACATCGCAGCCCATGCCACGATCAGTTCCATTCCAGCAGAGAACAGCTCGCGCTTCCCAGCAACTTACCAGAGATCTCAGCATCTGTTGAAACTTCACCCTTCGCGATATCCCGCATTCTCATGAAACATGGCTGCGGGCCGGGACCTTACGCGGAGTCCCGCTTGGCGCTGTCACGGTTTTTCGTCGTGATGCCTGAACGCTGACACCACTACCAAATCCACGCGTCTGTTTGCTCGACGGCCTTCTGGGGTACTATTGCTCGCGACCGGATGATACTGCGCATAGCCGGCGATTGACATTCGTTGCGAATCAAATCCATCTTCATCGATGAGCATCATAGCCACTGCCATGGCACGCGCCGTCGACAGGTCCCAATTTGAACCGAACTTGGCGTTGTGGATCGGCACATCGTCCGAATGCCCTTCGACCCGCATATCCAGGCCGTATTGCATAAGTATCGCTGCGATCTTCTTGATTTTTCCTGCTGCACCCGGCAATAAGCGCGCTTCACCGCTATTGAAGAATCCAAGTTCATGCAGGCTGATAACGAAGCCCTCCGGCGTCATCCTCAGCTCAATCTCTTGTCCTGCAATCTCCTTGCCGAGGGCCACGGTTAGTTTTCTTCGCAGCTCAGTAACATCGATCCCGGCGGTTGATGAGACTGTAGTGATTTTTGGCCCGCCATTCTCATTGGGGCTTAGTATGCTCTCGGAATTCGCGTTGTCAGAAGATATATTGCCTTTAACACTGCCCTTTCCAGAAAATGTTCCCATCTCCTGAAATCCATTCTTGACCGCAGAAGATACTCTCTGAATAGCCATCTTGTCGTGATAAGCCGAAGCGAACAGTACAACAAAGAGGGCGAAAAGAAGCGTCATAAAATCCGCATAGGATACCATCCATCGTTCTGGATGGCCGCTGTCTTCGCTTCCCTTTCGTCTTCTCATCTCGCTACCAGTCTCAGTTTTGAAGCTTCTGCGCCTCGGCCTAGATAAACGCCCAGCTTCGACTCCAGGGCTCTAGGATTGGTCCTCTCAACAATCGAGATCACCCCATCCAACATCAATTCGCGGAGCACCTGTTTCCTTTGCATCAGCATTTTGACCCTTCCCGCGAACGGAAGAAAGAACAGATTTGCCGATCCCACTCCATAAATAGTTGCAACAAATGCGACTGCTATTCCCTTGCCAACTTCGTTGATACTCTGCAACCGCTGCATAACCTGGATCAGTCCTATGACAGCGCCAAGAATACCTATAGTCGGGGCAAATCCTCCCGCGGCTTCAAACACCTTTGGTATCAAATCCTCGCGGTCGGAATCCTTATCCATTTCGAGTTCCATCATCTGCCGCAGTTCCGCAGAATGGACACCGTCCACCGCCAGGGTCATGGCCTTTCTCAGGAACGGCTCCTTTATCTTCTCAAGCTCCGCATCCAGAGACACCAGGCCGTTTTTACGCGCCCTTGCGGCGTACCGGCTCAAGTCTTCGATCAACTGAGCGGCAGGATCCTCTGCCTTGGCAAAGACTTCTTTCAACTGCCCGGCTGCCTGCATCATAACCGAGAAAGGAAACTGTACCATTACCGCGCCAAGTGTGCCCCCAAACACGATCAAAGCTGCCGTGGGTTGTAGTATCTGCCCAACCTTACCGCCATCGAGGTATAGGCCGACTGCAATTCCACCAAGCCCGACGATAATCCCGCCCAACGTACTCTTGTTCGCCATGAGTTCCCCTCTCATATGCGTGCGCCTTGCCCGACTCTGCGGCGAACACTCAACTTCATTTACCGTTTCCTAAAGGCATGTAATTCGAACCAATGACCTTTCAATTCCAACATCAGGCGGATAACGACAATGAAATCCTCTCTGACCTTTCATCCGGCGCAGGCATATATTGTGCTTCAATCCGGCTCACTGGCACTTCAGACTGTTCTTCCAGCGCTTGCGTTGCTTGTATGTCGAGTTGCTGCCAGGCGCTTCTCACATGCACGACCATTTCTATCTGGGCGTCAAGCACTGCTGCTGACTTGCTGAGTGAGGCCTCCATCATTTTTGCGCGCATATACGCATAGAATCTGGATAGCGTCTGAGCCTGTTCGCCGCCATTTTGCAGATCAAGCCAGCTTTCCAGCCGTCCGAGCACCAGGGCGGCATGGTTCAGTTCCCTGCAACGCATCTCGATGTCGTTTTCGCGAAGCGCAGTAGCCGCCCGGCGAAAGTCGCATATCAGCGTGTCAAGCAGAGCTATCATCAGACCGATGTGGCTTGCGCCTTCAATAGCTGTCCTGCGATAAGACGATTCTGTCGTGCACATTGTCGTTACCTTCTAACCGTTGCTTGAGCTATTGGTTGTCAGCAGCGCGTTGATCTGGTCCATCGTGGTGGTCAACGACTCCAGCGCACTTTCGGCCTGGGTATACATGGCAGTAAGTTGCGTTTGCTGCGACGCTATGTAACCCGCCTCAAAGTCGTTGATTTGTGTCGTCAGATCGCTGTTATTAGCGGCGATGCTGCTCAGGTCCACTTTGAAGGCGCCGGTCGCAGCGTTTGTGTAGGTATCCACAGAGGTGTCTAACGAGGCCGCAAAGCCGTTCAGAGCCGCGCCCTGAAAGAAATTCTGCACATCGGTAGCATTGTTCGTAAGCGCGCTGTTCAGCGTGCTCGAATCCACCGTGAGAGTGCCATCATTGCCAACCGTGAGGCCCAGGTCGTACAAGGAAGAAACCGTTGTGCTGCCTGAAGTTGGCGTGTACGTGTAACTAAGCGCAGACTCAAGTGCGCCCTGCAAGGCGCGGACCGTGGGATCGGAGGCAACCACCCCTTCCGAGCCGCTGGTGACGGTAAACTGCGTATTCAATAGACCGATGGCGGCGTTGTAATCAGTGGCAAATTGATTAATCGCGGTGGAGGCTGCCGACGCATCAGAAGCTACTGTCAGGTTTACCGCGGTGGTTGAGCTTGCGCTCAGCAGGGTCAAAGTGACTCCGCTAATCGCTCCGGTAACCGTGTTACTCGCGCTTACGACAGGAATGCCGTCTACTGAGAGTGAGGCATCCTCTCCCGCCACTGACTGCGTAAAGCCCAAACTGCCAGAAGTAGAACTTGGCTCATTGATGGTGAAGGCGGTGCTGCCGTCCGTACTGACGATGCTCAGGTTTGTATTGCCGCTGGCGTCGGTGGTCGCCTTCGCGGTCAGACCAAGAGAGTTTCCACTGGAATCCTTCGCCTGATTGATCGCGGCAGCCAGTTGCGTATAGGTTTCGCCGTCGGTGATCGTAATCGTTGCACTGCCTGCGGTTGATGTCGCGCCCGTCAGTTTGAGAGAGCCGGCTGCAAGGGTTTCAGTTGAGGTCAACGCCGGAGCTGTCCACGACGTATAGGATGACGATATCGAAAAGTCAGCAGCGACGCCCGAGGCGTTGGAGATGATCGCGAGCCTCGAACCGGTCGAGTCGCTCACCACCGTCGCGGTAACGCCTAGCTTGTCTTTGTTGATCGTGGCGGCAAGGTCAGCCAGTGTGTCACCATCATTTCCGCTTCCGGTCTTGATCTGCACTGCAGTGCCGTTTGCCGGGGTAATCGTGATGGACGACGTCGGCAGAGTCGCAGTCGAACTGGTTGCAAGTTCCGAATACCAGGCTCCGGTAGTGGCGATGTTATTGACCACAATCGCATGAGACCCTGAGACGGTTCCTGAAGCTGCCGTGGCCGTAATCTCATTGGTGTCGGAAGACGTGACCGTGCGCTGCGACAGTGTACCCGTCAGGCTGTTCAGCGATTCCATATCCGTTTGAAGCGTTTGCGTCGCCGTCTGAATCGCAGTGAGAGCCGTTGTCTGGCTGGTGAGGGTAGTCTGGTCGGCTTGCCAGACGCGCTCTGGCGCGCGGTCCGCATAAATGCCTGCTGCGACCGCGGCTGTAACATCAATCGCGGTCGTACTTTTGTTGTTCACCGCGGCCAGGATGCTGCTAACGTCGTATGCCGTCGTGGCCGAAGTCGTGCTTGACACGAGCGAACTGAGGCTGGAACTGCTGGTACTCATAGCTCTAGTCCTTTTTCACGAGAAGGCGCCATTGAGTACATGCCAGATCCTGCATCCTTCACCCCAAAGCCGATAACAGTCGAATCAGCTCAAAAGTGAATTCCCTCTGAATGGCGCGAAGGTGGCGTCCTGAGACGCCACCTTCCTTGCTGGGTTGATTACTGCGTTAAGTTACTGGACCAGCTTCAAGACAGCCTGCTGAGCCTGGTTGGACTGCTGCAGGGCGGCCATGCCGGTGGACTGAAGGACGTTGTACTGCGTCATGTTGGCAACCGTCTTGCCGATATCGGCATTCATGACGCTGTTCTCGGCGCTCTGCAAGTTCTGCACCTGAGTGTTCATGACGTTGGTAGCCGAGGTCAGCTGGTTGATGGCAGCGCCCAATGTACCGCGCTGAGCTGCAACCGTGTCAATGGCCGCAGTCAACTTGGTCAAAGCATCGGCAGCTGTGGTAGTGCTCAAAAGGCTAGCCGATGTTGGGGTGGTGATGGTGGCCGCACCATTGAGGGTGGAAATTGCGCCGCTTGTCGCTGATACGCCAATGCCGTTGTCGACCGCAGCCTTCGCCGACACTGTGACATCGTTTCCAGTGGCGGAAGCATTCACCTGCGTATTGGCAGCAGTCTTGGCCGTATACTCTGTGCCCGATACGCTGGCTGTTCCATTGATAGCGTCAGACAAATTCTGCATGGAGGACGCGGCATCGCTGCCGATCAACACTGTATTCGCTGCCGCGTTGGCAGTGATTGATGCCGCGTTGCCGAAGGTATAGGTTGTGGAGCCGACCACTACCGTATCGCCTGCCGTAGGCGCTGCATTGGCTGTAAATGAGGCGGTTCCAAGGGTGCCTCCCAGTTTGAGGCCGGCCGTGGTCAACGTACCAACCGTCGGCGAGACGGACATATTTCCGCTCGTGGTTCCATCGCTCATCGCAATGTTCAACTGCGTACCCGTGAACACTGCCTGGCCGTTGAAGTTTGTCGTGCTTCCGATGGTATTGATCGTGCTCAAGATCGACTGGAACTCGGTGTCCAGAGCGGTTGCCTGTGTGCCACTCGTGTTGAGTGTAGAACTCGCTGCCTCAGTCGCCAGCGTGACGGCGCGGTTGAGAAGCGATGTAACCTGTGAAAGCGCGCCATCAGCGGTCTGCAGCATGCCGATGCCGTTGCTGGCATTCTGCTGAGACTGCGTAAGCGCGGCGATGTTGGCCTGCATCCCGTTTGCGATCGACAAGCCGGCAGCATCGTCTGCGCCGGAGTTGATCTTGAGACCGGTAGAAAGCTGAGTGAGGGTTTTTTGCAGGGAAGCCTGCGTGCTGGAAAGTGCATTCTCCGCCGTCAGGGAGGAGATGTTATTCAGGATAGTTAATGCCATGGTGTTATTCTCCTTGTTTTTGCCCTTTTGCGCCTGCACTCAACTTTTTTTGGCGGGCCTACGTTTGAGGCTCCGGTTTGTCGAGAAGGAGGTCGTCTTGGACATACATACTATCGGCCATCTCTAAGAATCATTTCAATAAGGAAGCTGACTTTGCATGCATTCCATAGAATTGCTGCGATGAGAACATGCAAGCGAGCAACTTGATTCGCTTGTCTTGGCTTGATCTTGGTGCATAAAACATGCTGAACTCTAGCTAGGAGTCTGTCGGGCATAGATTTTCAAGTCTTTAGAATCAACAACTTGCGGAATCTACCGCATTTGGTATGTTGTTGATAAAATGAGACTTATAGAATCTAAAACTCTTATGCCCGACACACTCCTAGAGGCGCGGCGCACGGAGAAGCGCGAGGGCAAGGCGCCCAAGGTGGCGCAGGCCCGCAAAGCGACCTCTTCCGAGCTTGTCGCGAACGCCAAGAAGTTCCTTAGCCAAGAGCGTAGTTCTGATCACGCATACGGGCAGGCATTGCAGTTCAGCCGTATGGCGCCGGAGTTCGCCAGCAAGATCGCTGAAAGCATCACTCGGGTTGAGCTTCTCAATTGGCTCGACGAGCAGGCTGAAGAGCACGACTGGAGCAACTCAACCCGCAGCCGCTACATCGCGTCTCTTTCGCTTCTCTTTCCTCTCGCCGTAGAGAATGGCAAGGTTCTGGTCAACCCCGTTCACGGCATCAGGCGGCGCCAGGAAGACAACACGCGTGTTCGCTTTCTGAGCGCGGAAGAGGAGGTCAAGATCACCGCAGTCCTGCGCGAGAAGTACCCCGACTACCTGGGCGTGTTCATCCTCGCACTGCACACTGGTGCCAGGACGAGCGAGATTCCTGCCATGCATAGCTGAAATTAACAATGACTAAATTGACAATTTGTGGCTAAGGGAAGAGCGCTTAGACTTTCCAATCGGACTCTTTATCCGGACCGGCGACGGCTAGGTCAGAGCGCTGGCTACGACAAATAGAATCGAGGTCCACAGGGTTCCGTGGGTGGTGAATGATATTCACCGGAGGCGTCTGACCAGGGCAAAGGCACTTCATGCTGCTCTCACTGTGTTTGCCGACGATCCGCCGGTACGGTAGCCTAAACAAGAGCTCACAGCGGCCCTGGCACACTTCGAGACGCAATTTTAGTGCTTGCGCAGATTGGCTCGACCTTTAGCACTATAGGCAGCAATTCCCTACTCGCTCGGTGAGTTCACCGGACTGTTATCGCCTTCTGCCCAATCTCTGGAATGCCGGCTATAAACTCGGAGCAGCGCCAAGACCTGTGAAAACATTCGCGGCGGTGACATCAGTACCGATCAGTGGCCTATGGTCACCAGGGCGGACAGCAGGATGGGCACCAGGACCGGACACCGGGGTGGACACCAAGCAGGACACCAGAGGATGGTGGAAAGTGCGCTGGACACCAGAGTCTAATATCGACTATTCTCCTCATGTCGATTTGAGGGCAACTTGGAGTCGAAATCTGGGTCGAAAAAAGCTTGGTGTCCATGGTGTCCCAAAATGCCCGAAAATGCTCCCAAACGGTGGGGGCAAGAAAAATCATAAAAATCGTGGACACCAAGGAAAGTTTTTCACATCAATGAGTTACCGCAACCCATTGATGGCAAATAAGTTGGGAGAATCGGTGTGCCCGAATCTCCCCCTCTCCGCCATATAAAACCTTCTGAATCAAGCAAATATAACAACATCTTAAGAGACGATGGCTACCCCTTCCGGGTGGCCTTTTTCGTGCCGGTGGCTGTTCTGGTGGCTGTTGGTTCTTCCAGTGGCTGTTCGGCCGGTATTGGGCCGGAAATCAGTTCAGTGGATCAGAGAACCTCAATCGATGCACTTCGCAGACTGAACTCGGACGCCCTGCCCAGCCCGGATCTCACAAAAGAAAAGGTGACGCCGCTCTATCGCCTCAATAGGCTACTCAACGGTGACTATAACGCCGGGATTCCCATGGAAGATTTTCAGCCAGACGCCTAATGCTCCACTGCCGGGCCGGAGCCCTGAGCTGCGAAAGATTAGCGAGTGCGTTATACAAAAATCGCCCATAGAATACGGATTTCCAACGATAAGTCGCCATGTCGACTGGGACCTCATGCCCTCCCGTCGTGCTGGGGTCCGAGGAGACTCCCGGAGCCTGCGGCGTTTGTAATGATTTCTTCAGGAACCCCCAACCATATCTCAGATTCTTTGCAATCTCTCCGCTATCAACGAATCGTTCTAGCTCCTTGAGGGTTATCGACGTCGATCTCGAGCGAGCCGCCTAACCGCGTCAGCATATCCGTAAAAACTGCGACTTCCGCAGCGCTCAGCGGCTCCAAAAAGCGCTGCTGCGCACACAGCAAGCGAGGCCCAAGCTTGGCAAAGTTCTTGGCGCCTTTCGAGGTCAATCGGACGATATGGGCGCGCCTGTCTTCGGGGTCAAGTTCTCTGCGCACCCAGCCCTCAGACTCCAAGGCATCCAGGTAGAGGACCATGGAGGATTTCTCGATCCGCGTCAGCTCTCCCAGCCGTCTCTGGCTCATGCCGCCCCGGTCCGACAATACGCCGAGCACCGCGAGCTGGCCTGGATGAAGGCCACTGCCCTTGATCGCTTCAACAACAGCATCGCGCAAGCGCGACTGGGCCAGGTGCAGCAAAAAGCCGATGCTTGTCAACGATGGCGAGTTAACGCTCGGCTGTTCTTTCAAATTCGGCAGTGACAAACACGCCTCCATTCACTCTAGAATAATATCATCTAATTGTAGACATTTATTTGAAATCTTGCTACTCTTGCTCCATGTCACGACAATCGTGGTCCACTCGCCTTCTAAAATTTGTGGCAGCACTGCTGACTCTCGGTCTTGTGAGCCAGAATTCCAGTCGATTGAGAGCGTTTCCCGTTTCGCCTTTAGCCGTGCTGCTGTTGGCGATAGCAGGCTTCTCACCGGCTTTGACCTGTGCCGCCCAGACCGGGATACAGCCCGACGCGTTCCTCGTTCGGACAACCAGCGGCCCACTGCGGGGAGTGGCGCGGCCAGACGGTGGTGCTGAGTTTCTCGGGATTCCTTACGCTCAACCGCCGGTGGGCGATCTACGCTGGCATGAGCCGCTGCCCGTCAAGCCGTGGACCGAGGTTCGGACGGTCAGCAGCTTTGGCGCTCCCTGCACGCAGCCGGTGATGGGAGACTGGAACCGGCACGACGCCGAGGCGGGCAAGGAGGATTGCCTCTTTCTCAATGCAGTAACCCCGGTCTGGCCGGCCAAGCAGCCCCTTCCGGTCATGCTCTGGCTTCATGGCGGCGGCAACGAAGGCGGATCGGCCTCGAATGCGTTCTACAATGGCGGAACGCTGGTCAATCACGGCGTCCTGCTGGTCACCGTCAACTACCGTCTGGGCATCTTCGGCTTCTTTGCCCATCCCGCATTGAGCGCCGAATCCGCGCACCACAGCTCGGGAAACTACGACCTCATGGATCAGATTCTTGCCTTGCGCTGGGTGCGCGAGAACATCGCGAACTTTGGCGGAGATCCCAACAACATTACCGTTTTTGGCGAGTCGGCGGGCGCAATCGACACCAGTTTGCTGATGACCTCCGGCCTTTCCAAAGGCCTCTTTCAGCGCGCCATTGCCGAAAGCGGCACATCATTCGGTCATCCGCTGCTTCCGCTCTCCGTTGCCGAAAAGGACGGCGAAGTATTCGCCGCCAACCTCAAGCTGCCGGCCGGCGCGGACGGCCTGAAGCAGTTGCGTCAACTGACGGCGCAGCAACTGCTGACATTGAAGTTCAGCCAGAGTCCGTACTCGCACTTCGGCGCAGATATCGACGGATGGGTCATCTCCCGTCAGCCAGCTTCAGTCTTTGCCGCAGGTGAAGAGGCCGCGATTCCATTGCTCTTCGGAACCACATCGCGTGAGCTCGGAGCCGCAAGCTGGCGTTTGCCCACGGCCCCGGATGCATTGCGCAAGGCCATCGCGGATTTTTTTGGCGAACTTGCTCCGAGAGCGCTGGCTGCCTACGGGTTGGCCGAGGGCGCGCCGCCCAGCAACGATCCGTTTTACGGAGCCCAGGCCGACCAGTGGGCCGCCGACCTTTTTATTCGCTGCCCGGCCACGGCCCAAGGGGGCTGGCACTACGCCGCCCATCATCCAACCTATGAATTTGAATTCGCCCATGCAATTCCCGGCCAAGAGGCGCAGGGCGCGATCCACGGAGCGGAGCTTGTCTATATCTTCGGAGACTTCCCCAAATGGGGCAGTTACGGCAATAAATTTACCGATAAAGACAGCCAACTCTCCAATTTAATGGTGAGTTATTGGACCAACTTTGCCAAGACCGGAAACCCAAACTCCGCTGGCCTGCCGGAGTGGCCCCAGTTGGGAGCTGAGCGAAAGTACATTCGATTTGCCCAGGACGGCAAAGTGGTTCCGTTGACGAGTTTGCGCGCCGGTCCGTGCGGAGTATACAGGGATTCACTCACATCGCGAACAGTTCACTAGGCATTGATGGGAAAGATCCCGTTAAGTCGCCTTCCCGACTGGAATCTCGCGCGGTCCCGCCGGGATGGGGTCCGAAGAAGTTCCCAGATCCTGCGGCGTTTGAACTAGAGCATTTTAGGAATACATGTAGACTTTTTGAGCGATGTGAAAGGTGGCTTTTTCTTGAGAAAAAAGCCACTTTAGTGTGGTGCTTTCGGTCTACACCAATTTCTAAAATGCTATAAGTCGCTGGCGCGACGGACGCTGCTGCATGGGCATACCCTGGGCATTGTTGGCCGTGTAAACCTCGCGTCACAGGAGGTTTACCGTGACCCATCTTCGGCAGATGCTGGAAGGACTCCAGTGTCGCTCGAACCCCAGCAACTCCTGCCGCAGATGACCTAGCTTACACTCAAACCAGATGCTCAACCGCGGCTATGCCTACACCACAATCATCGGCAGCAAATACTGTGGACAAACCCTGCTCTCCCACCTGGCAAGCCTATACCCCCACTCAACTCCACAAGCCTGGCAACAAAAACTGAACAGCGGCGAAGTCACCCTCAACGGCGTCATCGCCAACGGAAGCGAATCGGTCACTTCAGGCCAAACCCTTGTCTGGAACCGTCCACCCTGGATCGAACCAGACACACCTCAGCACTTCGAAGTCCTGTTGGATGACCCCTATCTGTTGGCCGTCAACAAACCCAGCGGGCTGCCCACCCTGCCCGGCGGCGGCTTCCTGGAAAACACCCTCCTGCGCCTGGTGCAAAAGCAATTCCCCAACGCAAACCCTGTCCACCGGTTGGGCAGAGGCACCAGCGGCATCGTCCTCTTCGCCAAAACACCGCAGGCGGCCTCGAATCTGACCGCAAACTGGAACACATCTAAAATTCAAAAGATATACCGGGCGCTGGCTCAAAACATTGCACAGCAGGACGTCTACGAAATCCTTACGCCCATCGGCCTTGTTCCGCACCCGCGCCTCGGTTCCGTGTGGGCCGCGAAGTCAGGTGGCAAACCGTCAAAGTCATTGGCAAAGGTGATCTCACGCAGCCGAAGCACCACAACATTTGAGGTAAGCCTATATTCGGGCCGCCCTCATCAAATCAGAATTCATCTGGCATCCATCGGCCATCCTCTGGTTGGCGATCCTCTGTACGGCTTAAACGGCCGGCCTCTTGAAAATCTCCCCGGCCTCCCCGGCGATGGAGGATATTTTCTGCACGCTCAATTTCTGAAATTCGAGCACCCCATCACCGGAGAACAAATCAATCTTGAGGCAGCTTTGCCGTCCGGATTCTGAATGCATCAGCAGGTTCACGGCGGAAATCAAATCAGGGTGGCCGTTGAAAGCTGCGCGATCCCGTCCTTCCGAATCCGAACGAAGCGCGTGGAATGACACTCCGATCATGGTGGTTAAGGAAATCTGCCTCTCGCTAGAAATGGTTGTTTCATCCCATGAATCTCGTCACAACCGATGCAACAGATGCATTTTGTACGTGTTATGCGTTCTCGCCGAGATAGATCGCCGAATGTCTTAGTGCTGTATCAAAGTTGATGCCGGATATGAGGCAATACCGACGGTGGCGAGCGCCACGATCAGAGTGCGAAAGATGTGTTTCATATTCCCTTTGCGAAAAAACGTTGCTAGCCGGTTTGAAGCAATCGCCATTCGCTTCGCTATTTGCAGTTCAGCGCGCCAGCCACCTTCGTGATGTACTCGTCGATCCAGGCCTTTCCCTGTCCCTTCGAGTTATACAAGCGGTCGACGGCGATGCCGACGATCTTGTTACCGGCAGGACCCATCCATTTCCCTGCGTAAAAGATTACCTGACTGTCCTTGCAGGGGCGGTGGAAGCGCCTGCCGTGATAATGCTATTCGCAGTTGCAAAGCTGGTGATCGAAGGAGTTGCCACGACAGTCACCGTCACCTAAGCCGTGATAACGCCGCCGCACGAGCCTGTCACCGTCAGCGTATAGGTGGTGGTGGCCGCAGGCGAAACCGTAACGGCCGTTCCACTGGTGACTGCGCCAACACGCTGGTCCACGCTGCCCGTGCCATTGGAGAAAGCGGCTGTCAACGTGGTCGATGCGCCCGCCGTAATAGTGGCCTTGGCCGCCGCGAAGCTCGCGATTTCCGGTTTGGGCTTGGAAGCAGCGCCGCATCCGGCGAGCGTCGCCAGTATGCCGAAGATCGCAAGACCCGCGGCAGCGGCGAGCCCCTTCTTGAAAAACTTGCCGAATCCAGATATGGATTGCGTATTGAAGTTCATCGTTGTTCCTTTCTTTCTGGAGCGAGGCAGAATGCGAAGAATTCCGAGGATGCACCCCAGATCGCACATTGACCTCTTGCCGCAGGCGTTCTCTCTGGATTGCCGGCCGCCCAACGTCGGGATCGGCCGGCAAGCGGGGAAGCCGCTCTACTGTGCTAAAACGCAAAAGCGAAAGAAACCGGGTCAAATTATTTTGGGTTGTCTTTTAGCGAGGTAAGGTGGGCTGGAACATTTCCACTGAAAAGATAGGTTGTTCTACTCGATCTATTGACAAAACTGCTATTTCTCGCTGGATTCCAGCTTCCGGCGCCATTCGTCAGCTTTGTCCGGCTTTCCCCAGGCGGCATAGAGGCGCACCAAACGCTGACCGGCTTCGGGCAGGTTGGCGTCGACGGAGATGGCCAGACTCTGCTTCCGGAGGCCTTCGTAGCCTAGGCTCGGCAGCGGCTCAATTTGCCTGTCTCAGCAGGCTTGCGCTCCAGGTGGCGGCGGCATCCTGCCAAACGTATCCGGGTATGTGCTTGATTGCGGCCATCCCGCAATGCCATATAAAGTCCCAAGGTCATTTGTGTGGTGCCTTGCGCAAGGCTGCCTGGAAGCGTTTCAGGTTATGCTCATAGTCCACCCGGTCGGCAGGATCCGGTAGCAGAGCCAACGCCTGGCGCTCGAACGCGACAGCCTGCTGCGCTTGTCCGGCCTGATTGTAGGCTTCGGCGATCAGGTCCAGGTATCTGACGTTATGGCCATGAGCCGCATCGGAGGCTGCCTGCGCATGAAGCAGAGCTGTCTCGGGCGACCGCAGGTTGCGTGGTTCTGCATGCAGCAGCGCCCACGCATACAGCCCGTGAAAAAGTGGGGCGGCATTGGCAGGTTCGGCAAGACGCCGCAGAATGGCAAGACCGGCGAGCGAACGCTTTCGTGCTTCATCGGTCTGCCCTTGCTGCACAAGAAGCTGGCTGATGCGAACTTCGGCCTCTCCTTCATCCTTGGTGTCGCCGAGTTCTTCGGAGGGCATCAGCGAACCCAGATTCACCGCCTCCTGCAAAGCCGCCAGCGCCTCGCCGCGCCGCGCTGGAACCCGGCTAAGAAAGGCTCCATAGAGAACCAATGCCCAGGAGAGATCCTCATTGGCTTTCGTATTCCGGGGATCGGCGGCCTTGAGCTGCCGCTCATAGCCCAGGGACCGCTTGTATTCCACCATGGCCTGGCGCGGCGAGCGCAAAGAATCTGCTTCCGCAGCCACAGCATACAGAGCTCCCATTCTGGATAATTCTGCAGCTTTATCCCGCTGTGACGGCGGCAGTTCCTGCATCTTCTCCAATGCCTTCTCCGCCCATTCTTGAGCCGGTGCAGAGCGGCCTCTGCCCTCCCATTGCAGCAATGACAATGAGTAGTAAAGACGAACGCGATTTTGCAGCATCTCCGGCGTCTGGGGTAGTTGCGCCAAGCTCTGACTCCAAATCTCCAGGGACCGTGAATAGCATCGATCGGCGCCATCGATGTCGCCCAAGCCAGGGAACCATGGATTGCCCATCATATCGCCCAGGTCGTGGAGCTGTTCTGCCAATTGCTGACGGTAGCTTGTTTCCTGGGGATAAATCCGAACCAGCGCTTGCGATGCGTCCACCGCCTTTTGCTGTGTAGTGACGGCATCGACCGAGCGGTTCGCTGTTACCATAAGCCAGCCCTCCGCCGATAACGAATTAACCACAACTTGTAACGCCCGTGCGTTATTGGGATCGCGCCGCAAGACGTCTTCAGCAATGCGGCTGGACTTTTCATAGCTTGCCTGGGCGCCACTCCTGTCCCCAAGATTTGGAAAAGAAGGATTGCCCTGGACCTGGCCCAGTCGCGCGTAGGCATCCGCCAGCTCGAGGTTGAGCTTGGTGTCTCCGGCTGCCTCCCCGGCCAGATAGTCCAGATACTCGCCGGCCCGCGTCACCATCAAGCGCCGGGCGTCCGTGGCTCCGGGCAGGTCCCTGATCTTGTCGTCGATTTCAAACAGCAACGAATTGGCCAGTTTGCGGACATCGTTGAAGTGACGCTCGGCTCGCGTTCGCTGCATTCGGGCAACATGCACCTCCCACATAGATACTCCTAGCCCGATGAACAGCGAAAGCAATGCCAATACGGCGGCCGCCACAGCCGCCCGGTTACGGCTCACAAATTTGCGCGCGCGGTAGGCAAGAGTGACGCGCGAGGCCTGCACCGGCAAGCCCTCCAAATACCGCTCCAGGTCGGCGCGAAGATCACCCACGCTCGCGTACCTGCGCTCCGGCTCCTTGCGCAGGGCCTTGAGGATTACATTGTCCATATCCCCAGCCAATTGTCTGTCGCAGTTGTTTTCCGTAGCGCGGCTGGGCGGCGGCGGTTCCTCTTCCAGGATGGCCCGGCATACTGCCAGCGGGCTTTGACTGGCCTGCGCTTGAGGATTGCGGCCGGTCAACAGCTCGTAGAGCACGACTCCTAAGGAGTAAATATCGGTCGCCGTGCTCAAATGCTCGCCGCGCACCTGCTCCGGACTGGCACACTCAGGCGTCAGCAGACGCGCAGTGGAGTGCTGTTCTTCAACGCCGTCCTGAATCAATTTGGCAATTCCAAAATCGAGCAGCTTCGGCGTGCCATCACTCGCCGTGACCAGAATGTTGGCCGGCTTCAAATCGCGATGGATGACCAACTGGCGGTGAGCGTATTCGACGGCCGAACATACCAGCAGAAAAACTTCGAGCCGCCTGCGGACATTGAGCTGCTCGCGGTTGCACCATGCGTCCAGTGGCAGGCCATCAACGTACTCCATCACCAGGTAAGGCGAGCCGTCGTCCATCATGCCGCCGTCAAGAAGGCGGGCGATACAGGGATGATTCAGCGACGCAAGAATCTGACGCTCTTCGCGGAAGCGGCGAATCTCCCGTTCGGAAAACAAGCTGGCGCGCAACAGCTTGATGGCGGCGCGTTGCTCAAACTGCCCGTCATCCCGTTGCGCTTCCCACACCACTCCCATGCCGCCGTGCCCAATCTCGCGGATCAGCCGCCAGGCTCCGACTCGGCGACCCGTAAAAGCAGGCTCAACTTCACTTTCGTCGTCCGGCAGTTGAGCCGTAACATCTTCGAGGAAATCGGGGGATTCCAGATAGTTGGCCAGCAGGGATCGTGCTTCCGCGATCACCTCGATTGGATCCGGCTGTGCGGCGAAGAACCGCTCCCGCTCGGAGGAATGGCGTTCCAGCGCGACTGAGAACAGTTCCTTGGCGCGCTCCCAGTTGTCATCCTGCATGACGCTCCCCACCCCCGACAAGACGCCTCCGGATCCAGGTCTTGGCAACGGTCCATTCCCGTTTTACGGTGCTCTCCGAAATGCCCAATGCATCAGCCGTCTCGGGAATGCTGAGCCCGCTGAAATAGCGCAGTTCGACAATGCGTCCCTGCATAGGATCGAGCCGTTCCAGTTCCTCCAGCGCTGCGTTCAACTCCAGAACTTCGATTTCGGGAGGGCTGGATATGGCGTCGGAGTCGGCCAGGGAGAATTGCAACGCTCCGCCGCCCCGTTTTTTGCTCTTCTTGGCGCGTGCGTAGTCGATCAGAATGGATCGCATCAGCCGCGAAACAAAGGCGAAAAAGTGCGTGCGGTCGGTCCAGCACGCATCCTGCTGCTGCGCCATGCGCAGCCATGCCTCATGAACCACGGCCGTGCATTGCATGGTCGAGGAACGGTTCTCGCGCCGGCAGTGGCGCATGGCAATCCGGCGCAACTCGGGATAGGCCAGATTGGCCAACCGTTCCGCCGCCGAAGCGTCCCCGCTTTTCCAATCGTGCAGCAGAGCTGTGATATCCATTGAGGACATTCGTTCCTCCCCGGATTTCGAGTGTTAACTGATGCCGATGCAAACACTATACTGTATTCGCCGGCCAGAAAAACAACTGGAAACTCAGGGATATATCTCTTATGGGGGCTGCCTGCGGCCAAACTTGACGCAACAGGACAGACCTGGAACCGCTTGTCGATACCTCCTTTTGTATTCGGATACTTGCCGGAACTGAGCGGCAAGCCATCCCGCTTCGATAAACGTCGCGTAAATCGAACAGAGCATTGCCTCTACTGTTGCGGCACCTGTTTCACGTTGATTTTCAGTTCGATCTTGTTGCCGTTCTTCTCGGCCCTCGGCGTCTGGTTTGACAGGCTCAATTGTGCACTTCGCCCGGCTATTCAATAATCGGCCGGTGAATAGCCGGGCATGGAGCAAAATCCATGATGAAGGCGCCAGCGGCGTCTCCTGTCAGTTCTTCACAATGGAAATCAGCGTGTCCGTGTTGTGTACGCCGGTTTTCATGTTCAGCCACGGGCTTTGCACGGTGACGTTAACTCCATTCACCTTGAAGTACGCGCCTTTGGCGCCGGTGTGGATGAGGGACGAACCGGGCAGTTTGGTGTAGAAGGCAAGCACCTTGGCTAAACCGTCGGCAGAGCGGTAGCAGGCCGCCTGTCCGCCCATTTGCGCAACAAACGCAGAAGTTTCGGCGTCGAATTTTGCTCCGTCGTAAACCTTCACTCCGAACCTTTCTTCGGCCGACGCCAGCATCAGAGTGAAAAGCAAAGTCAGAATCAACAGAAATGTGTTTCGTACAATACGCATGATTTCCTCTCAATCAAAATCCACTCGACTGCAAGGTGAATTGCTCCTTTTCAAGGCCGCGCGTACTTACTTGCGGACAAACTCCACGCGGCGGTTGTTGGCCTTGCCTTCAGACGTGCTGTTGGAGTCAATGGGCTTGGAGGAGCCAAATCCCGCCGTAGTGAGCCGGCCCGCATCGATACTGAACTGCGAAACAAGAATGCTCTTGACCGCTTCCGCGCGGCGCTTGGAGAGATCCATATTGTGGGCCGCATTGCCCGTCGAGTCGGTGTGGCCATCGATTTCGAAGTTCAGATCCGTCGCTTGCATCAGCCCCTTGGCGATGGACTGAATGACAGCTGCCGACTCCGGCTTGACGCGATCGCTGTCGGTATCGAAGAGGATTCCGTGGGTAACGAACTTGCCCGAGGAAGTAATCGTCTGGCTGAAGTCGGGGGCGGACTCGGCGAACCGGACACGGCGGATGGCCATCGTCTTATCACCGGTCCAAAAATTCATATCCAGCGAGGCGATTTCGCCCACCTCGACCTGATTGAAATCGAAGATGCGATCGCCATTGATGTAGAAACGGACACGGCCGTTCTGAACCCACATGGCGACTTTGACAGGTTTGTTCCATTCCGTGTTGAGAGTCTTTTGGCCCAGCGCTTCCTTGGCATCCCACAAACCGATGCGCCATTCAACAGCCTTTTTGTCCTCGGTGACTCTGTCCATGCCGATCCATATCTTGAATAACCATTCCTCTCTTCCGG
>Ga0302320_10004617_pt1 | contig 31228 bp, 25 predicted proteins | sample Bog_T0_3_FD_202130 | JGI IMG/M metagenome (GOLD analysis project Ga0302320, IMG submission 202130) | Peat permafrost microbial communities from Stordalen Mire near Abisko, Sweden - Bog_T0_3 | ecosystem: Environmental > Terrestrial > Soil > Wetlands > Peat | place: Sweden: Abisko, Stordalen Mire... | reverse complement strand
GAATTGGATGAGCACAAATATCCGAAAGGAGTGAAAATATCTGCGGCGAGTCTCGCCGCCATCAACCTCCGCTGCCACGAATTCCACGGTGAATGGAACTACACGATTAATCCAAAACGCAGCATAAGGTGAAGCGGCTGTTTATGCACAAGCCCTTAGGTGCTATTGTTCAAGCATGGCTTTAACTACGCGTCCGAAACCAAACTTTGTCTGTTAAAAAATCAGGGTGGTTTTTTTAACACTCTTGATAAAAACGGCCAAGTCATCGGCCAAGTCACCGGCCAAGTCGTAACACGCAGTTTTTCCGGTTCTTCGAGCACCGTCCAACACTGGCGAAACCCAACCAACTGCTTTTTTACTAAACGTATTCACTTTTTGCCATCTGGATACATTATGTAAAATGGCTGCGTGCCAAAGAACCACATAGACAAGTTGCTGTAACTGGCGAAACAGCGAGACTGCCAAGGAATGGCATTTAGGAATCACGCTCGGAGTCTGCGTGTCTGGTTTTGAACTTTAGCTTCGTCGGCCAGCGTCATGTTGCGGGGAATTCCAGCGGAAAGATTCCCTGCTTTTCAAGCAAACCCACAACGGTTTTCAACGCGTGTTCGGCTTCATCAAATAATACATTTCGCAGACTGGCATCTGTCTCGTAGCGTTCGCGTGCCTGCGACCAGTTCTCTATGAATGATTCCAGCCCCCGGCAATCCACCAAGCGGGACTGGCAGGCCAGTTTGAACTCGTGGCCGGCCTCGGTCCAAAAGTTTGCATCCGAGACGGGACGTGCCCGCAGAATTCGGGCGATGTCATGCAGATCTTTTACTCGAAACTCTCTTTCGCCGCCTTGCATCTTTCGCCGGTAGGCCGGGAGCGACGTAAGATAGGCACGGAGTTTTTCTCCGGCGATACGGTGCAGGGCATAAACTCTTGCCGGAATTCCTTTGACGATGAGCGTCTCAACCGCATCCGGGCCGAGTGTCTCCGGCGCGGCCACATCAATTTCCAACATTGGCAGGCCACGGACTCCAGCCATGCTGTTGTCCTGGACTTCAATTCTCAAATGAAACGCATCCCAACCTCGCAGATGGCCTTTCGGAGGTTTACCCATAACATTCACCCTGCCTAGCTTGAACTTGACTGGATTCTGGCGCTCAAAATGGCGGCGTAACGCCGGTGGAATTTGTTCCTCCAGAAAAATTGCCTGCGCTCCAAGGTCTGGGGTGGACGCAACCAACTCGGGTGCGATGTTGCTATCAATATCGAGCGACTGTCGGCTGTCCCCGAGATGCAGATTCAAAATACGCGCTCCCTTGAAAATAAGGGCGTTCCTGAGCGGCTCCCAGGCAATCACAGCCAGAAAAACCTCATTGAGAATTTCGTTGATCCAGTGCTCTCGGCTTTCGCGGTTCATTGCAATCAATAGTTACGGAGTCCGAACCTTCCAAGTTTTGTTCCAGTCCGGGAATTCAAAACCTGCCAACAGCGGAATTTCAGGAACATCCTGTGTCAGCAATCGGTCTCTGACTGTATTCAGCCGCTGACCCAAAGTTGATGCCGCAAAATTTGCGCCGATCATTTCCAGAACAGCACCGACGCGCCGGTCCAGATCATCGCGCTGGATTTTCGCCAGATGTTCGGCCATGCGGTCAGCGTCAATTTGCTTAGCCCCAGTTTCCCATGCCTCCAGAGCGATCGCTTCACCACCGCAGCGAACCGGTTGCATCAGTGCATCCAGCAGGGTCTGCTCCAGCGTCGTGATGCGCAGCCAGCAACGTGGTGACACCACGCGAAACTGGATGCCGGGAACAAGTGAGACATCACGTTTATTCGAGTAATAACCAACATCCTCAAAATGAAAAATTTCTGTCCCGAGCGGATTTCGTTCCACGAATTTACCCGCCTGCTCTGGTTCCGTTGCGTCAACCGCCGTCAAACTTTTTTTGGCCCTCGGCGGGTTGAGCCGGGCGATGTGGTGATGCGCGACAACCTGTGTGGTCAGTTCGTAATAGTTGATGGCACTGAAATAACAGACGACGCCGTCCGGTAAATAAGCCTGAAGAAGTTCCAGCGGATAAATGGGTTCGCCTTTTCCAGCTTCCATATCCAGCAGGAGGAAATCATTCAACTTAGCGTCGTTCGAATATTGCACCTTGATCGAGTGAATCCAGCCCATCCGTTTGAGCCGCTCAATGACCACATGAGCCGGTGGAAAAGTTGTCCGCAACACTTCATGGTTTGATTTAGTAATCGCTTTGATCTCGTGGCGGAGGGTGGAAAGTTTCCAGCAACGGGCAGTCAGGTTTTTTTCGCTGGCCGATGACACGCGATCACCCAACGTCCGCAAAAAGACCTCCCATCGGTCCATCGGAACTTGTGTTGGTGGTTTATTCGTATTCACAGTGTCTTACCCGTATGCTCTTTCAGAGCATACGGGTAAGACACTGTGTTGTCAAGTTACAGCATTCTTGACAACCAATAAATAATCACTTGGATATACGCTCCCGCTGGCTTCAAGAAGCCAGCGGGAGCGTATATCCAGTTGAACGATATGTCAAGCCCTGCGTAAAATTTATTTCTATTCGCAATAAAAAGGCAGGGCGCGACGCCAGGCCGATTGCGGATTTGAACGACATCCGTTCAATCACACAACCACAACGAAAATATGGAAAACGAACAAAAAATAGAAACATCCCCAGCAAAAATAGAACGGCTGGCTTATTCGATTCAAGAATCTGCCGATATGCTCGGTCTGCATTATTTCAGCGTTTATCGGCTGGTTCAACGCGGCAAACTCAAGGCGTGCCGGGTGCTGCGAGGAAAATTTCTCGTGCCACGCTCCGAATTGGTCAAATTTCTAAACACCACTGAATAATATATGTCTCGCACACGGCAGCATCAAAAATTTGATGCTGCCGTTTTTACAGGGTTAACCCCACGACCTGACCGTTGAAATATTTTTTTTATGGAAAAATATCACCCACCTGAATGCCGAAAATTCCGGCGAAAATCACGATTTGCCTGTCGGTTACAGGAGGGCGGCGTTGAATGACTTGCTCGTCCGGATTCGGCTGGTTTCTAAATGAACGTGGTCGCGTAAATTTGCAGACCGTCAGTTGCTGAAAACCGATTTTGTTTAACGGGTCTTCGCCCGCTTGAAGATTGCATAAACAACAAGGAGCGGACGGCACGAATTTTAAAATTTCAATCTGATGGGGTGTTCACCCCATTGTTTGGGACAGCCAAAAAGAGACAATATCTGCGTGGCAAAAATGAATACCGAGGATCTTTTTATTCCAGTTTCAAAGACACCGAAAAGCGTCGGCATCGCTGCGGACCACGGCGGGTTCGAATTGAAGGAATTTCTGGCCGGAGAATTGCGCGAAGCCGGTTTGGAAGTCATGGATTTCGGCGACTCCAAACTCAAGTCGGGTGATGATTATCCCGATTTTATCATTCCCTTGGCACGGGCGGTTGCCGCCGGGACGGTCGATCGCGGTATTGGCATCTGCGGTAGTGGCGTCGGCGCGTCCATCGCTGCGAATAAAGTGGCAGGCGTTCGGGCTGGGTTGATTGATGAAAACTTCTCCGCGCATCAAGGCGTCGAGGACGACGATTTGAATATGATCTGTTTTGGCGGCCTGCTGGTCAGTCACGCCCTCGCTTGGGAATTGACGCAGACGTTTCTCGCCGCGCGATTCAAAGGGGCGGAACGCTTTCGTCGCCGGCTGGCAAAAGTCGCGCAGCTCGAAAGTCCTACCCCAATTAAAACACCATGAAGATAAGCCCGCTCGCCGGAAAACCGGCACCCGCTAGAATACTCGTCAATGTTCCGAGGCTCGTCACGGCGTATTACACCGGCGTGCCCAATTCCAAGGTGCCCGCGCAGCGTGTGGCTTTTGGCACTTCCGGCCATCGCGGTTCGTCATTCAATCTAGCTTTTAACGAATGGCACATTCTCGCAATCACGCAGGCGATTTGCCTTTACCGCAAGTCGAAGAATATCGTCGGCCCACTGTTTCTCGGAATCGATACACATGCGCTTTCCGTTCCGGCCTGCGCCACCGCGCTGGAGGTTTTGGCGGCAAACGGAGTTGAAGTGATGCTCGCCGAAGGCGATGAATACACACCGACGCCTGTGATTTCCCATGCGATCCTGAATTATAATCACGGTCGCTCGACGGGTTTGGCCGACGGAATTGTCATCACGCCCTCGCATAATCCGCCGCATGACGGTGGCTTCAAATATAATCCGCCGAGCGGCGGCCCGGCGGACGCCGCCGTCACTGGTTGGATTGAAACCAAAGCGAATGAGCTGATCGAAGCCCAACTCAAAGGCGTGAACCGGATTCCGCATACCCAGGCTTTGCGCGCCGCCACGACCCATCGGCATGATTATCTGACCGCCTATGTCAACGATCTGGGCAACGTGATTGACATGGACATCATTCGCGGCGCAAAACTTCATCTGGGCGTTGATCCCCTCGGCGGTGCCGGCGTCCATTACTGGGAGCGGATCGCGGAGCGGCATGAGTTAGACTTGACGGTGGTCAGCGAGGTGGTTGATCCAACTTTTAGTTTCATGACGGTGGATTGGGACGGGCAGATTCGCATGGACCCTTCTTCGCCTTATGCGATGCAACGACTGATTGGCCTCAAGGATAAATTTGATCTCTCGTTTGCCTGCGATACCGACCATGACCGGCATGGGATTGTCACCAAGAGCGAGGGCTTGCTGCCGCCCAATCACGATCTTTGCGCTGCAATTTATTACCTGTTTCAGAACCGGCCGAGGTGGTCCAAATCGGCGGCGGTAGGAAAAACCATTGTGAGCAGCCAGATGATTGACCGGATCACGGCCAAACTTGGTCAAAAACTTTTCGAGGTGCCGGTAGGTTTCAAGTGGTTTGTCGAAGGTTTGCTCGACGGTTCGCTGGGATTTGGCGGCGAGGAAAGTGCGGGTTCGGTTTTCCTGCGTCTGGATGGGACCGTCTGGACGACTGACAAAGATGGTATTGTCCCGTGTTTATTGGCCGCCGAAATGACCGCGCGGACGGGTTATGATCCGGCCAACATCTATCGCACATTTAAAGGTGAGTTTGGTGAATCGTTCTATGAACGTGAGGATTCCCCAGCCACGCCGGAACAAAAAATATGTCTGGCAAATCTCTTGCCCGGCCAAGTCAAGCAGACCGAGTTGGCGGGTGAAAAAATCCTGACCATGCTCACCCACGCGCCGGGCAACGGCGCTCCCATTGGTGGGTTGAAAATGCTGGCCGAGAACGGTTGGTTCGCGGCACGTCCGTCCGGCACCGAAAACATTTACAAAATTTATGCCGAGAGCTTTCAGAACGCGGATCATCTGCGCCGCATCTTGGAGGAAGCCCAGACGATTGTCGGTGATGTTTTAGGGGCAGAACCAAGGACGGACAAGTATTGCGCCCCCTCGCCCCCGCATCAGATGACGGTTCGGGAAGCGGTGGCGGTCTGGCGCAACGAGGGCGATCCGAACTGAAGTCGGAAGAACGCGGTTCCAAAAAACAAAATCCATGAACGAACAATCACCGGTTGGCCAGCCGAGCTATAACTCTTTACACGCGGACATAGACGGCTTTGATTCCCTCGCGGAACTCGCTTTAGATTTGCACTGGTCATGGAACCATTCCACCGACGAAGTGTGGCGGCAGCTTGATCCCGCGCTCTGGGAGTTTACACAAAATCCCTGGGTGGTTCTGCAAACGGTCTCGAAAGACAAACTCAAGGGTGTGCTGGCAAACCCAGACTTCCGTAAGAATATCGACGGCCTATTGCAGGCCAAGCGCCTGGCGGCGAAAGCACCCGCGTGGTTTCAGAAAATCCATCCGCAGTCGCCTTTGAAGTGCGTTGCGTATTTCAGCATGGAATATATGTTGAGCGAAGCGCTGCCGATTTATTCCGGCGGGCTGGGCAACGTGGCGGGCGATCAACTCAAGGCGGCGAGCGATCTCGGCGTGCCGGTGGTCGGCGTTGGGTTGCTCTACCAACAAGGTTATTTCCGTCAGGTCATTGACAAGGACGGCGCGCAACAGGCGCTCTATCCGTATAACGACCCCGGCCAGTTGCCGATCACGCCGCTGCGGCAGCCGAATGGTGAGTGGTTGCGACTCGAAATAACTTTGCCCGGTTATTCCGTCTGGTTGCGCGCCTGGCAGGTGCAAGTGGGCCGGGTGAAACTTCATCTGCTGGACAGCAATGACGCGGCCAATTTCCCCGCGCATCGCGGCATCACCAGCGAGTTATACGGCGGCGGACCGGAGCTGCGCCTCAAGCAGGAGACGCTGCTGGGCATCGGCGGCTGGCGGTTGCTCGCGGCGCTGGGCCTCAAGCCCGATGTCTGTCACTTGAACGAAGGTCACGCGGCCTTTGCGGTGTTGGAGCGGGCGCGGACTTTTATGGAGGAGAACAAGGTGCCCTTTGAAGTGGCGCTGGCCGCGACGCGCGCGGGCAATCTTTTCACCACGCACACGGCGGTGGCGGCGGGATTTGACCGTTTTTCCCCGGCGCTGATCGAACAATACCTCGGCCATTACGCCGCGGACAAACTTGGAATCTCGCTCCATGATTTATTGGCTTTGGGCCGGCAAAATCCAAACGACTCGTCGGAGAGTTTCAACATGGCTTACTTGGCCATTCGCGGCAGCGGGTCGGTCAATGGCGTGAGCCGCCTGCACGGACAGGTCAGTCGGCAATTGTTCGCGCCGCTGTTTCCACACTGGCCGGTGGATGAAGTTCCCGTTGGCTACGTTACAAATGGCGTTCATCATCCGACCTGGGATTCGGCGGCCGCTGACGAGCTTTGGACGCGGGCCTGCGGCAAAGACCGCTGGCTGGGTATGAAGGAAAATCTGGAGCAGCAGGGGATTCGTAGCGTCCCGGGCGAAGACCTCTGGCGGTTGCGCACCAATTCCACCACCAGCCTCGTGGATTATGCGCGCGAGCGTCTGGCCCGGCATTACGCCGCCGCCGGAGCTTCGGCCGAAACTATTGAAGAAGCGAAACATCTTTTTGATCCGAAAATACTGACCCTCGGCTTTGCGCGCCGCTTCGCGACTTACAAAAGACCAAACCTGCTGTTGCATGACCCAGAGCGATTGCTCCGCCTGCTGTCCAATCCGCAGCGGCCGGTGCAACTGATGATTGCGGGCAAGGCTCATCCGGCGGACAAGGAAGGCCAGGCGCTGATCAAAGAGTGGATTCATTTCATTCGCCGGCCCGAGGTTCGTCCGCACGCGATTTTTCTCAGCGACTATGATATGCAATTGACCGAGCGCCTGGTGCAGGGCGTGGACGTGTGGCTGAACACGCCCCGGCGGCCGTGGGAAGCCTGCGGCACGAGCGGCATGAAGGTGCTGGTCAACGGCGGCTTGAATTTATCCGAGCTGGACGGCTGGTGGGCCGAGGCTTATGTGCCGGATTTGGGCTGGGCCCTCGGCGACGGTCAGGAACATGGCAGCGATCCCGCGTGGGATGCGGCCGAAGCCGAGGCGCTCTATGAACGGCTCGAACGCGAAATCATTCCTGAATTCTATACGCGCAACGAAAAAGGCATTCCCATTGCCTGGGTCAACCGGATGCGCGAAAGCATGGCGCGTTTGACCCCGCACTTTGCGGCTGACCGCACCGTGCGCGAATATACCGAGCAACACTATCTGCCGGCGGCGATCGCCTGCCAATCACGCGTTGCCAACAAAGGTATTATCGGTGAGCAAATGGTGGATTGGCGTCATAGCTTGGATCAGAAATGGGCCGCCCTTCACTTTGGCCCCGTGAAGGTGGAAACCAAAGGCGAGCAACGGATATTTGAGGTTCAGGTCTGTCTCCATGGCCTTGATCCCAAGACGGTGCGCGTGGAACTCTATGCCGATGGCCGGAAAGAAAGTGCTGCGGTGCGCCAGGAAATGACCCTGCTGCATCTGCTGGCGGACGAAGGCGGCAGCTACATTTACAGCGCGACGGTGCCCGCCACCCGATCCCCGGCGGACTACACGGCGCGAGTTTTGCCGCGCTATGATGGCGTCGCCATCCCGCTGGAAGATTCAAGAATCGTGTGGCAGCGGTGATGTCATTGCCGCAACTCAATCTGTCAGTCGCCAGATCGAATCATGCGGTTGAAAGATCGCAACCGCCGATCGCCGGATGCAATCTGCCGGTCGGAAGATCGTGTTTGACGGTCGCCAGATCGGTCCTGCCAGTTGCCGGACGGCCTCTGCAGGTCGCCAGATCGCATCTGGGACCGTCAGCAAACGCCTTTGTGGGTTTTTTGTTTAACAGCGGGCAGCGTCGGAGGCAGATGCTTTGCGTCAGGCGGAACGGGAAATAAGGGATGAGAAAGCAGATTCAAATAACATGAAGACTTCTATCGAATACATTATTGTCGCCGTGCCATTTCACGCAGATGCCGCGACCCATGATGAGCTGGCGCGAAAAGTGAATGAAAAATTGTGCGGTGGCTATGAGCTTTTTGGGCCGCCCTTCCTGAGCGAGGAAATGATGTATCAATCTATGACGAAACCCATGCAGCCGGCTTTCCAACCACCAACTTCATGAAAAAAACTGTTCTCATCACGACTTTGTTCCTTGATGTCGGCGGCGTCCTGCTCACCAACGGCTGGGATCATCATGCCCGCCGTCGCGCCGCGAAGCACTTCAAGCTGGACTGGGATGAGATGCAGGAGCGGCATGAGCTGAACTTTGTCATCTACGAGACGGACAAACTCACGCTTCAGGAATATCTGGGCTGGGTGGTCTTTTACAAAAAGCGGTCGTTCACACGGGCTGAGTTTTGGCGTTTCATGTGCGCGCAATCAAAACCTTATTCGGAGATGATCAAGCTGATGCAGCAGCTTAAGGCGAAATATGGATTGAAGATCATCGTGCTCAGCAACGAGGCGCGCGAACTCAATGACCATCGGATTCATAAGTTCAAGCTCGACGGGTTTGTGGATTCGTTTGTTTCTTCCTGTTTGGTCCGGCTCCATAAACCCGATGCGGCGATTTTCCGGCTGGCCTTGGACATCGCCATGACACCCGCCCGGCAAATTGTCTATATCGAAAACACCCCGATGTTTGTCCAGATCGCCGATGGTCTTGGGATTCGCGGCCTGTTGCATACCGACTACCAATCCACCTGTAAAAAACTCGCCTCGCTCGGATTGAGTCTCAGCAAGGAATCGCCATGAAAACCGCTAACGCGCATATCCTCACCATCAACGGCGGTTCATCCAGTATCAAGTTTGCGCTGTATGCGGTGGTCAAACCTTTGAAACGTGGGCTGAGTGGAACCGTTGACCGCATCGGCTTGAGCGGGACAAATCTGTCGTTCAATGAACCAACGAAGAAACAGCCGAAAAGCTTCAAACTCGCCGCTGCCGACCACAAATCAGCGGCAAATGCCCTTATTGATTGGCTTGAAGTCCAGCCGGATTTCGCGGCGGTCAAAGCCGTCGGTCATCGCGTGGTTCACGGCATGAAACATACCGAGCCGGAAATTGTCACACCTGAATTATTGGCAGAACTGCATCGCATCAGCCCGAACGACCCAGATCATCTGCCGCGCGAGATTGAACTGATTGAGACGTTCCGGGAGCGTCATCCGAAACTGCCGCAAGTGGCCTGCTTCGACACGGCGTTTCACCAAACCATGCCGCGCGTGGCCAAGTTGCTGCCAATTCCGCGACGTTTTGATGCCAAAGGAATTCAGCGGTATGGATTCCACGGCCTGTCCTACTCCTATCTGATGGAAGAACTCACGCGCCTTGGCGATCCGGCGGCAACGAAGGGCCGCGTCATCCTCGCCCATCTCGGCAACGGCGCGAGCATGGCCGCCGTGCGCGATGGCAAAAGCATTGACACCAGCATGGGCTTCACGCCCACGGCAGGCTTGGTGATGAGCACGCGTTCCGGCGATTTGGATCCCGGTCTCGCGCCGTATCTCGCACGCACGGAAAAAATGACCACGCAGCAGTTTTACAACATGGTCAACCACCAGTCCGGACTGCTCGGAGTATCCGAAACCAGTTCAGATATGCGCGATTTGCTCGAACATGAAAAGAAGGACGTGCGCGCGGCGGAAGCCGTGGCGTTATTTTGTTATCAGGCAAAAAAGTGGATCGGCGCTTACGCCGCCGCGCTCGGCGGCTTGGACACGTTTGTCTTCGCTGGCGGAATCGGTGAGAACGCACCGGTGGTTCGCGCCCGCATCTGCGAAGGGTTGCACTTTCTCGGCATAGAACTGGATAAGTTACGCAACGCGAAGACTGCGGCGGTGATTTCCAAGAATTCCAGCCGGGTCAACGTGCGCGTCATCCGCACGGATGAAGAATTGATGATCGCCCGCTCGGTCGGTCGCGTGCTCGGTCTTGGTCAGGGTTTTACCCCATAGCGCCTGGAATTTTAAAACAACAAACTAATTATTATGTTAAGCAAAGCAAAAACACTGGAGGGCTACAAATTAAACAGCCTCGATGGGGAAATTGGGAAGGTCAAAGAATTCTACTTCGATGACCAGCACTGGACTATTCGCCATCTGGTTGCCGAGACCGGAACGTGGCTCGCCGACCGACAGGTGCTGATCTCGCCGTATGCACTGCTTGCAGTGAATAAGGAAGAACAAAACATAGCCGTTGACTTGACAAAAAAACAGATCGAAGAGAGTCCGTCTCTGGACACCGACAAGCCGGTTTCCCGCCAATTCGAGCAGGCCTATTATCGGCATTATGATTATCCGATCTATTGGGGTGGTCCCTACAGTTGGGGCGCTTTTCCCTATTTTGTGCGGGATCGTGAAGCGCGTGACCATGGACAGAAGAAAACTTCCGCACCGGGCGTGAAAGGGTGGGACCCGCATTTGCGCAGCACCTACAGCGTGAGCGGTCATCACGTTCAAACCCTGGATGGGGAGCTTGGCCACATTGAGGATTTCATAATTGATGACGAGACATGGGCGATCCGCTATCTCATCGTTGATACCCACAACTGGTGGCCGGGGAAAAAAGTCCTGATTTCAGCACAATGGATCGAACGCGTCAGTTGGGGTGAGCGGAAAGTCTTCGTCAACCTCGATCGTGAAACCATCAAACAATCGCCGGAATACACCGATGCATCGCTGATCACCCGGGATTATGAGATTGGACTCCATGGCCATTACAATCGAAAGGGATACTGGGTGGATGAAATGGTGAACAGTTAGCCTTGAATTGGCGGTAGGGTTTTACCCCATGGTAAGACCAGCCCGCCGTGTGCAATCTAAAAACTGGCAGTCGAACCAATATAAAAACTGATTTCGATAAAAAACAAAGGAATACTATGTTAAATAAAGTTAAAAACCTGAACGGATGTTTTATCCAGAACACCGAAGATGAAACCATTGGCAAAGTCAAAGATGTCTATTTTGATGACCGACATTGGACCGTCCGTTATCTGGTTGCCAACACGGGGATATGGCTAAGGGGTCGCAAAGTGTTGATTTCCCCATATGCGCTTGCGGCGGTGAATGTCGACCAAGATAATATCGTTGCCAATCTGACCAAAAAGCAAATCGAGGACAGTCCCTCGCTGGAAAGTGACAAGCCGGTTTCACAACAATTCGAGTCCGATTACTACGGCTATTATGGCTGGCCGAACTATTGGTATGGTCCTTATAGTTGGGGCTATTATCCATACATCGAGCGTGACCGTGTTAAATGGAAACAAAACAACCCGGGTGAAAAAGCGTGGGATCATCATCTGCGGAGCTGTCACGAAGTCACCGGCTACCACATTGACGCCGAAGACGGCGAAATTGGCCACGTAGAAGATTTTATCATTGATGATGAAACTTGGGAGATTCGTTATCTCGTCGTCAACACGAGCAACTGGTGGGCAGGGAAGAAAGTTCTCATTTCACCGCTTTGGATTGAGCGCGTGAGTTGGAGTGAACGCAAAGTCGTGATCGACCTTACCCGGCAGGCCATCAAGCTCTCACCAGAGTTTACCGACAAGTCGCTCGTTGACCGTGATTATGAGACCAACCTGTATGGACATTACGATCGTAGAGGTTATTGGGTTGATGAATTGGTGAACAGTTAACAATCCGGACGATTAACTCAAGACGCCGACTGCTCGGGGAAATTTCAGCCTCGCCTTTCCTGCTAGGGGCTATGCTTTTACCAACCTTCAAATATGATAACGAATACTCTTACCCCGGATTTGCTCCAAAAGATCAATGCCTACTGGCGGGCGGCCAACTATCTGTCGGTCGGCCAGATTTATCTTTACGACAATCCGCTGCTCAAACGGCCGCTTAAACTCTCGGATGTGAAGCCGCTGGTGGTCGGACATTGGGGCACGACGCCGGGACAGAATTTCATTTACGTGCATTTGAACCGGGTGATCAAGAAGTATGACCTGAACATGTTTTACGTCGCCGGGCCCGGTCACGGCGGTCCGGCGATTGTGGGGAATGTCTATCTTGAAGGCACATGGAGTGAAGTTTATCCAAACGTCACGCAGGATGAAGCCGGGCTAAAAAACTATTCACTCAATTCTCGTTTCCCGGCGGAATCTCCAGCCATGTGGCACCAACGACGCCAGGTTCGATTCACGAAGGCGGCGAATTGGGTTATTCGCTCAGTCATGCGTTTGGCGCCGCGTTTGACAATCCTGACCTCATTGTCGCTTGTGTCGTGGGCGACGGCGAAGCGGAAACCGGCCCGTTGGCGACGGCGTGGCAGTCGAACAAATTTATCGACCCGGTCACCGACGGCGCGGTGCTGCCGATCTTGCACCTCAACGGTTATAAAATCTCCAACCCGACCATTCTGGCGCGCATTGAGCCGGATGAATTAGAACAATTTTTCCGTGGCTGCGGTTGGACGCCGTATTTTGTGGAAGGTGACGAGCCGGAGACGATGCACGAACTTATGGCGGCCACGATGGAGAAAGCCATTGAGGACATTCGGCGAATTCAAAACAATGCGCGGGACAAGAAAGACATGACGCGTCCCCGCTGGCCGATGATTGTGCTCAAATCGCCGAAAGGCTGGACCGGGCCAAAAGAAGTGGATGGCCTGAAAATTGAAGGCACCTTTCGTGCGCACCAGGTGCCGTTGCTCGTCGATACCGATCATCCCGAACATGTGCAGCAATTGGAAAACTGGATGAAGAGTTACAAGGCCGAGGAATTGTTCGATGCCAATGGCCGGCTGAAGCCGGAACTCCAAGAGCTCGTGCCGAAGGGAAACAAGCGGATGGGTTCCAATCCGCACACCAATGGCGGATTACTGCTGCGCGACCTCGTTATGCCGGATTTCCACGATCACGCGGTGACGGTGCCGTCGCCGGGCGCGATTGAAGGTCAGGACACGATGGTTCTGGGTAAATTCCTGCGTGATGTCGAAAAGCTGAATCCGCATAATTTCCGTGTCTTCGGTCCTGATGAAACGCTCTCAAATCTGCTCGGCGCGGTCTTTGAAGTCACCAACCGTCAGTGGGACGCGCGCGAAGTGAAGAATGATGAATTCCTCGCGCCCGCCGGTCGCGTGCTTGATTCAATGCTAAGTGAACACCAATGTGAAGGCTGGTTGGAAGGTTATTTGCTGACTGGTCGGCACGGGTTGTTCAATAGCTACGAAGCATTTATTCGCATCGTGGATTCAATGTTTAGCCAGCATGCAAAATGGCTCAAGGTCACTGCGGAACTTCCGTGGCGTCGCCCGATCGCGTCGTTGAACTATCTACTCGCCTCACATGTGTGGCAGCAGGATCACAACGGTTTTACGCATCAAGACCCCGGCTTCCTTGACCATGTCATCAACAAAAAGGCGGACATCGTGCGCGTTTATTTGCCCGCCGATGCAAACTGCCTGTTGTCAATTTTCGATCATTGTCTGCGCAGCCGGCATTACGTCAACGTCGTGGTCGCAGGCAAACACCCGCTGCCGCAATGGCTGACCATGGACGCCGCTGTCGTGCATTGCACGCAGGGCATTGGCATCTGGCAATGGGCCAGCAACGATCAGGGTAGCGAGCCGGACGTGGTGATGGCCTGCTGTGGTGATACGCCCACGTTGGAGACTATGGCCGCCGTCTCTATCCTGCGTGAACATCTGCCGGATTTGAAGGTCCGCGTGATCAACGTGGTTGACCTGATGAAGCTCCAGCCAGCAAGCGAACATCCGCACGGATTGAGTGAAACGGATTACAATTCGCTGTTCACCAAGGACAAGCACATCATTTTCAACTTCCATGGTTATCCGTGGCTGGTTCACAAGCTGACCTACCGGCGGACGAATCAGAATCTTCATGTTCGCGGTTACAAGGAAGAAGGCACGATCACGACGCCCTTTGACATGCGCGTGCAGAATGAAATTGACCGTTTTCATCTGGTGGAAGATGTCCTGGATCGCGTGCCCAATTTAGGCTCGAAGGGCGACTATTTGAAACAGCAGATGAAAGACAAGCTCATCGAGCACAAGCATTACGTTGACAAACATGGTCAGGATTTGCCGGAGATACGCAACTGGAGGTGGGGCGCGACGGCTGCCGGTAAATGTTCGGCTAAAATTGCAGCCAATGACCATAAAGGGGTTCCCGAATTGAATCGGATCAAAGGTCTCAAAAATGCCGATTCACATAAATGAATGTGACGGCGGGAATTTTCTAATCGTTCAGGGGAGTGGGATTTTGTTTCAGGAGACTATGAACGCTTCGTGCCGCAATTTGAACAGTATATTCAGCAGCACGGTAACCTGCGCGTGCTGTTCGACATGACTGGTTTCCACGGTTGGGAAGCCGCGGCAAATTGGGAGGAATTCAAGTTTGAGGCCAAACACTTTGCCGATATCGAACGGCTGGCAGTGGTCGGAGACATGAACTGGCAGATGGTGATGACATGGTTTAGCAAGCCGTTCATGCACGCGACCATTCACTACTTCGATCACAGTCATGCCGTCGAGGCGCGGCGATGGTTGGTGGAGCCATAATAATTTATGAATGAAATAAAGTCTGACCACAAGTCGCACGGAGATCCCAATGGCGGCCCGATTCATCAGGGGCATCCGCCTTATTGGCGACGAGCGCACCGGGACTGGCGCATCTGGTTTTGCGTAATCGTAATGTTGTTTGCGATGCTGGTCTATTTGATGACTGGTGATTTACGCTGGCCGTTTCATGGTCATCCGCAGCCGATGGTGCCAATTGCTGGCTGAACAGGTTTAACGAGAAATTGTGGATATAATCATTGCCCCATCGTTGCTTGCCTCGGATCACGCCTGCTTCGGTGACGGGGCCAAACGCGCGGAGCGTTCCGGTGCCGACTGGTTGCATCTCGACATCATGGATGGTCACTTCGTGCCGAACATTTCCTTCGGCCCGCAGGTCGTCAAAGCCATCCGCCCGCTCAGCAAAATGTTTTTGACGTTCACCTCATATATTCCAAACCGAATATCTTGTTTGAAGCCTTTGCCAAAGCCGGGGCGGATGAAATGATCATCCGCGTTGAACTCGGCGAGCAAATCCCGTCACGCAAAAAAAATTAAAAGCGCTCGGTTTCCTGGGCGAAGCCGGCGTTCACATTGCCTGACTCCACGGCCGCCAGCACTTCCTCATGCGGCCGACGGTTTTTTGGCGACGATGACAGCGGAAGGACGCAGCAGGCGTTCGCGAAATTTGTATCCCTTCCGGATTTGCTGAAGAACCTGGCCTTCGGGCGCGCTGTTGCTTTCTTGCTGTGAGACGGCTTCATGAAAGGCCGGGTCAAACGGCTTGCCGTCGGCGTCCATTTCTTCCAGACCGGCTTCGGCCAGAATGCCCTTGAGCTGCTGCTGGATCATGCCGATGCCGGCCTGCAATGATGCGAGGCTTCCACCTTGCGCGCCCTGTACTGCGATCTGCGCCATTTCAAAATTGTCCAGAATGGGCAGCAGCTTCTGGAGCAGGGCGGCGTTGGCAAATTGCGCGGCCTCGGTCCGTTCACGGGCGGCGCGTTTTTTGAAATTCTCAAAATCGGCCGTGACGCGTAACAGTCGGTCCCAATGCTCGTCGGCTTTTGCGGCGCGGGCTTGGAGTTCGGTCAATTGCTCCGGCGTGAGTTCCGGCGCGGGCGCGGCGGAATCGGCGGCACCGTCTTTCGTTGTTGTTTCTGTCTTCATGCAGATTGGGTCGGGACAAAAATGTTTTACCGGCCGCAGGTTAAACTATCTGGTGGAATGCGCAACCAGCTTGAAGGCGGTAGTCAGGTGGCCGGAATGATTTTTTGAAATTCAGGCAGGTTGCGGATGGCATTGAAACGCGGGTCATTGCGGGCTTCATTAACCATGTTGCGGGCGGCGGAGTTGGTCGCCAGGCGTCTGGCACTGGCATCAATGCAGATGCCGAGATTTTTCAAGGCGTCATTGGTTTTGCCGGTGATGGAATCGAGGGCGGCAAGATCATAGCGGGCTTCCGGCAGGTCAGGCTGAAGCACCACAAGTTTTTCAAGTATGGCCTCGAGTTTGGGCAGGTTGCCGATCGCCGCGCAGATTTGGGCCATGGCGGTAACATTGTCGGGCCGGGCATTCGGGTTGGCCAGTTCCTGATCAAAAAAACCGGACGATTGACGGAATAATTCGGACACACGGTTGGTGTCCTGCATCTGCGAATAAAAACTGCCCAGCGCAAGGATGTTTTTGAAGTCCGTCGGATTGGCCGCCGCCGCAGTCTGCATTTGCTCCAACTGATTGCGGGCGGCAGATTGTTTTTTGAAATCTTCCAACTGGTTGATGAGGCCGCTCACCTGGTCGTTGAACGGATCCAGTTTCAAACAGGTTTGGGCGACCAGCAGCGCGTCGTCCAAGCGGTTGAACTGAAGCAGGAAGTTGACATAGCGAAAAACGGCTTCCGGGCTGTAGGGGCAGAAGGCAAATGCCTGCTTGAAGGCGAAATCGGCTTCGCGCACCAGCAGCTTCATTTCTTCCTCGCTTTTGGGGCGGTATTCCGACGGACAGGCTGGCCCCAGCCGCCACGCATACATTCCGGCGATGGAACTGCGAAGCTTGGAGAAGGCTTTTTGGGCGTCGTCGTCGCGGATGAATTTGCGATCGCCCTTGTAACCCACATAATTGTTGCCGAGATAAACTTTCTGCGCAAAGTCGGCGATCTCCTTGGGCGTGGTGTCGTAAGTGATCCAATTACCGATCAGGCGGTTGGAGTATTTACTCCAGAATTCATGGTCTTTATTGTAAATGTCGGCGGTCAATGACGAAACCGGATTGCGGTTGATCTTCATGATGATGCCCGACGGGGTTTCATAGGGATACATCCAGTCCAGCGGGAAACTTTCCTCGACGTAAAAATCGTTGGTCGGGTTGTGGTCAAAAATAACCTTGCACAACAGGCCATTGATCATCATCACGGCAACCTGGCCGGAAACCTGCACGCGACCGTTGGGATCAACGTGAACATCCTCGCCGGGCTTGAGCTGGTTGAGCTGCTGGCGGCGGGCAACGTCCTCCGTGTATTGCGAGAAGCAGGCTTGGGAATCTTCCGGCGACGGGATGTAAATTTCGTTGGGCGGATAGACGCCTTCCGCACGGCGGCGCGCCTCAATTTTTGCGCCGAGCGCGGTGAACGGCTTGTCCAGCGTGGTGCCAAGCAGGCTGGCGATGCCCTCAATCAGCCGGTTTTCCGTATTTCCCTTGCCCGCGTCTTCATTGTTGACATCCGTGACCACATCACCTCGGCCGCCGATGCCGATGGTGGCGGCAATTAACCTGAAAAACCGGCTGAAAAATGGCGGGTCGGTTTGCTGGCTGCGGAAATACTGCGCGCGGAGATAATCCAGATACGTCCCGTCGGCGAGCGCGTTTTGGGTGATGAGATAAACATCACGGCGGTCAAATTTTTGATCCTCCAGCGGCTGGCAGCGGTGCGGGATGAAGCTCTCGCAAAAAATCATGTAGGTCGGACAGAATCGTCCCGGGTCGGTGCCGCCAAAAAGAATCGTGTTACGCGTCATTTCGGGATACACACCAAACGGCGGCGTGAACATGTCATGGCCGAACCAGTAGCCGAACCAGTGGTTGCGCTGCTCGCTTTTATACCAGTGCGACAGCCCGGACCAGACCGGCATGGCGGTGAGCAGGCAGAGCAAAATCAAAACCGGTCCGCGCTGGCGATAAACCAGCAGGGCGACGATGAAAATGATGGGAACCGCCAGCAAAATCAGGTTGGCGAAAACCGGCAGCCCGTATTGGTCCTTGGCAAACGCTTGGGCAATCCAGCGGGGCAGTTCGGACAGGTTGACGTGTCCGGCTGGGCCAAAATAAAGTTTGCCCGTGGCCGCCCAGAGACAGATGAAAGCCAGCACTGCGGCAACAACACCACCAAACAAACCCCAGCGCCGGAAGCTTTGGTAATGCGTGGCCGTGTATGCTGCCATCAACGCCAGACCGTAGCCGATCATGATGGCAACGACTGCATGTGAAGCGGTGAAGAACGCCTTGTTTTCATCGGCGGACGCGCGGTCAGGCGTGGTGTTCATGATGATCGTCAGCAGCACGCCTACACAAAGGTAAATGGCTGTCAGCCCGATGATCCAGGAACGTTCACGGTTTTTCATCTTGAAGATGAACAAGAACGGCAGCAGCGCGATGAAGATGGCGACCCAACTGAACGATTCCGCCAGACCGCCGACCAGCAATCCCAGTTGCATGATGAAGCGTAACGGATCGTGGATGATGTCCGTGGGATTGGCTTTTTCATACTGGCCCCGCGAGAGCGCATGGAAAAATCCCTGCACCGTGCGCGGATAACCCCATTGCATCGGCGGGTCGGTCATGCCCGCCAGCGGTTCGTAGAAATAAAACGAGGCACCCAGCAGCCAGAGCAGCCCCATGAAAATAACCGCCTTCCATTCGGTGCCGATGGTTTTGGTCTTGAGTGAAAGCCAAATGCCGGCCGCAATCGAGCCAAGCCCCACCACATGGAAAATGCCGATGAACATCGGGCTCAAGTCGTTCAGGGCGGGTATTTTTCCCGTGCTCATGCCCACGAGGCCGAGCGCATAGATGATGCTGTTGCCCCAAAACAAATCCCGGCCCAACCGGGGCAGGGCAAAGGCGATGCAGACCTCTATGCCCATGGCCGCCACGAGCATCGTCTGGTGGATCGTGGCGCACAGTCCGAAGAAAAACATCCCGATGTAGAGGTAACGCCTTTGATGTGGCGCATAAATCCACCGCATCAGGCAGAGCGCGACCACCACCAGCCACGGAACGTCAAACGGCGAGATGCGGTTGATGACCACCGATTCCTTCCACAGAAAACCATCGAAGCCCATCATCAACCCCGCGACCGTTCCGGCGACAACACAGATGGCATTCTCCCATTGGCGCGAGGTGTTTTTCAATTCCTCGATGCCTTCGATGAGCATGCTGCTGCCGCGCGAGACCATGAAGCCGACCAGCCCGCAGGCCATCGCGGCGGCGAAGGATTCACCCAGTTCAACGCGCCAGGTCACGTTGCCGAACGGCACGATCACCGTCCACAGCCAGGAATAAATCGACCAAAATGGATAACCTGGCGGATGCGGAATGCCGGCATAATATGACGCCGTGCAAAGTTCGCCGCAGTCTTCCAACGTCAGTTCCGGGGCAAGCGTGAGGATGTAAACCGTCCAAACCACACCGAAGGTGATGGCCAGGACCAACCAGTCAATTTTTCGGAACAGCGGCGGGACAATGATCGGAACGGGCTTGACGGGGGGCGTTTTGGCCGCCGGCGTTTTTGCATTCGGCGCTTTGTTTTTATCGTTGCTCATGGGTCAATAATTCAGCTTGTCTGGTCAAAAAGGAGCCATACTAGAAGTGGAAACATTGTGGTTTGTCCATTCAAAAGTGACGGAGGACAGGTTGTTTTGCGCCGCCCGAAAGTTGTCCGAAGCATACGCGGCGTAATTCTGATTGCTCAAAATCGTCGCAATGACCGGCTCGTGGCGCAAGGAGAGGCCGCTATTTCCACCGTTAAAAAGGGAGAGAGTGAGCAGCAGGCAGCCCGTGGCCGGTGCCAGCGAGCCGAGCCACCATGCCATTTTCGGCAGGCGGTGCGTCGGCGCGGCAAAGAGCCGCCGTTCAAGCTTCGCCGACGGGCGCCGCGGCCGCCAGGAACGCAGTCGGGCCTCCGGCAAATTCATCTCTTTCATAACCCAGTCCTTCCATTTGATTTTTTATTTTTTGCAAACCGTAACGGTAACGGCCGGCCGCCGTGTTTGGGGAAATCTCCAGCAGCCCGCCGATTTGCTCGAACGTGTATTGATTCCAGATTTTCAGCACCAAAACTTCGCGTTGCGCCACCGGCAATCCGGCGAGGCAGCGCATGGCCGCGCGTTCCGCCGGGCTTTCCGAAGCAGACTTTTCAAACCAGCGCCGGGATTCCAACTCGCGGGTCAACCGCCGCCACAGCGAGCGTTTGTAATTCAACGCATGATTTCTAAAGCTGCGCAGACAATAATGCTCCGGCTCGCGGGGTGCCGCCGGTTTCTGCATCAAGGCGAGAAAGGTCTCCTGCAAAACGTCCTCCGCTTCGCCGTGGCTCAAGTCCAGGGCGCGGCCATAAAGAATCAGCCCCGCCGCCTTTGCTGCGTAGAGATTTTGGAACCAGTCTAAATGCGCGTTGTTGTTCACGGTTTCATAATATAGACACCGCCCCGGCCAAATTTGTATAAATTTTTTCGGTGGATATTTATATTAAATTCAGCCGGATTTCAAACGGGAGGCAAAGCATCGGTTCGTTCAATCCCGCCGGTTATCAGCCCCAGTCCAGCTTTTTTCATTTCCCAACCGCAGCCTGTTGGGGCAGGATGCGCCGGATTTCAGAACCAAGCCAATGTATAACGGAAAGAAAATCGTCGTCGTCATGCCCGCTTACAACGCGGCGCAAACCGTAACTAAAACCGTGGAGGAAGTCCATCAGCAGGGCATGGTGGATGAAATCATCCTGGTGGACGACCGCAGCCGCGACAATACGGTGGCCGTGGCCTCGGCGCTGCCCGGCGTGCGCGTTCATGTCCACGAACGCAACACCGGCTACGGCGGCAATCAGAAGACGTGCTATCGGCTCGCGCTCGCAGCCGGTGCGGACATTGTCATCATGGTTCACCCGGATTATCAATACACGCCCAAGCTCATCCCGGCGCTGGCCTCGATGATTGCGAATGACCTGCATCCGTGCGTGCTGGCCAGCCGCATCCTCGGAGGTTACTCGCTGCGCGGCGGAATGCCGGTGTGGAAGTATGTGGCAAACCGGTTTCTGACGCTCGCGGAAAACATCCTGTTGGGCGCAAAACTTTCGGAATACCACACCGGCTACCGCGCCTTCTCGAAGGAACTGCTGCAAAAACTGGACCTGTCCCAAAATTCCGACGACTTCGTGTTCGACAACCAGATGCTGGCGCAAATCCTCTGGCACGGGTTCACCATCGGCGAAGTCAGCTGCCCGACGAAATACTTCAAGGAAGCCTCCTCCATCAATTTCCGGCGCAGCCTGAAATACGGCTTCGGCTGCCTGGGGGTCGGGCTGAAGTTCCGGCTGACGAAAATGGGCTGGCTACGGTCGGAACTATTTTCGGGACCAAAGTAATCCCCCACAAGCGGAGCCAGCATGGGTCACGGCGGTGCGGGTTTTCGGAAAAAAAACCGGAACTTTTCAGTCCCGGTTTTTTGAAACTTTTTCCGAATTAGTTCAGTGCGGAGGCGAGCCGGGACTTCTTGCGGTTGACCGTGGGGCGGGTGAGCACGCCGGACTTGACGGCCTTGTCGAGGGCTGAATGAACGCCGGGCAGGGCCTTGGCGGCCTCGTCTTTTTTGCCGGCAACCACCAACGCGCGGTAGTCTTTTTCCACGCGGCGCAGGCTGGATTTGATGCTGCGGTTGTGCTGGTGCTTGCGTTCGTTCCCGCGCATCCGGCGTTCGGCTGATTTCGTATTGGGCATAAATTAAATTAAAAATTGCTGCAAAGGCCGAAGACGATAGCTGAAACCTCGGAAATGTCAACGTGGAAAGCGCGCGTTCCACGCTTTACTTTTGGGATGTTTGTTAGTTTCGTTATGCGCGAGATGTTTGCCATGGATTTATTTTTTAATCAGGGGATCGCGACAGGATGAACAAACGGTTGCGTATTCTGCATCTGGAGGATGAGCCGGATTTTGCGGAGCTGGCGCTGGCGCTGCTGGAGCAGGGCGGCGTGGACGCAGACGTGAAACGGGTGGGCGACCGGCTGGCCTTCACGCAGGCGCTGGATGGCGGTAGTTTTGACCTGGTCATTTCGGATTATCATCTGCCGTCATTCACCGGCTTGGAGGCGCTGGCGCTGGCCCGGAAAAAGCATCCGCACACGCCGTTCATTCTGGTTTCCGGCACGATAGGCGAGCAGGCGGCGATTGAAAGTTTGAAGGCGGGTGCGACCGATTATGTGCTCAAGCAGCAGCCGGACCGGCTGCCTTCCGCCGTCCATCGAGCGGTGGAGGAGGCGGCGGAACGCGCCCGGCTGCGCGAGGCGGAAACACAGTTGATCCGCCGCGAAAAATATTTCCGCACACTCACGGAAAATTCGCTCGACGTGATCGCCATCCTGGATCGCGAGGGGAATTTTACCTATGTCAGCCCCTCGGTGGAACGGGTAGAGGGTTATGCACCGCACGAGCTGATCGGCCAGAAAGCCTTTGCGCTGATCCACCCCGACGATGTGACCCAGGTGATCAGGGCTTTTGAGAGCGTGCTGGCCAGCCCCGGCCAGCCCCGGCGGATTCAATACCGTTACAAGCACAAGGATGGCGAGTGGTACCGCCATGAAGCACATTGCCAGAACCGGTTCGATGACCCGGAAATCGGCGGGCTCGTGGCGCATTGCCGCGACGTGAGCGACCGCTGGCGGGCGGAGGAGGATTTGCGGCAAAGTGAAAAGCAATATCGCCTGTTGTTCCATGGGAATCCGAACCCGATGTGGGTGTTTGACCTGGAAACCTTGAAATTTTTGGAGGTCAACGATGCGGCGGTCCAGCATTACGGTTACTCGCCCGACGAGTTTCTGGCGATGACCATCATGGACATTCGTCCGCCGGAAAAGCCGAGCCAGCACAAAACGCCCGCCGTGGACCAAACCGAGCGCGCCCTGATCTGGCGGCACCGGCGCAAGGACGGCAGCCTGATTGACGTGGAAGTGATCTGGAGTCCGCTGGCCTTTCGCAACCGTTTTGCCGCGCTGACGATGGCCACGGACGTGACCGAGCGGCGGCGCCTGGAACATCGCAACTTAATTTTTTCCAAGTTGGGCCACCGCTTGAGTTCGGCCACCACCGCGCCGGAGGCGGCAATGATCATTTGTGAGGCGGCAGATGGTTTGTTCAAGTGGGATGATTTTGCGCTCGACTTGTATTTTGCCGGCACTGACGAAGTTTTTTCGCTGCTGAACATCACCACGGTCGAGGGGCAGCGGGTGGAAATTCCAGCCTCGCTTCAGCCCAAAACCGCCAACGTCCTCATCCGCCGGGTGGTGCAGCGCGGTGCCGAACTGCTTTCGTCAGCCGAGGCCCAAAATCATTCCGCCGCCACCATGCTGGCACCCATTCTCAAGGGGGCGCAGGTCATCGGCGTTCTGCTCATCCAAAACCGCGCCCCCGGCTCCTACACGCAGCGTGACCTGGAAACGCTGCAAACGCTGGCCGACCAGTGCAGCGGTGCGCTTGAACGTGTCCGGGCCGAAGGCGAATCGCGCCAGAGCGAGCAGCGCTTCCGTGATTTGTTTGAGAACTCGCCGGACGCCATCTTTGTCGAGGATCTGGACGGCAAGGTGCTGGATGCAAATCTTGCCGCTTCCGTTTTGCACGGGTTGTCGCGGGAACAATTGATCGGGAAAAATTCGGTGGAGGATCTGCTGCCGCCAGACCGCCGGACCGTTGCCCGCCGGGATTTTCAGAAGCTGGCGGAAGGAAAATTATCCTGGGTCGAGGGCGAGACGCAGGTGGCGGACGGACGGGTGACGCCCGTGGAGATCCGCGCCAGCCGGATCGAATACAAAGCCAAACCCGCCCTGCTGCTGCATGTCCGCGACATCAGCCAGCGCCGCACGGCGGAAGCCGCCGTGCAGAGTTCGGAAATGCTGTTCCGTTCCGTCTGGCAAAATTCCGTGGACGGAATGCGGTTGTCTGACGAAAAGGGTGTCATCGTAGCCGTCAACGACGCCTTCTGCAAACTTGTCGGGATGAAAGTTACGGAGTTGGAAGGCCGTTTGTTCACCGCTGCCTATGCTGAAACGGAAGATCTGCAGGGAATGATTGTGAACCATCGTGAACGCTTTCTTAAACGCAAAAACGAATTCAAGGTGGAACGGCAGCGTCTTCTGCACAGCGGCCAGCTGGTGATGATGGAGATCAATCATTCGTTCGTCGAAGTTTCCGGGCGGACACTCCTCATGTTGAGCCTGTTCCGGGATGTCACGCAGCAACGGCGGCTGGAGGAACAGTTGCGCCAGTCGCAAAAAATGGAGGCCATCGGACAGCTCGCCGGCGGCGTGGCGCACGATTTCAACAACATCCTCACCGTCATCCACGGGCACGCGTCGCTGCTGGGCATGACCCGTCTGGACGAGACCGCCGCGCGCTCCGCCCAGCAAATCATCCTGGCCGCCGAACGCGCCGCCAGTCTCACCCGGCAACTGCTCGCGTTCAGCCGCCGCCAGCTCATCCAGCCCAAGCAACTGGACATGAACAAGACCGTCGGCAACATGAGCGACATGCTCGGACGACTGCTCGGCGAAGACGTGTCGTTGCATTTGAATTATTGCCAGGTTCCCGCCACCGTTGAAGCCGACGCTGGCATGATGGAGCAGGTGCTGCTCAACCTCGCGGTCAACGCACGCGATGCCATGCCGCGCGGCGGCCAGCTGGGCATCCGCATCGCCATCGTCGAAGTGGACGGGGAACACGTCAAACGCCAACCGGATGCGCGGCCGGGCCGATTCGTGTGTATCAGCAAATCCGACACGGGCACGGGCATCGCCCCGGAAAATCTTTCCCGCATATTTGAACCTTTTTTTACCACCAAGGAAGTCGGCAAGGGCACCGGCCTCGGCCTCGCCACCGTGTATGGCATTATTAAACAACATCAGGGCTGGATTGAGGTCGAAAGCGTTTTGGGCCATGGCACCACCTTCCGCATCTACATTCCCTGCGCCGGAACCGTTCTGAACGAATCGGAAGCCCCCGCCATCCCGACCATCCTCCGCGGCGGCACCGAAACCGTCCTGCTCGTCGAGGATGAAGCCCCCGTGCGCGACCTTGTCGCCCGCGTCCTGCAAAAGCATGGGTACAAGGTGTTGCAGGCCAGCAGTGGAAACGATGCATTGGGTGTCTGGCAGGAACACAAGACGGACATTTCGCTGCTGCTCACCGACCTCGTCATGCCGGGCAACATGAACGGTCACGAGCTCGCGGAAAAGCTCTGGGCCGAGCAGCCCAGCCTCAAGGTTATTTTCACCAGCGGCTACAGCGCGGACACGGTCGGAAAAAATTTCAAGCTGGAGCCGGAGGTGAATTATCTCCAGAAACCCTACCACCCGAACAGCCTGATCCTCACGGTGCGTCGCTGCCTTGACTCACCGAAATAAAATCTTCCAACTTTTCTTCGCCCGTCCGTTGCGCTTAAACTCCGCGCATGATTATCGCGCCCTCGCTGCTCGCCGCCGACCACGCCTGCTTCGGGAAGGGGGCGGTGCGCGCCACCAAAGCCGGCGCCAACTGGCTGCACCTCGACATCATGGACGGCCATTTTGTTCCCAATATTTCCTTCGGACCGCAGGTGGTCAAAGCCATCCGCCCACTGACAAAGATTTTTTTCGACGTCCACCTCATGTGTTCAAAGCCGGAAATTTTGCTAGAGCCATTTGCCCAAGCCGGAGCCGACGAAATGATAATTCACGTCGAACTGGGCGAACAAGTTCCGGCGTTGATTTGGAAAATAAAATCGCTTGGCAAAAAGGTCGGCCTCGCCATCAACCCGCCCACGGCCATCAGCGCCGTCCAGCCGTATCTGGAACAGATTGACCTGCTGCTTGTGATGACCGTCTACCCCGGCTTTGGCGGGCAGGAGTTCATCCATGAAACGCTGCCAAAAATCCAGCAGGCCGAGGCCTGGCGACGCGAAAGAAAACTGCCCTATCTCATCAGCGTGGATGGCGGCATCAATTTTCAGACCGCCGCCGAATGCGCCCGTGCCGGGGCCGACACGTTTGTGGCGGGCACCAGCCTGTTCGGCCAGCGCAGCTTGAAGGCGGCCATCGGCAAAATGCGAAAAATCGTCGAGGCCAGCGACCCCGCGCTCGCCGATTTAAAAGTGTGAAGCCGGGCCGGAGCGGCTGCGAGGTGCAATCCCATTCGCCGTCTGAATTCACTTTACTAGCGGGAAGATTGGCTTATGCTGCCCTTTTTAATTTTTCAAACTGAAGTTTAATTTATGGCAAAACTCACTGTTCGAGATCTTGATGTCCGCGGCAAGCGTGTTTTCCTGCGCGTGGATTACAATGTGCCGCTGGAAGAAAAAGACGGCCAGATGGTCATCACCGACTCAACCCGCATCGTTGAAACGCTGCCCACCCTGAAATTGTTGATCGAAAAAGGCGGCCGCTTGATTTTGACCGCGCACATGGGCCGCCCGAAAGGCAAACGCGAGGCCACGATGTCGCTCGCGCCCGTTGCGGTGAAGCTTTCCGAACTGCTCGGCAAACCCGTCGGCTTTGTGGACGATTGCATCGGTGAAAAAGTGGAGAGGGCCGCTGCCGCACTCAAAGACGGCGACGTGCTGCTGCTCGAAAACGTCCGATATTACAATGAAGAAGAAGCCAACGATCCCGCCTTTGCCGAGAAGCTCGCGAAGGTCGCTGATTTTTACGTGAATGATGCATTCGGCGCAGCGCATCGCGCCCACGCTTCCACGGAAGGCGTCGCCCGCTTTGTCACCAAGCGCGGTGGCCGGGCGGCGGCCGGCTTGTTGATGGAGCGCGAGTTGAAATTCCTCGGCGACGAACTGGACAAGCCGGTGCGTCCCTTTGTTGTCATCCTTGGCGGCGCCAAAGTTTCCGACAAGATCAAGGTCATTGACCGGCTGCTCGAAAAGGCGGACACGATTCTCATCGGCGGCGCAATGGCCTACACCTTTCGGCTGGCACAAGGTTACAAAACCGGCAAGTCGCTGGTCGAGCCGGACGCGATTGAAACCGCAAAATCCGCTTTGGCCAAGGCGAAGGCCAAAAATGTGAAATTTCTGCTGCCGGTGGACGACGTCGTCGCCACGCCGGTCAAGACCGACAAGCTCGACAAAAAGGGCAAAGCGATTATCGAGTGGCAAAACCCGACCACCAGTTCCGACCTGAATGTTCCGGAAGGAACCGCCGGTCTCGACATCGGTCCGGCCACCGTCAAGGCCTATGCCGCCGAAGTCGCGGGTGCCAAAACGATTTTGTGGAATGGTCCGATGGGCTTGTTCGAGAACAAGCAGTTTGCCGCCGGCACCAACGCGGTCGCGCAGGCCGTGGTGGACGCCACGCAGAAGAACGGAGCCAAAAGCATCATCGGCGGCGGCGACAGCGTGAAGGCCATCAACAAGGCCAAGCTGGGCGACAAGGTGACGTTCATGTCCACCGGCGGCGGCGCGAGCCTGGAATTTCTGGAAGGGGCGGTGCTGCCCGGCGTGGCGGCGTTGAGTGAGAAATAATTCAGCTGAACAAAATTTCAAATGAACAAAGAACGCAAACTGATCATTGCCGGAAACTGGAAGATGAACAAAACCGTCGCCGAGGCGCTGGCGCTCGTCGGCGACCTTAAGCGCGAACTGGCGGGCGTGAAGGAAGTGGACATTGTTGTCGCGCCACCGTTTACCGCGTTGAGCGAGGTGTCCAAGTCCATCCTCGATTCCAACCTGCGCCTGGCCGCACAGAACATGAGCGAGAATAATTTTGGCGCCTTCACCGGTGAAATTTGCGCCGGGATGTTGAAGGAATTTTCCGTCCGTTATGTCATCCTCGGCCACAGCGAACGCCGCCAGTTCCAAAAGGAATCTGACGCGCTCATCGCCAAGAAGGCGCTGGCAGTTCATGCGGCGTCCCTGAAGCCGATTGTCTGCGTCGGTGAAACCCTGGCCGAGCGCGAAGGTAATTTAATGGAAAAAGTTCTGGAGACCCAGGTGCGCGGCAGTCTCGCCGGTTTGACCCGGGAACAGGCGGTGGAAACCGTCGTCGCCTACGAGCCGGTCTGGGCCATCGGCACCGGCAAGACCGCGACGACGCAGCAGGCGCAGGACGCACACGCCTTTATTCGCGGGTTGCTCGTGAAGATTTACGACGAAGCCACCGCCCGGAAAGTGCGCATCCAGTATGGCGGCAGCGTCAAGCCCAACAACGCGAAGGAACTGATGAGCCAGCCAGACGTGGACGGCGCGCTCGTCGGCGGTGCCTCGCTGGAGGCAAGAAGTTTTGCTGACATCATTAAGAATTCGATATAATATCTGGTATGAGTTTTTTAATTGGCGTCCTGACATTTTTTCTGGTGGTCAACTGCGCGGTGTTGATTCTGCTGGTGCTGGTGCAACTGCCAAAAAAAGATGCGGGCGCCGGCTTGGCGTTCGGCGGCGGCGCGGCGGACGCGCTGTTTGGTGCCGGTTCAGGCAACGCACTGACCAAGATCACAAAATATGCGGCGATCATTTTCTTCGTGCTCGCCCTGCTGATTGGAGTTTTGCAGGACCGTTCATATTCGGGAAACGTGGCGGCCTTTGAAAAGCAGGTCCAACAGATCCAGATGCAGGTGCCGCCAAACACCCCGTCGCCAGCGGCGACGATGCCAACGAACAGCTTGCTTTCAATGCCGCTGACGACGGACACCAACACCCCGGTCGCGCCGGTTCCGGCGAAGTAGCCCATGCTCCTTTCAAAGCGCGCCCGGCGTTTTTTCTGTCGGGCGCGCTTTGTTTTTTGCCTCGGTGTTTGTGTTCTGATTTTCGGCTGCGTCCGCCACGAACCGCCGGCCGACGTAACCATCATCAACAACGCCGAGCCGGAATCGCTCGACCCGGCCATCATCACCGGCCAGCCGGAATTTCGCATCGTGATCGGAATGTTTGAGGGCTTGACGCGGCTCGATCCCAAAACGGCGCGGGCCATTCCCGGTCTGGCACAAAGCTGGGAAGTTTCGCCGGATGGAAAAATTTACACGTTCCATTTGCGGACCAACCTGATCTGGTCTACCGGCGAACCGATCCGCTCGGACGACGTGGTTTATTCCTGGCTCCGCTCGTTGAGTCCCACCACGGCTTCGGATTACGCCGGACAGCTTTTTTATCTGAAGAACGGCGAAGATTTTAACACGGGTAAAATCAAGGATCCGTCTCTCGTCGGCGTTCACGCGCCTGATCCATTCACCGTCCGCATCGAGTTGAATCATCCCACGACATTCTTTCTCGACTTGATCACCGCGCCGATTTTTTCCGTCGTGCCGCGCTGGACGATTGAGAAATACGGCGACCGCTGGTTGTCAGTGCGTCCGTTGCCGGTCAGCGGGCCTTACGAACTTGCCTTTTGGCGGCTCAACGACAAGGTTCGCCTGAAAAAAAATCCGCGCTACTGGGACGCGGCCAACACGCAGTCGGAAATTATTGACCTTCTGCCCGTCGGCTCGGCCAACGCCGCGCTGAATCTTTACGAGCATGGACAGGCGGACATTGTGTGGGACAAGGAACTCATCCCGTCGGAATTGCTGGACGTGCTGCTTAAGCGCGCGGATTTTCACACATTCAATTACCTAGGCAGCTATTTCATCCGCTTCAACGTGACAAAAAAACCATTCGACGACCCGCGCGTCCGTCGTGCGCTCTCGCTGGCGATTGACCGGGAACGCATCGTGAAGAAAATTACGAGGGCAGGGGAGCCGCCCGCGTTTCATCTCGTGCCAAATGGAACGGCCAATTACGTTCCGCCCGTCGGCGATTCCAGTTACAATCCCCCGCTCGCCCGTCAACTTCTGGCCGACGCCGGCTATCCCGGCGGCAAAGGTTTTCCGCGCTTCGAATATATGTTCAACGCGCCCGCTGGCGGCGGTGGGAAAATCCACGAAAGTATCGCGATTGAACTGCAGCAGATGTGGCGCAACGAGCTTGGCATCCAGATGGACTTGCGCCAGCTTGAGTGGACGGTTTATTTGAGCGCGCAATCGCATCTGGACTATCAGCTGTCGCGCGCCAGTTGGATCGGCGACTACAACGACCCGCAGACTTTTCTGGGGATGTTCACCAGCAACGACGGCAACAATCGCACGGGCTGGAAAAATCCGCAATACGATTCGCTCATCGAGCAGGCGAACAGGCAGACCGATTTGTCCGCGCGCGAAAAGACGTTTCAACAGGCGGAAACCCTGCTGACCCGCGATGAAATGCCCATCATCCCGCTTTATTTTTACGTCGGCATCAATTATTTCGACACGAACAAAATCACGGGCATTTACCAGAACATCCTCGACGACCATCCATTGAATTATATTAAAAAAGCCAGATAAAACTTTTTCCAGCATCCCGGCAATAAAAATGCCGGAACAATTTCTTGCTCTGGCGTGATTGATTGGTAGGGCGGTGCTGCCGCGCCGCCTAATCTAAAATGGGCAAAGCCGCAGCTTTGCCCTGCCTTACTCACGTTGCCATGTGGCTGACCACGTCGCTCCAGTCGCTCTGGCTCGTGCTGCCGCCGATATACTGGATGCGGAAATCATACGTCTTGCCCGGCGTGAGGCGTGGCACCGGCATGTTGCGCATCTGCGTGCAGACCGGGCCGTTCCGGCCGATAAAAAAACTCGCGACAATGCAAAGTGCATTTCATTTTTCGTTAACTCTCGCAAATTGCAAAATATTTCCGCGCTGTATTTTGAAATATTAGCAAAACCGTTCATAACAATGTTGGCACAGTCCAAGCTGAAATGAGGTCAGGATAGGTCGTTGCGGATTAGGGGCTCATTACCAGACGCAACACGAATTATATTCCAAACTTAAATAGAACAATGATGCAGCAACTTGCAGAAGAGATTCACGCCAAGCCAACGGTCTAAGCCGGAACGATTCAGTTGAGTGAGTATTTCCATGTGATTTTTCTTTCATGCTTGAAGAGAGACAACTGCATGGCAGTTGGGCGGCGCGGTGAGTTTGGCCAA
>Ga0302320_10004615_pt1 | contig 31234 bp, 30 predicted proteins | sample Bog_T0_3_FD_202130 | JGI IMG/M metagenome (GOLD analysis project Ga0302320, IMG submission 202130) | Peat permafrost microbial communities from Stordalen Mire near Abisko, Sweden - Bog_T0_3 | ecosystem: Environmental > Terrestrial > Soil > Wetlands > Peat | place: Sweden: Abisko, Stordalen Mire... | reverse complement strand
CTCACGCTGGCCTTAGGTCTGAACGGCCTCTCCGCCAAGACGTAATCTATCGTCACGCCTCAGTTCGCAAGATACAAGGTCTGAAAATCCAGACCTGGGAGACCACGCGTCCCAACACAATCCTAGAATCGCGCTACAATCGTCTAATGGCGGTTATTCACATCTCGCGCTCGGAGGCGGCAAGCGACTTCGATGGAATTCTGACCCTCGCGGCCAATGGCGATGAGGTCTTCATCGAATCGGGCAAGCGTGTTGTCGCGCGGCTCTTGCCGCCCGACGCGCCCCGTCCCCGCCTGCTCTCTGAATCGCTCAAGATTCTCAAGCAACGCGGCTCGACCGTAACGCTGGACGGCGACTTCGGCCGCGACCTCGAAGCGGTCATCAACAGCCATAGCGAGCCGCTCATAAATCCATGGGACTGATGCCGTGGGCCTGATTCTTGATTCCAGCGTGGTGATCGCCGCCGAGCGGCGCGGAGAAACGCCAACGCAGTTGGTGGAGCAGGCTATCCATCTTGCCGGTAATCAAGAAGCCGCGCTCTCCTCTGTGGGCCTTACGGAACTGGTGCATGGCATCTATCGGGCAACCACGCCGCAAATGAGCTTTCGCCGTCAATCTTTCATCGATGAGCTGCGCATTGCATTGACCGTTTATCCCTACACGGAAGAGACCGCGTTGCTCGCCGGACGCATTGACGGTGAACAGACGGCAAGAGGCACGATCATCCCCTTTTCCGACCTGTTGGTCGGAGCCACGGCGCTCTCGCTTGGCTATTCCATCCTAACCAGCAATGCGCGCCACTTCCGGCTGATTCCCGGCCTGAATGTGATTTTGCTCTGACCGTCGGAGCGCGGCCCGCATCTCGATTTTGAAATGTGGGAGACCATGAACCCCATGGCGTGTAAGCGCCAGTTGGCCACACTGCAGGTAGTTTGCAGATTATTTCCTTCCCTATGCGCACAATAGAAGCAGTCGCAAATCCGAGGCCAAAATGACCACCCTCCAATCTCCAATGCATGCAATCCGATTCCCTGCTCCTTGTTCCATTTTCGCTGTATATTCCCCAAAAATCTGGCTCACCCCCACCCCCCCTACCTGTGGAAATCATTTTTTCGACCCCTTCATCGCATGTAACATTCGCTATTTCAATATCTTGCATTTTTAGTATGTTAACGAATTAGTAACTGCAAACCCCGTTTTCTGCCCTCTTTTTGGCCAAAACGAGGCCATTTTTGCCCAAAAAGCCCTCATTTTTACGTTTTCTGAACACCCGCATGTACCGTAATGTGGGATATTTGGAACCGCGTGATGCAACTTTGAATCAATGAAAACTGGAGGGTGCTCAATCCCTGCGATGTTCATGCTGTTTTCGCAAGGGTGGGAAAATCGCGAGCATTATTACGAACCGTTGCGCGTCGCCAGCATGAGACAAATCTCATGTTCGCGACTGCATCCTTCATAGATTCGTAACATCAAACTTGGTATACTGGTATCAATCTAGTAACGGCGATGAAAACCGATTTCCACTACGCCTAAACCTCAGCCAACTGCATTTCAACCCCTTCCGAACGAGATAGGAAAACTGCATCAGGAGGAGTGTCTATGGAACCCGATAACGGACGAATTGCAAGGGAATTTCTGCTGGTCAGCGATTTCGATCAGACGCTGAGCTTCAACGATTCGGGAATTGTGCTGAGCGATCTGCTGGGCCTCTCCGGATTCGAGGAGCGCATCGCCGGCCTGTCGCGCATCCACATGGTGCAGCAGGGCGGAGAGCTGGCCTATCTGTTGCTGCACGATCCTGAATTCCGGCGCGTACGCAAGCACCACCTGGTCGAAGCCGGCAAGCGGATCCGCTTGAAAAAGAATATCCGCCTGCTCGTGCAACTGCTTGAGAACCTGGACGGCAACCACTTCACGTTCTACGTGGTTTCGGCCGCGCCTGAAGAGGTGATTCAATCCGCGCTGGAGGGCATTGTGCCCGCCGACCACATCTACGGCACGCGCTTTCACTACGCCACCAACGGAGAGATTGAAGCCATTGTGCGCGTCCCCGCGGGCTACGGAAAGGTGGTGGTGGTGGAGGAGCTGCGCAACCACCTGCGTGTCGGCCATGACCGCATCGTCTACGTGGGCGACGGCAGCTCGGACGTGCACGTGATGCTGCACGTAAACCGCCTCTCCGGGCTCACCATCGCCGTCTCGGAGAACCGCTACATCACGCCGATTGCCAGCCGCACCATTCTCAGCGAGGATGCGCTGAGCGTGCTGGTGCCCATTCTTGAGGAGATCGCCGGGTGGGACTCCATCCGCATTCGTGCCTTCTTCGAGCAGCACGGGCTGGTCTTGCAGGAGTGGGACAAGGTGCGAACCGACTCGCTGACGATCAGCAGCGCCGCCCCGGCAGCAGCTCGCGCGGTAGCCTGATGGTGAGACTCGACTGGATTGGATGGGTCGCAACCGCCGCCTTTGCCAGCTCCTACCTGTGCAAAGGCGCCAAATCATTGCGCCGCGTGCAGGCGGGCGCGGCCACCTTGTGGGTGATCTACGGCTTGATCATCCACGCCTTCCCCGTGGTCGTGGCAAATGTTGTGGTGGCGGCGATGGCCACCTTCGCGGCGCCGCTACTGAATCGCAAGCCGGCTGAGTGAAGCGTCGCCTGTCATAGAAAACCCGTCCGGGTGGGCCACATGCTGGCCACTGCCCGCTGACACGCCCGATACCCGCGCCCCAGAACCTATTCTGAACTGTCCGAGAGCGTCTCGCTTTTGAGAAGGCGCAACGAAACTGCGCCGACGGCGAGGCGCACATCCTCGTTGCCGCAAACAAGTTTCATTCCACTCGTTTAACCCTCAGCATTTACACTGGTAAACGGAGAATCCTGTGTTTTTCGATAAAATTCTTACCAAGATATTTGGCACGGCGAACGAGCGGTTGATCAAGCGGTTGATGCCCATGGTGGCATTGATCACTGCCCTTGAAGCGGATACCAAGCAGCTCAGCGACGAGCAATTGCGGGCCAAGACAGCGGAGTTTCGCGAGCGAATTGCGGCGAAGGTAGCGGAGCGGCTGAAGGGATTTGAGAACCCTGACACGTTGCGGGCCGAGGGGCACGAGGCTGAAGCGCGCGAGGCTGCCGAACGGAGAGCAGCGGAGCAGGCGGCGGCTGAGCGGGAGATGCTGGACGAGATTTTGCCCGAGGCCTTTGCGGTGGTGCGCGAGGCCGGCTGGCGCGCCGTGCAGATGCGCCACTTCGACGTGCAGTTGATCGGCGGCATGGTGCTGCACCAGGGCAAGATCGCCGAGATGAAGACCGGCGAAGGCAAGACGCTGGTCGCCACACTCTCCTGCTATTTGAATGCGCTGGCCGGCCACGGCGTGCATGTGGTCACGGTGAACGATTACCTGGCCAAACGCGACGCCGAATGGATGGGCAAGATCTACGAGTTTCTGGGGCTCTCCGTCGGCGTCATCGTTCACGACCTGGACGACAACGAGCGCCGCGAAGCCTACCTGGCCGACATTACTTACGGGACCAACAATGAATTCGGCTTCGACTACCTGCGCGACAACATGAAATTCGAGATCAAGGATTGTGTCCAGCGCGGCCATTACTACGCCATCGTGGATGAGGTGGACTCGATTCTGATCGACGAAGCTCGGACCCCGCTGATTATCTCCGGGCCAACCGACCAGACGACCGACAAGTACGCCAAGGCGCGGCAGATTATTCCCAAGCTGGTGAAGGGCGAGGAGATTGAAGCCAGCGACACCCAGCGTTGCGCGGAGCTAGGACTTCAACTGAACGAAGGCCAGAAGTACCTTACCGGCGATTACATTGTAGACGAGAAGCAGCGGACGATTGGAGTCACCGACGAGGGCTGGGTGACCATCGAGAAGCTGCTGGGCATCGGCAACATCGCCGACGCCGAGAACTGGGAGATGAAGCACTACGTCGAAACCGCGATCAAGGCGGAAGCGCTCTACAAGCGCGACGTGGAGTACGTGGTGAAGGAAGGCGAGGTCATCATCGTCGATACCTTCACCGGTCGCCTGATGCCTGGCCGCCGTTGGAGCGACGGGCTGCACCAGTCCATCGAGGCCAAAGAAGGCGTGAACATCCGCAAGGAAGACCAGACACTAGCTACCATCACATTCCAGAATTACTTCCGCCTCTACAAAAAGTTGAGCGGCATGACGGGCACAGCGGAGACGGAAGCGGCGGAGTTCGAAAAGATTTACAAGCTGGAGATCGTGGTGATTCCCACCAACAAGCCGTTGCTGCGGAAGGAAAATCCCGACGTTGTTTACCTGGTGGAGAAGGCCAAGTACAAGGCGGTTGCCGAGGACATTGGCATCCTGCATGAGCGCAAGCAGCCGGTGCTGGTGGGAACAACATCGATCGAGAAGAGCGAGCGGCTCTCCGCGATTCTGGCGCGCAAGGGCGTCAAGCACGTGGTGCTGAACGCCAAGTTCCACGAGCGCGAGGCGGAGATTGTGGCGCAGGCAGGGCGGCTGGGGATGGTGACCATCTCCACCAACATGGCCGGTCGCGGAACGGATATTCTGCTGGGCGGCAACCCCGATTTCATGGCGCGGCAAGAGCTGGTGAAGAAGAACAAGGCGCGGGCCATCAGCGTGGCCGAGGGCGCCATCAGTCCCATGGCGCCGGCGGGATTTCTGCGCTTCTACTACCAGGGTCAGGAGTTTGAGATTGCCGAGCCGGAGTGGGCTGATGTATTCAAGGTTCACGCCGAGACGGCGCACGCCGAGCACGAGCAGGTAATCGCGGCGGGCGGCCTGATCATTCTGGGCACGGAGCGGCATGAGTCGCGGCGCGTGGACAATCAGTTGCGCGGGCGCGCGGGCCGTCAAGGCGATCCCGGCGAATCAAGATTTTATCTCTCGCTGGAAGACGACCTGATCCGCATCTTCGCCAAGCAGTGGATGAGCACCATGATGCAGCGGATGGGCATGCAGGAGGACGAGCCCATCGAGTCCAAGATGATTACCAAGCGGATTGAGGGCGCGCAAAAAGCAGTGGAGGCGCAGAACTTCGAGAGCCGCAAGCACCTGCTGGAATACGACGACGTGATGAACAAGCAGCGCGAGGCGGTTTACGGGCTGCGGCGGCAACTGCTGGAGGGTGTGGAGCAGCGGGAGCTGATTCTGGAGGATTATGTTGGCGGGATTCTGAGCAGCATTTTGGATGAACATGCCGGCGAAAAGCTGCATCCGGACCAGTGGGACATGAAGGGACTGGACGCAAAGCTCTTCGACCACTTCGGGCTGAAACTGGCTTCGCTGAATCTCGGAGCTACAGGAGTCAATCCGCACGAACTCGGCCGTCACGAACTGGGCGACGCCATCTTCGCCAAGTTAAAGGAAGAGTACGAGGCCAAGGAGAAGATTCTCAGTTCGCCGCAGATGCGCTACCACGAGCGAATGGTGATGCTGAGCGTGATTGACGGGCTGTGGAAGGACCATCTGCTCTCCATGGACCACCTCAAGGAAGGCATCGGGCTGCGCGGCTATGCGCAGCGCGATCCGCTGGTGGAATACAAGCGCGAGTCCTTCGACATGTTCGAGGCTATGATGCTCAAGTTCCAGGAGGACACGGTCCGGTTCCTCTTCCGGATGCAGATCCTGGGCCCTGACGGCCAGCCTGTGGATGCAGCGCCGCAGATCAATCGCACGATTCCCGCCGCGCCGCCGGTGGGCAGCAGCGCGCGGCCTCTGACGCTCGATGCGGAGCCGCGGGAGATTGGGATTTCCACGCGACAGCCCTCAACGACCATCGACTCTCTGGAAAAGGAGTTCCAGCGCAAAAAGCAGCGCGAGCTGGAGGCGGCCAGCCGTTCGGGCGGTGACGCCATCCAGCCCACGCAGCGCCGCACCGGCGAAAAAGTAGGCCGCAATGATCCCTGCCCTTGCGGCAGCGGCAAAAAATACAAAAAGTGCCATGGGGCGGGGAAGTAGCGGCGGATCGGCTGATTGATTATTCCTGCTCGACGACTTCCAGCGATGGCCTTGCAGTCCAGGAGTCCTTTTTTCTTCCGAAGAGAGAGAAGCCTTTTTTCTTTTCCGCGATAGCGGATATGCCGCAGGCGGTTCTTGCCATCTGCCGGATCACGTTTGAAATAGGCGTGTCTTCCAGCGCGATGGGAGTCGCTTTGTTGTTGATGCGGCGAGCAGTGGCATAGTCGTCGGGAATCTTCCACACGGCGGGCCTGGTGAGAGCCTTGGTAATCTGCTGCTCATCGAAGAGCAGAGCATGAGGCATATAGCGGTTGAGCACGATCTGAAGCTTGCGGCCGCGGGTGGCAAAAAATTGCGTGATAAGGCGATTGGAATTGCGCAGTTCCGTAACGCCGACCTGGGTAATCAGATAGACGATGGCGGATTCTCCAAACAGAGAGGTATCCATCAAGTCAACTCTTGAACCGGCATCAACGACCACATATACGAAGCTCTGCCGCGCAATGGCCAGCAGTTTGTCGATGGCTTCTTTGGTGGCCAGGCGGGAAGAGAACTCGCTTGGCGCGGGGAGCACGGATAATCCCGAACCGTGCTTGGCCAGCAGCGAGCGGAGAAAGTTGGAATCCAGCCGGCTTGGATCCTCAAAGGCGTTGGCGGTGGAGTACTCGGCGGCCATTCCGAGGTTGAGCGCCGCGTCTCCCAGAGGGAGGCCGAAATCAATCAAGAGGGTTCTATCGCCAGACTCCTGGGCCAGCGAAACGGCAAAATTCGAGGCTAGGGTCGTGACTCCGCTGCCGCCCTTGGAGCCCAGGAAGACGAACAGCTTTTTGGGCGTTTTTCTGCTCTGGGGCGTCTCCATGCGACGGGTCGAAACCCGCTCCAGGGCATCGGCCAATTCGGCCTGCAGGAGGGGCAGAGTGAGGAACTCGCGAGCGCCTGCGCGCATGAAGCGGATGGCCAACTCCAGGTTGGTCTGCGCCGTATAGACCATCAAGGTTGTAGAGTTATCCGCGCAGAGGCCCTCGACCACTTCGAAGGCGCGCTCCGGGTCGCTATCCAGCCCGACCAGAACAGCATCGTAATGCTGTTCCAACATCACAGGCAGGTCGCAGAGATCGTCTGGGAACGATGCATACTTCCGGACGGACATTCCATGAAATCCCGCCAGAACGCCGGCTACCTCTTCGCGGCGCAGATCATCCGGATCGATGAGCGCGATGGATAATGCGCTCGAAGCCTCGGAGGTCAGGTCGAAGATTGGCATGGCATGTATTGCTTCCGTCTGCCTGCATCGAGGCAGGCTGATCTTGTCCGGATACGCGCGGTCGAGCATTCCGGGAAAATTACGTGTTTCAAGCAAAGCGCGAGTCGTGCCTAAAGAGAATGCTCGCGCACGGCGAACCGCCCTTATTCTGCGTGCCCTTCGCAACTCCGGTTGCTAAGGTGCGAAATTAACCGCTACTTCCGTTGTGGAAGTGCCGGTGCCGGGTTCGAATTTCCAGTGGCGCACAGCCTCCTCGGCGGAGTCTGAGAGTACGCGGTTCCCGCTGAGCGGTTTCACGTCGGTCACCTTGCCCTCCGGGTCCACGGTCACCGTGAGCTTGACCACACCGGTAATCCTCAGGCGCCTGGCAATTTCGGGATAGACGGGCGATGTCCGCGTCTTGATCGCGCGTGCGTCCGCCGCTCCGGCAGGCATGGTCAGCATCACCAAGAGCGCCAGCGCGGCTGACTGCATCAGCCGGGTTCCGGCACGCCGCAACCGGCTGGAAGGAAGTACAAAGCATTTTTTGTTCATGGGCACCTCGTAGAGTTCTAACAACTCATTGAAGTTATCGGCTATAGGGGAGCCCACGTTAATGGATTTTCCGGATTTAATTGCAGAAGGATGGGAAAATATAGCTTTTAGCTGCTAGCCTCCAGCTTCTAACTTGAGACAATGCGCCGTGTACATTAGAGGATTACCGCGGTCGTGAATCGACCTTTGATTTGCCCGATTAACGGCCAGGAGCATGAAGCTAAAGGCTAGAAGCTGCTTTTACAGCGGTGAAGGTGAGGTCCTGCGCATCTGAGCGGTGCTCGTCGCACCAGAGATCGAAGAGGCGGCCGTAGCTGAGGGTGATGTACTGTGCCGAATCGATACACAGGCGGGCGGCGGCGCGGTCGATCCATTCGGCGGAGCCTTCCAACTCGGCATAGTTGCCGATGGGGGTTTCATCCACCACGCAATGGCCCTCGCCGTCGGTCCACTCGGTGCGCCACTTTTCATAACGAAAGGACGCGACCAAGCCGAGAGAGAGAAAGATTTGCTCCAGCGCCGCGCCGTCGGCTACTTCGGTCTCGGTTTCCAGGCGATGCTTGTGGGTGTCTTCGCCGGGGCCGACGTCGGGCAGACGCTTGTGGGTGACACTCCAGCGGCCGGCGTAGCTGCGTATGCGCAGAATCTCGGTGCGTGAGCGCATCTGTCGGTCGGGCGTGTCGTAGAGAACATTGCTCTCGAAGGTGCGCGGCGTTTGTAGGCGGAAGCCGGCGGCCTCAAGCCGTCGAGCAAGCTCGGGCAGGTCATCTACGCGAAATTTAATCTCGGTTTCGATGGGCATCGTAAAAGCAGCCTCTAGCTTCTAGCTGCTAGCTTTTAGCCGTGCTTGCCTATGTGACAGCCTAACGTATACCAAGTTTGCTGTGTCATGAACAAGCTAGTAGCTAGAGGCTAGAAGCTAGGAGCTATCACGGTGAGTATACGGCAGGTAGCGGCAGTTGCCCGCAACAGGCGACAATGAAAGAGATGAATACCCTGCGATTGGTGATCGACCCAGCGCACCTTGATACCACCGACGCTCTGGATACGTTGGAGCAGGCGGCAGGGATTCTGCGCACTGGCGGACTGGTGGCGCTGCCCACAGAGACCGTCTACGGGCTGGGGGCGAACGCGCTGGATGCTGCGGCGGTCGAGCGAATCTTTGCGGCCAAGCAAAGGCCGGCGTGGGATCCGGTGATTGTGCACGTGGCCAGTGAAGCGATGCTCGATGGATTGGTCGCGCAAATTCCCGAGGCGGCGCGCAAGCTGATGAAGGCCTTCTGGCCGGGGCCTCTGACGCTGCTGCTGCCGCGGACGGCGAGGCTGCCCGATGTGGTGACGGCGGGACGCCCACTGGTGGGCGTGCGGATGCCGGCGCATCCTGTGGCGCTGGAGCTGATTCGGAGAGCCGGTGTTCCGGTGGCCGCGCCCAGCGCCAATCTCTTTGGCCACATCAGCCCGACAACTGCCGAACACGTCATCGCAGACCTCGACGGGCGGATCGATGCGGTCGTGGACGCGGGGCCTACCGAGCACGGTGTTGAATCCACAGTGCTGGACCCTTGCCAGATTCCGATGGTTATTTACCGGCCGGGAGCAGTGACGGCGGCCCAGATTCAAGTTTCTGCCGGGGCGGTCGAGGTATTCCGTAACAGCGGCCTGCGAGAAGCAACGCCGCGTGCGGCGCTGCCTTCGCCGGGGATGGGGCTACGGCATTATGCGCCCAGAGCGCGGCTGGTGCTCATTGAAGGCGAGTTGGCTGGGCTGGTCGCGAGGCTGGCTGGGCTGGTATCAGAACTCTCAGAGGACCAGGTAGGCATAATGTTGCCGGCCGATGTGGCCGCGCCGGCCGGCGCGGCGGCGGTCTACGCCTGGGGTCGATGGTCTGCTCCCGAGGATCTGGCGCATCGGCTCTACGCAGGCTTGCGCACGCTGGACGACGCCGGCTGCACGGTGATTCTCTGCCCCGTGCCGCCAGCAGAGGGCATCGGCGCGGCGATCCGCGACCGGCTGCTAAAAGCAGGGAACAGGAAGCAGCCGTAATGGCCGCAAATTTAACGCTAATCCATGGGTTCGTGGTTTCCCATCTTTCCGCAAAAAGCCGCTGAAAGATGGGGCGCGGCGGATTCGTTGCCTGTTTCGCAGCCCGGATGCGCGAAGCAACTCCCTGTTCCCTGTTCCCTGTTCCCTGTTCCCTGTTCCCTGTTCCCTGTTCCCTGTTCCCTCAGAGATTACAGCTCCTGATCGCCGACTTTGTACATATATTTGATGGCGGATTTGTAGACCAGTGTCTTCTGGCGGCCACGGACTTTGAGCGCGTTGCGGTCGTACCATTCGATGCAGCCTTCGATCATTTCTCCGTCTTCCAGGACGAGGACCATGGGCGTCTGGGACTGAATTTGCTTTTGCAGGTAGAAAAGCTCGGCGTTGCGCTGGGGAGGCTGCTGCCCTTGGTCTTGGCCGTAAGCCGACAGGCGGAAGGGTGCTACGTCGGTGGGCCGTTTGCGCGTATAGGCCTTGGTGCGAGTGGGTTCGTTCGTCATTGATGAGCAATCCTCCAGGGGGAAGTCGTTGACTAATTGGTGCTTAGATTGGTTCGAGGCTGACCGCCATGGCGTCCAGCGACAGAGAACGAAGCAAGTTGCGGCGCATGCCCTGCTCGACCTGAACGAGGGCATGAGCGGCGTTGTCGATCCAGTCTACACTCAGACCCTGGCCAAGGTGCGTGAGCTCGGCTTCGATGTCCAGGTTGCGGATGAGCTGAGGTGTGCCCGCGACAATCAGCAGTAGATCCTCGACAAGGCTGCCCAGGGCGCGCAGCAGGTTGATGGTCTTCTCCTGGCCGTCTGCGCCGGTGCGGTAACTTTCGGTCGCGTGAAAAAGCGCGGAGTAATCCGGCTCGCGCAGCGCGGTGCGCAGCAGGATGAGGGCGTCCTGGCGGCTGGCGAGATACACGTCGAGGTCAATGGTAAGCGCGCGGCCCACGGCTCCCTCAGCCAGCCGCGCGGCTAGTGCGCGGTCAGTTTTTTTAAGCAGCGGACGACGCCGGGCGAGCAGGGCCTCCAGTTCGGAGACGGGGATTGCGCCCAGGCGGTGCACCACGGCGCGGGAGCGGATGGTGGGCAGCAGCTCCTGCGGATTCTCGGTGAGCAAAATCAGCGAACTGTGCGCGGGAGGTTCCTCTAAAAGTTTCAGCAGCGAGTTGGCCGCCTCTTTCATAAAGGCCGACGAGGTGAAGATGGTGAAGGTGCGCATGGCTTCGACCGGCGGGCGATAGTAGGCCACGTGAATGGCCTGGCGGACCTGGCCCATCTTGATGAGCAGTTGCGGCGGATCGGGCGGGATGATGAGCACATCAGGATGCGTCTGGATAAGAATGCGGGTCTCTTTTTTGTCGGTGTCGCGCATCTCTTCGCGTGCGGCGACGGCCTCGGCGACACGCTCTTCGAGATTGGCTGAATCGCTAATACGAGTGCAGTTCGCGCACACGCCGCAGAAGTCGGGCAGGCCGTCAGTCTCAGTGGGCTGGAGGCAGTTGACAGCTTTGGCCAGCATCAGGGCCAGGGTGTACTTACCCGCCCCGCGCGGCCCGGCAAGAATCAGCGACTGGGGAAATCGCTCCGCTCGAATGCTCTCACGGAGATGGGTGACGGTGGCCGAATTGCCGAGAAAATCCTGAAAGCCCATGGGTTGAGTGTAGAGCATTTTACGGGACGCCGAAATGTGTGGTTTCTTGCCCTAGTGACAGAAAGATAAAATGCAGGTTCCCTTCGACATCGCTCAGAGGCAGGCTCTGGAACTCCCGGCATCCGGCAAGTCGATGGTAAGCTGTTGACCATAGGGATAATGGAGCAAGTATGCCGGGGAAAGTTACTTTGCCAAGACTTGTGTTACGGTACGTGCTTTTGGCTGCGGTGATATGTCTTCCAGTGAAGTGCCTGATGGCGGCCAGTTGCGGCGTGGTGAAACATCACCCTCCCACTGAAGCCGACACGGCGTTGCTGGCGGCCAATTATGCGAAGGCCGCAGAACTTTATCAGGCTGGATTAGCCAGCCATCCAGGCGACGCAGAACTGACCATCGGGCTGATTCATGCTCTGTTGCATCAGCAGAAGGTGCAGGAGGCGGCGGATGCGGTGAAGGCTTCGCTGGCTGCCGCGCCCAGTTCGGCGGCATTGATTACATTGCGGGGTGAAGTCGAGCTTCGCCAGGGGATGCCGTGGCTCGCTGCACAAACAGTTAATGAATCATCCAAGCTGGACCTATGCAACCCGCGACTCCATCTACTGGTGGCCGACCTGGCGCGGCTCAGCTCCCTTTATGCTTCGAGCAGCAAGCAGCTTGAAGTTGCCCATCAGCTCGATCCCGAGGATCCGGAAATTCGCGGGGAGTGGATTCACACCCTTTCCTTGAAGCAGAGGATCGCCGAGGCGGAGGCCTATCTGTCTGCTCCCAGGGGCGACGAAGAAGAAGATTTGCGCCACTGGCGGATGTACCTGGAGAGCCTGAAGAAGATGGCGGCCGAGCCGCACAAGGCCTGCCACCTGGTTTCCCCGACGGCAGCCACCGAGATTCCTTTTGCCAATATTATGCGAGATGCGACGCATATACGAGCCTTCGGGCTGGAAGTGAAGCTGAACGGGCGCACATCGCGGCTACAGATCGATACCGGCGCCGGCGGTCTGCTGGTGTCTCGTTCAGTTGCCGAACGTGCGGGTCTTAAGGCCTTTTCGCAAGATGAGATGACGGGCATTGGCGATAAAGGGTACAAGCATGGCTATACCGCTTATGCCGATTCCATCCGCATCGGCAACCTCGAGTTTCAGGATTGCGCGGTAAGAGTGATCGACAGCCGGAACGTCGTGGAGGATGTCGATGGCCTGATCGGGATGGATGTGTTCTCGCATTTTCTGGTGACGCTGGACTACCCGATGCACAAGCTGCTGCTTGGCCCCTTGCCGCCGCGGCCGGGAGAGACCGCTCTAGCGCCTTCCCTGAAAACGAGCGCCGCGGACCCGGACGATTCCGGCGCATCGGAGGAGCCCGCTAAAGATGCAGCGCAAGACAAGCCAGTTGCCCCGGAAACGGACTCCGGCTTGAAGGCTCCCGTTGCCGGCTCCAACACCTCGGCTCCAGCGCAAAATACCGCTGCTCAAAGAGCTCCCTCTCACGGGCCTTTTGATCGCTATATTGCTCCGGAGATGAAGAATTACACGCCTGTCTATCGCATCGGTCATAATCTCATCCTGCCTGCGGCACTGAATGGTAAAGAAATCAAACTATTCATTCTGGACACTGGGTCATTTGCCACGACCATCTCGCCGCAAGCCGCGCGAGAGGTGACCAAGGTTCGCTCGGATGATCGTTTCCAGGTGAAAGGCATCAGCGGAAACGTGGAGAAGGTCTTTTCTGCCGACGAAGTCACCTTCCGTTTTGCACAACTATCCCAAAAGGTGCAGGATGTCGTCTCCTTCGATACTTCACGAATCTCAAAGTATGCGGGGATGGAGATATCTGGGTTTCTGGGGGCGACCACACTCAATTTATTGACCATCCACATCGATTATCGGGACGGGCTGGTGAAGTTCGACTACGATCCCAAGCGCTGATTCCGGTTCTGATCCGGATGAGTAAGCGGTGCGGCGGTATACTGCCTTCATGTTCTCTACCTCTGCGTCGTACCGTCTGTTTCTTTCAGCCTTGGTTGCAGCCGGGCTGGTTTGCGTTCTTGCTCAACCGCCCGCTGCCCACGCCTGGGGCAACGGGGGCCATCGCCTGGTGAACAAGCTGGCAGCCAGTTCGCTGCCGACCGATGTTCCGGCGTTTCTGCGCTCTCCGGAGGCCATTGCCGAGATCGAGTACCTGGGGCCCGAGCCGGACCGCTGGCGGTCGCCCGCCGAGCCGGAGTTGGTGGCCGCGCAGGCGCCTGAGCACTTCATCGACATGGAGCTGGCCGACGCACTTGGACCCTTGGCGCATCGCCGCCTGGACTTTGAGGCGAAGGTCTTTGCAGCCAACCAGCGACCGGAGAAGATCGGCCTGCAACCCTGGGTGACGGATGAAGTCTGGGAGCGGCTGAAGTCGGCCATGCGCGAGTACCGCAAGCTGACCGCCGCCAAGCAAGACGCCAATACAACCGCCAAGCCAGCCGCTGACCCAGACATCCGCGCCGTCGAGCAAGTCATTATCTTCTACGCCGGCTGGCTGGGCCATTACGTGGGCGACGGCTCGCAGCCTCTGCACACCACCGTCCAGTACAACGGCTGGATAGGGCCGAATCCCAACGGCTACACCACCGAGCACAAGATTCATTGGCAGTTCGAGGGGCCGTTTGTGGAGGCCAACCTGCATGAGGCCGAGGTGCGCGCGAAAATGACGCCGGTCAAGGCTATCGACGGCGATCTTTTTGATGCTTATGTAGCCTACCTGCGCAATACCAAAACCTACACGGAAAAGGTCTACCAATTGGAGAAGGCAGGCGGGTTTGTAGGAGCGGGAACACCGGAGTCGCGGGAGTTTACCACCGAGCGGCTGGCGGTCGGGGCCAGCATGTTGCGGGATATGATCTACACCGCCTGGCTGGAGAGCGCCAAGCCGGTGAACGACCCATACGCGCCGAAATGAGTTTGATTCCCGCCGTAGTCGCAAGAATACGGATGTAGCGGTTGAGGTTTGTGGTTTCCCAAGTTTCAAAAGCGGGAGCCGGAGCCGGCCTGCGGCATCCTGCCCAAATGGTGGTGAATTCTTCCAACCTCACACTCTCCAAAAGATTGAGCGACTTAGGCTCGCAATGGCGCATCTTGTATCTTATAGAACCGCCCAGAAGGCTGAGGTAATCCCCATGTACAACGCAAAAGCTTATTCCGTTGCCAGCGCAACATCGCCGTTTGCTTCCACCACGATCGCGCGGCGCGATCTCACCGAAAACGATGTCCAGATCGAAATCCTCTTCTGCGGCATCTGCCACTCCGATCTCCATCAGGCGCGCAACGAGTGGAGCGGTTTCATGCCCACCGTCTACCCCTGCATTCCCGGCCATGAAATTGTCGGGCGCGTCACGAAAGTCGGCTCCGCCGTCTCCAAGTTCAAGCCCGGCGACCTTGCCGGGGTCGGCTGTCTGGTGGACTCCGACGGCACATGCCCGGAGTGCAAGGCCAACTTTGAGCAGTTCTGCCGGAATGCAACCTTTACCTACAACTCGCCCGACAAGCACACCGGCGGAGTCACCTATGGCGGCTACTCTGACAGCGTTGTCGTCAACGAGCGCTTCGTACTCAGCGTTCCATCGAACCTTAACCTGGCCGGCACCGCGCCTCTTCTCTGCGCCGGAATCACTACTTATTCGCCCATGCGTCACTGGGGCGTGACCAAGGGCAAGAAGGTCGGCGTCGTCGGCCTCGGCGGACTCGGCCACATGGGCGTTAAATTCGCGCACGCCTTCGGAGCCCACACGGTTGTCTTTACCACGTCACCCAGCAAGAAGGAAGACGCCCACCGCCTCGGCGCGGATGAAGTCGTCATCTCCCGCAACGCCAACGAGATGGCCAAACACGCTGGCAGCTTCGACTTCATCCTCGACGCCGTCGCCGCCGAACACGACATCAACGCCTACATCAACTTGCTTCGCCGCGACGGCAACATCACCATGGTGGGCGCTCCGGAAAAACCGCTGCCCGTCGCCGTCTTCAGCCTCATCTTCGCGCGCCGCAGCTTCTCCGGCTCGCTCATCGGCGGCATCGCGGAAACCCAGGAGATGCTCGACTTCTGCGGCAAGCACAATATCACCGCCGACGTCGAGGTCATTCCTATACAGAAGATCAATGAAGCCTACGTGAGAATGGTGAAGTCCGACGTGAAGTACCGCTTCTCCATCGATATGGCTTCGCTCAAATCGGAGTGACAAATGAAGGAGATGCCTTTATGAACGTCACACATATCGGATCGCAGCCGTCGGTCAAGGGACCATCCGAGTGGTTCACTGGAGTCGTACGCATCGATCAGCCCTTCCAGGCGTCCGATCCAGGGCGGGTCGGCGGCGCCGTCGTCACCTTCGAGCCGGGCGCGCGAACGGCATGGCATACGCATCCACTCGGGCAGACAATCATTGTGACGGCAGGATGCGGCTGGGCTCAACGAGAAGGCGGCCCGGTCGAGGAGATTCGCCCCGGTGATGTGGTCTGGTTCGAGCCAGGAGAAAAGCACTGGCATGGGGCCAGGCGGGATACTGCAGTGACCCACATCGCCATCCAGGAGAAGCTCAACGGCAACGCCGTTGATTGGCTGGAGAAGGTAAGCGACGAACAGTATCGAAATTAGTTCAGCTAAATAGGGCTGAGCTTCGCCGGACCGTAATGGTTGGTATGGACCAAACTGACGTTGGAGGAACAATGCAAAAGCGTAAATTGGGAAAAAGCAATCTGGAAGTATCGGCGCTGGGGCTCGGCTGCATGGGCATGAGCTTTTCCTACGGCCCGCCCAAAGACAAGCAGGAGATGATCACTCTGCTGCGCGCGGCCGTCGAACGCGGCATCACGTTCTTCGACACGGCGGAAGTCTACGGCCCGTTCACGAACGAAACCCTGCTCGGCGAAGCCCTCGAGCCCTTCAAGGGCCAGGTGGTGATCGCCACCAAATTCGGTTTCAATCTCAATCCCGACGGAAGTCCAGGCTGGCAGGGTCTCAACAGCAGGCCAGAGCGCATCCGGCAGGTTGCGGAAGACTCGCTCAAGCGCCTGAAGATCGATGCCATCGACCTCTTCTATCAACACCGCGTTGACCTGGATGTGCCCATTGAGGACGTTGCGGGAGCGGTGAAGGAGCTGATTCAGCAGGGCAAGGTAAAGCACTTCGGCCTCTCCGAAGCAGCCGCGAAGACCATCCGCCGCGCTCACGCCGTGCAACCGGTGACCGCGGTACAGAGCGAATACTCGCTGTGGTGGCGGAAGCCGGAGGAAGAGGTGCTGCCGGCGCTGGAGGAACTCGGTATCGGCTTCGTTCCCTATAGCCCGCTGGGCAAGGGCTTCCTGACAGGAAAATTGGACGAGAAGATCTCGCTCGATAAGACGGACTTTCGTAGCAAGCTGCCGCGCTTTACGCCGGAGGCGATGAAGGCGAATCAGTCCGTCATCGATCTGCTCAGCGCAATCGGAAAGAAGAAGAAGGCGACGCCGGCGCAGATTGCGCTGGCCTGGCTGCTGGCGCAGAAGCCGTGGATTGTGCCGATTCCCGGGACGACCAAGCTGGCGCGGCTGGAAGAGAACATCGGAGCAGCAGTCTTGGAACTTTCCCCCGAGGATCTCAGGGAGATCGACAATGCGGCTTCGAAGATTACGTTTGAGGGGAATCGCTATCCGGAAGACCTGGAGAAGTTGACTGGACGCTGAAACTCAGTCGCCGGACTCTGCCTGTGCGATGGCCGGAACCCGGCGCAGCAACGTGGTAAGCATGACGGTCATCAGAGCCACGGCGGGAACGGCGATCAGCAGCCAGGCTAGCAACGCCTGGCCGAACATGCCGCCCACCTGCGAGATCAGCGCCAGGGGCGAAGTGTGCAGCAGAGAGCCAATCTCGACGGCGCGATGTGAGCCGAAGGCAAACAGCCGCGTCCCCAGGCGCACAAAGGGCACAATCAGCACCAACTGCAGCGGCGCGGCGGCCCAGTTTGCCGCTTGTATGACGGGCAAGCTGAGCCGCCAGGTGAGCGCCACGGCAATGCACAAGGTGGTTGTGACGCCTAGCACGGGGATACAGCCGATGGCGAACCCGAGGGCGAGGGTGAACGCCAGCTTTTGGGGCGAAACGCTCAACTGCAGCCATGCGGCCACATTTTGCCTCAACGATTGCATGGCTTTTTTTAAATGCATATTTAACATATCGGAAAGGGGAAGAAACATGATAGTTTTCCTATGAAACTTTAGTATGAAATCTAAATGGTCTGGCAAATGTGAAAAATTGATCAATCTTGAAAGCGCAACAAGCCGCGACGGTTCATCTGGGCCAGAATCTGCTCCACCTTCCAATCGAGCGCGCCGGTTCCGTCTACGGTAAGATCGGCGTGGATGGCCGAGGGGCGGACAAAGGCGATGCTGGAGGGCCGGACGGTGGCCTCATATTGCTGGCGGACCACTTCGGACGTGCGGCCACGCTCTGCAATGTCGCGTTGCAGCCGCCGCTGAAAGCAGATCTCGTCAGGCGTGTCGATGTAGATGCGCAACTGGTAGAAGGGCAGCAATTCGGTGAAATGGAGGGCGAAGATGCCCTCGATGAGCAGATAGGCGCCGGGGCGGACGGTCTCAGTAAGGGCGATTCCATTGGAGTCGAGGACACGGGTATAAGAGGCGAAGTCGTAGAGCGGGCGCTCGATGGCTTCACCCCTGGCCAGCGCGGCTATGTGGGCTGCCAGCAGGGGGCTCTCGATCAGCGAGGGGTGGTCGAAGTTCTGGCGGGCGCGCTCTTCCAGCGGCAGGTGGGCCAAATCGCGATAGTACGTGTCGGTATGGAAGTGGATGCCGCCGAGGGTGCGGGCCAACTCGGCCGTGAGAGTAGTCTTGCCCGAGCCGGTACAGCCGGCAATTCCCACCACAACAGGCGGAAAGGGGAGACGCGCGCTGTGCCCGGCTTCCTGGTTCACGGTTGTTTTTCTCCTGTCTGTGGTGTCGCTATCTGGACGGCGATTTTGGGCACAAGCCGCTCGAGCAGCCGGGCGAGCCGGTGCTCGACCTGGTGGCCGATTTCCGCGACCTCGGCGTGATCGAGGGGCTTAGCGCCCATGCCGGCAGCCAGATTGGTGACACAGGAGATGCCCAGCACATCGATTCCCATGTGGCGGGCGACGATGGTCTCCGGGACGGTGGACATGCCGACCAGGGTTGCGCCCAGCGTACGGAAGGCGCGAATCTCTGCGGGGGTCTCGTAGCTGGGTCCGCTGACGGCCAGATAGACGCCTTCTGCCAGTGCAAACTCTTCTGCCTTGGCGGCCTCCTTCGCCAGGGCGCGGAGGGGTTTTGAGTAGGCTTCGGTCATGTCAAAAAAGCGCAATCCTGCGCCGGGGCGCGCGGCGAAACGGGGCTCGTTGGTCCCAACCAGCGGGTTCCAGCCCATGAAGTTGATGTGGTCGCTGAGCACAACAAGCTGGCCCACGCGGTAGCCCTCCTGGATGCCGCCGGCGGCGTTGGTGAGTATGACCGCCTGGAGGCCGAGCGCGCCCAGCACGCGCATGGGAAAGGTGACCTGCTGCGGCGAGTAGCCCTCGTAATAATGCACCCGGCCCTGCATAACGATGACCGGGACTCCGCCGACGCACCCGGCGACGATACGGCCTGAGTGACCCTCCACGGTGGACTGAGGAAAATGCGGAATTTGGGAGTAGGGCATGACGACCGGCTCGGTGACCGCGTCGGCCACTGCGCCCAGCCCGGAGCCGAGGACGATGCCGATGCGGGGGTGGAGCGGGCCCAAGATGGCCCGCAGAAACGCGGTTGCCTCAGAAACCTGGTCGAAGTAGGTCATTCTATGCGACTGACGGTGCGCTTTAGACATTCTACAGGCGAGGGGCAAGGCCGGCTTGTGTTGAATGAGAGGATGGAGAGGAAAGCGATTCGAATGCGGGGAGATGGGAATGAAAGAGATTGTCGCGGTAATTTTCGGGTTGGGGCTAGGATGCAATGCGCTGTTGTTTGTGCCGCAAGTGGTGGCGCTGTGGCGGAAGAAGAGCGATGCGGGAATTTCGTTGGTGACCTTTGGCGGCTTCAGCGTGCTGCAGGTGGTGGGGATTGTGCATGGGGCTTATCAGCGGGATTTGTCGCTGATTCTGGGCATGGCGGCGAGCTTGCTGACGTGCGGAAGCGTGACGGCGCTAACGATTTTTTACAGATTGAAGAGGATGAGGGCTGAGCGAGCGGCGGGTTGAGGTTTGTGATTCCCCAATCCGAAAATCCGGATTTGGGGCACCCGCAGCATCATAAAAGGAACGAATTCTCAGGCGGCCGGCCAGACCTCCGGCTCGAGTGTGATGACACAGCATCCAAGCGAATAATTGAACCAGAAGTGCTCGGTAGTGGCGGTGGCGAAAAAGCCTTCGAGATGCTGTTTACGGACCACTTCTGTTACAAACGCGCGTGGGCCATAGAAGAGAGTGAAAAAACTATCCCAATCGACGGTCAGCAGAAAGGATTCATCCGGAGCAAGAAGAGTACCGCGGGAGGGAAATGGATCTTTGCGATTCCTGAGCCGGGATACATGGAGTAGTTGAATGGGATCGGTATGGGGGAATTCCGGCACGAAGATCAGCTCTTCCTGGCCGGCTGCCTGGAACGCAGCGAGGAAATCCATTTGCAGCAAGGGTTCGAAGCGGCCCTGTACGGGCATCCAGACGGATTCAGCTTGCAGATAGCTCTGCATGTCATCGCGGGCCGGATAGTCGCACAATTCGGGAGCGATCGATTCTGTTGAAGTCAACAGCGCATGGTTCAGTTTGCAGCAGGTGCTCAGTCCTGTTTGAGCGGCGACTTGTGCCCAGGAGCACTTTGTTCCATGGCTCAGAATTTGCTCGTCGCTGGGATACTGCTTCGTCGCCTTCCAGGAAAGATTGTCCGGAACGCTGGCAAAGGGGTGAAAGATTACGTAGACAGATTCGAAACGGCCGTCGTAGGCGTCCGCAAGCGGCGCATCATAGGGCGGGTAGATGTAGCGGTCATACTCCACAGGGACAGGATAACAAAGCAGGATTGTGTCGTATGTTGGTATTTTTGACCCGCCACAAAATCGGTGGTACCCCATATTATGATGGATACCATGAACAGTCCCGCGCCACTCCTCCGCAAGCAGGTTTACTTGCTCTCGCCCCAAGACTTGATTGATTACCCAATTTGGGAGTTCTGCTCCGACGAAGAAGGTGTCGATGGTCAAGATGAAGCGACCGTCAGGCCGTCGGAAGAGAGCGAAGTACCCGGTTATTCTCCAGGAGTTTACGTGGTTGCTGCGGACGCAGTTTTTAGTGATGGGATAACGGCACCTGGCTACCTCTATTCAGGTGAGCCAAGCGACATGGGCTGCGTCCAGCCTAATCTGTTTACCGGCTCCTCTCAGGTCAACTTCTGGCTCGGCTGGCTGCGCTTTATCGGAAATGTTGAGGAGATAATCGCCGGCAATTACAAGTTGCTTGGGAAAAGTCGTGAGTCAATATTTCCGATTTCCTTTCAATCGCGCGTAAACGTGAATGGCGCGCCTTTAGAGGTTCTAGTAGAAGGCTTCATGGCCTTGGACCTTGATCGCCGCGTCAAGGTATTAGTCTGAGTTTTTTCACAGATCGCAAGCACTAGCCGTACTCACCCCAGAAAAATCCCCGCGATGGAAGCGGATATCAGATTCGCCATCGTTCCGGCGAACATGGCGCGGAAGCCGAGCTTGGCCAGGTCGTTGCGGCGCTCGGGAACCAGCGCGCCGATGCCGCCGATCTGCATTCCGATGGAGCCGAGGTTGGCGAAGCCGCAGAGGGCAAAGGTGGCGATGGTGAAGGAGCGCGGGTCGAGTGAAGCCTTCTGCGCGCCCAGCGAGACGTAGGCGAGCAATTCATTGAGCGCCATGCGCGTGCCCAGCAAATTGCCAATTGCTCCGCAGTCGTGCCAGGGAACGCCGATGAGCCACGCAACGGGAGCGAAGAGGAAGCCGAGAATCAGGCCGAGCGAGCCGGGAACCCAGTGCATATAGTTGAGCCCGTGCGTCCAGAAAAGCACACTGTCGAGCAGGGCGACGAGGGCCAGGAAGCTGATGAGCATGATGGCCACGTTCATGGCCAGCTTGCCGCCGTCGATGGTGCCGCGGGCGATGGCGCCGATGAAGTTTTCATCCTTATGCAACTCATCCTTGGGGATGACGACCTTGCCTTCGGTGGCGGGCTTTCCGGTTTCCGGAACCAGCATTTTGGAGAGCAGGATGGTGCCGGGCGAGGTCATGATGACGGCGGCAAGCAGATGGCGCGCCTCGACGCCATAAGCGATATAGGCTGCCATGATGCCGCCCGAGACGTGAGCCATGCCGCTGGTCATGATGGTCATCAACTCGCTGCGCGTGGCCTTGGAGAGAAACGGGCGGATGGTGAGCGGCGCTTCGGTTTGGCCCATGAAGACGGAGGCGGCGACGTTGAGGCTTTCCGCGCCGGAGATGCGCATGGTCTTCTGCATGACCCAGGCAAAGCCGCGGATGATGATCTGCATGACGCCGATGTGGTAGAGCACGGCAAAGAAGGCGGAGATGAAGATGATGGTGGGCAACACCTGGAAGGCGAAGAAGGAACCCATGGAGACCATGCCCCCCTTGTCGCCCATATAGTTCGGAGGAAGGCCTAGCGGGCCAAACAGCATCTTGGTACCGGTGACGGTGCATGCGAGCATGGCGTTGACCACGCTGCCGGCCCAGGTCATGGCGCGCTGACCGTAGTCGAAGCGCAGCACCAGGAAGGCAAATGTAAGTTGCAGGCCGAGGCCCCAGGCGACAGTGCGCCAGCGAATGCGCTTACGATCGGTGGAAAACAAATAGGCCGTCAGCAGGACAGCGAGAATTCCCAGCACTCCGGTATATCGAACCACGGCGAATCTCCTTAAAAGCAGCTTCCAGCTTTTAGCTCTTAGCCTCTAGCTCTTTCTTCGCAAGCTCTAACTGCAGGCCTAAACGCTGACGTTTCTCTGGCACGGCGCCTGTGCCAACAATAAGGCTAACAGCTAGAAGCTAGTGGCTAGAAGCTGCACTTACAACATCGCGCAGATGGGCTTCCGCCGTTTCGCGGGTGAAGATGCGGCTGACCAAAGGCACCGCCTGCGGTATGACCGGAGAGAAAACAATCGCCTGATGAAGAATCTCCTCCGGCTCGGCCAGTAGCGCGAGGCTGGTGGCGTAGAGTGTGGCGATTGGCTGGCCTTTTTCGAGGCGCGCGCCGCGGCGGGCATGGAAGTCGATACCGGCGTGGGGGTCGACCGGTTCACCGGCTTTCTCGCGGCCCGCGCCGGTGCGCTGTACAGCCCAGCCCAAGGCAGTGGTGTCCATGGAGGAGATAAAGCCGCTCTCCCATGCCTTCACGACCTTGGTCGCTCCGGGTTTGTGGAAGCCGGGGTCGTCGAAGACCGAAATGTCGCCGTCTTGTGCTTCGACCATGGCAAAGAAGGCGCGCAACGCGGAGCCGTCGGTGAGAGCTTTTTCGGCGCGGGCGTAACCAGCTTCAGGAGTTGCGGCTTGGCCGCCAAGATGAATCATCCAGCCAGCTAGAATTAGCGACAGCTCGCGCAGGTCTTCGCTTTCGGGCGGACGTTGGCCGCGCAACAGCTCGACCGACTCGACCAACTCGATCCAGTTGCCGGCCATGTGACCCAGCGGCTGGCCCATGTCGGTTAAGAGAGCCACGGTGCGGGTTCCGGCGGCCTCGGCGGTGGCCACCATCAAGGCGGCAAGGTACTCGGAATCTTCCCTCTTGCGCAGAAATGCGCCGGAGCCGGTTTTCACGTCGAGCACCAGGGCATCGAGGCCGGCGGCTAGCTTCTTGCTGAGGATCGAAGCGCAGATGAGCCCCGGGCTTTCGACGGTTCCGGTGCGGTCGCGCAAGGCATAGAGGACGCGATCAGCGGGGACCAGCGACTTGGTCTGGCTGATGATGGAGGCGCCGCACTGCATCAGCACGGCTTCAAATTCCTGGAGCGTGAGTGCTGTTCGGTAGCCGGGGACGGCTTCCAATTTATCCAGAGTCCCGCCGGTGTGGCCCAACGCCCTGCCGCTGACCATGGGCACAGCCACGCCGCAGGCCGCGGCCAGGGGCGCGACCAGGAAGCTGGTCTTGTCTCCCACGCCGCCGGTGGAGTGCTTGTCGACTGCGGTTTTGCCCAGGCGCGCGGGCGAGAATTTTTCGCCGGAGTCGCGCATGGCCAGAGTGAGCGTACGCGCTTCGTCGAGCGAGAGGCCGCGAATCCATGCGGCCATCAGCCAGGCTGCGAGCTGATCATGGGGGATGGATTCGTTGGCCGCGCCCGCGACCAGGAAGCCGATCTCGCGCGCGTTCAGCGGGCCGCCGTCGCGCTTCTTGCGGATCAGGTCGATCATGTGCAGCGGGGCGAGCGGCGAAGCGGAAACGGTGGAAGACATCGCGGAATGTGCCTCGAAGTGGTAGGTTTTTCAGATTATCACAAGGGAGGCGGGCATGGTTTAAGCCTGCCTTTGGGAGTGTCCAATTTGATGTCCACAGGCTCAATCTCAAGAGAAGAATCTCTTGCATTGGATGCTTCAAGGTGAGTGACCTTCCGAATTTCCCGTAAACAAGTCCACTTTTACTCTCATATACCAGCTTCTCTTGATTCCTCATAAATCCTTTATGCATTCTTTGATAAATCTAAAGTACAGGGGCAGATTCGCACCTGAATTTGCACAAGGAAAGCTGCAAGCCCCCCATGAGCGCTGCCCATCCATTGCTGTTGGATACGCTCTTCGGAGAGTATTCGCTCGATCAGGCCTTTGACGAGATGCGCCAGCCCGACGGCGAGGTGCGCGCGCATTACCATGCGCTGGCCGAGACCCTAGCCGGCTTGCCTCCGGAGGAGTTGCAGCGCCGCAAGCAATCGGCCGACCTCTCGTTTCTTACCCAGGGAATTACCTTCACCGTCTACGGCCGCGAGGAGGGCACGGAGCGCATCTTTCCCTACGACCTGCTGCCGCGGCTGATTACCGCCGTGGAGTGGGAGCGCATCGAGCGGGGGCTCACGCAGCGCATCACGGCGTTAAATCTTTTCTTGCGCGACGTTTATTCCGAAGAAAAAATCCTCAACGATAAAGTGATTCCGCGCGAGTTGGTCTACAGTTGCAAGCATTACCGGCGGCAAATGCGCGGACTGCAGGTGCCGCGGAATGTCTATATCGCGGTTGTCGGCTCTGACCTGCTGCGCCTGAACACCGGCGAGTATGTTGTCCTCGAGGACAATCTGCGCGTGCCCTCCGGAGTGAGTTATATGCTCACCAACCGCCGGGTGATGAAGCGTACCTTTCCGCAGTTATTCTCGAGTTATGGAGTCAGGCCCATAGAACATTATCCGCAACTGCTGCTGGCGACTTTACGCTCACTGGCTCCAGAGGGAAGGCCGGAGCCAAAAATAGTCCTTCTAACTCCAGGAGTCTTTAACTCGGCTTACTTCGAGCATACTTTTCTTGCCCGCCAGATGGGCATTGACTTAGTGGAAGGCCGCGACCTGGTGACGCACGACAATATCGTCTATATGCGGACGACGGATGGATTGAAGCGCGTGGACGTGATCTATCGCCGCGTCGATGACGACTTCAGCGATCCGCTTGTCTTTCGCGCCGATTCATCGCTGGGCTGCGCGGGCCTCTTCAACGCCTATCGCGCCGGTAATGTTACAGTGACGAATGCCTTCGGCACCGGCCTGGCCGACGACAAAGCCGTATATGCTTACATGCCGAAGATGATCAAGTACTATCTCGACGAAGATCCGATTCTGAATAACGTCGAGACGTACCTTCTCGGCGATCCGGTCGAGCGCCAGCACGTCCTGGCCAATCTGGATAAGTTAGTCGTAAAGGCGGTGGGCGAGAGCGGCGGCTACGGAATGTTGATCGGCCCGCACTCGACGGCCACGCAACGCGAGGAGTTCGCCCGCGCCATCGAGGCCAATCCGCGCAATTATATCGCCCAGCCTACGTTGGATTTTTCGCGCGCTCCATGCCTGATCGGCGATCATCTGGAGCCGCGCCACGTGGATCTTCGGCCTTACATCCTCTTCGGTGACAAGGTCAACATTGTGCCCGGCGGACTTACAAGAGTGGCTTTGGAAAAAGGATCGCTGGTGGTGAACTCCTCGCAGGGCGGCGGCAGCAAAGACACCTGGGTACTGGAGTAAGTTGAGAGACTAGGAGTGAAAGAGTGAAGAAGAGAAGTAGTTAACTGGGGATCATGTTTTTTCATTTTTTAACTTGTTCACTCTTTCACTTGTTCACTTTTTCACTTATTCACTTATTCACTTTTTCACTTATTCACTTAATCATGTGTTGGAACTGTTACAAAACAACGACGGGGATTTAACCCACGAGGCTACGACCATGCTATCTCGCGTTGCCGACAGCTTATATTGGATGAGCCGCTATCTGGAGCGCGCCGAGAACACCGTGCGCCAGCTCGACGTGACCATGGGCCTGATGCTGGACACCGGCGGCGCCAGCGAACACGAGCGCTGGCAGCGGCTTGTCGCCGCGCTGGGCAAGCCGGCCGGCCTGGACTGGAACGGCAACCTGGAGGCAATGGCTCACAAGCTGGTCTTCGACAATCTCAACCATGCGGCGGTAACATTCTGCGTGAATGGGGCGCGCGAAAACGCCCGCCAGGTGCGCGAAGAGATCTCGACTGAGCAGTGGCAGCGCCTCAACCGGCTTTATCATCAGATTCACTCGCCGCAGGCGGAGGCTCAATTCACCTCCAGCATCAACGATATGCTCTCCTCAATCACCGATGGCATTCATCTCTTCAAGGGAGTTACAAACTCAACAATGATTCATGGCCAGGGCTGGCAGTTTATCCGGCTGGGCCGCTACATCGAGCGCGCTTATGCAACAGCCACGTTGCTGGAGGTCTATCAGCCCGATCTCTTTCATCCGCTGGAGCGCGAGCATGAAGGCTATCAGTATCTTGAGCTGGTCGGCCTGCTGCGCTGCTGCACATCCTTTGAAGCCTACTGCCAGGTTTATACGGCGGATGTATCTGCCGCGCGCATTCTGGAGTTTCTGCTGCTCAACCAGGACTTTCCCCATGCCATCCGCCACTGCGTAGACAGTTTGCGCGAGGCTATCGACTCGATCCAGCGCACCGGCGGCCGCCGCCCGCCCGCGGAGTTGATCTCCGGCATTGGCCGCCTGCACGCGATGCTCGACTTCACCACCATCGATGAGATCATCCACGGCGATACATCGGCCTTTCTGCATAACATACGCGAACAGTGTCTGCGCATTCACGAACTTATCTATCGCTACTATGTGCATTACTCGATTCAGTCCGCGCTGGCGAGTTAAGGAGAACAAGCATGAACTATTATTCGATCCGCCACCTTACGCGCTTTCGTTACTCGCATCCCATAAGCGAGAGCATCATGGAGACGCGCATGCACCCGCGCTCGGACTCCAATCAGCACTGCCTGAATTATTCACTCTCGGTCAGCCCGCGCTGCCGCGTCTTCAATTATCGCGACCATCAGGGCAACACCGTCCAGCATTTCGATATTCCCGGCGAACACAATCAGTTGGTCATCATTGCAGAGTCGGTCATTGAGCAGCAGGCATTGCCCAGTGTCCCCGCCTCGCTATCTCCCGACGCATGGGAAGCGCTCGACCACTTAGTCGAAGAGGGCGACTACTGGGAGATGCTGCTGCCCTCGACCTTTGCCGTCGAAACTCCGGCGCTAACTCTGCTCGCCAAACAGATGGGAGTGAGTCGCCGCGACGATCCGCTGATGTTAGTTCATGAGCTGAATCAGCGCCTCTTCGATTACTTCGTCTACGAGCCGCGCTCGACGCGCGTCGACTCGCCGATCGATGAAGCTATCATCAGCGGCAAGGGCGTCTGCCAGGACTTTGCGCATACCATGATTGCCCTGTTGCGCCACGTGAAGATACCCGCGCGCTATGTCTCCGGCTATCTCTACCGCAGCCGCGAAGATAAGGATCGCTCCACGCCGGATGCGACTCACGCATGGGTCGATGCGCTGCTACCGGGTCTGGGCTGGGTGGGCTTCGATCCCACCAACAACCTGGTCGCTCATCATCGCCACATTCGCACCGCCGTAGGCCGCGACTATGCCGATGTGCCGCCCACACACGGCATCTTCCGCGGCGCCACGGAGAGCGAGTTATATGTCGCCGTTCACGTGGAAGCCAGCGCAGAGCCGCCGGCTCTCGACCGCACGCTGCCTATCCCCGAAGACTGGAGCGTACTGGTCGAGCACGCCCAGCAGCCCCCCGCGCCCACCATCCCGTTTGTTGACTTGCAGCAGATGCAGCAGCAACAGCAGTAGAAATCAGATCTCGCTCAGCTCAGAAACTCGGCGATAGCGCTGACGACCGTCTGCTGTTCATCCTCGCGCAACTCGGGGAAGATGGGTAGGGCTAACACCTCTCGCGCAGCTCGTTCGGCCTCGGGGAAGCTGCCTTCGCTGTAGCCGAGAGGCTTGAGCGCCGCTTGCAGATGCAGCGGTACCGGGTAGTAGATCTCCGAGCCAATTTTGCGTTCGGTCAGAAATGCGCGCAGTTCATCGCGGCGCGTTGTGCGAATAACATACTGGTGCCAAACGTGATGCGTGCCACGAACCTCCTGCGGCAGGACGATGCCGTGGATGGGGTAAGGGCCGGCCTCGACCAGTCCCGCGGCGTGAAAGAGCGCGTGATAGCGCTTGGCCACGGTGCGGCGAGCCAGATTCCAGGTGTCAACGTACTTGAGCTTGACGGAGAGAACGGCGCCCTGGAAGCCGTCCATGCGCGTGTTCCAGCCAAGTTCGTCGTGGTAGTAGCGGCGGCGCATTCCGTGATTGCGCAACATGCGGGCGCGCTCCGCGATCTCCTCGGAATTGGTGGTGACCATCCCCGCGTCGCCCGCGGCGCTGAGGTTCTTGGTGGGATAAAAACTGAAGGCGGCGGCATCGCCCAGGGCACCGGCTTTAACCCCTTGATAATCAGCGCCCCATGCCTGGGCGGCATCTTCGATGAGCTTGAGATTGTGCTGCTTTGCGATATGGTCGAAGGCGATCCAGTCGGCGCATTGGCCGTAGAGGTGGACGGGCAGGATGGCTTTGACGGACGCGCCTTGCGGACCATTGAGGAGGGCTTCGACGGCGACAGGGTTGAGGTTGAAGGTGGCGGGGTCGATGTCGGCCAGTAACGGCTTGGCCCCGGCGCGGAGTATGGCGCTGGTCGAGGCGAAGAAGCTGAACGGGGTGGTGACGACGGTCTGGCCGGGACCGATTTCGGCGGCGGCCAGGGCGAGCCAGAGAGCGTCAGTGCCCGAGGAGCAGCCGATGGCGTAAACCACGCCCAACCTCTCCGCAGCGGCTTTTTCAAAGGCGGCGACCGGCTCACCCAGAATAAATTGCTGGGTGGCCAGAACCTGGCCGACGGCGTTCAGAAGTTCTTGATGGAGGGGCTGATACTGGCGCTTGAGGTCCAGCATGGGCACCGGCTGGGCGGCTTCGGCGGGGTTTTCAGGCTGTTTCGGTGAGTTTTTCACACATCTATGCTAGCAGCCTCATGGACTCCCGGTCCCAAAAGCAGGACCTGGAGCGCCACACCGTCAAGTCAGGCAACGGCGGCAAAGGGCCGGGAAAAATAAAAATGCTGTAAGTATGAGTTGAAAAGGTTGGCAAAGCTCTATATTGTTAAGAAATTGCGGGAATTGGCGGCTTCGGAGCTTCCGGCGACGCATTCACGGAATTTTGTACGAGTAAATGCTATCGAATAGCATCCACCTCCCCCCAAGGAAAGCAGGAGATCGGCATATGGAAAACAAGCCGGCACAAAATATTCAGGACACGTACCTGAACACGGTCCGCAAGGACAAGACCCCCATCACGATTTATCTGGTCAGCGGTGTCAAGCTCACCGGAAAGATCCGTTCGTTTGACAAGTATTCCGTGCTTCTGGAGAACAACAGCCAGGAGCAGTTGATCTTCAAGCACGCCATATCGACGGTAGTGAGTAACCGGGGCGCGGTTCACAGCGATCACCGTCTGGCTGGCGTGGCCACTGACACGGTGGTTCCGGCCGCCTCAGCGGCTGTGGCCGTTGGAGAGCAGCGATAGCAGGCGGAAAGCGGTCTCCTTTGGCCGTAAAGGCACGCAAGACAGGCCTTCGGACCTCCATCCCCGCACCCGATTCCGGGCGCGAGGGTGGAGGTCCGGAGCGGGCGGTTTTGGTGGGGATGGACCTCGGGATCCACTCCCGCGTCAGTCATGTAGCCCAGACGGAGGCGCGTCGCGCAACCGTGCGCTCGGAGCCTCTTGAGCAGGAACCCGCACTTGAAGATTCTGCGTCGCAATCGGTTCCTCTAGGCATATTTTCGGCCAGAGCAGCCCGGCCGCGTTCGCTTACGGAGCTGGACGCGGAAGAGTCTCTTGCCGAGTTTCGCGAGCTGGTGGCCAGCGCCGGCGGCGTGGTGGCAGCGGAGATCATGCAACGCCGCACGAAGCCCGATCCGGCCACGCTGATCGGCTCCGGCAAGGTGGAGGAGATTGCCGGGATCGCAGCCTCGGTGGAGGCCGACCTGGTGCTCTTCGACCATGACCTTTCACCGACCCAATTGCGCAACCTGGAGGCCGCGCTGCCCTGCCGCGTTCTGGACCGGACGCAATTAATTCTGGACATCTTTGCGCGCCACGCCCGCACACGCGAGGGACAGTTGCAGGTGGAGCTGGCGCAGCTTGAGTACCTGCTGCCGCGGCTGACCGGCAAGGGCAAGGCGATGTCACAATTGGGCGGCGGCATCGGCACGCGCGGGCCGGGCGAAACCAAGCTGGAGACCGACCGGCGCCAGATCAATCGCCGCATCGACAAGCTGAAAGTTGATTTGGAGGCGGTGCGCCGGGTGCGCAAGCAGCAGCGCGGGCGGCGTGAGTCGGTGCCGGTGCCCACGGTGGCGCTGGTGGGCTACACCAACGCCGGCAAGAGCACGCTCTTCAACCAACTGACCGGCGCTACCGTGCTGCAATCGCCAAAGATGTTCGCCACGCTGGACCCAAAGCTTCGAGCCATCGAACTGCCCAGCCGCCGCAAGGTTCTGCTGTCGGACACGGTGGGCTTCATCCGCAATCTGCCACACACGCTGGTCACCAGCTTCCGCGCCACTCTGGAAGAGGTAGCGCAGGCCGAAGTGCTGCTGCACGTGCGCGACGCCGCTTCGACGTATGGCGAAGAACAGAAGACGCAGGTGGAGCGGGTTCTGGACGAACTGGAATCGCTGGGCAAGCCGCGCGTCGAAGTGCTGAACAAGATTGACCTGCTGAGCGAGCATGAGAGGGATGGATTGCTGGAGCGGAGCAAGGCCGGGGCTGAGGTAGCCGTTTCGGCGCGCACGGGCGAGGGGATGGAGGCGCTGCTCCGCGCTATCGATCGCGGGCTGTTCTCCGATCCAGTCATCGAAACAGAACTGCGTGTTCCACAGCAGGAGGGCGCGGCGCTGGCGGCCATTGAGGCGGGGATGGTTGTGCATAGCAGAGAGTACGAAGGAAATTTTGTCCGGCTGACGGTGAGCGGACCGGCATCTCTGGTGGGGCGGCTGCGGCAGTACCGGGTGCGGGAATAGTAAAGCGGACATGGAATTCTTTTGTTTTGAAAGGGCGCGGCTTTAGCTGCGCCACGCTGTACATGGAGTTTTTTTGAAAGGGCGCGGCTTTAGCTGCGCCACGCTGTACATGGAGTTTTTTTGAAAGGGCGCGG
>Ga0302320_10004614_pt1 | contig 31235 bp, 26 predicted proteins | sample Bog_T0_3_FD_202130 | JGI IMG/M metagenome (GOLD analysis project Ga0302320, IMG submission 202130) | Peat permafrost microbial communities from Stordalen Mire near Abisko, Sweden - Bog_T0_3 | ecosystem: Environmental > Terrestrial > Soil > Wetlands > Peat | place: Sweden: Abisko, Stordalen Mire... | reverse complement strand
GCTTCGGCCTCTTACGCCGCAAAAAAAATTCGGTTCAACTGCGTCGCTCCGGGAATGACCCGAACTCCTCTAACGGCCAAGTTACTGCAGAGTGAAATGATGGCCAAGGCTTCTGCTGGTATGCACGCACTGGGCAGAATTGGAGAACCAAACGAAATTGCATCCGCGATCGAGTGGTTACTCGATCCTGAGCAGAACTGGGTTACCGGACAGGTGATCGGAGTAGATGGTGGGCTCTCCCGGGTTCGGTCTAGAACTTGATGAATCGATTGTCGAATGGCGTCCGCAGCCGATCTGCACTTAATTGCTCGACCGCTTACGGAACTGTGACAATCAGGGCGCTGCAGGGACTGTCGCCCGATTTGCAATACGTATGGGGCACACTGGAATCGAAGTATATGGAATCGCAGGGCTCCAACTCGTGCGCCGTGCCTCCTATCGTCACCGTTAGAGTACCGGAGACCAGATACAAGAGTTCGGCTCCCGCATGGGTGTGAGGCTTCAGCTTCTCCCTCGCGATCTTACGGAAATCCGCATAGTACGCATTGATCTTTCTGGGTGCGGCCCCATAGTCCAGAGTCTCAAAGAAATAGGACACATCGGGTGTGCCGGGTCGTTCCGGAAATTTTTGACGATCGCGTTTCTTTGCGACCGCGATCACATGCCGCTTCCGCTCGTCAGTAAAAAAATGATCCAGTCCGACATCGTAAACGGTCGCAATGCGCGCTAACGTGGGCAAGGTCGGGAAAAGCTTGCTCCGTTCAAGCTTGGAGAGCAACGCCGCGGATAAACCTGTATGGCGGCCTAATTCCACCAGGCCCAATTTCTTTCTGAGGCGCAAGGCTTTCAACTTTTCACCAATCAAATATGGCTTCAGCCATACTTGTACTGTGTCCTTCGAGGCAGCGGCCTCCGGCTTTTTGGCACCACTGTCAGCTTGGCGTCGAGTTAGATTTCCATTGCTGGCGATTCCGCGCACTGAAATCTCCTGTCTCAATAGGATAAGTAATTTTCTCTACATTCAATTACTCTTTAATAAGATGCGAGCAAAAACGAAAACGTCGCAATATCCCACCCTCGCAATGAAGCCGTCACTGAACCACGTAGCCGATCGCATGGACTTGATAAGTGGAGACCGCCCCGCCCACAAGTTCAGTTGTTTCTGCCGGAAGTATGCGTCGCGCCACAGGTGGACTATCCTGAAATCTGACGGCGGCAAGTTAGGATCGCCCACGCGGCGATCGGAAGGCGACGGTTTCATGACAGTAAATTGGCCTGGACGATGCGGCGCTCCCTCGAACGATCTGGGCGCACGTTGATGAAATCCGCGTCAACCTCCGCCAACCGATCTCTGGTTTTGTTGACCGGAGCTACAGGGTACATCGGAGGACGCCTTCTTCGAAGCCTTGAAACGGCCGGTTGGCCAGTTCGCTGCTTGGCCAGGCACCCAGAATTCCTGCGGCCACGCGTCGCCCCAAACACTGAAGTGGTGCAGGGTGACTGTCTCGACTCAGATTCGCTGGGTCCGGTGATGGCAGGAGTGGGCACGGCCTTCTACTTAGTGCATTCAATGGGCTCCTCGGGAAGGTTCGAGGAAGAAGACCGAAAAGCCGCCTTCAATTTCGCGAAGTGTTCGCAGAAGGCGGGAATAAACCGCATTATCTACTTAGGGGGGCTTGGAAACGAAGGTCCGACGTTGTCTGCCCACTTGAAGAGCCGCCAGGAAGTGGCGGATATCTTGCGTTCGTCTGGAATTCCGACAATAGAGTTTCGCGCTTCGATCGTGATTGGATCCGGCAGCCTCTCCTTTGAGATGATTCGAGCTCTGGTGCAGCGCTTGCCAGTCATGATTTGCCCGCGTTGGGTCGCGGTGAAGGCGCAACCGATCGCAGTTGAGGATGCAGTCCTCTACCTTTTGCAGGCGCTCGATCTGCCTGTCGGAGAATCGGCAGTTTTTGAAATCGGCGGCACCGACCAGGTTAGCTACGGCGACATTATGCGCGAATACGCGCGGCAATGCGGCCTACGTCGATGGACGATTTCCGTCCCGGTGCTGACGCCTCGTCTTTCCAGTTTATGGTTGGGACTCGTCACTCCGATTTACGCTCGAATTGGGCGCAAATTGATCGACAGTCTCCGCAATCCCACGTTGGTAAAGAACCCTTCGGCCCTGGAGAGATTCCCTGTCAAGCCGAGGGGCTTGCGCGAAAGTATAGCCAGGGCGCTTCACAATGAAGATCGGGAGTTCGCCGAAACTTGCTGGTCCGACGCTCTCTCGTCGGCCGGGCAGACTCCCACCTGGGGCGGTGTGCTTTTCGGTACCCGGCTCGTAGACTCCCGGGTTTTGCAAGTCTCCGCTTCTCCGGCACAAGCTTTTGCCCCGATTCGAAGAATCGGAGGAGCCAATGGCTGGTACTTTGCCGGAGTTCTGTGGTGGTTGCGCGGTTTTCTGGATCTGCTAGTGGGCGGCGTCGGCATGCGCCGCGGGCGGCGCAATGCCCAAACCCTCGTCGTGGGTGATGCGCTGGATTTCTGGCGAGTGGAAGGATTCGACGCTGATCGTCGTCTTCGTCTCTCGGCCGAAATGAAAGTGCCGGGCCGGGCGTGGCTTCAATTCGAGGTTGACCCAATCGGCACCTCCTCCGACCCCAAAGGATCGACAATTCGGCAGACGGCCATCTTCGATCCGGCTGGCCTGGCAGGCCTCGTATATTGGTATGCGCTTTTTCCCGCCCATCGCTGGATCTTTGCCGGAATGCTTCGCGCGATCGCGGTGAAGGCAGAAGCCGAAGCGCACGTCAATCCGCAAAGTGGCTGAGTTGCGTACCTCCGAGTATGAAAATGTCTTGGCGAGTCTTGATCTTCGTTCTGAGCTCGATCGAACAACAAAAGTGGCTGGCGGGAACCGTTTGCGTCGCAGCGCTTTTTTTCGTCGTTTCCACGGCTCTTGGCCAAGATTCCGACCCTCAGAAACTCGATCCCGCCGTATCGGCGATCATAAAATCGGCAGACTTGGAAGCCGATGCGACCATCCTTCGCAAAGCCTACGAACAGCTGCACCCGGGGCTCTATCGCTACAATACCAAAGCGGAGATGGATGCCAAGTTTGACGGGCTCCAACGAACCCTTTCGCGCGATCAGTCTTTGCGAGACGCTTACCTCGCCTTTTCTCTATTTGCCGCTCAGATAAAGTGCGGCCACACTTACCCGAATTTTTTTAACCAGAAGAAAGCGGTCGCGAAAATCCTTTTTGAAGGAAATAACCGAGTCCCTTTCTATTTTCGGTGGCTTGATCGCAGGATGATCGTCACCGACGACTTCAGCCTTGACCATCAGTTTCCGCGTGGTACCGAAGTGATCGCGATCAACGGCACTCCGGTTGAAGCAATCCTCGACCGACTCATGACGATTGCCCGCGCCGATGGATCGAACGATGCCAAGCGCATCGCTTACCTCGAGGTCACTGGGGACAGTTTTTACGAAGCTTTTGACATCTACTTTCCAATGTTCTTTCCCGCGACCTCTACGAGGCTGCAATTGCTTGTGCGGCGCCCGGGCGAGAAAAAGCCGCTGACGCTTAATACTCAAGCTTTAACGTTTGAGCAACGCATTGCCCCCATCAAAGCCAGAGAAGCAGGCCGCATGGGAAGCGATATTCTTTTTGAATGGAAGTTTCTGGAAGACGGTATCGCATACCTTCGTATGCCGACGTGGGCTCTCTACAACAGTAAGTGGGACTGGAAAACCTGGCTCAACTCGCGTTTGGATGAACTCGCCGATACGAACTCACCAGCTCTGGTGCTGGATCTGCGTGGCAATGAAGGCGGCAATGACATTGGAGACGAAATCCTCAAACGCCTGGTCAAAACCGACCTGACAATTTCGACGTACCGCCGCCTCGTCCGTTATCGCGAGACTCCGGTCGAACTCGGTCCTTATCTTGATACTTGGGATCCGAGCTTCAAGAACTGGGGGTCGGCTGCGACGGAAATGACGCAACCCTGGCCGACCGCCCCGCCCGTTCATTATTTCGCATTAACAAAATACGATGATGACGAAGCCGGAGGAACGGTCATCCGGCCCGTCGGCAAGCCCTTTCGCGGGCTGGTCTACGTCCTGATCGATGCGAATAACAGCTCCGCGACGTTCCAGTTTGCACGGGTAGTACAGCAAAACAAGCTCGGAACGCTCGTGGGCCAACCAACCGGGGGGAATGAACGCGGCATCAATGGCGGGGCATTCTTCTTTCTTCGAATGCCCAACTCGCAGATCGAGATAGATCTGCCTCTCATCGGAACCTTCCCGGCCTCACCTCAACCCGATTCGGGCCTCACTCCGGATGTCTTGGTCATACCGACATTGCACGACTTAATCGATCAAAAGGATGTGGAAATGGCGAAGATTAGGGAGCTTCGTGCTCAGGCAGCCCCTCGTCTCCCGAACTAGAATCAGCGATGCACACGTTCTGCTTGAATGCGCGAAGTGCGGACATCAGCGCATCGACGTCTTCGCAAGTATTCTAGAGTGCCAGCCATACGCGCACGGTGCTCTCAACTCCAAAGCGGCTCGAAATGGGCTGCCGCAATGTTTCGCTCGGTGTCCTGAGATGCGCTTGCCGTTCTTGTTCACACGCTCAGTCTGCAGGCAGTCTCTGCGCTACTGGCGATCCGGGGAAGCTCTCAGCTCGTGGGGCTGGGTTCATTGAAAAACGTGTGGCTGAACTTCGACCTCGCCTGGGCAGTTGCCTTGCTGGCAGCGGCATTCGCCACGTTATGGCTCTAGAGCGGCCGGCGCGCCTGCCTCGGAATGTTTATTGTGGCGATCGACATACTCGCTTATAATTCTACGATTCGCCCCGGAGAATCCCGGTGACATCTGGATATGGCGGCGGATCGAAGTATCAGTCATGCCTAACCACAAACTCTTTCTTCTTTCAAAATCAGTGAGCCGAAGACCGCTCTCGCGATCCTCGCAGTGCACTTGGGGTCTCTCCTGATGCGAACGGCTTGGCTCAACGCAATTGCTCTGGGTGCCGTCGCGCTCTCCATCGCCTTGGTGGTCATCAAGAATGTAAGCGGAGATGCTTCAACCCAGCTCATAAACGTCTCGTACGACCCGACCCGAGAACTTTTTCAGGACTTAAATCGCCAGTTCATCGAACAATATTTCAAAGAGACAGGCAAGAAACTGACCATCCAGCAGTCTCATGGCGGATCTTCCCGCCAGGCCCGCGCTGTGATCGACGGCGCTCCGGCTGACGTGGTTACGCTTGCACTTTCGTCCGATGTTGATGCGCTCCGCAAGCGTGGATTGATAACGGAGAATTGGGCACAGCGCTTGCCGAATAATTCGCAGCCCTTCAGCTCAACCATCGTTTTTGTAGTGCGTAAAGGAAATCCCAGAGGTATCAAAGATTGGCCCGATTTGATTCGCCCGGGCGTCTTCGTCATTACGCCGAATCCCAAGACATCAGGGAATGGAAAGCTCAGTGTCCTGGCCGCGTGGGGCTCGGTTCTCTCTCGCGGAGGCACAACAGCACAAGCGCAGCAATATCTGACGCAACTCTATGAACATGTGCCGGTGCTCGACACCGGCGCTCGCGATGCCACGAATACGTTTACCCAGGAAAAGGTCGGAGACGTCCACCTAACGTGGGAGAACGAGGCTTTGCTCGAAGCACAGGAATACAAGGGCGAAGTCGAAATCGTTTATCCACCCGTCAGTCTTCGCGCTGAGCCAAGCGTGGCCTGGGTAGACGCGAACGTGACTCGCCGCAAGACGGAGGCTTACGCAAAAGCCTATCTAGAATTCCTCTACACCGATCAGGCGCAGGAAATCATCGCTCAGCACGGTTACCGCCCAATCAACCTGGAAATCCTGAAGAAACATACCGACCGTTTGCCTGCAATCGATCTTTTCCCGATCACGATTCTCGCCAAAGATTGGGCCGATGCCCAGCAGAAGTTCTTTGCCGACAATGGCATTTTCGACGCGATTCGTTCCTCCAATAACGCTGTCTCTTCCGGATCATCGGCGGCGACACTCAAGGGAGGAATGCGGTGAAGCTGGATTATTCATGGGATAAGGGGCGCAGCGATCTGCTGGCAGGCGTCACCGTGGCGGCAATTTCTCTTCCGCAGGCGATGGCCTATGCGCTGATCGCGGGTATCGACCCGCGCTTCGGTTTGTACTCCGCAATCGTCGTCACTCTCGTAGCTTCGATCTTTGGATCATCGTCTCACCTCATTAATGGTCCTACCAACGCGATTTCGTTGGTCGTTTTTAGCGCGCTGGCATTTTTCGATCCCGACGCTCGTTTCGATGCCTATCAAGCCACTTTCTTGTTGGCAATGATGATCGGCACCATTCAGATTCTGATCGCGGTCTTCAAGCTGGGAGACCTGACCCGGTACATTTCGGAATCCGTCGTCATCGGCTTCATGGCGGGAGCCGGTGCGTTAGTCGGACTAAGTCAATTGGGAAACCTCACCGGACTTCGCGACCGCGGCACCGGACAGCAACACGTCCTCTATCGCATTTGGCTGACCTTGGCGGGCGGACACGTAAACCCGCAAGCGCTCGGAATCGGTCTGGGAACGATCATACTGGTCGTGCTTCTAAGAAAGCTGGCTCGCCAATATCATCTGCCTCAAATCGACATGCTGGTGGCACTGATCGTAGCGGCGGTAGTTGCGGCCTGGTTCGGCTGGTCCAAACCCGGCCTCGATGGCAAGACCTTTATCTCCGTCGTCGGTAGCGTCCCCCGCAGCCTTCCTCTTCCCCATGTTCCCGAGATCAAATTCTGGTGGGTCAAAGAGTTGTCGGGCAGCGCCCTGGCGATCGCCTTTCTAGGATTACTTGAGGCGCTAGCCATCGCGAAATCGATTGCAACTTACACTCGACAAACGCTCGATTACAACCGCCAATGCCTTGCTGAAGGACTGGCAAATCTTACTGGCGGATTTTTTCAGTGTCTGCCGGGTTCCGGTTCGCTGACCCGTTCCGCCATCAATTACCAGGCCGGCGCCGTGAGCCGATTCTCCGGAGTCATCGCGTCTGGCACCGTAGCTCTCGTCGTCGTCGCCTTCGCGCCCTACGCACGTTTCATCCCCAAGGCCGCGCTGGCCGGATTGCTGCTTGTTACCGCCGCCCGATTGATCGATTGGAAACGCCTGAGCTATGCTGTCCGGGCCTCTCGCTACGATGCGGGCCTGGTCTTCGTCACCGCTTTCTCTGCGGTTTTCATCAGCGTTGAATTTTCCATTCTGATTGGAGTGGCTCTCTCCTTTCTATTATTCGTCCCACGCGCCGCTTTACTTCGCTGGTCTCAGTTGGTGGTCAGCAGCGAACGCGTCGTGCGCGAACGCCTCGACGACGATCCACCCTGTTCGGCATTGTTGCTGTATGACCTGGAAGGCGAACTCTTCTTTGGCGCCGCACCGGAGCTGGACCGTTGTTTCGACGAACTTAAGCGCCGCACCACAGAAGAAAACATCCACTTCGTAGTGCTGCGCCTCAAACGAACCCGGAATCCAGACATGGTCTCGTTGGAACGCGTCGAACACTTCCTTCGTGACATGGAGAAACGACAGGTTTCGGTGCTGCTCTGCGGCGTCCGTCCTGATTTTGCGAAAGCCGCGAAGAATCTGAAGTTTGATGATTGGCTGCCGCCAGATCGTGTCTTCCGTGAAGAAGACGAGCAGTTTTCAGCGACTCTCAAAGCAGTCCGTCACGTCCACACACTGTTACGGCACAACACTTGTCCCCATTGCCACCAAAACGGCACGGCCTCAGCGGATCGGCAGGCTCAGTACTATCTGGTGTAATCGGCTCTCGCAAGCTCCCTCAGCCGCTGTTCTGCATCAGCGCGAGTCAAAGGCCGAGCTCACCGAGCCCCGGATGCTCGTCCGGCCGGCGACCAAGCGCCCAATGATATTTCCGTTCTGCTTCGCTGATGGGAAGGTCATTGATGGACGCAAACCGTGATCGCATCAGGCCATCGTCGCCAAACTCCCAATTTTCGTTCCCATACGACCGAAACCAATTCCCGGAATCATCGTGCCACTCGTAAGCGAAGCGAACAGCAATGCGGTTGTCCGTAAACGCCCAAAGTTCCTTGATCAAACGGTAATCAAGCTCTCGCGTCCACTTGCGCGTCAGAAAGGCGATAATCTCTTGTCTTCCATTCACAAATTCCGAACGGTTTCGCCACCGGGAATCAAGCGAGTACGCTAGCGCAACTTTTTCCGGATCACGCGAATTCCAACCGTCTTCGGCCAAACGGACCTTTTGAACCGCGCTGCCGCTGGTAAATGGTGGTAAAGGGGGACGATTTGTCACGCCTTGCTCCTTTCGTTGGTTAGTCGTTAGCAGTCTACTTCCCGAACAACCGCAGACGGGGTACCCGGTCAAATCAAGCGGGCTAGGTTATGCGGCCTGAGTGTGGTGGAGGCGCTTGCTTAAAGGCAGATTCTTCCAATGGAATTTCTTCCAATCGATTCTCGTGCGCACAAGCGAGAGGAGAAGCATGAAAAGGGAGATCTCGAGCAAGCCACGCGTTGCACTCGGGATCGACTCGGCACGCTTCGGCAGAATGGAAAAGCGCCCGTAAACGAATTCGATGTGGACCCAATAAACCAGCAGAGAGGTTTGTCCGAGTTGAAGAACCGGGCTGAATCCGCGCGTGGCGAGGCCCCAGCGGCACCAGGCGTAGGTGAGAAAAGAGATGATGAGGAGGAGTCCGATACGCATCATGAGGAAATTGGGGCTCGTGTGCCAGTAATCGTAAACCGCGTAGAAGTGAAGTTGCGAATGATCGAGGCGATAGGCGACAGCGATAGCGGCGGCACCGGCTACCGCAAAGAGAGCAAGAGCCTTGCTGGTGTGGGCGCGTGCAGCGTCGGAGAACAGGACAAATCCGGCGGCAAGCCCAGCGAAGGCGAAGGCTGACCACGGAAAGATCGAGAATAGCCAGGACTGGGGCGCGCCAAGGTTGTGGCATCCGTCGATATAGGACTCGAGATACCAGGGGAGCCATGTGGGACGATGACTGGTGTAAAGGGGAGGAGTCATGACCGCAATAAGAGCGGCAATGGAGAGAGCGGAAAGGACGATCGGGATTGATCCGATGGTTTTTTTTCCGGCGCTGGCAGGGGCCGAGTTTTGCTCGGCTGCGAGGGACGAATCCGTCCGTCCCCAAACGAACAACGCCAGACCGCAGAGCAAGGCCATAAGCATCATGGAGATTCCGATGATGTTGAGGATGTCTACTCGCAGGATGTCAGACCAGGGAGCCCATCCCCAGGCGATCAGGAATTCTTGCAGGCGGAAGGCGAATCCAAAGGCCAGAATTTCTGCGCCCCTGCGGAACATGGTGCGCGTGATTTCGGCGGGAGTGCGCTGCTTGCGGATGAGCTTGTCGGTAACGAGTGCAAAAGATACTCCGGCGAGAAACAGGAAGAGCGGAGCCGGAAGAGTTCCAAGAAGTTGGGATGTTTTGAGGAAATTTGTGTCGCGGGCATCGCCTCCGAGCCAGGCATCATAACAATGAGTCTGGAACATCAGGAGGCAGGCTAGGCCGCGCATCCAGTCGATCCAGGCTAGGCGTTGGGACGGCGCGATCGTCGTGGTTGCGTTCATGATGAGGATGTCTCTACTGCAGGGAGCGTGGACAATCTCCACCCTGACGCCGATGAAGCCGACGTTGCCGAGGGCACCCTCGAGTTCGCAGCGAGATTACTGGTTATTCATGCCTCCCAGGATTGTGCCAACAATCCCTCCGACTACGCCTCCCTTGGCGGCTTCGTTGGAACGGTTCGGCATGTATTCCATAAGTTTGTGAGCGAGCCTGGCAATGGGCAGGGTTTGGAGCCATATGCGGCCCGGCCCAGTCAGGGCGGCCAGAAATAGGCCGTCACCGCCGAAGACGATGTTCTTGATTCCCGGCATCGTGGTGATCTGGAACTGAACGCTGGATTGGAAGGCGCCGATGTGGCCGGGGTGTACGCGGAGAGTTTCTCCGGGAGCGAGGTCTTTGACGACGAGTTCGCCCGAAAGTTCAAGCCAGGCGGTGCCTTGTCCCGAAAGGTGCTGGAGGATGAAACCGTCACCGCCGAAGATGCCGGCCCCGAGGGACTGCTGGAATCCAATTCCGATCTGGATGTTGGGAGTGGCGCAGAGGAACCCATGGCGGTGAATCATGTATTCGCGGCCGGGGCCGACTTCGACGGGAACGATGTGTCCGGGAAGCTTGGTGGCGAAGGCGATTTCGCCTCGCTGGCCCATGGCGCGGTATTCGGTCATAAAGAGAGTACCGCCGCCAGCGACGCGCTTGATGGCGCCGAAGATTCCGCCGCCGCCCGCGAACTGGGTGTGGGTGGTCAGTTGGATGGAACTGGCCATCCAGGAAAGCTCTCCCGCCTCGGAGATGACGGACTCGTTGGGCTCGAGGATGAATTCGAGGACGGGCATGGTCGTCCCGACAATGCTGCTTTGCATGATGTCTCCTTAAAGAGTGCTTAAGAAAGCGCAGAAACATCGTACATGCAATAGCAGAACTTTTGTGACACTTTGGGACGAACAAGAGGAAGGACTTGAACCATGAAGACCACTGAGCTTCACGAACGAGGGCTGAGAAAGATCCCGAGTGCGGGATGGACGCGCGCGCACGTCCGTCTCTCCCCCTCATCGGAACGCGATTTCTTATTTCTTGTTGGCGGCTTTGATTTGTTGTACCAGGATGTCGATCTCTTCGGGCTTGAGTTTGTCGGCGTACTTCGGCATGCGTCCCTTGCCGTCGTTGATGATCTTGGTTAGGTCCTCGGCTGAAGCTGCGGCGACTTTTTCGGAGACGAGCGCGGGGCCTCCGAAGTGGCGGCCTTCGGCGGTTTTGCCATGGCACTTGGCACACTGTTTTACAAAAACGGGATTGCTGGTAAGCGAGGCGTCCGAGGGCGGCTGGGCTCGCAGGACGACCGGAGCCGCGAACGCGGTAACGATGAGCACCAGAACTCGAGCGATGCGGCGCGCCAACCGCTTCGGAAATGTATTCACTGGAACCTCATTAGGATCTGGCAGCAGTTAGCTTGAATGCTAGCAGAGGCGTGGCAAAATGGTCGAGCGAGCCCCAGTAAAGCCAGGACTGGTCGGTAAGGCGAGACGAAAACGAGCCAGCGCCCCTGGGCACTCCCCCTGCGGCCACAATCCCCCAGTGGCTCTGCGCGCGTCACAATCCCCCGTAGAACTTCAGCCTGTAACAGAAGTTTCACTCTATCTTCATGGGCGATTAATAAAGCCGTAATGATTGACACCTATTATCGCTGCTCGTAGGCACACCCTTACTCTCAACTGCTTTCCACCTCAATCTCCCACAGCCGGCAAGACTGTGGAACGAAAATTCCAAGGAGGACCATAGTGTTCATTTCACGAAAAACGGATCGAAATCATTCTCTAAGTCGGCCACTTATCAATTGTCTGCAACCGTTCGCCATCCTGGCAATGGCAGCGGCGTTGAGCGTTTTGGCGCTCGCGCAGTCTCAGGAGTTCCCAACCTACACACCCGGCGAGAACCAGAACGCGACCACCGGCCCGAGCTACTCGGCACCCTTATCCAACCCATGGGTTGTCAGCGATGGCACGATCATCACCCCTGCTGGCACGCAAGTCTACCTCGGCATTAGGACCCGGGCCAAGGCCATCGCGTTGAACCCGAATACCAGCACGCACACCGCTGCTGTGCTGCAGATGGGCGCCCCACAAGGCGTTACCGTTTTTAACACCCAGACGGGTGCTGTGGTGCAGAACTACAATCCACCGCTCGGCAACAACAGCGGCAGTTCCCTCGGCATCACCTATACGCCGAATGGCTTGTACCTCCTGTTTAGCCAGGACGGCGGCTACGGGCCAGCCTACGTTGCCATCGCCAACGTCGATCCGGTCGCGGGCACGCTCTCAAACTTCTCCCAGGTCAGCGTTCCACTGGACGCCGACGGCGGCGGAAATTTAACCAACGTTACCTGCTATCCGTGGGTCGCTCCTTATAACACGGCCAAGGCGCCCCCATCGGGCAGCCCTCCGGGGACAACTGGCAGCATTGAAATCCCCTGCGGCCAGACCGTCTCACTTGTGTCAGATGGTGCGCCGACTTCCTATCCGATGGGCATCGCGATCACGCCGAACGGCCAAACTGCTTACGTGGTGCTGGACAACAACGACACGATCGCCAGTATCAACCTGACGGGAACCCCAGTGGAAGGTCCGGAGATCCGTGTTGGCCAGGTCCCGAACAACATTCTGATCAACAGCGCCGGCACTTACGCCTACGTTGCCAACGAAGCCGGAAAGGCTCCTAACGCGAACAGCTTCCAGGAATATTCGAACGGCACGCCCGTCATCGCCGAATATCCGACCGGCTCGACGACCAATGGCACCATTTCCGTCGTGAACCTGGCGACCTCCAAAGTCACGAAGACCATCACGGTCGGTCTGCACCCGACGGGTCTGGCCTTCTGGACCAGTGGGTCGACCACCTACCTGTTGGTCACCAATGCCTATGACGACACCATCTCGTTGATCAACACCAGCACCAATACGGTGGCTTCGACGATCAGTCTCGATCCGTTCTTGAGCAGCCTGGGGGTCACAGTGCCCAAAGGACTCGTCACTGTCGTAGGGCCAAACTCGATCACGGTCGATAATTCAAATAATGCATATGTGGCGCTCTACAACGCCAATGCCGTTGCCGTAATCGACCTGAACCTCCAAATTGTTTCGGGCCTGATCCCGACCGGCTATGCGCCGAGCTCCGTGGTGTTCGACGCGACTGACGGTGAGCTGCTCGTTGCCAACGACAAAGGCCTTGGCACCGACGGCTACGCTGTCGCACCGCCTCCAACCAATACCTTCGAAAACTCGTACACAAAAGAATTCACCGTGTCCGACTTTGAAACCCACCAGGACCTCGGCACCGTGAGCCTCATTCCCATAGCGGGCTTGAACCTGTCGGCGTTGACAACGCAGGTTATATACAACAACCACTGGGATCTCACGCAAAATATCCAGTCTGCCTCCGGTGGCAAATCGACTACTCCGCCGGTCGCAATCCCGGCCAAGATCGGCGCTCCTTCGCTGATCAAGCACGTTTTCCTGATCATCCGTGAAAACCGCACCTACGATCAGATCCTGGGCGATGTGACCGCCGGCAACGGCGATCCTTCCCTGGCAGTCTTCGGCGATAACTCACCCCTGGCCGGCAACGCGACCTACGACCCCGCGGGTTATACGGTCATAACGCCAAATGCGCACGCGCTCGTGCAGCGCTTCCCGCTGCTGGACAACTTCTACGACCCCAGCCGCCAGTCGGCGGACGGTCACAACTGGATCACGCAGGCCCTGGCTCCTTACTCCGACGACATCCAGTCGCCGGACTGGCTCCGCGATTACCCCTCCAACGGCGGCGATGCAATTGCCTACCAGAAGGCTGGCCACCTGTGGGATCAGGCAGCAAAGTACCACGTCTCGTTTAAGAACTACGGCGAGTACATCGAGTACAACTCGTTCTTACAACCCAACGGGTCGACTGCCGAACCACTGTGGATCGACTTCTACAACGACCTCACCTGTTACGAGTCTGGCAACGAGCCCCAGCTCTATAATGTCAACACGGTCGCCTCGCACTCGCCACTGCCGAACCTGATCAACGCAACCTACCAAACCTACCCACAATTCGACTTGGGTATCCCCGACCAGTTCCGCTTCGATATCTGGAATCAGGATTTCCAGAATGACGTCGCCGCCGGTACGGTGCCCCAGTTGGAGTTCATGTGGATCAGCTCCGACCACACTGGCGGCCCGCCACAAGCGATCGCCATGCAGGCCGACAACGACTTGGCCCTTGGCCGCTTTGTCGAAGCCATCAGCCACAGCCCGATTTGGTCCTCTTCGGCGATCTTCGTCGAGGAAGACGACGCGCAGACTGGCGTCGACCACGTCGATGGTCATCGCAGCCCTGGCTACGTCATCAGCCCCTACGTCATCCAGAGTACGGGCGGTTCGACTTATGTAGACAGCACCTTCTACACGCAAGTCAACCTCACGCGCACAATTGAGCAGATTCTCGGCATCGAGCCTATGAACCATTCCGATCTCGTGGCCTCGCCGATGAGTACGCTCTTCATCAATAACCCACCGGCAAGCAACTTCAACCCGTGGACACACGTGGCGCCGGGTACGCCGCTGACCTACGGCGTTAGCCAGACTCCAACTCAGACCCTCCCGCCCTCGTGTTCTCAGGACGCGGTCAAGAGTCAGTCCAAGGTGCACTCCATGCGGACCGAGAGCCCTGCGGTTAAGGCTCTGCGGGCTGGATGGATGGCAAAGAAGACCGAGCTCTTCGCTGGCAAATACCAAAAGCCAGACTCCGAAGATCCCGACACTGTTAACCACCTCAACTGGTACGAAGCCACGGGCTTTACTCGCCCCTACCCCGGCGAGAATAAGGTTCGCCCCGCAAGCGACTTCAACAACGCGGCACCCACCAAGGTTGACGACGACGACTAGGATCGCATCACTAGACGACGTCTAAACGAAGCCACCCTCTCCCTGATGACAGGGGAGAGGGTTTTTTATTCTTATCTCACGACCACAGCCTCTACCGGCCCAAAACTCCCACTCCCTTGTGCATGCTAAGGCCTCGCCTTCGTCCCGCGGCAGTCCCAGAGCACCTCAATCAGCAGAAATTCAGCAAAACACACGCTCCGAAACCCGCCATGGATGCGGCAAAGGTTTCCCGTTTTTTAGCCTGTTGACCTCTGACTTATTCTGGAATCGTGTCATATACGGTCGCTGTTCGGAACACTCATAATACGAACACAGACGCAACGCGGGGTGCGCCCGAGCGAGCATGAAGCAATCCGATCTCCGCGGTGAACTCGAGAGGCTGCACTCGGCGAGCTTTGGCTGGGCGTTGTGGTGCTGCGATCACCAACGGGATGAGGCCCAGGAAGTCTTGCAAACGGCGTATCTGAAAGTGATCGACCAGCGGGCAAGTTTCGACGAGAATTCCAGCCTGCGCACTTGGTTTTTTGGCGTGATCCGGCGCACCGCGGCCGAGCGACGACGGCGGCAATGGGTGCGCGGGCAGTTGCTAGAACGGTGGTGGACGCGAGAGCCGGCGGTGATGTCTGCGCCCAATCCGGAAATGTGTGCGAGCCTCTCGCAAAGCAGCCAGACCCTGCTGCAGGCGCTCAGAACACTGCCGAAGCGGCAACGAGAGGTGCTGCACCTCGTTTTCTATCAAGATCTCACGGTCGAAGAAGCGGCGCGCGTGCTAAAAATCTCGTTGGGAACGGCGCGGACGCACTTTCAGCGGGGCAAGCATAAGCTGCGCACAATCCTCACCTGTGCAGAGGGACAACATGCGGGACGATAAGAACAACGCTGATACTCAGGATCAGGATAAGGACCTGCGGGGACGGTTTGCCGCCTTGCGGAGCGAGGAGGCGGCCCACTCTCCCCAATTTGCACTCCCCGAGTCCGGGAAGATTCACCCACAACTTTGGCGGTGGGGATATATACGCTTAACCACGGCCGCTTGTGTAGTAGCGATGGCCGTCGTTATAGGACTGCGGCTCGTCCCGCGGAAACCGCAGCGGAATACAACGTCCGTAGCCTCGCTCACCGAATGGAAGGCTCCTACGGATTTCCTGTTGGAAACTCCGGGAAGAGAACTGCTGCAGACCGTACCCGTTATCGGCGCGTGGCCAGACTCCAGCACGATCTCAGATCCCGGGAGGAAGCGTCAGCAAGGGAAGCAAGTCAATTCGCAGGCTAGAAAAAGAGCTTTGCCCTGAAGAAAACTTGATCCGAAGAAAGTTTCACTCCAAGGAGGAACACACTTGAAATCATATCTGGTGATACTAGTGCTCGCAGTATTTGTCGGGATGTCTGGCGGAGGGTTTGGCATGGCCGCTTGGGCCCAGGATGGCAAGCCCGCCGACGATCCCATCGCGCAGAACCTGTTCCCTCCCGAACTGGTCATGAAGTACCGCCAGGAAATCAACCTCGATGAGGGGCAATCGAAAGCAATCAAGGAAGCGATTCAAAAAGCACAGGCCAAGTTTCTCGACTTGCAGTGGGACACCCAGTCGGAGACGGAAAAACTGGTGCAGTTGCTGAAAGCCCGGCCCGTCGATGAAAGCGCCGTGCTGGCGCAAGTGGACCAGGTGCTGAACCGGGAGCGCGAAATCAAGAGAGCGCAAATCTCGTTGCTGGTCCGCATCAAGAATCAACTCAACGAGACGCAGCAGAACAAGCTGATGGAACTCCGGCACAACCCGTAGCCGCAGGAATGCTCAGGGGTGGCAGAGAGTGGCAAGGAGAAAATTATGCTGATTTCGCCCATCGCAGAAATGTTAAGGAAACTCGCACGCCGCACGGCTCGTGTTTTCTGCCATGACTCGATCCTGCTGCTCACCGTTTGCGCCATTTCGACCTTGGGTTCAGCCGCTCAAGTCGCGCGTCCGGGCGTTCCTTACGGCAGCTGTCCTGCCTCCGGCTTCACCTCCTCCTCCGAAAGCCTCACCCTCAAAGGCAATTGCAACATTGCTGGTGACGTCAATCTTTCCGGATCGGCCGCCCTGACCATGACGCGCGGCATACTCTCCATCGAAGGCAACGTTACGCTGGCGGGTGACGCAAAACTGGAGGTAACGGACGGCGTCCTGGGCTTTCCGCAGACCAACTACAGCCAATACTCGGTCACGCTCAATGCGAATTCAAGTTTGACTTTCAAGAATTCCCAGTGGGTCACGAATGCCACCCAGCAAAATAATTTCTCGATGCTGCTGGCCGCCAATGACTCTTCTGTAGTCAATTTTGACGGCTCCGGCCTGGATACAAGCAGCGGCAGTTGGCTGCTCGGCAGTTTTGCGAATCAATCGCGGCTGAACGTATTGGGCTCCGTAAACCTGCCCACGGAAATCTATCCTTCGGGCGCTGCCCGGATTTCAATTACGCAGGAGTCGAGTGTTTCGGCCGTTTGGCTTGATTTTCCTCCCGGCAGCAGTGGCACGGTGAATGTTCCAGCGTTGGATGCGCAGGGGAACTTTGATTTCAAGTTCGGACCCGGCCGCGGAATCGCCTACTCGGTAATAATCTCCTCGAGCAGCACACGGCTCGGCTTGAATTCACATCCCAACTCGACGCTGATCGTCAACGGACACGGCCAGCAAGGCACAAACGACGCCAGCGTGGTCTTCGGCTACTACGTGGAAAATTCCGCCGGCCCCGTCAGCATCAACGGTCTCACCGTGGATGGCGACATCACCGAGCAGTTTACCGACCAAGGGCGCAACCTGCTGCTGAATCATGTCAACCTCGGCCCCTTTTCATGGCAGGTCTATGTCAGCGAAAGTCATAATTTCCCCGTCTCTATTACGAATTCGAAAATCAATGAACTCGGCGTCTTGAACAATGGTGTGGCCTCTCTTTCGAATTCCGTCCTGCAATTGGCGGTGACGGAAGCGGCCGGCACGGGCGCGAGCCTCAATATCGATAACACGCAGATTTGGTCGCAGAGCATCCTTGCCGAGGACAGTGCTCAACTGAGGATCACGAACAGCCAATTGCACGGGAATTTCATCAGCGCGTCCGGCCCGGGCACAAGTATTGTTCTCGATAACGTGGGAGAAAGCCGCAATGGCGTTCCGCCTCAAAGCTGCGCTCCAGTCGACGGCGTTCCCCCGAACCAGGATGGCGTCCCATTGTGTAATCCTTTCAACCCGCTTTATCAATGTTCCCAGGTAACTCCGCCCACCGGAGGCGCAACCATCACGGCGACGCCTCCACTCACGTGCCCGCCGGACTAGAGTCTCGAAACTGGGGTCCTGCAATCGCGTCTGGCAATCGAGTCGGGGATATTGTCTTTGTCCCTTTGCGGCGGACGTGCGCCTGCGACTCCTATCACCCGTTCACTTTGGAGGTTTTTCTATGCTTGAGATACAACGATTGACTCGCACAAACAACTGCGCCGGTTCCCGCACTGCGTTTTGGCGGCACTTGCTCCCGATGTTTGCCACCATTCTGCTCGTGCCCTTTTGTAATGCAGGCTCCTCTACGGGAAGCCAGCCGGTCACTCACTTTCCGTCCTCGGCAGCCATCTGGTTCCATCCCTTGCCATCGGCCTCGGCTTGGCCGGGTGGAAATCCGATGGGTGGCTCTGTCGACTTCCTGGAGTTATTCCAGGCGAACCCACCGTGGCCGCGCGCCCTCGCGAGGACGCAAGTATTCGGCCTCTATGCCGGATGGATCGTCGACGCCACCGATCAGGAGTTAGAACAGGTGATGACATTTCTCAATGCGCACGATATGGGCATCGAGATCGAGGCTCCCGCGCTGCAGGCGCTCGAGAACTGCGGCACGGGCGTGGAAGGCTATGTTCCCTATGGCCAGTCGGTGCAGCAATTCACCCTCGCCTACCTGCAACGGTTGCAAGCGTTCAACGCGCCAGTGCGCTTCATCAAGGTCGACGAGCCGTTTTGGTTTGGCAGCGTAACCAACGATCCGGCCTCCTGTCATTTCCCCGTATCCCAGGTCGCGATTGAAGTTGGGCAATATACACAGCTGGTGAAGTCGGTTTATCCCAACGCGGCCGTTGGCGATGTCGAGCCCGTCATCCCACTCTTGTATAAGCCCAACGTGGTGGTCGCGCTGCAACAGTGGCACGTCATCTACCAGAAAGTGACCGGCGCGCCCTTCCCATTCTTCGTCGCAGACAGTGACTTCAGCAATCCAATGTGGCCGCAACTGGACAAGCAGTTGGAAAATGTCACGCGCCAGAGCGGGATGGCTTTCGGCATCATCTATATCGGCGATCTGCAGGATGTTTCCGATGTGGAGTGGACTCGCAAAGCGGTCGCGCGCTTTGAGCTCTATCAAGGTACAAACGGAGGACGGCCGGACTTCGTACTCTTTCAATCCTGGGAGCCGTTTCCAGAATTTTGCCTGCCTGAGACCGATCCCACGAGCTTTACCGGTGTCCTTGATTCCTATATCCAAGCTACGGATTGACACACGACCGCGATAGGGGCTTTAACTGTTTTTATGGAATGAGAGGGGAAGCTTTCAAGTGTGTGGACCCTCCGGGTGGCGCGCCCGTGCAAGGCGAAAATCCCCGGAGGTCCCACATTGCAAATGCCATTTCCAACGGCGATGTCGCGTCGGGAAATAAGGCCACGATTAGACCGGACTTCACGCCAGATTATTCAGCGACCGACGACCGTGTTTACTTGGCATCTCCCGGAAGCCTATATAATCGGCCCTACCGATGGCCTTAACCTCTGGCAAAAAACTTGGTCCCTACGAGATTATCGCGCCACTCGGCACCGGCGGGATGGGTGAGGTTTACCAGGCGCGGGATACTCCCCTTGAGCGTAGTATCGCCATCAAAATCCTTCCAGTGCATTTCGCAGACGATGCCGCGCGCCGTCAGCGCTTCGAGCGCGAGGCCAAAGCGATCTCCAGCTTGAACCATCCGCACATCTGCACCCTTTACGACATTGGCCGGCAAAAGGCGTTGACTACATCGTCATCGAGTTCGTAGAGGCCTTGAGTCTGCACGCGGCTGGAAAAAGGGCCGCTGCCCACCGCCGAGGCTGGAGTAAGGCGTCCAGCTTTCGAGTGCTCTCGACAAGGCTCACCGCAGCGTCGTCACGCATCGCGACCTCAAGCCCGCGACGCAAGAGCGGCTTGCTCTCTAGCTGGCCCCGGAGCGTGAAAAGATTCGACCACTTCAGGAAATCGTCCCTTTTTCACAGGCTTCAATGATGTGACTCAGGCCGATCCGCGTCTTATTCTTTCAACTCTAACGTCTGGTCGGCGGTAATCTCGTTTGTGGAGTTTGACCCGGGCAGCTTCCGCTTTCTGACAAAACACCATTCGCCACGTCGCAAAATCCCCATTCCTGAGTGGTGAGTCCAGCGATAGCCGTCGGGCCGGCCTGTTAGCCTTTGCCGCTCGACAGTTGGGAGATCAAAACCCAAGGGGCGCTAGCAGAGCTCACCGACCGTACGCTCTCATAAACGTGTCGATTGCCAACGCTATCCTATTTTCGCTTTCCTTTCTGGACAGGCTGGGAGAGAGTCCCAAAAGAGTGCGCCGAGATCGCTCACCGGTCGCCATGTGAACCAACTGTTCAGCGGCGATCGAGGCGTTCGCACGGCGAAGCTCACCTGCGTGCATCCGTTGGAGAAGGAACTTCTCTAACATGGCGTGGGATTTTTGTGGGCCCTCCTCATCGAAGACCTCTGCCAGCCTTGGGAAGCGCTCCGTCTCCGCTTGAAGAACGCGAACCAGCCTCACTGCTTCGTCGTCGTGGAGCACATCCGCCAGACGCTGGAGGAAGAGTGTGAGCGCTTCCCTGACCGGAGCATCGGCCTCCAAAGCGGCAACAAAGCCTTGAAAGATCGTTTTGTTTACGCGCAGAATGATCGCCTCGAACAGGGCCTCCTTGTTGCCGAAGTGCTTATAAAAGGTGATCTTCCCGGCCTTGGCCCGAACGGCTATTTCATCGATGGTTGAGGCGGAATAGCCCTTTTCGAGAAAGACCTCGGTGGCAGCGTTCAGAAGGCGATCAGTGAGTTGATCTTCGGTCGCATGGGGCGGGATCGTCGGAGCCGGCGGACCTGACCTCGAAGCGGATGCATCGCTTCCGCTTACTCGTTTTTTTCGCATCGTCATAGCACGGCTTCTTCGTCTCGTCAAAGAGAACCAGTGTAAGCCAATCACCGGCATCCAAGTGCTGGCGAACTAACAATCACGCTCATGCATGATGCACTTCGGTTCCTGCCGGAGTTTAACGCTTCATTTTAGTCGCGCGGTTTGGCAGGTCACAGGTCACATACCTGGTTTTCGATCCTCATTTCAAAACTACGCAACTTTTGAATCCATCGGCTCGATCCTGTATCTAAACTGTACGGTTTAGTTTACTACGAGGAACGACATGAGTCACATCGATACACAACCCTGGGTGCCGAAGCACAATCCATGGCTCATTGCCATCACGGTCAGCTTGGCAACGTTCATGGAGGTCCTCGACACCTCCGTCGCAAACGTCGCGTTGCCCCACATCGCAGGTTCGTTCGGCGCGAGCCAGGACGAATCTACATGGGTCTTGACCTCGTATCTCGTCTCGAACGCAGTGATTCTTCCGCTCGCCGCCTATCTGTCGACCCTGATGGGACGCAAGCGGTTTTATATGACTTGTGTTGGGCTCTTCGGGATCAGTTCTCTTCTCTGCGGACTTGCGCCAACTTTACCGCTGCTGCTGTTCTTCCGTGTTCTACAGGGCCTCGGCGGGGGCGGACTTGGTCCGTCGGAGCAATCCATCCTCGCGGACACCTTTCCTCCCGCCAAGCGTGGGCAAGCCTTTGCGCTTTATGGCTTGGCAATCGTGATGGCTCCCACCCTGGGGCCGACAGTTGGCGGTTGGATTACGGACAACTTTGATTGGCGGTGGATCTTTTTCATCAACCTTCCAGTCGTTGCTTTCTCGCTCTATCTCACCAACCGGCTGGTCGAAGATACTCCTACCATCAAGCGGGAGGTCCAGGAGGCCCGGCGCGGCCATTTCCGCATCGACTACATCGGATTCAGTCTTCTTGCCCTGACCTTCGGGTGCCTCGAAGTCGTCCTCGACAAGGGACAGGAGGACGACTGGTTCGGTTCCACCTTCATCATCACCTTCCTGACCATCTCGGTGGTATCGCTCATCTCGGTCATCTTCTGGGAACTGTGGATGGCCCGCAAGCAGCAAAGGCCCATCCTCGACCTGACGCTGTTCCAGAATCGCACCTTCGCGCTCTCGGTTGCCATGATGTTTGTGCTTGGGGCCACGTTATACGGGGTCAACACGCTGCTTCCGCAACTTCTGCAAAACCTCATGCACTACACGGCGGAGCAGTCCGGACTCACTTTATCTTCCGGCGGCCTTGCAACCTTGTTGTGCATGCCGCTCGTCGGCTTCCTGATTGCGAAGGTAGACCCTCGCAAGCTCATCGCACTGGGCTTCATCCTGACTGCCGGCGGCCTGTTCTATATGAGCGGGCTCGATCTCCAAATGAGCATGGGCTACGCTGCGAAACTCCGCTTTCTGCAGTCGCTTGGATTTGGCTTCCTGTTCATACCGATCAGCACGATGTCCTATATAGGGATCGCGCCGGATAAGAATAACGATGTCGCGGGCATGACGAATCTGGCACGCAATATTGGTGGCTCCTGCGGCACCGCGCTTTTCACCACTATGCTGGCGCGCCATGAGCAACTCCATCAGAACGTCCTCGTCCGTCATACCGTCAGGGGCAATACGTTCTTCAACAATCGCATGAGCCAACTGATTCAGTCCCACGGTGAGCATGGGGCTCTGCAGCAGATGTACCAGAGTGTTCAGCAACAGGCGAGTCTCCTCTCCTACCTGGACATTATTTATTTCTTTGCATTCGCGTGCGCAATCATGATTCCCGTCGCCTTCCTGATGAAGAAGGCACCCGTTGGCGGCGGCGAAGTTGTCATTCACTAAAGAGAGGAATTTCTATGGAGAACCGATTTAGTCAGACCGCCACCTCGATCCGTTTGCCACTGCTTTTGCTGGCAGCCGTCGCTTGCACTGTCGTCCCGGCGGTCATGCTCGCTCAGCAGGGACAGTCGCAGAGTCCGCAAGCGCAGCAAGTTCCGCTTTCGGGCCTTCCCCAAGGCAATAACTCCGCGTCGCTGGAGCAGTCCGCTTCGCCGAGCACGACCTCGAGCGTCAACACCGTCAACACCACCATTCAGGTACAAGGAGCCTACCAGGGAAGCGTCCCCGGCCCTCTTCCCAGTGGCGATGGGCCTATCGAACTTACCTTCGCGGAGGCGATTCAGCGAGGCCTGCTATACAACCTCGGCGCGCTGGATTCCTTCGCTTCTGTGAAGCAGGCCCGCGCGCAGCGGTTGAGCGCGCTCAGCCAGATGTTGCCCAACATCTACGCGACCATCTCAGAGAGCGGAGCGAAGACTGATCTGCAGACGCTGGGCCTGAGCAGCGGGGTTTTGGGCGGCGCCGCCCTGCCGACGGTCGTGGGCCCCTACCACTACTACAGCGCCGAGGCGAATCTGTCAGAGAACCTCAGCTTTACAGCGCTGCACAACCTGCGTTCCGCCGAACAGGCGCGCCAGGCGGCGGTGATGAATAGCAAAGATGCGCGTGAGATGGTGGTGCTGGCCGTAAGCGGCTCTTACCTGCGCGTACTGGCGACGAAGGCCCTGGTTGCCTCGCAGGAGGCGCAAGTTGAGTACGCGGAGGTCTCCTACAAGCAGGCGCGAGATCAAACGGAGGCAGGCACGAAGGCGCAGATCGACGCCAACCGCAGTCTTGTCGAACTGCAATCCCAGCAACAAAGGCTCACCTCCGACAAAGCTCAGTTGACCAAGGAACAGATGTCGCTGGCGCGCGTCATCGGTCTACCCATGCACCGGGAGCTCCAGCTCGCAGAGACGTTACCGACCTCGGCGCCGGAACTGCCTGCCGCGGACTCGGTGATCAAGGAGGGTCTTGGTCATCGCGCCGACCTGCAAGCGGCGGCACTGCAATTGAAAGCGGCGCAGCAGGCGCTCAGCGCCTCCCGGTCGGAGTATCTGCCGTCCTTCTCTCTTAATGGCAGCTTTGGCGTGCAAGGCGTGAATCCCGATAAAGGCGCAAACGTCTTTCAGGCGACCGCTACCTTGAACATCCCCATCTGGTCCAGCGGCCGCACACGAGCCGATGTTCAGCAGGCAGACGCCGCTGTGGGCCAGCGCAGGGCCGAGCTTGAGGACAAGAAGGGCGTTGTCGAACACGATGTACGCACGGCGCTGTTGGATCTCAACGTTGCTTTGGAGCAGGTTAAGGTCGCGGAGAGTAACCGCCAACTCGCACTGAGCACGCTGAAGCAATCCCAAGACCGATTTGCGACTGGCGTCACGACCTCGGTTGAAGTTGTCCAATCGCAGGAGAGTCTGGTGTCCGCTGAACTGGATTACATCAACGGGCTTTTCTCGCTCAACGTGGGCCGAATCAACCTTGCCCGCGCAACCGGGCAGGCTGAGACCTCCGTTCCCAACCTTTTTAACTAACCCAACCTTAAACAGAAAGGACTTCTACTATGACGACACAAACCGAAGAGATGACGGATCAGGAACAGGATCGGGACTTCAGTCATGACCACAATCCTCCACCCGATCCGGTCAAGAATCGCAGGAAGATATTCGGCATCGCAGTGATCGTGTTCGTTACCATCGTCGGATGCATCGGCTGGTTTCTATACTCCGGCACCTATGAATCGACGGACGATGCGCAGGTGGACGCTCATCTGAATCCCGTCGCCGCTCGCGTGCAAGGGACAGTAACCACCGTCTACGTCGAGGACAACCAAGTAGTGCAAGCTGGGCAGCCTCTGGTTGACCTCGATCCAGGTGATTCGATCGTGGCACTCGCTCAGGCGCAGGCTAACTACGATCAGGCGGTCGCGCAGCTCAAATCGCAAAATCCCAACGTGCCGATCACACAGGCGACCAACGCCAGCGATATCGCCTCGCAGCAGGCCGAGGTCCAGAGTGCGGAGGCTGCGCTTAGCGCCGCCAACAGCGACTACGAGAGTGCCATTGCCCGACTGCGGCAAGCTGAGGCGACGAATCAGAAGAGCCAATCCGATCTGGTCCGTTACAAGCAGTTGCTCGACAAGCAGGAGATTGCTAACTCCGACTACGACCAGTATTTATCCACGGCACGGTCACAACAGGCTGCCGTAAATGCGGCTGAAGCCTCGGCGGACTCATACAAAAAGGTCATTCAGCAACGCCAGGCGCAGGTGGTTCAACAACAAGCGAAGTATCGGCAGACGACGGCCAATGCTCCCCTGCAAGTTGAAATCAAGCACGCCGATGTTGCCAGCTACACGGCGGCGGTCGAGTCTGCCAAAGCGCAGCTGGATCAGGCCAAGCTGAACCTCGCCTACTGCCATGTTGTAGCTCCCGTTGCTGGCATCGTCATGCAGCGAGCTGCGGAAGTGGGCCAGCGCATCGCTGCCGGCACGCAGTTACTCATGGTGGCTCAGGTCAATTCCCCCTGGGTCACGGCAAACTTCAAAGAGACCCAACTCGGCAAGATGCGTTCTGGACAACGTGTGTCAGTGAAGGTGGATGCTTTGGACCGCTCTTTCAATGGCACGGTCGAAAGTATTGCAGCATCGACCGGCGACCGTGCCAGCGTGCTGCCGGCAGAAAACGCCACCGGGAACTATGTGAAGGTCGTGCAACGCCTTCCCGTAAGAATTCGACTGAACCCCGGTCAGAACGGCCTCGACAAGGTTCGTCCCGGTATGTCCGTAGAGCCGACCGTTCACTTCAACTAAGGCAGGTGTTCTGGGTAACGCACCCAGTTCCAAGCAGAAGAGCTCTTGAAGATGCAACTGAGGGTCGAGCTATCTGGCGAGATGAATTGCCTGAAGCCCTATCGCGTTCGTTATCAGTCCCGTGGCTGACGCTTGGGCCCCTCGCGTTCATCTCTTTCATTACTCGTTTTAAAATGCCTCCCGAGGAGCGCGCGATGAGTTTGAAGTCAAGCGAGCTTTGATTCAGCCCGCAACGACTTAAGCGGCATTTACTTTTTCACCCCTTCCAGAATCCCGTCAAGATACTGGATCGCCTGACCGGAGCGTTCAAGGTTGGACCGAAATCCAACACCGCTAGCTTGTAAGCGCGGATGGTTTTCGGGTCTTTGCCCTGCGAATGAAGGTTCTTGAAATACTGCTCGACCGCATCGTCCATGCTGAGCCTATTTGTCACCGGTTTCGAGTTGACGGGTGTTTTGGGAATGACCTGCCGTTCGCGGTCCCGTAGCCATCGTTTCTTTTCCTCCAGTTTGTCTAAGGCTACGTAGGGGTCTCTGCCGACCGACACGAACGGCTGCTTGCCGCCATCTGCACCGAACCGGATGTGATAGACGCCTTCTCTGTGGTGCTCTGGTTCGCCATCGACCATCGCGTATTGCGGTTTGAGACGACCCTTGGACTGGTAGACAGGCTTGCAGAAGGAGCTTCTGCCGTTCTTGATGATGCGGATGTATAGCGTGACGGTGCGGTTTGCCATGAGATTCCCTTGAATCCAAGTACTGCTAAACAAGGAACTCTCACGATTTTTAGTAACAGGAACCGCTCAAAAATAGCAACAGGCTCGCGGAACCCTCATGTTGACTGGTGATTTTGAAAATATGGCGGAGAGAGTGGGATTCGAATTTACTCGAAAACGTAGTTTCAACAACATGGAGCGCACGGCGGGCACCGTAAGGCAGTTGAAGGCAGTGGTAAGCAGTGCTAGCGGATCACAAACGGATCACGGCTCACTGATCACTTGAAAAGCGCCGACGAAGCCGGCTGTGCGGTTCTTCAGGTCATAGATCATTTATCTCGTTCTTAACGAGCGTTAATCGCCTCCAGCGGGAGCGGAGATCACGCGGGCCGAGTTAACGGCTCAGTCCTTTGAGGGACGCCGCGCGAGCACGAGATTGCGAACAAAATACGATGCCGCAGCTCCGAGGAAAAAACCAATGCCGGCTTGTTCCAGCACTGTCGCTGCGCCCAGGTATTTTGCTACAAATGCCACACACACCACTCCGATAGCTGTCGGTTCCAACATGGTACGAAAATAGGCAAGAGCACGCTCAGCGAAAGTGTCGCCGCGAAATCTCCTCTTCATGTTTCGCTTCTGCGCTTCTATGGTCCACGAATACGCGCCACCGAGGCCACCTCCCACGTAGATCGCCACCGACCTCAGCGTTTCGGTGTACAGGCTTAGAGACCCCCAGTTCACGTGCCTTGCGGCCTTTACAATACCCGCTACGGCGAAAACGAGACCAATAGCTGCGCCTGCGAGGCCGACCCATGTCAGAATCTGCTCTCTCCATCTACGTCTAGCGCGGATGCGAGCTTCGCGATCAGCCTCGTTTAGTCTGCGCTGGCGTGCCATCTCCTCCGCCTCGCTCTCCATGCTTTTCCAGTCGAGTCCACGCTGTAGCAACCTAGCGATACGTGCGTAGGCGGAGCTAATACTTCGCGGGTCAGATAGTTCGCTCTGTCGCTCGCTTACGGGAAGGCGTTCGCCAAAGCTCCAATATGCGACGTAGGGTACATACAATTTCATCAAGACATCTTGGGCCGTAGTGCCCTTCGGGAGCCAGTCCTTATAAAGTTCGCCGAGCTCGTTGGCTATTCGTTCCTTCCATTCGGTTGTCAGCTGGTATTCCGATTGCTCCTCCCTACCGAGGATCGGCACCGCCAAGAGCTTGGGCCGATCGACAGGCAACCGCTCTTGCGCTGCCTTTGCCCTGCGGACTACTTCGCCGACGCCATCGATGCTCTGCTTGTTGGTGGTGAACAGTGTGACCAGAACGTCAGGCAATAGGATTGTGCAAATGCCTCCGATATCGCTTATCCCTGTCCTACTGTCGATCAGCGTGAAGTCAAAGGATCTGCGCCAATCCTCTCGCAATGACTCAAGGTAACCTCCAAGCCCGCGCTCTTCGAAAAGGTACCCCCACTTCAGCTGTTGAAGTGCATGACCGTAGACTTGTGTCGTCATGCCAGCGGTCATGATCGACACCGGGGGGCTCGCGGCAAACGGACGCGCCTCCAACAGCCCAGCGCGCCAGTCGAGCGGGGAGCCTTCAGACACCCCCGTTAACAGGTCCAGCATGCCTGCCTTTGAGCGCCGAAGTTTGCTGAGCTCTGTACCCGTTTCGAAGAAGCGCTCGATGCCAGGGGCCTCAAGGTCAAAGTCCACGATTAATACTTTCTTACCCCAACTCGACATCAGGGCGGCGATGTTCGCGAGCGCCATGGAGCGCCCTACGCCTCCCTTGTATGAGTAGAAGGTGTATATCGTGCCTCGCTCTGGCTCGGCCCCACCCCCGTTGGGCGGGCCCTGCGATGTCTGCGGTCGTGTCGCGTCTTCCATTTTTTGATCTAAAGCGAAGGCTTCGGTATATGGGGTTGAGCGGAGACTATGGTCCTAACCTCCGCTGGTGCGACAACGGGCCAGGTTGGCTTGTAATCCGGCGCCTCACGTATCAGGCCTCCAATTGAAGACGCTAGCTTCTTCACCTGATCCTGAAACCTCATGAAAACTTCGCTATCTGGGAACCAGGAAGCAGTATATGCAAAGTCCCTGAAATCGATCGCCTTATGTTGAGCATCTTGCGGAAACTTTCCCTTATGCCACTCGATTCTGGTCAGGACAGCAGCTCGCTCTGACGCTTCGCGTGCGTGAAAGCTCTCGAGCTCCGCCAGGCATTTGGGGCAACTGAAGTAGCTCGGCGTTAACACCGCAATTAGATGTCGGGATCCGCGGACGACGTCAACCATCTGTCTGGTCCAGACATCGCGGAACTCGTCGTGGTTCCAGAAGATCTGCGGTTTTGTGCCTCCGAGTTCCTCATAGAGCCACGTTTCTAGCTGGGGTACGAAGAAGTCTTTGACCCAAGTCTCCATTGCGGGAGTGCGCGAGTAGCTTAGTAGTACGTCGTGCGAGTACGCTTTTTGCGCATCGGCCTCCTCGCCCGAAGGCCGTAGGCCCGATTCGCCCGCCCACACCTTTGGAACCCTGTACAGGGGCATCCCGAGCACTGTGTCGCGGGCTGCGAGCTTCTCCTCCGCGCGAGCCTCGATCTGGATCGCGACGACGGCCCCCGCGCGCTCCGAGAAAACCGCCCCTCCGCTGTACCCTCCCTCTGCTAGTTCCTGGCTCCTCATCCGAAATAGCCGATACTCGGTCGAATTCTGAACCTCTACTGTTCCTACGAATTCGCCCTTGCCTGTTGATAGGTCGGATAACGTTTCGCCGAATCCCCGTAACATGAACGAGCCCTCGGCCTCCTGATCGAAGCGCATGGGAAGGGGCGAGCGTCCCGACGGCGGGTTCGCGAGCTTTAAAACCGCGAAGTCGAACCCCATCAGCTTCTGATAGCCCCACGAGATCCTTGCGGCTTTCTGCGGCCCATCGTTCAAGAACTGGACGTCTACCGCCTGTAATGGGTCGTCCTCTCCCAGAATGTGTCCGGCAGTGAGGAGGTGCCCTTCGGTTGTACATAGCCAAGCCGTTCCCCTTACTCGCCCTCCAATCAGGACCGCGCATGTGGCTTGGGTTATCAATTCTTCGTTAGTCATAGGAAACGTACGTTGCTAGCTTCCCCAAGTGAGTTTGACCTTCAGAGCAGATTCACCCTTCGCTGTTACGATCCAAACGCCAGCACTCGCGGAGAATCCCATAGAAAACTCCAGCTCGACCCGCTTGGGACGTGACTTATCGGCTAGGGCATCGAACTGCGTTCCGATGTCTTTCGCGATTGCAGCTATTGTATCTTTAGCATCCTTGTACGCGTCTAACGCCCGATCATCAATACCAGTTGTCTTAGTCTGACGACCCGCAACAGGCTTGCCAAGTATCTCGACGCTCTCAGTGACTGCTTCAATTAGAATGGTGGTGTTATCAACCTTAGCGCTAATAGCTTTCATTCTTCTACCTCCGGCATTCCGAAAACGCTGATGATTGTACACCCCCATCGGGTTTCTCCAAGTACCTTTGTTCGCTGGCTTCTGACTGGAAACCGAGGACAGACAAAATCCTCCCCAGTGTTTCGACGGATTTTCTGGTTCGGAAGAGGACGCGGCTATGGAATAGAAATCACAACCTCATCGAGCCACAAACCAGATAGCAATGCCTTGTGATTTGAGAGCGTTACTGCTTGCCGTCCAGACTAGAGGCCACGGTTGGCAACAATACGCTTGGATCAGGGGTATCGCTCAAGGCTCGGCCTCAAGCAATCGCGACTTTCGACTTTCTCCCAGTCATTACTGAAAGGCAGGGAATTGGATCTTGAAGTGGCTCTCGTATAGTTAATACTTGAGGATTCACACGGGCGAGAGGCCGTTAATAGTGTTGCGTCTACCGCTCGTCACGAACGAATCAAATCTAATGGCTTCTGGCCACTTGTGCCTGGAGAGGAAAGGCGGGATTGCTCTTGGTTCTCGCTTCATGAAAGAGACTGGCCGTTGGTAGTTATACAATTCCCATCGCTAGAGAATGCCCCTGTTCCTGTTTGCCCGGATGTTCGTCTCGTGCAGGAGATTGTTGGATATTCGACTCCACTAATTTCTCCTGTTGCAAGTTGATTGCTGTGGGTCGGGAGTTCTCACGACTGAGGCTACGGGAAAGCTCGCTTCCGTCATTTGTGTAGATGTGCGCGTCGTGTTGAGCGCGCGAGACGGATACGTACGCGAAGCGGTTGTTGACCAACATTTCGCTTTTCTCTGTGTCCACATGGATTAGCACTCGATCCGCAGTTTGCCCCTGGCTGCTGTGGCTAGTCACTGCGTAACCGTAGTCAAGATGCGGATGCTCGCGCACCTTGAAACGGACTTCCTCGCCTGAATCCATGCGGATTCTAAGGTCGCCGCTAGAATTGACGTGTTCGATAGTGCCGAGATCACGATTGGCAACGTGCAGTTCGCGCGATGGCGCGGTGAACTGAACACGGTCTCCCTGTGAGAATTCTCGTTCGGCTTCGCGGTGCACGGAGACACCTGAGAGGCGTCGCGGATCGTAGGTTTGCAAAGTGCCCGCCTCGCGTTCGATCGTTAGCCGGTTCTCTTTCGCATCCACGCTGGTGACCCGTGCGTATTCACCCGGCTTGATGCTCTCAGTTTTGCTACCGCGCGAGTATCGAAGCACGTCTCCAGGCTCGTATTGTCCGGCCCACTGCCGGTCTGCTCCCGTCATCTCCTGACGAGATTCCAGCACCCGGAGTTTGTGCTCGTGTTTGCTCACATCTCCACGATTCTGCAGCTCGCGATGAATCAGCGTATTCAATTCGCGTCGAGATTCGTTATCCGGCGAAATAACTAGCGTTCCCTCTGGGTTTCGTGAATACTCGCGGGCTATCGAATTGAACCGTTCTTGGGGATTAGCGATTTCATGCACGCGGCCTTGCTGGTCGAGACTAGCGATTCCTCCGTGGACATCGCCGCGCGCGAGCTGCTCTACCGCCTCTTTCAGAGCCGGGTCCTTCTGTCTCAAAATCTCACTCAACTTGGCCGTCGCCATCCCCGCTTCCTGTAGCTGCTTGTAGGGCCTGCCCGCTTCAACCGCCTCATGTTGCCTCGTATCCCCAACCAAAA
>Ga0302320_10004613_pt1 | contig 31236 bp, 27 predicted proteins | sample Bog_T0_3_FD_202130 | JGI IMG/M metagenome (GOLD analysis project Ga0302320, IMG submission 202130) | Peat permafrost microbial communities from Stordalen Mire near Abisko, Sweden - Bog_T0_3 | ecosystem: Environmental > Terrestrial > Soil > Wetlands > Peat | place: Sweden: Abisko, Stordalen Mire... | reverse complement strand
ACGACACGCACGAGGATGCTCTTGAACGCCCCCCAGCTCTCAAAATACGTGCTGCGCCAGCTCGCCCAGAAGTACACGATGACCGCGAACATCGTTCCGGTGTGCAGCATGACCAGCAGCAGCGTCATCGGCGGCGAGGAAGGATCCAATCCCAGCAGTTTTTCTGCGACGACGACGTGTGCGGAACTCGAAACCGGCAATAATTCCGCGAGGCCTTGTACGATGGCGAGCAATACGATGTTAACGAGAGTCATTCGCAGAGGATTCCTGATGATGAGGGTTGGCCGCCCATTGTACCGAGCCGGTATGGACGGGACGGCGTCGATTTGACGATTGCCGGAAGCAATGATCCGGTCGACCCCGCAGGCCTTCTCGAGGACCGCAAAGTCGTGCTCGCGACCGTGGGCTCGCTCGGCGACCTGCATCCGTTTGTCGCGCTCGGCCTTGCGCTCAAGGCGCGCGGTGTCGAACCCCTGCTGGCCACGGAGGCCGAATACCGCGACAAGGTCGTGGCCGCCGGCATCGCGTTCGCGCCCGTGCGCCCGAGCTTCGCCGAGATCGAACAGGCTCTCGGTCTGACCCGCGCCGCGCTGACGGCCAAGGTCGTCGCCCGCACGGAGTTCCTCCTGACCCGCGGCGTGCTCCCCTACCTGCGCGAGTCCTACGAGGACATGCTGGAACTGACGGCGGGCGCCGATCTCGTCGTGACCAGCACCCTCGCCTTCGGCGCCCGCCTCGCCGCCGAGATGCGCGTCATTCCCTGGCTCGGGGTCGTGCTGCAGCCGATGATGTTCTTGTCCGCCTACGATCCGCCGGTCATCCCGAATGCCGAGTGGCTCTCCGGCATGCTGCGTGCTCTCGGGCCGCGGCCGACCAAGCGCCTCTTCGCCATCGCGAAATTCGCGACCTCCGGAATGTTCGCGCCGCTCGCGCGCTTACGCGCGGAACTCGGATTGCCGACCGCTCGCGGAAGTCCCTTGTTCGAAGGGCAATTCTCGAGCGCGGGGGCGGTCGGTCTGTATTCGACCCTGCTCGGCCGCGTTCAGCCCGATTATCCCGTGGCGGCGCGCGTCGTGGGCTTCGCAGCCTACGACAGCGAGGACGGCCGGGCTCCCCGACTCGATCCCGCGCTCGAGGCGTTTCTCGATGCTGGCACGGCGCCGCTCGTGTTCACGCTCGGCAGCTTGATCGTGAACAGTCCGGGCGCATTTTATCGCGACAGTGTCCTGGCTGCGCGGCGCCTCGGCCGACGCGCCGTGCTGCTCGTCGGCGATGCCGGACTCGAGATCTGCCGGGCGCTCGCGGCCGCCGACGTCTTCGTCGCCTCCTATGCACCGCATTCGCTGCTGTTCCCGCGCGCAGCGGCCGTGATCCATCATGGCGGCATCGGTACGTCGAGTCACACACTGCGGGCGGGAGTTCCACAATTGGTCGTCCCGTTCTTCGCCGATCAGATGGACAACGCGGCGCGCATCGTGCGCTTGCGGGCAGGCCGGAGCGTGACCGCGCGTCGCTATCGGCCGGCGAGCGCCGCGGACGAACTCGCGGCGCTGTTCGCCTCGCCCTCTTATGCCGAGTACGCCGCCGAAGCGGCCGCCGAGATGCGGCGCGAGGATGGCGCAGGAGCGGCGGCCGCGCTGATCGTCGAGCGGCTCAAAGCGCGTTAGGTGCGGACCTCAAACGCGCATGCGACGCATTCAAGGGCTCGCGCACGCGTGATCGTCGGCGCCCGTGATCGTCGGCGCCCGGCGCCTCCGTGCGGCTGCAGGGTGCAACGGTGTGGCAGCGCACCGACTGCGCCGCGCGGCGGACCGCATTGTGCTCCTTGCCATCCTTAGTTCTCTCATAGGACGATGCTCGCATGCCCAGTCTGTTCGACCCGATCCAAGTCGGTGCCGTCGCCGCGAGCAATCGAATCGTGATGGCGCCCCTCACGCGCAATCGCGCCGTCGCCGGCCAAGTTCCGTCGGCGCTCGCCGTGATTTATTACGCACAGCGTGCGACCGCGGGATTGATCGTCTCCGAGGCGACTCAGGTGTCGGCCGCGGGCCAGGGTTACCTCGACACGCCGGGCATTTACGACGACGCCCAGGTTGCCGGTTGGCGCAGCATCACGGACGCCGTCCATGCCGAGGGCGGCAAGATCCTGCTGCAGCTATGGCATGTCGGGCGCATTTCCCACGTGTCCCTGCAACCCGCCGGTCGGGCCCCGGTGTCGAGCACGAGTCGTCGGGCGAATGCCAAGACGTTCACCGCCAAGGGCTTCGAAGACGTGTCGGCGCCGCGCGCGCTAAGGCTCGACGAGCTGCCCGGCATCGTCGAGGAGTTTCGCCGGGGTGCACGCAACGCGCGGCTCGCGGGGTTCGACGGCGTCGAAATCCACGGAGCCAACGGGTATTTGCTGGAACAGTTTCTGCGCGACAGCATCAATGACCGGCACGATGCGTATGGCGGCTCGATCGCGAACCGCTCGCGTCTGCCGCTCGAGATCGTGCGCGCGGTCGCCGCCGAGATCGGCGCCGATCGCACCGGGATCCGGCTCTCACCCGTCACACCGGGTAACGATGCGGGTCAGGATAGCGACGCCCAAGCCCTGTTCGAATATTTCGTGGGTGAGTTCGCGCCGCTGCGGCTCGCCTTTGTCCACGTGATCGAGGGCGCGACCGGCGGCGCGCGCGACATCGCGGCGTTCGACTACGCGGCTCTGCACGCACGCTATCGCGCCGGCCACCCGCAGGCGGTGTGGATCGTCAACAACGGCTACACCCGGGCCATGGCGCTCGCGGCCGTCGAGGGCGGTGCGGCGGACATGGTCGCTTTCGGCAAACCGTTCATCGCGAACCCCGATCTCGTCGAGCGGCTTCGGCTCGATGCACCCCTCGCCGCGGTCGACACCACTACCCTCTACGGCGGCGGGGCTGCGGGTTACACGGATTATCCCACACTGGCGTCGACGGCCGCGGTGGCGCGGCGGGCCTGAACACGACACCGGGACATGATCTCTCTGGCTCCGAGTTTTGCGAGCCTTGCGCCGGCATCCACGGTGGGCCGGGTGCGCGTCAAAGCGCGCACGATCATCTGGTGCGATCCCGAGTTTGCCGAAATGTTCGGCTACGAGCCGCCCGAGCTCATCGGTAAACCGACGCGTATCCTGTATCCGAGCGACGCCCTGCATCTCGAATTCGGGCGCACGGCATTTCCGGTGCTCGAGCGCGGCGACATCTTTCGCACCGAGTTTGCGCAGGTGCGCAAGGACGGCAGCCTCGGCTGGTACGACGCCAGCGTGAGCATCACCTCACGGCGGCGCAGTGAGCAAACCGGCGCGTTCATCGATCTCTCCGAGACGCGGTCTGCGCGTGACGCGCTCGCGCGCAGTGAGGCGCGGTTGACCGGCCTCTTCGCCGCGATGGCGGAGGGCGTCGTGATCCACGATGCGGACGGGCGCGTCATCGATGTCAATCCGGCGGCAGAATGCATCCTGCACCTCAGCCGCGCCCAGATCCTGGGCAAGGAAACCACCGATCCGCAGTGGCGCGCCTCGCGGCCCGACGGCAGCCCTTATCCGGGCGCAGAACATCCGGCGCTGTTGACGCTGAGAGACGGTCTGCCGCTGCGCAACCAAGTCATGGGCGTGAGTGCGCCGGGCGCCGAGACACGCTGGATCAGCATCAATTCCCAGCCCGTCTTCGCAGCCGACGGCGGCGGGCGGATCGAATCCGTGATCGCGAGCTTCGTCGACGTCACCGAGCAGCGCCAGGACTTCGAGCGCATGCGCGGCCTCGCGCAGCGTATTGAAGCGATGCGCGAACGTGAGGGCGGCTCCGTCGCGTTCGCGCTGCACGAAGGGGTCGCGCAGGACCTCTATGCGGCAAAACTTGCGCTCGATCAGCTCAAGATCGAAGCGCGCGGGCGAGCGGGCGTCACCACGGCGTGGCAGGTGTTGTCCGATTCCATCGAGATCTGCCTGCGCACCACACGGGAACTTGCCGACGAGTTGCGGCCCCCGGCGCTTGCACATCTCGATTTGCGCGAATCGATCGCGGCTTACGCACGGCTCTTCGCGGCACGTTCCGGACTTCGCGTCGATGTCGCCCCGGAGGGACCGCTGCCCCCGCTCGAGGAGCATCAACGCCTGGCGTTTTTTCGGGCGGCCCAAGAAGCGCTGACGAACGTTGCGCTGCACGCGAGCGCGACGCGCGTGCTCATCGGCCTGCACGCCGACGACCACAATGTCACGATGGAAATACGCGACGACGGCCTCGGCATTCCGGCTCTCGCCGATCTGCGCCGCGGGTCTCTCGGTCTGCTGCGCATCCGCGAGCGCTTCGAGGGTGCGGGCGGCTCACTGCGCCTGACCAACGTGGAGCCGAACGGTACGAAGCTCACGGTCACGCTGCCGATCGCGGGCTCGTGAGCGCCACGCCCGCGGCGCACCTCACGCGGCGGCGCGCACCGCGAGCCCGGCCCGCACCCAACAGCCGGCGCGCACGCAGCACCCGGCGCAACACGCTCGCTTTGCGTCGAGCGCTCGCGTAATCTCAGCCGAACGATGGCGACGCATGCCTATTCGCCCGGCGAGGAAATCGCCCACTCGGTCACCGCGGCTTTGGGTGTCGTCGCGATGCTGATCGGCATTCCCTGGCTGATCGCGCTCGCGGCGGCGCGCGGCGGCGCGTGGCGATTGGCCGGTGCGATCGCTTTCGGGACCGGCGCCTTGATGATGTTCGGAACGTCCACGCTTTATCATGCAGCGCGTCGGCCGGAGGTCAAAGCCGTGCTGCGCCGCCTCGACCACTCCGCCATCTACGTGCTGATTGCCGGCACGTACACGCCCTTCACGATCGGCGTCGTGCGCGGCTCCTTCGGCTGGACGCTGCTCGGGGTAGTATGGGGCCTCGCGATCCTCGGTGTCGTCGCCAAGATGGCCGGCGGTTTGCTGCGCATCCCGATGTTATCGACGCTGCTCTACGTCGTGATCGGCTGGATCGGCATCGTCGCCTTCAAACAGTTGAGCGAGAATCTCACGAGTGCCCAATTCGCGTGGGTCGTCGCCGGCGGTCTCTGCTACACGCTCGGTGTGCCGTTTTATCTGTGGAAGCGCCAGCCCTACGCGCACGCCGTCTGGCACCTGTTCGTGCTCGGCGGCGTCGCCTGCCACTTCGTTGCGATTTACAGCCTGATCCGCACCGAGACCTGAAGGACCACGCGGTTCGCGTTCAGGGGGCGGCATCGACACGCCGGCCCTCGGCGTCGATCACCGGTTCGCCGTCCTCCTTGGCAAATGGCGCTCGTTGCGGCAGCGGCAGAATGTCGAGGACGGCTTCCGAAGGGCGGCACAATTTCACGCCCCATGGCGTGACGACGATCGGCCGATTGATGAGGATGGGGAGCGCCAGCATGTGATCGATGAGCTGTGCGTCCGTCCAGTGTTCGGCGTCCAGGCCAAGTTCCGCATAGGGCGTCCCCTTCTCCCGCAACAGATCCCGCGGGCGCATCTGCATGCCCGTCAACAGCGACTCGAGCTTTGCGCGATCGGGCGGATGCTGGAGGTATTCGATGATGGTCGGCTCGACACCGGCGTTGCGGATCAGCGCCAGCGTGTTGCGCGACGTGCCGCAGTCGGGGTTGTGATAGATGAAGACCAGGAGCACGGGCAGGCAATACGGTGGCTCACGCCGCGCGCACGATTGAGCCCATGGGCAAGGCCCGAATTGAACACCACTTGGACGAGGATCGGCACGGCGAGCAGGACGATCACATGCACGTGGAATCGCTTCATGGTTCAACTATGGGGGTTAATAGCCATGTCATCATCGACGCCGCGTCATCATCGACGCCGCGCTCGCCACGCGCGGACGCTTCAAGCGACTTTTGCCGAGCGTTTGATCGGCTTCGTCCGATCGGCTGGCGTGCAGCACTCCGTGCCGCTCTCGCGGCAGCAATTCTCGGTCAAGTAGCCGACGAGTCCATTCATCACCGCAAAATCGACCGAGTAAAACAATTGGCGGCTCACGCGCTTTTGGGAAATCAGTCCGGCTCGCTGCAGGTTCTGGAGGTGGAAGGTCAACGAGGACGGCTGGAGGCCAATCCGGTCGCCGATGGCGCCGGCCGACAGACCTTTCGGGCCGCGCGCGACGAGCAAGCGATAAACGGCCAAACGATGTTCGTGGGCGAGTGCGCCCAAGGCGGCGATGATTACCGGGGTTTTCACGATGATATGATATTACGCGTATTATCGTAATATATCAACCACCGCAGCGTTCAGCTCGTGAATCGTTGGCGCTCATCCAGTGCGGAGCCAACTACGGCCGTTGCGATGTTCTATCCAGCCAATATGTCATCTGTCTTGGTTTCCATACCACTGATCAATTCGGCTCGACCCTAGCACGACGACTGAGATCATCGAAGATCCGCTGCTCGTTCCCCAATGTAACAAAAATATGACACTTTGTTGCGAAACAAATGGAGTATCCTCCCCGGCGGACGAGCAAGACGATTGGATGCGACGGTCGCGCAAAACGCGGCTCCCCCGAAGATGGGCGGAGGGGACTCGTACCGAATTTACAATATCGATCGAGAGGGGGGATTTTCATGAATTTAGTTGTCTGGACACGCCGCACATTCGTCGGCGTAGGTTTCGCGGTGCTCACGATTGCGCTGGCACCCCCCGCAAGCCGCGCACAAGCGCTGGAGACGGCGCGTCCTCCCATCTCTCTCAACAAAGCGAAATATTTCGCCGAGCATCCTGGAGCCTACAAGGATTTTCTAGCTCATCTGCCGAAGCCCGGGGTCAATACGTCCGAGGGGGTGGCGGCCAGGGCGGTGCCAGGGACGGGAGGAAGCTGGACTGCATTAGCCGCGGCACCCAGCGGTGGCAATGGCCTGTACGCCCCCCACCTGCTCACCGATGGCAGCGTGTTGTTCGAGGCCGGGACCAATGCGCAGTGGTATAAGCTGACTCCGGACAATACCGGTAGCTACGTCAACGGCACTTATTCGACGATTGCGCTGTTGCCGGTTATCAACGGCCAGCAATATGCGCCGCTGTATCACGCCTCGGCGGTGTTGCCCGACGGCCGACTCGTCATCGTCGGTGGCGAGTACAACGCCAACCAGGTCAACAACCAATCGGATCAGGGCGGAAACGTCTACACGAACTTGGGCGCCATCTATGACCCGATCGCCAATAAGTGGACCAACGTTCCGCAACCCAGCAACTTCCCGTCAAATTACAACGGTTATCTCGGTACGATCGGCGACGCTGAAAGTACCGTACTGAACGACGGCACATTCCTGTTGGGAGGCTGCTGCGCCCCCACCGACGCGGCTGATCTCTTCAATGCCTCGACACTGGCATGGACGAGCACGCCGGCACCGAGCAATCAAGGCACTAACGGCCAAGATGAGATGGGGTACGAAATTCTGCCGAATGGCAATGTGCTGACGATCGACGTGAACGGGTCGACGGCTTTCACGAGTACCGAGCAATATGTGCCTTCTTCCCACACGTGGATCAGCGGCAACGATACGCCGGTCCCCCTGGGCGATCTGCCGGCGTGCGGCGCCGGAGAAATAGGTCCCGCCGTTCTGCGCCCCGACGGAACCCTGGTCGCATTCGGCGGCTATAGTCTCTCGAACTGCACGGCACAGACGAATCCGGAAACCACGGACCCGACCGCCATCCTGAACACCAGCACGGGTGACTGGATCGCGGGGCCCGACGTACCGTCCGTCTGCGGAGCGTCGAGCAACGCAGGTTGCACGCTCGCCGACGCGCCGGCCGCCATGCTGCCGAACGGGAATGTCCTTTTCGCCGCCGCGCCCGGCTATACGGACGCGGGAACGCATTTCTTCGAATACACGGCCGCGAACACCGTCACGCAGGTTCAAGACCCGCTGCAGAATGCGAGCAGCACGTCCGCTTATAACTATAATTTCCTGGTGCTCCCGACCGGCCAAATCCTGATGACCGATAGCAGCGACACACCCGAGGTCTATACGCCGGTGGGCACTCCCAATGCGAATTACGCGCCGGTCATTTCCCAGGTTGCGTCCACGATTGCCCCCGGCTCGAGCGGTAACGCCATCAGCGGCACGCAGTTCAATGGCCTGTCCCAGGGTGCGGATTACGGCGACGATGTGCAAACGGCGACGAACTACCCGATCGTGCGAATCACGAATACGCAGTCGGGGCATGTCTTCTATGCGCGCACCTATAACCACAGCACCATGTCGGTCGCCCCCGGTCAAGCGGGCTCCACGACCTTCTCGGTGCCGGCGAGCATCGAGACGGGTCCCAGCACGTTGGTGGTCATTGCCAACGGCATCTCCTCGGCACCGGTCGCCGTCAACGTTTCATCCGTCGTCACCCCCATCTCGACGAAGACGACGCTGGTGGCCGCGCCGAACCCATCCGTGGCGGGTCAGTCGGTGAATTTTACCGCCAGTGTGACCCCGGCGACTCCAGGCGCCCCGACTGGCAGCGTCACGTTCTTGGACGGTACCAAGACGCTCGGTACGGGGCCGCTGAATTCTGGGCAAGCAACTTTCGCCACGACCACCCTGGCGGCGGGCAATCACTCGATCACCGCCGTGTATGGCGGCGACAGCAACTTCCTCGGCAGCACGTCGACCGCTTTGACGCAGTCGGTCTCCGGCATCGGTAAGCCGACTTACACCGTGTCTCCGATGTCCGTGCCATTTGGTGGAGTGGGCGTGACGGTGCCTAGCGCGTCTCAGGCGGTCACGATCAAGAATACCGGGACCGTGACGCTTACGATCACGGGAATCACGGTGTCGGGAAATAACCCCGGGGAGTTCAAGCAGACCAACAACTGCACGACGCCCGTGGCCGCGTCCGGCAGCTGTCTCGTCACGATCGTGTTCACGCCGGCCACCGGCGGCGCCCGCTCGGCCAATTTGAATGTCAAGGTCGGCTCGGGCGGTGCGACGCAGAGTGTGCCGCTCACGGGCACCGGCGTCGTCGCGAGCTTTACGCTCTCGCCGCCGACTGTCGCGTTCGGCTCGCAGTTGCATGGCACGACGAGCGCGGCGCAGACCGTGACGCTGTCCAACACGAGCAGCGTCACACTGCCGCTCACGAGCGTGCACATCAGCGGCACGAACCCGACGACCTTCGCGCTCACGAACGGCTGCGGCACATCGGTTGCGTCGGGTGCGCAGTGCAGCCTGAGTGTGACGTTCAAGCCGACGGCCAAGGGCGCAAAAAGCGCAACCTTGAACGTGGCTGGCGGCGCAGGCGCGGGCGCGAAGAGCGTGGCGCTGAGCGGCACGGGGACCTGAGCCGCTCCGGCGGTGGCGCCACCGCCACCGAGGCCGAGTGGTCGGCCTCACAATATGCGAAACGCCCCGCGATCATGGGGCGTTTCGCACTGTACTCGCCCCCATCGCGGCTGCTCCAAACGCGGCGACCACAAACCTGAGCCGATGCGTGAGCACGCGACAGGCTTGGTCACTCGTCACGCGCGGCTTATCGTCCCGATCACTTTTCACGGAATTCGTAAAGCTCATGACAATTCTGTGACAGCGTAAGCTGAGTCCCACAGCAGCGCGCGGCCGTCATTCCGATCGGATGCGCGGGCGAACGTTCACAATGCTCCAGCCCTCAACTGGACGAACTCATGGCCGTATCCGCCGACGCCACGAACACCGATTTCTCCGCATTGGATGACGCTGAGATATCCAAAGAGCACTGGAAGATCATGCTCATCTCCGGCATGGGATTCTTCACCGATGCCTACGATCTCTTCATCATCGGTGTGGTGATGGCGCTGCTCAAGCCCCTGTGGCACGTCGGTCAGTTGGAAGAAGGCTTGGTGCAGTCGACCGCGTTGATCGCCGCCGCGCTCGGCGCGCTGCTTTTCGGTCGCATCGCGGACATGATCGGCCGCAAGCGGATTTATGGTGTCGAGGTGCTGGTGCTTGCGGCGGGCTCGTGACCTTGGTGTTCGCCATGCAAGCGGCCGGGCTCATCGTGGGCCCACTCCTGGCGGCGGCTTTGCTCACGACATCGCTCTCGCATGAAGTGATCTGGCGAATTTTGGTCGCCTTCGGTGCGCTACCCGCTCTCGCCGTTTATTCCGCCCGTCGCAAGCTCAAGGAGACGCCGCGTTTCCTCAAAGCGGCGGCTCAAGAGGAGGATGACGCCGGCAGACTCCGGAAGGCGGCGCACTATGATGCGAGCACGCACTCGGTATCTTTTTGGGATGGGTTTCACCGCTTGGTCGATGATAAGAGAATTCTGGCTCGCCTGATCGGCACCTCGGCGGCGTGGTTTCTGATGGACTTTGCGTACTACGGCAATACCGTCTCGAGCCCCCTGGTGCTCTCAAACCTGGGCAGCGATCACACGGTGTTGCAAAAGACGCTGACGCAGCTTGCCATATTCGTTCTCTTCGCTGCACCCGGCTATGCGGTCGCAGCGCTGACGATGGACAAGCTCGGCCGCAAAACGATCCAGATCCTCGGCTTTGCGATGATGGCCACGACCTTTGGCCTGCTCGCTCTCATTCCCAATGTCGAGAAGTCCTTTTATCCCTTCTTGATCATCTATGGATTCAGCTATTTCTTCACGGAGTTCGGCCCGAATGCGACGACGTTCGTCTACCCCTCCGAGATCTTTCCCGTGAAAGTACGCACGACGGGTCACGGAGTGGCCGCGGCCAAGGGCAAGATTGGCGGCTTTGTCGGCGTATTCACGTTTCCGTTTTTTATGGCGTGGCACGGGTTACCGGCGGCCGAAGGCGCCGCGGCCATCGTCAGCGTGCTGGGACTGATCGTCACGGTTTTCCTGCTCCCTGAAACCAAGCGCAAGAGCTTGGCGGAGCTCTCCGAACATGCCTCTACGCCGATTGAGAAAGCGCTGGTGTGAACGGGGTCCCCTGCGCACGGCCGCGGATTCGGTCGCTCAATGCGCAGCGGCCTTCGTCACCTGGATCCCGGTGTTCTGGCGCGCATAGACCTCGTTCCAGGTCGCCTCGGCGCGCGGGTCGCGCGTCAAGAGCGAGCCCAGTAGCACGGCGAGAAAGCCGAGCGGAATCGATATGATCCCGGGGTTCTTGAGCGAGAACAGCGGTTGTTCCAGGCCGACGAACGAAGTGCGCTCCTCGCCCCACTTGGCGATGTCCGCGGTTGCCTTTGCGACCGCCTTGTCCAATCCTGCGAGATCCTTCTTCGCTTTCGCGGCAACCGCCGCGTCCTCGGAGGCGAGCGCTGCGGTCGCCGCGGAGCGCTTCGCGGGCTCCGCATCGAGCACCTTGTGCGCCGCTGCCTTGACGGCGAGAGGATAGGTGACGTTCGGCGAGACCAGCGTGAGGCCCACGGCCGTGATCGTGCCGATCAGCATGCCCGCGACGATGCCCGTGGTGTTGCAGCGCTTCCAATAGAGCGTGAGCAGCACGCAGGGGAAATTCGCGCTCGCCGCTACGGCGAAGGCCAGTCCGACGAGTACCGCGACGTTCTGGCCCTTCGCGGCGATACCGATGCCGATCGACATCGCGCCGACGATCAGGGTCGCGACGCGTGCCGCCGTGACCTGTGCGCGGGGCGTCGTCTCCCGTCCGGCGCGGACCACGCCCACGTACAAGTCGTGCGCCATTGCCGAGGCCGAGGCGAGCACGAGTCCGGCGACGACCGCGACGATGGTCGCAAAGGCGACCGCGGAGACGAAGGCCAGCATGAGATTTCCCCAGAACGATGCCGGGCCGCCGCCGAGATACTGCGCGAGCAGCGGCGCCGCCATGTTGCCGCCGGCGTCGACCGCGGCAATCGCGGCGGGACCGACGGAGTGCGCGGCTCCGAACCCGAGGAACAGCGTGAGCACGTAGAACCCGCCGATGATGGCCATTGCCCAGACGACCGAACCGCGCGCCTGCTGCGCCGTACGCACGGTGAAGAAGCGCATGAGGATATGCGGCAGTCCCGCGGTCCCGAACACGAGCCCCATGCCGAGACTGATCTGATCGATGGGCGCCTTGAAATACAAACCCGGCTCGAGAAAGCGTTGCCCGAGTTCCGCCGCGGTCATGTTCTTCGCCGGATCGCCGAGCAGCGTTGCGACTCGGGCCTGCACGTTCGGATCGCCGACCACGACCTTGAGGAACGCCGGCAGCGAAAACCCATACGGACTCCAGACGAGGGCGACCATGACGATCGACGCGCAGACCAGGAGCACCGCCTTGATGATCTGCACCCAGGTGGTCGCGACCATCCCGCCGAAGATCACGTAGGCGAGCATGAGGATGCCCACGCAGATCACCGAGGTTTCATAGTTGATCCCGATCAGCGTCTTCACGAGCACGCCGCCGCCGACCATTTGCGCCGTCAGGTAAAAGGTCGACACCGTGATCGTCGAGAGCGCACCGAACACGCGTGTCCGGCGCGGGTCGTTGCGGTAGGCGAGAATGTCCGCGAGCGTATACCTGCCGATGTTGCGGCAGGGTTCGGCGATGAGCAGCAGCACCGTGATATAGGCCGCGAGGAATCCCACGGAATACATGAAGCCGTCGTAGCCGTAGAGCGAGATCAGGCCGGCGATCCCCAGGAACGAGGCCGCCGACAGATAGTCGCCCGCGATCGCCCAGCCGTTCTGAAAGCCGCTGATGCCGCCGCCCGCCGTATAGAAATCCGCCGCCGAACGCACGCGCTTCGCCGCGAGGTAGGTGACCCACATGGTGATCGCGATGATCACCGCAAACACCGTGAACGTGAGCCATTGGTAGTCGGGCGCCGCGGCGGCCTGTGCAGGGTTCATCGTCGCGCCCCGTACTGGGCCGCGATCTCGGCCGCGATCACGTCGAAATCGCGGCTCGCCTTGCGCGCATACCAGAACGCGACCACCCAGGCAACCAGGAATTCGCTGAGCGCGAACAGCAGTGCGACGTTGACCACGCCCCAGACCTGGATCTTGAACAGATCCTGGAAATAGGCCGCGCCGATGGGGAGCAAGAAATAAAACACGACGGACACCGCCATGAGGCCCCATAGAAAGCGCGCCTTGCGTCGGTGCAAACTCTGAAAACGCGGATCGCGGATGATCGCGTCCCAATCCACCGCCTCTGGTGTCGCCATGTCTTCCCCCCGGAGATTTAGATTTCGAAGCCGTCCGGCGACGGCCCGTGCGCAGCATGCCGGAAATTGCGTTACAGGGCGAGCGCGGGCGCCGCGCTACTTGGCGCGCCTGAAGGTCAAATTATAGCGAAGCGGCTCCGCACCCCCGGCCGCCGCCGTGCCGGCAGGGCTCTGCGCAGAACCGTCGCGGGGGATTTGTGCGAACGGATCCCCGTCCGGCGCCGCCAGACGGCGCACGCCGTGAAAGCCGGCGCGGGCGCTTCGGCCCCACACGAGCACGTCGCCGCTCTCGAGGGCCACCCGCAGCGGCGATCCCCGGCGCGTGGCGCCGTACCAGAGGAAGGTTGCGGGCAGACCGATCGATACCGAAACGATCGGATGGCGCATGTCGAGTTCATCGAAGTCCCGGTGTGTGCCCATGTGCGCGCCGACCGCATAGCGGTTGACGAGACAGCAGTCGGGTTCGAACCCCGGAAATCCAGCGGTCATCGCGGCGCGACGGGCCAGTTCCAAGAACGCCCCGGGCATTGCGGGCCATTCGCGCCCGGCGATCGGATCGCGGTCGACGTAACGATAACCGGCGGCGTCGCTATGCCAGCCCCAGCGGCCACAATTGGTCATCGCCACGGACATCGTGCCGCCTCGCGTGCTGAGATGCCGGAATGGCGCGGCGGCGGCTATGCGGGCGATGCCCTCGCGCAACGGATCGACGTCGGCATACCCGCGGAGCAGGACGACGTCGGGCAGGAGCACCTCGACGGGCGGATCAGGAAAGAGCGTAAGCATGCCGGCCATGATAGCGCCGGCGCGGGTCGTGCTCTCAGGCGGCGAAGCTCGCCAGGCCTCCGGCAATGCTGGTCTCCACGAGACGAACCAGGTCGAGCAGCATCACGAGTTTGTTGTCGATCGTCGCCATGCCGGCGAGGAAATGCATGTCGACGCTGCCGCAGGCGGACGGGGCGGCCCGCTCGGTATCGGCGGCAAGGCTCACGACGTCCGAGACCGCGTCCACGAGGCAGCCCACGGTCACCGCCGCTGCCGCGCTCGTGTCGACCCGCACGACGATCACGACCGACGTCGAAGTGCGCTCTCCCGGATCCATCCCGAGGCGTGTGCGCAGATCGAGAATCGGAATGATCGCCCCGCGCAGGTTCATGACACCAAGGACGTAATCGGGTGAGCGCGGCGTGCGTGAAATCGCCTCCCACCCCCGGATCTCTTGGACCGCGAGGATGGGGATCGCGAATTGCTCGCCGTTCAAGGCGAACGTCAGGAATTGATTCGTGGCATTGCTCTTGAGCGTCGCGCCCTTGGTGGCGGCGAGTGTGGATTCGTTCATTCTGCTTCCCGTTGGCCCCAAAGCGCGAGGTGACTCGCAGTTTATCGGCGCAGGTGGACCGCATCTTGAACCGGCAATGGCCGAATGCATCACACTCTGTCCGAGAGGCGCAGGTATGGATGGCGCCCGTCGGATCGGAGCCCGCGACGCGTGCGTTGCGGCACCGGCAGAACGGGGCCTGGTGCTGCCGGAACGCGGCATGGGATTTCGGGAACGGTCGTTGAGCATGCCAAAGCCGGCCGCAGGCTTCCGTTCGTTGACGCACAGAACTCCGCAGTGCCCTACCGATACAAAACATCGGCAGATCTTTCCTGCGGTACTCAATCGAGGGAACTCCCCCATGGCTAGCCAGCACGATCCGGCCACGCATCAGCCGGACAGATCGAAATCGCATGCGAATCGGCGAGATGCGGCTGACGGCGCCTTCGCCGAGGCTCCCCACTCGGAAATCGCTTCGCACAAGGTGTCCCACGTCGTTTGGCAAATCGGCGACGCCGCGACCGCGGCAGAACGCAAGGAGCGGGTTGCCACGGCGGCTTATTTCCTCGCCGAACGGCGCGGCTTCGCGCCCGGCCACGAGGCCGAGGACTGGGCCGCCGCCGAAATCGAGGTCAGCGCGGAGGATTTGAACCGGGCGATGCGGCAAACCTGAACGAACCGACGTCATCCCCCATGAGCGGCGGCGGCGCCGTTCCCCAATCGGCCGCGGCGCAGAGGACGCCGCGGCCGTCTCAAAGACGGCCGGAGCCGGCCGATACGCTGCGCAGGGCCGGTGCCCACGCGATCGTGCGGTTTCCGACGTCCACGGGAGAATCTTGATGGCCGCTGCAAAACCTCGCCAACCCAGCGAACCTCTGTATGCGCTCCTGCGCGAGGGGCGACCCGAGGAGTTCAACCGCCAGCGCGGAGGCGGCGGCGCCTGCGATCTGCATGCCTGCGATCTGCGCGGGCTCGACCTGCGCGAGTTCGACTTTGCGGACGCCGATCTGTCCGACTGTTACTTTCGACAGGCTGACCTCCGCGGGCTCGATCTGCGCAGCGCACGCCTCGCCGGCGCAAGTCTGCACGCTGCGCATGTGTCGGGCGCGTACTTTCCGAAAGAGCTGTCCCCGGAGGAAATCGACATGTCGGTACGCCTCGGCACGCGCATGCGCTACCGCTGACCGGGCGCGGCGGCCCCCCGGGGTGGGCCAAAACCGGCCGCCTGCGTCGCCATCGCGGCCACCGGCCGCTATGATGACCGATTCGACCATCTGCGCCGCCGGCGCGAAGGCCCGATCGATGCCGATCCCTGCATGCTTGCCGCTCGTCGCGAGCCTTTTGATCACGGCCTCGGGCGGCGTTGCTTTGCTTGCCGCGGCGGCGGCCGCTGCCGCGGTCGATGCGCCGCCGCCGACGGCGATCGCTCCGTTCGATTTCGTCATCACGAACGGCCACGTCGTCGACGGCACCGGCTCACCCTGGTATGCGGCGGACGTCGGTATCCGCGCCGGACGCATCGAGGCGATCGGCAAGCTCAGCGCGGCGCCCGCGAAACGGCGCATCGATGCCGCGGGAATGGTCGTCGCCCCGGGTTTCATCGACATGCTGGGCCAGTCGGAACTCACCCTGCTCGTCGAACCGCACGTGCCGTCGAAAATCTTCCAGGGCATCACGACCGAGATCACGGGCGAGGGCGAGTCGGCGGCGCCGGTCGATGCGGCGATCGCCGAGGAGGACGCCGCGAAGTTCGCGCATTACGGCATCCGGCAGGACTGGACCGATTTCGCGGGCTACTTTGCGCGTCTCGAGCGCGGGGGCATGGGCATCAACTTGGGCTCCTATGTCGGCGCGACGACGGTACGCGAGATGGTCGTGGGGTATGCCGACCGGCGGCCTTCGGCCGAAGAACTCGCGCGCATGCAGGCACTCGTCGCGAGCGCCATGCGCCAAGGGGCGGTCGGGCTTTCGACCGCGCTGGAATATGCACCCGCGCCCTACGCGAGCACCGAGGAACTGATCGCGCTCGCACGGTCGGCCGCCGAGTTCGGCGGGATCTACGCGACGCACATGCGTTCCGAGCAGGAAGGGATCCTCCAATCGATCGACGAGACGATACGGATCGGTCGCGAAGCCCATATTCCCGTCGAAATCTGGCATTTGAAGGCCGGCGGCGTCGCGAATTTCGGGCTCATGCCCGAAATCGTCGGCCACATCGAACGCGCCCGCGCCGCCGGTGTCGACATCGCGGCCGATACCTACGCCTATCCGGCCTGGTACAACGACCTGTCGGCGTTCATTCCGCCGTGGGCTCACGACGGCGGCAACGCCAAGCTCGTCGAGCGACTCAAGGATCCGGCGGTTCGCGCCCGGCTGAAGACCGAACTCGTGAAGGCCGCCGCCGACTGGGACAATGAATGGATCTCCGTACCGGGCCCCGAGGCGATTCTCATCACCACGGTGCTCGAACCGAGCCTGTTGGATTTGCAGGGGCGCAATCTGGCGGAGATCGCCAAGGCGCGCGGCGTCGATCCCATGGATGCGTTGTTCGATATTCTCATCGCCGATGGCGCGCACACCGCGGTCGCGGTATTCGCCATGAGCGAACCGGACATCGCGCTGGCGGCCGTCCAACCCTGGGTGTCCTTCTGCAATGACAGCGAAGGAACCTCGCCGGAAGGTTTGCTCGGCCGGGAATTCCCGCATCCGCGCGCCTACGGTACGTTTCCCCGCGTGTTGCGCAAATACGTGCGCGAAGAGCGGCGAATGCGGCTCGAGGAAGCCGTACGAAAATTCACGAGCCTGCCGGCATCGCGGCTGCGGCTCGGCGATCGCGGCGTGCTCAAGGCCGGCATGTGGGCCGACGTGGTCGTGTTCGACCCCGACGCGATTGCCGATAAGGCAACGTTTGCGCAGCCGAAGCAGCTCTCCGTCGGTATGCGCTGGGTACTCGTCAACGGTGTGCCGGTGATCGCCGACGGTGTCGCGACAAAGGCGCTACCGGGCCGGGTGCTACGCGGTCAGGGATATCGCCCGGGCGCAGCGGGCCACGAGTCCCCATCACTCGCTCGGCACGAAAATCCATAGCAGCAGATACAGCAGGAGGCCCGCGCCCGCCAAGATGAACAATGCGGCGAAGAGCAGCCGCCACACCCAGGCCTCCATGCCCGTCGAGTGCGCGATGCCTCCGCACACACCGCCGAACCAGCGGTCCGCGCGGCTGCGTCGAAAGGTGTTCACGGCGGACGCCACGGGGTCCCGCAGCTGCGGCTCGTTCGCATTCAGGAGGCGTTCTTTCGCGAGCCTGAACTCGTCTTCCGTCAAGCGGCCCTGCGTGTGCAGTTCCGCGATTTTATTAAGTTCGTCGGCCAGCGTCATGGTGCAATCCTCGTGTGATCCGCTCTTCCCCTGAAGAACACCGCAGGCGCGAAAAAGTTGCCCCAAACGTCTCCGGTCGTCGCGAGCGCGCCGGCGCCCATTGGCCATGGCCCACTCCATGCGCCATGGCCAATAGGAGCTGGCCGTTACTTCTTCTTGCGGCGAAGGATCTCGTGCAAGCTGGCGGCACCTTCTTTCTTGAGTACGGCGCCGAGCTTCGTGCTCGCGCGATATCCGGGAAGGAACCCTTCGCCATATTCGAGGCGCAGCGTGCCCACCAGCGTATCGCTGCGTTTGCGGCGGATGGAGCCGCTATGATCTCGCTGTCTGCCGTCCAATCCCCGTGCCAATGCCTTTTTTTTCGCCATGTTTTCGATTCTCCTTTCAGTCTCACGTCGATGGTCAAAGGCGCTCAACATTTGAACGCCCGGGTGCCAATTCTTGCAGTTTACCGCGTCGCCGTCACAGCAACGTGCGGCGAATGATCGCGATATCTCGAACTTTCGCTCCATTCGCCGGTGATCTCGTACAATCGAAGATTGTTTGACGGGCTATTTTCGGGGCTTGACATACCATGAAACCATCTCCGGCCGAGCAGGCGATCGCGGTCCGAAATTTCCTCGACGAACGCCAGATCGAGCACGTGAAGATCGGCGTGTTCGACGGCGACGCGATCCTGCGCGGGAAATACCTGAGCCGCGACAAGTTTCTCTCGGCCCTCGACAAGGGGATGGGGTTTTGCGACGTCATCCTCGGCTGGGATTCGAACGATCAATTGTTCGACAACACGCGCTTTACCGGCTGGCATACGGCCTACCCCGATGCGATGGTGCGGGTGCTCCCCGATACACGGCGCGAGATCCCGTTCGAGCCGAAAACGGTGCTTTTCCTCGGAGAATTCGCGGGCCGCGCAGAAGCTGTTTGCCCGCGCGGCACGTTGCGGCGCGTGCTCGCGCGCGCGGCGGACATGGGTTTTGGCGTCAGCGCGGCGGCGGAATTCGAGTTCTTCCTGTTCGAGGAGACGCCGCATTCCGTGCGCGACAAGGGCTATCGCCATTTGAAGACCTTGACGCCCGGGGCTTTCGGCTACTCGGTACTGCGCAGTTCCGTGCATGCTAACCTGTATCAGGAAATGCTCGAACTCGGACTCCGCATGCGCTTTCCGATCGAGGGACTGCACACGGAAACCGGCCCGGGGGTGTTCGAGGCGGCTCTGATCTATTGTGAGGCGCTCGAGGCGGCCGACCGGGCGGCGCTGTTCAAGACCTTCGCCAAGGTGCTTGCACAGCGTCACGGTCTCATGGCGACGTTCATGGCGAAATGGTCGGCGACCGTGCCGGGACAGAGCGGTCATCTGCACGTTTCCCTGCAGGGCAAGGAGGGACGCTCCGTGTTCCACGACCCGACGAAGCCCGAGGAGATGTCGGACGCGATGCGCTGGTTCATCGGCGGCCAGCAGGCGCTGATGCCGGAACTGCTCGCGATGGTCGCCTCGACCGTCAACAGCTATTCGCGCCTCGTACCGGGGTTTTGGGCCCCCACGTCGGCGACCTGGGGCGTCGAGAATCGCACGACGGCGCTGCGCGTGATTCGCGGCGGCCCGTCGAGTCAGCGCGTCGAATATCGGATCGCCGCCGCCGACATCAATCCGTATCTCGCGCTTGCGGCGGCGATCGGCTCGGGGCTATGGGGGATCGAGCACCGGATCGAACCGGATGCGCCCATCGTCGGCAACGCGTACGACCGCGAGCATGCGCCGGAGCGCCGCCTGCCCGCGACGCTGCACGATGCGGCCGTGCGCTTCTCGGCCTCCCCGGTTGCGAGAACCCTGTTCGGCGATGCGTTCGTCGATCATCATGCGGCAACCCGCCTGTGGGAGGAGCGCGAGTTTCGCAGGGCCGTCACCGACTGGGAACTTGCGCGCTATTTCGAGATCATCTGAGAACGCCCCGACCATTCGAGCACCCCATGCAAGACACCCTCAAGACCATCAGTCCCGTGGACGGGCGCGTGTTCGTGGAACGGCCGCTCGCCACGCACGCGGCGATCGACCGCACGCTGACGGCGGCGCGCCACGCGCAACGAGCCTGGCATGCCGTTCCGCTCGCGACGCGCTGCGCGCTGCTCGGCGAGGCCGTCGACGCCTTCGTTGCCGACGCCCAGGAGATTGCCGTCGAGATCAGCTGGCAAATGGGCCGACCGATCAGCCATGCTCCGGGCGAGGTGCGCGGCTTCGAGGAACGCGCGCGCTTCCTGCTGGGGATCGCGCCCGAGGCCCTCGCCGCGATCGATGTCGGTCCCAAGCCCGGCTTTGCGCGCCAGATCAAGCGCGTGCCGCTCGGCGTCGTCGCGGTCGTCGCACCCTGGAATTTTCCGTATCTGACATCGGTCAATGCCGTGCTGCCGGCGCTGATCGCAGGCAATGCCGTCGTGCTCAAGCACTCACACCAGACGCCGCTTTGCGCCGAGCGCTTCGACGCGGCGTTCCGCAAGGCCGGAATCCCCGAGGGTGTGTTCCAATACCTGCATCTGTCGCATGCGGACACGTCCAAGCTCCTGGCGGATGCGCGCGTGGCGAGCGTGTGCTTCACGGGTTCCGTCGCGGGCGGCAAGGCGGTGGTCGCGGCGACCGGCGCGGGCTTCGCTACGGCGGGCCTCGAGTTGGGCGGCAAGGATCCCGCGTACGTGCGCGCCGACGCGAAGCTTCGGCATGCGATCGAGTCGCTCACGGACGGCGCTTTTTTCAATGCGGGCCAATCCTGCTGCGGCATCAAGCGGATCTACGTCGCCGCTCCGCTCTACGAGGAATTCGTCGCGGGCGTGGTCGCCTTGACGAACACCTACAAGCTCGGCTCGCCCCTCGATCCGACAACGAGCTTGGGACCCGTCGTGCGCACCGCGGCGGCCGAGGCCGTGCGCGCGCAAGTGCACGACGCCGTCGCTCGCGGCGCGCGGCAGTTGATAGATCCGGCGGCATTTGCCGCATCGGAGCGCGGCACCCCCTACCTCGCGCCGGCCGTGCTCATCGACGTCGATCACTCCATGCCGTTCATGCGCGAGGAAACCTTCGGGCCGGCGGTCGGCATCATGAAGGTCGGCTCGGACGACGAGGCGCTGCGGCTCATGAACGATAGCGCGTACGGCCTGACGGCCGCGATCTACACGAGCGATCCGGTCCGCGCCGAAGCGCTCGGCGATGCGCTCGAAACCGGCACGGTGTTCCTCAATCGCTGCGATTACCTGGACCCGGCGCTCGCGTGGACCGGCGTCAAGGACTCGGGCAGGGGCTGCACGCTGTCGCGCGTCGGCTTCGAGCAGCTCACGCGGCCAAAGTCCTATCACTTCAGAGTAACGATCTGAAACGTAACGATCTGACCTGCAAGGCGACACCATGACGAATTTGCGCGGCAACTGGAACTATCCGACGACGATCTGGGCGGGACCCGGGCGTATCGCCGAACTGCCCGCAGCCTGCGCGCGGGCCGGCATCGGGGTGCCGCTGCTCGTGACCGACGAGGGCCTGCTCGAGACGCCGATGGTCAAGCGTGCGCTCGCGGCGCTCGCCGGCGCGGCCGTGTTCGGCGCCGTGCGCGGTAATCCGGCGAAGCGCCACGTCGATGCGGGCCTGGACGCCTACCGCAGGGGCGGCCACGATGGCGTCGTCGCATTCGGCGGCGGCTCCGCCATGGACGTCGGCAAGGTGATCGCGTTCATGGCCGGACAGACGCTCCCGCTCTGGGATTTCGAGGACATCGGCGACTGGTGGACACGCGCCGATGCGGCGGCCATCGCACCCATCGTCGCCGTGCCGACGACGGCGGGTACGGGGTCCGAGGTCGGCCGTGCGTCCGTCATCCTCAACGAGGAAACGCACCAGAAGAAGATCATCTTTCATCCGCTGATTCTGCCGCGGGTCGTGATCGCCGATGCCGAACTGACCGTCGGCCTGCCGCGGGGGATCACCGCGGCGACGGGAATCGACGCCTTCGTGCACTGTTTCGAGGCTTACTGCGCGCCGGGTTTTCACCCGCTCGCCGACGGCATCGCGCTCGAGGGCATGCGGCTCGTCGCGGAATTTCTGCCGCGCGCGTGCGCGAACGGCGGCGACATCGAGGCCCGCGCGCAGATGCTGGCTGCGGCCTCGATGGGCGCGACCGCTTTTCAGAAGGGACTGGGCGGCGTCCACGCGATCGCCCATCCGGTGGGCTCGTGGTTCAACACCCATCACGGCCTCACGAACGCCGTGATCCTGCCCTACGTGATGAGCCATAACCGCGAAGTGATCGCCGCCAAGACGGACACGATTGCACGCGTGCTCGATCTGCCGAAGCGCGGCCACGCCGGTTTCCTCGAATGGGTGCTGCAATTTCGGCGTGATCTCGGTGTCCCGCACGCCCTCGCGGCCCTCGGCGTCAACGTCGACAATGCCGCGGTCATCGGTACAGAAGCGGCGCGCGACCCGTCGGCCGGCACCAATCCGCAGTCGATTTCGGCGGCGACCTATGAGCGAATATTCCGCGCGGCGGTTGCCGGACGTCTCGACGACGTGCCAGCGGCAACGTGAGGCGCCGGGTTCTCGTCGTCGACGGCAACGTCGCCGCGCACCGCGAGCGCCAGATCGCCTCGGTCGGCTACGACTCTGGGAAGGGATATGCGACGCTTTTGCGCCGGCTCGACCCGACGCTGCACGTCGACATCGTGACGCCGGCGGACGGCAAGGCGCAATTCCCGGAGGGCGTCGCGCTTGCCGATTACGACGGCGCCGCGATCACGGGCTCTGCGCTCAACGTCTATCACGGTGGCGATCCCGTGACGCGACAGATCGAATTCGCGCGGCAACTATTCGCGGCGGGGATCCCGGTGTTCGGCAGTTGCTGGGGATTGCAGATCGCCGTCACCGCCGCGGGCGGCGAGGTGCGTGCGAATCCGCGCGGCCGCGAATTTGGCTTCGGCCGGCGCATCACGCTGACCGAGCGTGGCCGCGAACACGCACTGTTCACCGGCAAGCCTGCCGTGTTCGAAGCCCCGACGATCCATCGCGATGAAATCTCCGCGCTGCCGTCGGGCGCCGAGGTGCTCGCCGTCAACGATTATGGACTTCAGGCGGCCGTCTTCGTCTGCGGCAAGAGTTCGTTCTGGGGCGTGCAATATCATCCGGAATACGATTACCTCGACATCGCCGGCGCGGGCGAGCGCTACGGGAAGATCCTCGTGGACGACGGGATGTTCAGCGACGAGGGGGCGCTCGCGGCGTTCACGCGCGAGCTGCGCGAACTCGAGAGCGAGCCCCTGAACGCTCCGCTGCTGTGGCGTCACGGGCTAGGGCCGGCGATGCGCGATGAGCGCCTTCGGACGCTCGAGATTCGCAACTGGCTGGAGCGATGCGTGGGCGCGGGAAGGACCGGGTGAGCGCGGTCACCGGTCGCTTGCTCTTCTCGGGCTCCTCGGGACCCACGAAGAATGCGAATCGTAAAGAATCGTAAACTCATTCGACCATTGTCGACCGGTACCGTATCCTCGACACTGTCGTCGATTCCGGGCCACGATCGCTGTGAATGAATCTTTTTCCCGACGCGAGCGGCTTGCTTGCGGCGTGTCGCCGGAGATTTCCACGACGGTATTTTTCGTCGATCCGCTGCGTAGCTTCACGCTTTCGCCGCCGCCTCGAGCCGGCGCCGGAAATAAAGAGACGATGAAAAAAAAGACGATGAAAAGTACGCTCGAGATCGGTACTCTCCAGTGGTGAAAGTCAACAGCATCGATTTGCGGCTTGGGCTTACGACGCGTCTTCTTGACGGTCACGGGGCCTGTGCGACCGCACAGCAAGACCCCAACAAAGCTGGTTGAAGACATGGTCGCGGTCGGTAAGATCCAGTCCCCGCTGGCACGCTACTTCGAGAAGGCGCCGAAGAATATGTCAAATCGACCCCGGTTAATCTCATCGTGCCGCTGCCGGCGAGCGCTTGCAGTCACGACCGGTCTCGACGCGGTGCTCGCGTCAGGATGACCCCTACAGTCGATCACATCCTCGATGAAGTCCGAGGCGCGTGGCGCTTCCGTTGGGTCGCCCTTCTGACGGCGATGGTGCTCGCGCTGATCGGGTGGTTTGTGGTGTTGTCGCTACCGGACCGCTACGAAGCCTACGCCCAGGTGTTCGTCGACACGCGTACCGACCTCAAGCCGGCCCTGCAGGGGCTCACGGTGGAACAGAGCGTCGATGCGCAGATCAACTACGTGCGTAATTCGCTGCTCGAGGGTCCGGGTCTCGAACAAATTGCGCGTGAGAGCGGGGTCTTGTCCGAAGATATCACCGACGAGCGGCAACGGACCAAGCTGCTCGACGGCCTGCGCAACCGCATCCGGCTGTCCGTCTCGAGCGCCGGAAATCCAGGCGACGATCGGGTGACCGCGGGTTCCGTCTACAGCATCTCGTTCATGGACGCGAACCGCGATCTCGCCTTGAAAGTCGTCGACACGCTCCTCCGGGAATTCTCGGAGCGGGTGCTCGGCGGCAAGCGCATGAGTTCGCAAAAGGCGCAAAGTTTCCTGGAAGCTCAGGTCAAGGATTATGAACAGCGGCTTTCGGACGCCGAAGAACGGCTCGCCGCGTTCAAGAAACGCAACGTTGGATTGATGCCCAGCGATCAGGGCGGCTATTTCGCGCAACTTCAGACCGAAGTCGAAACGGCGAAGAAGGCGGAGACCGATTTGTCGAGAGCGGTCAGCCGCCGCGCCGAATTGTGGAAGCAGCTGCACAGCGATGCCGCCATATCCGCGGCGGGCGTATCCTCGCCGGCCGGCGGTAGCGGAGGCGCTCCGAGCGGCGGGGACACCTTGAGCCGGATCCAGGAAGCCCAGGCGCGGCTCGACGAGCTGCTCCTCAAGTTCACGGACCGGCATCCCGACGTCATTGCCGCCCGTGCGACCCTCCAAGAACTCAAGCAGCGACGCGCCGTCGAGATGGACAGCCTGCGGCACGGCGATGCCAGTGCGGTTGCCGCAAGCGGCGCGGGCAATAATCCGGTCTATCAGAGCATCCAACTGGAACTCAACAAGCAGGACGTCGAGATCGCGGCGTTGCGCAGCGATCTCGCCCAGTACCAGAGCTCGGTCGCCGAATTGCGCCAGAACCTCGACAATGCCCCCCAGGTCGAAGCCGAATACCAGCAGCTCAACCGGGACTACGAGGTCAACAAGACCGAATACGCCGCGCTTCTCGCGAACTATCAGAAGGCCCGCCTCGGCGAGCAGGCGGACAATGCCGGGTCCGTGCGCTTCGAAATTGCCCTGCCGCCCACGGCATCGCCGCTGCCGGTCTGGCCAAAACGGGTTCGATTGCTTGCCGGCGTTTGGTTCGGGGCGACCTGCCTGGGGGTCGCGCTCGCGTATGCCTTGCACAACTTCAGGCCGGTGATCAATTCGATCCACGCGATTACCGAAATCACGGACTTTCCTATTCTGGGCATCGTGAGCGTGGCATTTCCGACCAAGTATCGCGCCGAGCGCCGTCGAGAATTCCGCCGCATCGCGCTCGGCACTGCCTGCTTCGTGCTGGCGCTGTTTGGAGCGATCACCTTGAATCACGCGGGGGTGAGATTGAATATTCCAGCGATTAGCGCGGCGGTCAAGTCGTGAGTATCTTCGAAAGGACGATTGCTCTTCTCAAGCGGACCGGTACGGCACCAGGGCCCGCGTTCCGAGCCGTGTCGGCCGCGGTCGACCTGCCGGGATCGGGCCCGGCCAAGTACTCGCTTGCGCCCGAGGCCGCTGCATCGAAGCGCATCACCCTGGATAGGGTCGCGCTGCGCCTCGCTGGATATCTGCCGGAGCCGGCCGAGGAACGTCGATTCGCCGAGTACTATCGCCAGATCAAACGTCCGTTGGTCAAGAGTGCGTTCGCCCCGCCTTTCGATGGGCGCGACCGGCGCGTCATCATGTTGTTCAGTGCGCTGCCGGGCGACGGCAAGACATTCACGTCGATCAATCTTGCTCTCTCCATTGCCCAGGAGCGCGACGTGTCCGCGCTGCTGGTCGACGCGGACGTTTTGAAACAGCACGTGACCAAGATCTTCGGTCTCGAGAAGGAGCCGGGTCTGCTCGATGCCCTCTCGGATGAAGACGCGAGCGTCACCTCGATGGTCGTCGCGACGAACCTGCCCGGCTTGTCGATTCTGCCGGCCGGCCGATTCGCCGGAGGGACGGTTGAGCTGTTCAGCAGCAATCGCATGCACCAGGTCTTGGATATATTGCTGGCGCAGAACCCGCGGCGGATCCTGCTGTTCGACTCGCCGCCACTGCTGATCACCAACGAGGCTCGTTCCCTCGTGAGTATTGCCGGCCAGGTTACCCTGGTGGTGCGCGCCGGTAGCACGCCCCGGGATGCCGTTCGCGATGCCCTCGGCATGCTCGACGAGCACCAGGCGGGCGGGATCGTTTTCAATGAAGGCCACATTGGGCTGAACCAAGGCTATTACGGCTACGGAACCTATGCGGTCGACCCGATTGATAAAGCCTCGAAGCGTTGAGCGACTGCACGCCGCGTGCTCCGGAGACTGACGCTGAAGGGCATCCGGGGCGTCGTCGGCCGCCGGGGCTAGGGTAAATCCAGCCCGGCCGAACTAGGATTGCGCGATGCTCCCCCGCACTCCCAAGGCGAAGCGAAATCGGCGCGGTCGGCCGCCTCACGACGACCTGTTGACGCCCGCCGAATGGCGCGTGGTCCATGCCGTACAACACGGCTTGACGAGCCGCGCAATCGCCGCGCGCCAGGGGACCAGCATTCAGGCGGTAAAATTTCACATCGCGAACGTGCTCGCAAAGCTCGAACTCGCCGACCGTCGCGCGTTGCGCAGCTGGTTTCGGGTGCCGAAGTCCAGCCTCCTCAGCAATCCGGAGAACGCCATGAACTCTTCAATGGAGACTAAGCCTGCGACCATACCGCCCGTGACCACGCCGACCGCGAACGCCGCGCCTGTGGGCGCGCCGCCCAGGGATCGACGCGCCGCCGCTTTGAGCGGCGGCCTCGGACAGATTGCGCGCTCGGTCAAGGACATCGGCGCCTCCGAGCGCTGGTACCGCGACGTGCTCGGCTTGCCGCACCTGTATACCTTCGGCCAGCTCGCATTTTTCGACTGCGGCGGAACGCGGCTGATGCTCAGTGAAGGGCCGGCGCCGACGCACGAATCGCTGCTCTACTGGCGCGTCGCCGATATCGAGGCGGCGCATGCCGAACTCGAGGATCGCGGCGTGGAGTTCAGCGCAGCCCCGCACTTGATCCACCGCCACGCCGACGGCACGGAAGAATGGATGGCGTTCTTCAAGGATCCGGAAGGCCGGGCCCTTGGGATCATGGCCCAAGTGCGCCCGGCCTGAGGCGGCCGCCCTGGCGCGGCCCGGCCCCGGCCGGCCCGACCAGGCCGATTTACGCCGCGGCCGAGAGCGGCGAGCGGATCAAGTGATCGAATGCGGAGAGGCTCGCCTTCGCGCCGTCGCCGACCGCGATCACGATCTGCTTGAAGGGAACGGTCGTGCAGTCGCCGGCCGCGAACACGCCGGCGACGGACGTCTGTCCGCGCGCGTCGACTTCGACTTCACCGCGCGACGTCAGCTTGACCGTACCCTTGAGCCAGTCGGTGTTGGGCACGAGTCCGATCTGGACGAACACGCCCGCGAGTTCGACCTTCTTGAGTTCGCCTGAAGGCCGGTCCTTGTAGACGAGGCCATTCACGCGTGTCCCGTCACCCGTGACCTCCGTCGTCTGGGCGTTCGTGATGACCGTGACGTTCGGCAGGCTGTGGAGTTTGCGCGTGAGCACGGCATCGGCGCGCAGCTGAGGGTCGTATTCGATGAGCGTGACATGGCTCACGATGCCGGCGAGGTCGATCGCGGCCTCGACGCCCGAATTGCCTCCGCCGATCACGGCCACGTGCTTGTTCTTGAACAAGGGCCCGTCACAGTGCGGGCAGTAGGCGACGCCCTTGTTGCGGTATTCGCGCTCGCCGGGCACGTTGATCTCGCGCCAGCGGGCGCCCGTTGCAATGATCACCGCGCGGGACTTGAGCGTGCCGCCGCCGGCAAAGCGCACCTCGATGAGCTCCCCGGGTATCAGCGCTTCGGCGCGCTGCAGATTCATGACGTCGACGTCGTAGCTCGCCACGTGCTGCTCGAGGCCCGCCGCGAGCTTCGGTCCGTCGGTTTCCTTGACGGAGATGAAATTTTCCACGCCGACGGTGTCGAGCAGCTGGCCGCCGAAGCGCTCCGCCGCGATGCCCGTGCGGATGCCCTTGCGCGCGGCATAGATCGAAGCGGCCGCGCCGGCGGGACCGCCGCCGACCACGAGCACATCGAAGGGCGCTTTCGCGGCGAGCTTGCTCGCCTGGCGGGCCGCCGCGCCGGTGTCGAGTTTTGCGACGATCTCCGCGAGTTCCAGCCTGCCCTGCCCGAAGGGCTGGCCGTTCAAGAACACGGTCGGCACCGCCATGACCTTGCGCTGCTCGACCTCGGCCTGGAACAAGGACCCGTCGATCATCGTATGACGAATGTTCGGATTCTGCACGGACATGAGATTCAGGGCCTGGACCACGTCCGGGCACAGTTGGCAGCTCAGTGAGATGAAGGTCTCGAACACGAGCTGCCCCTCGAGTCCGCGGATCTGCTCGAGCAGACTCTCCTCGGTCTTGGGCGGATAGCCGCCGACCTGCAGCAGGGCGAGTACGAGCGACGTGAACTCGTGGCCCATCGGGAGGCCCGCGAAGCGCACGCGTGCCGGGATGCCGGGCTCCCGGACCGCGAACGAGGGCTTGAGCTCACCGTCGTCGCGGACGACGTCGACGCTCACGAGCGGGGACAAGGTGGCGATCTCGGCGAGCAGTTCGAGCATTTCGCGCGAGCCCTCGCCATCGTCGGCGGAGGCCACGATTTCCACGGGCTTGTGCAGCCGCTCGAGGTAGCCCTTCAATTGCGCTTTGAGATTGGTGTCGAGCATGTTGGCATCCACTGGTTCGGGGTGTTCGTGACTCAAATCGAGCTTGTTGAAGAATCGACGCCTAGCCGCGGCTCCGGGGCCTGCCCACCCGGGCACGGCGCTTCCTCATCGACTCTCTGTTCGACGGCTTCCGACCCGTGCCGGAAGCCGCCTCGTCGTCAAGAATCGGCGGCGATCAAATCTTGCCGACGAGATCCAGCGACGGCGCCAGGGTCTTCGCACCCGGAGTCCACTTCGCCGGGCACACTTCGCCCGGGTGCGAGGCGACGTACTGCGCGGCCTGGACCTTGCGCAACAATTCCTTCGCGTCGCGGCCGATGCCGTTGTCGTGAACCTCGATGATCTTGATCAGCCCCGCGGGGTCGATCACGAAAGTGCCCCGATAAGCGAGACCCTCCTCTTCGATGAGCACTTCGAAGGCGCGCGACAGCGCGAGCGTCGGATCGCCGACCAGAGGATATTGCACCTTCTTGATCGTATCGGACGTGTCGTGCCACGCCTTATGCGTGAAATGCGTGTCCGTGGAGATGCCGTAGATTTCCACGCCGAGCTTTTTGAATTCCGGATAGACGTCCGCGAGATCGCCGAGCTCCGTCGGGCAGACGAACGTGAAGTCCGCCGGATAGAACACGAACACCGACCATTTTCCCTTCAGGTCTTCGTTGCTCACCGGGACGAATTTGCCGTTGTGGTAGGCCGTCGCCTTGAACGGTTTGATTGCTGTATTGATGAGAGACATGGACTTTTTCCTCGAGCAGGTGTTGAAACAGGCGCCATCATAGCGCGATAGCGCGATTACTCAAATGGATAATAATGATGCATTTCATAGATAGACTCTATCGAAAAAAGGGAATCGAAGCGGTTGCACGGATTTCGGAACGCCGTGACGCAGCTCGTGGCGGCCGTGCTGCGGCGCGCGGCCGCGGCGTGGTGCATCGCCGCGAATGGCGCAACGGAGTAGAATGCGCACCGTCGCCTCCCCCATTCGCAAGGAGCCCAAGACGTGAGTCTATTCGGCATTGGCAATGATCTGAATCGGCAATTCATCGCCCGACCCGACGAGGCCAAGGGGTTCATCCTCTATAAATGGCCGGATCAGACGATCCGCAAGTTCACGCAGGTGACGGTCCAACCGGATGAAACGGCGCTGTTCGTCAAGGAGGGCAAGGTCGCGGGTGCGCTGCCACAAGGTCGTTCGACGCTCGATGGGGCGCTGATCCCGTTCCTCGGCGACATCGTCGACTGGGCGAGCGGCGGCAACATGTATCGCGCCGAACTCTATTTCGTCGGCACGCGTGAATTCGTCGGCCTGCCTTTCGGCGGCCCGATCGACGACATCGAGGACCCGCAGACGGGTCTCGCGGTCGGTTTGCGGGTCTTCGGCGAGTACGCGATCGTCGTCAAGGATCCCGCGACGCTCATCCTCAAGCTCGTCGGTACGCGCCAGGCGTCGAACGACCTCATCACGGACTGGACCCGCGAGCAGATCCTGAAGACATTGCGAACTGGCGTCGTGCGCAAGCTCACCGAGGAAAAATGGCCCGTGCTCGGCATCGCCGGACGCTCGGTCGAGATCGAGGCCACGCTGCTCGCCGACGTGCAGGCGGCGGTCGCTCCCTACGGCCTCACCGTCACCCGGCTTGGCAACTTCACGATCAGCATCAAGCCCGACGACGAACAGACCTTGAAGGGATTGCGCAAGGATGCCGCTTATACGCGCCTCGCGGGGGGATTCCGCGAGTATGGAATCGGCGCCGCACTCAAGGGCATCGGCGAGGGCGCGGCCGAGGGCAATGGCGGCGTCGGCGGCCCCGCGGTTCTCGGCGTCGGCTTGGGGCTCGGCGGCATGGTTGGCGGCCTCGGTGCTTCCCCTCCGCCGCCGGGCGGCAGCTTGGGTCCGGTTCCGGGCCCGGCGAACGGTGGTGGCGGCGGCAATGGAGCCGGGTCGGCCCCTGCGGCGCGCGACGCGCCCACGGGCGGCGCGGCGACCGACGTGGCGGCGGCCGGGACGACTTGTGCGAACTGCCACGCACCCAACCCCGCAGGCGCCAAGTTTTGCTCGTCCTGCGGGACGTCTCTGGCGCCCCCCGCGCCGGCGCATTGCACGCAATGCGGAGCCTCGATCACGCCGACATCGAAGTTCTGCGGCAACTGCGGCACGTCCGTCGCCGGAAACCACGCGTGATGCCAGCCGCGGGACGGGCGCGCCGTGCGCTCGCTCTCGCGCTCACGCTGCTGTCGCCGGGCGGTGCCTCGTGGGCGCGTGGCGGGGGCGGCGGTCACGGTGGTGGTGGCGGCGGTGGGGGTGGTCATGGCGGCAGCTTCAGCGGCGGCCACGGCGGTGTCCATGGCGGCGGCTTCGACCTGTCCTTCGGCTCGATTCTCACGCTGATCGTCCTGGCTCTCGTCATTTGGTACCTGTATCGCCGGTTTGTCGGCGGCGCCGGTATCGGAGGCGGCCGTACCC
>Ga0302320_10004610_pt1 | contig 31251 bp, 25 predicted proteins | sample Bog_T0_3_FD_202130 | JGI IMG/M metagenome (GOLD analysis project Ga0302320, IMG submission 202130) | Peat permafrost microbial communities from Stordalen Mire near Abisko, Sweden - Bog_T0_3 | ecosystem: Environmental > Terrestrial > Soil > Wetlands > Peat | place: Sweden: Abisko, Stordalen Mire... | reverse complement strand
TCGGGGTTCCTGTAGCGCGCCACTTGGAGGATTCCATCATCCACTGCGAACACGGCCACACGCGAGGGTTCGGCTGGGGCAACATGCATTTCCAGCACGCTGCCAGGTTTGGTCTGGCGATCCGCGGTGAGCCGCACCGCTTGCGTGCGCCCCGAAAGGTCGGCCGCGAACGGCGCCACGCCATAAGAGAGCGGGCTCATGAAGATCTCGTCCGACGCGGGATCGCGCAGGAATTCCACCGCGACGTAGCCGTTGCCTTCGAAACCTGGGGGTAGGGTGACGCGCTGCACGGAGCTGGTGGTGCTGCTCTTAAACCACTGGTGATAGAACACCCGTTCTCGCTCGACAGTGATGAGGCCGGCGCCGGCATAGGGGGCGCGGATGCTGACATTGATGGTGTCGCCGCCGGAGTAGGCCGGTTTATCAAGCTGGATTTGCAGTTCCGCATTGCGATCGAGCGTGCGCGAGACGTTGGCCTCACCCACCACGCTGTAACTGAGCCGGTTGAGTTCCGCGCCGGCGGAGTTGCGCAGCACCAGGATGAAATCGCCCGGTTCCTGGGTGGGAATGGCGAAGTTCGTTCCGCCCGCGCTGATCTGCACATTGCGCGTGTTGCGGATCGTCTCCTTCAAGCGCGAAACATAGCTGTAAGTCCGGTCCGGCTGCTGGGTGAGAACGGAAAGATACTTCCGCTGCACCCATTCGAGCGTCAGTTGCGGCGCGGCAATGGGCGTAAGCTGCTGGTTGACGGCAAGCCAATGAGCCTGCCTCACCGAGGAGCGTGCCACGAAGCTGAGATCGCCATCGGGCTTGACGCCCACCAGGTAGGGCGCATCAGCAACAATCGCCGTATTTTGCGCGGCGACGCTGCGGCCGCCTTCCGCTTCGAAGGCTCGGGCGAGGACGTTCAGCCGGTAAGCGCGACCCGCGAAGCGTTTTAGGTCGAGGGCCAACTCGGTGTTGCCTTTGTCGTCCGTGACGGTGGGGGCGAGCGCTTCATGGTACGGCTCTTTCACCACTTCGCCAACCTGGAAGCGATAATCGGGATACTTGTCATAGCGCGGCAGCACGGGGGAAAGATTCAGTTCGCCTTCCACGCGGCGATTGCTGGCGGGCTCGCCGAACAGATGCATCACGGAGACGAGAGCCTTGACATCGGCGGGGGTAAGCCATCCGGGCAGGGTCTTTTCAGCCAGGTCGAGCCGGACCTTCATCCGGTCTGGTTCAAATTCCTGCACATTGAAGGAGACGCTGCCCAGCATTTCGCGCTCTTTGTTGTCTTTCGGAAGCCACGCAATCGCCTGATAAGTGCCGGTGGGTGAGTCAGGCTGAGTTGCGAAAGTGATTTCATCAAAGGCCGTTTCCGATAGCTTGATTTTGTCGCGGCGCACGACATTGGCACGCGGGTCGCTGATCTCAACGTCCACGGAGAGGCCGGAGAGCGACGACTTCCAATCCGCCGTGCGCGTGATCATGCCAAGGTGCGTGGTTTCGCCGGGGCGATAGATGCCGCGATCGGAAAAGAGATAAGCGGAGAGTTGTTGAGGTGAAGTGGCGTTTTCCACTCCGCCCGTTTCGAAGCGTGAAAGGTCCAGGCTCCGTTCCGCAGTTCGCAGCGGCATGAAGGAAAAGTCGGAGTCTTTCCGGGCGAGGATCAGCAGGGGAGCTTTTTCGCGCTTTAGCTCCGGGAGCTTGGGAATTTGGGCGCGGCCGGTGGCATCCGTAGTGGCCGCGGCCACAGGCTCGCCGTTCCGCCCGATCAATTCGACGCGTGCGCCGCCCACGGGCTCGCCGCGGTGAAGGGACTGGACGAAGACGTCGCGACTGCCGTCATTTGATTGCTTGACGATGAAGCCAAGGTCGGTGACCAGGATGAGGCGCGTGTCTTCAATGCTGTCAGGTGCATTGTTTTCGTCCCCGCCCTCCTGTGTTTCCTGCGGAGTCTTCGCGCGCGGCACGGAGCGGATGTGCAGCAGGAACAGTCCGCGCTGGTTCTGCGCATTGTCCATCAGGTATTGGCCGAGGTCGATGCTGTCATACGTCGGTTTGCCGGGCTTCTGACCGCTGTAATCCCGTGTGGCGGAGAAGCGCTCGACGATGCTGTCTTCGAGTCCACCCAGCTCTGGCTTGGAGAAGTTCCACATCATCGGGGCAAGGTGCTGAAGCTGATTGGGCAGCACCCTTCCCACTTCCACCTGCACGGCGTCCACATCGCGAACAAGGAAGCCGACCTTCTTGTCACCCGCCAGGGGCAACAGCGCGCCCTTGCCGAGGAACGTCAATTCCTGCCGGTATGGCGTTACAAGAACTGCCGCGGTGAAGGGCTTGCCGGAAATATAACCGCCCGTCCCCTGCACGCCGTCTTTTACATAGAGGAAGACATAGCGGCCCACTGGCGCATTGAATTTGAATCCATGAGTGGTTTCGCTCCTGTCGTCGGAAGCCACATAACTGAGCGGAAGGGATTGGCTTTTGGCAAGGATGTCCATCCCGATCTCGCTGTCAGTGCTCCAGTCATAGGGCTCCTTCTCCTCTTTGGGTTGGTCGGGATGGCGCACGGGCAACAGGTAGGCCGTGACTTTGCCGGTGAATGCCTGTTCCGCCACGGGCGAGGAGCTGGTCATCAGCAGAATCTGTTCCGGCTCGTAGCGGGCGTTATCAACCAGGGTCATCTGCGCGTCGTCAAAGCGCAAGCTGGTGCGGCCGGGAATGGTCACGACGGCTTCCAGCTTCTCGGGGGTCTCATTGCCTCCGCGCGCCGCGCGAACACCCTGATCGATCCGCAGCGTGATGGTGGTGTCGTCGCGCGGCATTTCCAGCGCGCCGGAATGAATGTAGGCAAAGAGTTTCAGCTTGTCGTAGGCGACGGAAAAGTGTTTGGTGTCAGGGGTGAGGCCTAGAAAATCCGCGTCTTTGGCGGGGACGAGCGAGACGAACTGCTCAAACTGTGTGGTGTCCACGGGGTGGCTGAAGCTCACCGTGGCCACCAGGTTCTTCTGCGTGGGGTCCTGCGGATCCTGATAGAACTTGCTCTCTGTGATTTGGGCGGAGAACGGCTGCGTCTTGAAATCGAAGCTGTAGTTTTCAAGCTCCACGCCTTTTGCCAGAAATCCTTTGCGCCGGATCTTCACCGTAAAAGTGGCATCCACGGGCCAATCGCTGCTGGGAGCGAATTGGAGTCGCTTGTCGTTCTCCCATGTCCACGTGCCGGCGAAGGCGGGGGAGATTTCGATGCCCGCGGTGAGGCGCTTATCGAGGTTGACAAGCGGCGCGGCCGCTTCTTCAAAATCGATTGTAAGGGGATGAATCGTAGGGACGCCGTTCTCATTGTACTCGGTGAGTTCGGGAGCGTTAACCTGATACAAGATGTAATGCGGCCGGGGCCGAAGGTGATACCACGTGCCCCCTGCCGCCACCGCCAGCACCACCAGCGCGGCAATCGCCAGGCGCTTCCGGTCGGCAAGCAGATACCCGCCACCTTTGCGGAACTGCCGGCCACTCCAGGGCATCCATTCGGGCGCCTGCCATTGTACGTTCCCGAATACTTTGCCGAACAACTTGGATAGGAAAAGGACGACGGTATTGAAGAAATTTCGCAGGGGAGTTGGGTTCATGGGCCGGGATTATACGCGGATGCCAGGCGATTTACCACTGAACTAACCTGCCCATCTTGACAATGTAGGAAGACCGAACTGACATAGGGCAGGTCTGGCCAGAATTCAAAAGTCTTCCGTCTCTAGCGAATATGCCGACTCCCCCGAAACGGGAAACCGTGATGTCGGAATATGCCTTCCTCCTCACCTGGTCGCACAAGCGCCCGCCCGGAAGTTGGCGTGGTGCTGCCGCCCATAATTTGGGGGGCTCGCATTAGGCCACACAATTGACGTCGCGGATGTTGACTCCGGCGAGCCACAGACAATTCGCGAGGGAGTATACCGGAATCGCCGCGCCGAACCGCCGACGTGTGAAGCGTTCTTCCTGCGCCGCACCCTGACCAGCTTCTCCTTGCCTTTAGCTCCCCACTTCCGGGATACTGGCGTTATCCCTTGGTGAATTCATTTGGGAAGAGCATGACCCCCATCGGGGAAGCATCAGCGTCCATCAGGAGGATCGCGTGAGCCGTCGAGCCTTATCTCTCTGCTTTGCCATTCTGGGCATTTTCCTCGTCGCACCGGGGGCAGTCGGTCAACAATCCAATCTCGATGCCCTGATTGACCGCGAGTTGCCCACGCTTCTCTCCACCTACAAATCCCTGCATCAGGCGCCGGAACTCTCCCACCATGAGGAGAAGACAGCGGGATTCGTGGCCGGCCAGCTCCGCGCCTTGGGCTACGACGTCACGGACCGCGTTGGCAAGTACGCCGCCTATCCGAATCTGACGAGCTACGGCGTGGTGGGCGTGTTGAAGAATGGCAGCGGCCCGACCGTCTACATTCGCACTGAACTTGACGCGCTGCCGGTGGAGGAGATGACCGGCCTCGCCTACGCCAGCAAAGTCCGCACCAAGGATGACGCCGGGCGCGATGTAGGTGTAATGCATGCCTGCGGGCACGACATCCACATCACCTCATTCCTGGGCACGGCGAAGATGCTGGTGGATTTGAAGGCGGAATGGGGCGGCACCTTGGTGATGATTGCTCAGCCGGCGGAAGAGGCGATTGATGGAGCGTTGGCGATGCTGGACGGCGGGCTTTACACGCGCTTTCCGCGCCCGGATTACGTTCTCGCGCTGCACGATTCCCCCCTGGTTGCGGCGGGCAAGGTGGCTTACACGCCCGGTTACGCCCTGGCAAACTCCAGCGCCGTCGATGTAACCCTGCGCGGCGTTGGGGGCCACGGTTCCGCTCCGCAAAGGGCCAAGGATCCCATCGTGGAGGCGGCCGAGTTCATCCTGGCGATTCAGACCATCGTCAGCCGGGAGAATTCCCCCTTCGATCCCGCCGTGGTCACCGTGGGTTCAATTCACGGCGGCACCCGCTACAACATCATCCCCGATGAAGTTCACCTGCAGCTCACCATTCGGACCTACAAGGAAGAGGTTCGGCAGCACATCCTGGCGTCGCTGGAACGCATTGCGCAGGGAATTGCCCTGGCCGACGGGATTCCCGCCGATCGCGCTCCGATAGTGACCGCAAGCCCGAGCCACTATACCCCGGCGATGTACAACGATCCGCAACTGACCGCGCGGCTGGCCCAGGTCTTTAAGCAGGCATTGGGAGCGGATAACGTTGTCGAAGATCCTCCCGAGATGGCGAGCGAAGACTTCGGCCGCTTCGGTCTGGAGGGCCACCAGATTCCTGTGTGCCAGTTTAGCCTGGGCGCTGTGGACGCGGCGAAGTTGGAAGAGAGCAAGCGGACGGGCGTGCCGGTGCCGGGACTTCATTCCAGCCTCTGGGCGCCGGTTCCGAAGCCGACGCTCCGCACCGGGGTGAAGGCCATGACCAGCGCGGCACTGGATCTGCTGCAGAAGCCTTGAGGAGAAGGTTTACTGCGGAGGCGCTGAGGCGGGGAAGGCAAGGATTGCGTCGCGTGAAGCGGGCAAACGCAATTGCATGTTATTTCAATTCATTTGGCGCAAAGATGTCCGACGATTCGTGTCATTTGGATACATTTCGGCATAAAATGTCTGACGATTGGTGTCATTTAGCGTAAAATCCCCGTCGTTTTGGGTGGCAAAATGTCCGTGTTCTGTTTGTTTTCATACACATTCCGGCTTTGGTCCTCGTTTTTAACATCTTTTTTTGTTTCCGTGCCCACCCGCCGTGCGACTTATAGTCCATTCTTGGGGGCGGCAGAAGCTAGAAGTTAGAAGCTAGAAGTTAGGAGCTAGAAGTTAGAATTCCGCCCCCCGCCAATCTCTGACTCCTGACTAAGGCTACACTAGAGGCTATCGTTTGTCAAGAAAATTCTGGCCCGTTTTCCCGCCAGAGCGAAAGGTGTCTGTAGCGTGGGTGTCCTCACCCGCGCCTGCGATGGTTGGATGTCAACCTCGTGATTGTGATGCTTGCCATCCGCATGGTAATTGCGATGCTTGGTGGTCTCCATCGTGATTGTGCAGGAGATCCTGGTTTGGGCGCGGGTGGGGACACCCGCGCTTCAGCGCAAGGGCGATTCCCGATTGAATCTGGACAGGTCGCGAACCGGTCCCTAATTTGCGCAACCTTGCTCGCAGTGTACGGCTACCCCGACGCCAACCCAATAGGGGTGAGGCGTGGCAGGCGGGTTGGTCTTTGGGTTGCTGGGCTGAATGCGGACTTGCTCAACGATGTGGATCAGATCTTTGTAGAACGCCTGGCGCGCTTTGGGATCGGCGCGAAGTTGATTCAGGTCGTCAACGGCTTGCTGTTCAGGATCAAATGAAGCCGGGGAGTGGGGAGAGGGTTCAATCGTTTTGGCCGCCGGCTTGAAGGGAACAAAGGCCGTTCGCGATATCGCAAGTGTGAGAGGGGCAGCTTGGCCAGATTCTGTTCCCATTTTCGCGTTTTGTTCTTCCTGCAAGCTGGCCAGATGTGCCCTCACTCGCGGGGGGACCAATGACGGATGCGGCGGGACGATTTCGGTGTCAAGGGGCATTGAAGCTGGCCCGTTACGCCAGGTGCGCTTCAAGGGCCGTGAATGGCTGGAATTTGGGGAAGGGGCTGCGATTGGCCGCGCCGGTAGCGTGACCGAAAGCGCCGGAGTTGCCAGAAGACAGGATCCCGCGATAACGAAATGCAAAATATTGCAAGCTCGCCCAGTATTGATCCGAGGCATTTGTAGCTCCCCCATGCAGCGGGCATGCCAACGCTGGCCCGGCAGGCTGCGCCAAACATGTAGAGGCGGCTTTACGCCGCCATCCGCTGGTGGCGATGATTGACGTTATGGCGGCGTAAAGCCGCCTCTACACGAACCAGGGGACTCCTACGGATGAGCGCGCAAGTCCACCCCCGTCCAATTCCGCCTGTCGACTTTCACCGCTCGGCCCTTGGCATGGGCCTCCACCGGCTGGCGGACGTAATAATCAAAGCGTTCTTCGAGATTGCCCGATTCTAGTGCCTTATCAGGAAGGCCGCACGCGGTAGAGCCGTATTTGACCCGGCAGCTTTCCGAGACCACGGTTAGCTGATTCACATCGCTTTCGATGTCCGTCAATGGGGCGTGCGTGGCTCGAAGGAAAAGGGCCGAGCGCTGCTTGCCCAGCTCTTCCGGCTTCGGATCGACGGTTTGAGCGCTGCCGGGCGAAACAGGGGCCAGGAGCAGCACCCATCCGGTCGTGATCGATAGAACGCGCCTCAAAGTGCGCAGCGTAGGGGGATCTCCGGTTCGATTTGGCCACATGGATTACTCCTTCGCGTCCGCCGTTGCCTTTCCGGCACAGGCCTTCGCGTCGCTCTCCGCCTCGGTACATTCTTTTGCTGTATCCGATTTGGGTTCCGCTTTCTTGCCGGGGCCCAAGCTTTCCAGCGTGTCCTGAACCTCGGGGCTGGCGGCTAGGTGGTGCACGGCCTCAGTGGCCTTGCGGCCCTGGTCCAACACGTCTTCCGCCCGCGCATTGACCGCGTAGAACTCCAGCCGATCCGCCAGGCGCAACTGGTTTGCGCGCGCGGAGGCAGCATCGGCCAGGTAGGATTTGGACTCACCACTGAGAGACTGTTCCAGGGCTTGCAGCCGCCTTAATTCGTCCTGAGCGCTGGAAGCCTCCTGTTGCGCCAGTGGCTGCTGGATGGCCAACTCCCGGGCGTCGCGATCACCTTCAGCCAATCGCCGGCGTATTTCGCGGACCTGCGCGTCAGTTCCCGGTTGGCGGGCCAGATTTTCCGCTGCCACTTCAAGATCCTGCCGGTTTGAGATGGCGCCTCGCTTACTCAAATCGTCAAGGATCTTTTGCCGCTTGGCGACAAAGGCCTGGAGGGATTGTTCCTGCCCCTCCACCCGATGCGCTTCCTTCGCATATTCCGCAGCCAGCACCCTGCTGGTCTGCTCGCGATCCTGCTCGTCCTTCAGTTCCACCTCAACTTTGCGAGGGTCGGCGAATTGCTTAACCGCTGGGTCAGCATCGCTTGCCTTGCCGTAGGAGTAAATTTCAAGGACGCGCTGGTCGTGGCGTTGATTGAAATCGTCGAGCAGGCGGTGAACGCGCTCATCCAGAAGTTCCTGTGGCGGGGAACCCGGCTCAGGTGGCGTATCGACGTTAGCGGGCGTGGTGGAATCGAGCGTAATCGTAAGTGGGGTAGGGACGTGCGCACGAGGTGCCTGCTGGGCGGCTGCCACGCCCACAAGCACACACCACAGCAATGGGAGAAAGGGCACGCGGTTCATTGGATCTCCTCCACCAGCGCTGCCTGAACCCGGCGATCGTTCAGGATTGGGTCCCTCTCCCAATTCTTTTCCGTGGCGCGCATCATTACCACAAGGTTGCGAGCCATCTCGGCGCGGGCCGAGTCCGGCAGGAACGAGTTTTGGGCATCGCTATAGGCGTCACGCATCAGGCTGAGTGCTTCGGACGCATGGTCCGCCGCCTGGAAGCGCGCGATGGCCTGCAAATACTTGGCAAAGGTGCGATCCACAGCAGGACGCTCCTTGAAATTTATTCCCTTCAACTGCCGCAACACACCGCTCGGATCGGCGTCAACCTGGTCCGCCAGTTCCAGCAGATCCGCAGAAGGGGGAATCGCCCGGCCTGCACCCCAGCGCGTGGAGTGAAGTCTGGCGCCCTCGTCCACGACCTCCTCCGAGGAAGTGAATGATGCCGGGCGGCCCAGCACGAACTCCACCACCGTGCCGGCGGGCACCACCAGGTCAGGGCCGCGCCGCGCCACGGTCCAGATAGCTGCCACCAGAAGACCGCCGCCCGCGCCAGCCGCCGCGCCAAGCGGTCCGGCAACGAGGAACCCGGCGCCCGCTCCCACGGTGACGGAGGTGAGGTCGACTCCGGCGTCCTTCACCAGTCCGCGGTTGCCGTGAGCCGTGCCCTCTCGATCCGCCTTGTGGTGGTTGAGTTGATTGGGGTATCCGTCGAGAGGGATCTTTTCCCCGTCAGGAGTCATCACGGAGTAGAGACCCAGGCGCAGGCGCGAGCGGCCCTCCACCTGTCCCGCACGTTTGCTTTCGAGCACGGCCACGCTGATCCTGGTCCCTGCCGGCAACGCCACCTGACCGTCTGAAGTGACAAGGTCCTGCATCAGCGTTCCGGAAACGGTGCGGACATCGCCAAACGAGTGCCATTCAAAAAAGTCCTTGGTGCCCACTGAGCGTTCCAGCCGAACGGGAATGTTCGTTCCCGGCTGGAGTTGAAGCCGTTCTTTGGCATTTGTTAATGAGGGGAGACATATCAACACCGGTAAAAGCAGACTTAGGAAGCGTCGATTTGGGTGCATTCTATTGACCTCGGAACTGACGAAGCAATCCGAGTTCCACGCCAATTCAGTATCAAGCCAGGGGACAAGAGCGTTTCGATGGAGTGCCCCCATCCCATCAGCTTTTGTCGTGGGCTGGTGAGTGATTATGGGTTATAGTTATGAATCATTATAAAGTTATAATCATGTCTAAAAGTGTATATATTCGTTGGATTACTCGAATTTGCGATCCAATTGATCAATTGTTCCGGGGCACGCATTTGAGAACTCCGCGTCCAGGCCCGCCAATTCAGGCCTTGATGAATACGCCGTTCACGGCAAGCCAGGTTAAAGCAAAATAATTTAACGACCCTCAGACGCGCCCGCAAACGCGCCAACTGTGCTGCGGCCGAGTGGCCGATTTCGGCCAGCGCGGTGGTTGATTTGAACCAAATCGGTCGCCCATCGGCCAATTCAGGTCGCTTGGATGAGAGCAGTCAAAATTAACTTCAATCGAGAGAATATTGGGAAAAGTTTGTGGTAAGAGGATTATGAAAATCGACTGGCTTGATGCAATGGTACTGTCAGGAAAAGCATGCCATAGAAAAACAGTGAAGAGTGACATGTGATGAGTGACAGGTAAAGACATGCAATGTGCGCCGCCGACAATTCGCTGGACGGCACGCCCTACAAAACCAAAGTGCGAAGTTCGGCGTTCTGAGTCCCAAGAGCAGGGACTTGGGGCTGGAGTTAGGGGCTAGGTAAAAACAGAGACCAGATTCCAGGGTCGGAAAAGCAGGGGTAAGGCCATGGCTCCACTACTCAAGGGAAGGGATTGCACCGGCGGTCCGTGACCGCCGGTGCAAAAGAGTAACGCATTCAGAGGGGTGCTTTCAGGATTGTGCTGGAGTTGTTCCCGCGGCAGGTTGAGGGGGGCCGAAGGAATCGACTGCGGCTTGCACGCTGTCATAAACGTCGAAAACGGTCACCAGCTTGGTAATGGTAAGAGCATCGCGCAACTTCTTGGTCAGATTGGCGAGCTTGATTCCCGCTCCGCGGTTGACGGAGGCCGTACGCGCGGCAATCAGGGCACCCAAGCCGGCGCTATCGACAAAACCCAGGTTTCCCAAGTCCAGGACGATGCGCGTCTCCCATCCCCATTTTTCCTTGATCCAATCGCTCTTCTCCAATACCTCTTTGATCTTGCCCCGGAAGTCCATGCTCTCCTGGCCCAGCACCAACCGGCCTGAAATTTCCAGGACGATGATTCCGTGATTTTCATTCTCCTTGATCTCTAATGACATGCTTATCTCCTCCAGGAGCCCCGGGTATTGAAAAAGTTGTGAGAGGCGAGTTCAGCCCTGCCCTCCATATCTTGGTAGTGACAAGGTTAAGCAATTGTTACGGCATTGTAAAGCTTGGCGCGACCAGCTGGCTCATTGCCTCTCAGTGCGCCAGGAATATCTGCTTCCAGATAGAGGCGGTTCCTAAACCGCCCCGACTGAGTTACCTACGGACTGGCCGCCACCTTAGGCCTTCGTCGTTGGCTTGACTGGCGGGGGAATGACGGATTGCGATGAGCTGCCCACGATGTCACCCAGGACCACGGCGTTCCGGATCTGCTCAAAGAAATCCGGCAGGGCGCCGGGGCTGTGGGGCATCATGATGGTGTTCGTGCGCGATGACGCGCCGATCTCCTTGAGCGTGTCAAAGTATTGGGTGAGCAGCACCAGCATCATGACGTCCTTGGCAGAGGTGCCTTCTACGCCCGCCTTGAAAGTCTCCACCGATTCGCGCAGGCCGTCGATGATGGCTTTGCGCTGGTTGGCGATGCCCTGCCCCTGAAGCTGCTTGCTCATGGCTTCGGCTTCCGCCTGCTTTACCTTCAGGATCTTCTCCGCCTCGCCCCGGGCGTTGGCGGCCTCCTGCTCGCGGCGGGCGGCATTGATGTCATTCATGGCCGCCTTAACCTTGGGGTCGGGGATGATGTCGGTCACGAGCGCTTTGACGATGCCATAGCCAAAGCCCGCCATCACGCCATCCAACTCCTGCTTCACGGCCGTGGCAATGGCGTTCTGCTGCTCAAAGGCTTCGTCCAGGTTCATCTTGGGGACGTGGCCCAAAATGACGTTGAAGACAAACGAGCCAATCTGTTCCTTCGGGTCGGAGAGCTTGTAGTAGGCCTCGTAAACTGCGTCAGGCAGAACGTGGTACTGAATCGAGACGGGGATAGCCACAAAGACGTTGTCTTTGGTCTTCGTTTCCATCTTGACGTCAAGCTGCTGAACGCGCAAATCAACTTTGGCCACCACCTGCTCAATCCACGGAACTTTGAAGTTCAAACCAGCGCCGGCAACGCGCACAAACTTGCCGAAGCGCTGCACCACAGCGGCCTTGGCGGTAGGGACGGTAAACAGACCGGAAAAGAATGTGCCAATGCAGAAGATTAAGAAGACAATAAATAGGAAACCTACGAATCCATCCATGGAGGTCCTCCTTCAAGAGGCGTTTTGAGATGATGTTGCATGCTGGTAATTGGGGACGCGAAGCCGCAGTGTACCATTTCGCCCGAGCGGTCACAATAGCTTGGACGGGACATCAGTATTACAACCATCTTCTCCATTTGCGTGGAAGCGGTTCTATAATGGTGAGCCCCTGCGGTTGCCTTGGTGGATGGACCCTAGATGTTGGAATTGAAAGGAAGGCCTTGTGGACTTGCTCTTGTCGGACCGGGAAGTGCGCGTGCTGGGAGCTTTGATTGAGAAAGAGATCACCACGCCGGATTATTATCCGCTGTCTCTGAACGCGCTCACCAACGCCTGCAATCAGAAGTCAAACCGGCATCCGGTGATGGCTCTGGACGACGGCGATGTGCGCGAGGCGCTGGACGAGCTGAGCCGGAAGTGGCTGGCCGGGCCCGACTCAACTGCCGAGAGCCGCGTGACAAAATTCGGGCACCGGGTGCAGGAGGTCTTTAACTTTGATCGCCGCCAGACCGCCCTTCTGTGCGAGTTGATGCTGCGCGGGCCGCAGACGTTGGGCGAACTACGCACCCACGCTGAGCGGATGTATCGCTTCGATGATCTGGAGACGCTCGAGCTTACGCTGCAGAAGCTGATTGACCGGCAGCCGCCCCTGGTGAAGAAGCTTCCACGCCTGCCCGGCACCAAGGAACCGCGCTACGCCCACCTGCTGGCGGGCGACAATCCGGAGTGGACGTCCGTGGAGGAGCCGGTTGCTGCCGCTCAGATCTCAGACAACCGTATTCCCGCCTTGGAAGCAGAACTCGCGGAACTGAAGCGGCAGCTTGCCGATCTGCAACAGCAGTTTGCTGAATTCAAGAAACAATTTGAGTAGGGAGACTCGATGCGGAAAGTTCTCATATCGACCATTTTTATGATCTTGACGTTGGTATTTGCAATTGAGCTGAATGCGGCCAGCCTGGTGGGTGTTTCCATGCCGGACACGGTGCAGGCTGGTGGCAAGAACCTCGTGCTGAATGGCCTTGGTTTGCGTACCAAGTTCATGGTGAAGGTCTACGTGGCAGGGCTCTATGTTGAGCAGAAGACCACGGACCCAGCAGTCATCATCGGGCCCAATACTTCCAAGCGCATTGTCATGCAGTTCCTCCACAGTGCCAGCAACAGCCAGATGGCGGATGCATTCAATGATTCGTTCAGTGACAACTCGCCCGATGGCGTGAAAACCATGAAGGCTGATATTGACCGGTTGCTTGGCGCGCTGGAGTCCGTCAAAGTGGGTGATCAGATGGTCTTCACTTACCTTCCAGGCACGGGAACCACCTTCGCCATCAACGGCAGAGAAAAGGTGATCATCGCCGGGCCGGCATTTGGCTCAATGCTCTTCTCCGTGTGGCTGGGTCCTAAGCCGCCCAATGCGGACCTGAAAAAGGGATTGCTGGGACAGTAGAGGCAGGCTCTCATCCTACTGCTCTTGATCGGGATGGGCGCGGCGGAAGAATCCCTATTCTTCTCCGATGTCTTCGTTCCAAACTTCCGGGTGGGCGTTGATAAACCCGCCAAGCAGAGTGACGCACTCCTCGGAATCAAGGTCGATCACCTTTACTCCGAGTTCGCGCAACCATTCAATTCCTCCCTGAAAGGTGCGGCTTTCCCCCACCACTACGGTTCCAAAACCAAACTGGCGAACAAGGCCGCTGCAATACCAGCACGGGGCAAGGGTGGTGACCATGATGAGCTTGCGGTAGCTGCGCTGGCGGCCGGCGTTGCGGAAGGCATCCGTTTCGCCATGCATGGAAGGATCGCCATGCTGCACACGCCGATTGTGCCCGGAACCGATCAGCTTACCGCTGGCGTCAAAGATTGCGGCGCCAATGGGAATTCCGCCCTCCGCCAGGCCCTTGCGCGCCTCCGCCACAGCCACAGCCAGCATCTCTTTGTAGTCAGGCTTAGGTGTCATGCCCTTCTTATACACCAGTTGCTGCCCTTTTGTGTAGCGCAAGGATACGTGGCGGGCGAACATGCGATGGTCGGTTCGCGATTGAGGACAATGGGAGATCGAAACTCGACGATCAACCGTCCGAGCGCCAATTCCCAACTCCAAGTTCTTAATTCCTAATTGTATTTCCTTTCCTCTCTCTTCCCTCTATGCGGCTGAACCTTGCAGCGGTTATCATGTTCTGGTTCGGGCTTTTGGGAAAGACACTTCAATCGTTCAACGGTTTGAGGCGAATACCTGCACTGTTGTGCGACCGAAAGACCAAAATCGAAACCCGAAAGTTCGAAATTCGCGTTGAATTTCGCTTTTCGAGTTTCGATTTTCGATCCGCGTGCCGCGTCGTCACATCGTGCAAATTTCATCGGAGGTTTCAATGAGCAAGCTGGTTCTCCCGCACGGGAGCAATGAACTATTACCCCTTCTCTTGGAGGGCTCGCAGCGGGAAGAGGAGAGCAAGAAAGCGGAAGGCCTCAAAAAAGTTCCCATGACCACTCGCGAGACGAGTGACCTGATCATGTTGGGAATTGGCGCCTTCACTCCCCTTGAGGGATTCATGGGCAAGGCCGATTGGCACGGCGTATGTGAATCGTACAGCCTGCCCAGCAAAAAGGGCCTCTTCTGGCCCATTCCCATCACTCTTTCCGCCACGGAAGAGCTGGCAAATTCCATCGCCATCGGTGAAGAAGTGGCACTTTGGGACACGGAAACCGATTCCCTGATGGGAACCATGAAGGTGGAGGAGAAGTACTCCATCGATAAGGAGTACGAGTGCCAGCAGGTGTTCCGCACCACGGATTCCAAACACCCGGGCGTGCAAAAAGTGTTGGAACAGGGCCCGGTGAATCTGGCGGGTCCGGTGAAGGTTCTTTCGGAGTCCTATTACCCCGAAATGTTTAAAGAGATCTATCAGCGGCCCGCCGAGTCCCGCAAACTGTTTGAAGAGCGCGGATGGAACACGGTTGCCGCCATGCAAACGCGCAACCCCATGCACAATTCGCACGCCTACCTGGTGTGGATTGCGATTGAGGTTTGCGATGGCGTCTACATCCACCAGTTGGTGGGCAAATTGAAGCCCGGCGACATTCCGGCGGATGTTCGCGTGAAGGCCATCGACGCGCTGGTGAACAAGTACTTTCGTGCCGACCGCGTCATTCAGGGTGGATACCCCATGGAGATGCGCTACGCAGGACCGCGCGAAGCTCTGCTACACGCCGTTTTCCGCCAGAACTATGGCTGCTCGCACCTGATCGTTGGCCGCGACCATGCCGGCGTGGGCGATTACTACGGCCCGTTCGATGCGCAAAAGATCTTCCAGGAGATCCCCTCGGACGCCCTTCAGCTGCGGCCTCTTTGCATGGACTGGACCTTCTACTGCTACGAATGCGGCTCGATGGCCTCCATGAAGACCTGCCCGCACAACAGCAAGGCAGTGATTGATGATGAGGGCAACTACAAGGGCGGCGCGCGCCTGCTGCTTTCGGGAACCCTGCTGCGCAAACTGATGAGCGAAGGGAAGCCGGTTCCGCCGGAGTTCTCCCGTCCGGAAGTCATCAAGATTTTGCAGGATTATTACGACAGCGTTGAGGAGAAAGTGGAAGTAAAGCTCCATAGCGCTGCCACCGGGGAAGCAAAAAAGTAGTCGTTCTGGCCAGGTGCGGGAGGGACTCGATTTCCTCCCGCGCTGCGCTATCATTTGTTCATTTCCTCAGGTAGAATTTCAGGCATTACATAAGGGTGAAAATGAATCAAAGCAAACCTGCCCGTCTGAAAACATGCCAGCCGGGCCACCGAAACCACGCTGAATCATGGAGGTTCTTATGCCACTAAAAGTTGGAGATGCAGCACCGAATTTTAAGCTCACCGCCGCCACCGGAGAGACGCAAGGCGAGTTTGAGCTTTCCGCACATCGGGGCAAGAACGTCGTTCTGGCCTTTTATCCGCTCGATTTCACGCCGGTTTGCCAAAGCGAACTGGGGTCATTCCAGGCGGATCTCGAAAAGTTCACAAATGCGAATACCGAAGTCTTGGGAATCTGCACGGACTCGGTTTTTGCCCACATCGCTTTCCAGAAACACCTGGGCGGCCTGAAGTTCCCCCTGGCTACGGATCGCTGGCCCTATGCTGAAGTGGCCACGGCTTATGGCGTTTTCCCTCCCACCAAACATCCCATCCCGTTCATCAATGATCGGGCCATCTTCATTGTGGACAAGGATGGCAAGATTGCCTGGTTAAAGATCTACGAACTGCGCGAACAGCCCGACAATGGAGAGATTCTGTCGGAATTGAAGAAACTCGCTTAAACAGCCTCAATCGGGGGCGGTCTGCGGACCGCCCCAATTCTCCTTCTTGATGGGCTGCATCATGGACATCAAAGAACTCTTCCTCATCCAAAAAGAGAACGAGCATCAGGGGACGCTCTCTGTCTATTCCAAGATTCCGCACGATTGCCTGGATTGGCGGCCCGTGGATGGCCTGCTCTCTCTTGGACAGATGGCGCGTCACGTCTGGATGTCGGAAGAGGGAAACCGCCGCATTGTCCTTGACGGTAATTGGAGCTACTACGAAACGCGTGTTCCCCTGGGCCTGTTTGCCATTCTTGGAGAAGTGAAGTCTCTTGATGACGAGCTGCGAGAGTTGGAGCGCGTGCATCAGGACACCCTGCGTGCGGTGAAAGCCTTTCCCCTCGATCGTTTCGATGAGATTCGCGAGAACAGCCGCTTCAACACGCGCAACCCCATCGGCGTTATGCTTTTTCGCATCATCGAACATCAGGTTCACCATCGCGCCCAGGTTGGAACTTATCTCCGCATCCTGAACGGCGAACGAGCCAGTCCCTACGCGCTCTAGAGTTTGGAATGTTTGCGGCATCGGTCCCCCGCCCATTGCCGTCCGCTTTCAGGTTTCAATAAGAACAGGTCAAAACGCAAACCGCAAAATTCAGAACGCAAAATTCCTCCATCAAGCACACACCCAAGCGAGATCCACAACCAACTGATGACTGAAAACTGACAACTGACGACTGAGGACTGATAACTCTCCTCCAATTTCCTTGTGGAACCAAACCCCGCGTGCCGTTATGATGTCTCACGATCCTGCAAGCGGAGGCAGTTGCTCATGCGCGTGCTCATTTTCATCCTTACAGCATTTGTTTTTGCCGCGCCCGCAGCGGCGGCTGACCGGGAGGCGGCCAAAGCCAGTTACCGGCAAGGCAACGACCTGTTTGACAATTTCCGTTTTGGTGAAGCGGCGGAGGCGTACCGGCACGCAACGGAACAGGATCCCCAATTTCTGGAAGCCTATTTCAATCACGCCTTGGCGGATGAGTTGGTGGACCGCCAGAAGGCTCTGGCGGAATGGCATCGCTTCGCTGACCTTGCCGCCCACGACCCGGACTTTACCGATCAATTGGGACAGGCTTACGCCCGAATTCAGATCCTGGAAATATTGCCGCCATATCCCGAAGGACTGCAACCCTCGCACTACGTACCTTCCGCAGGGGACTATTACCGTGAAGTCGCGGAGGATTCGGAATCCCGCGTCTGGAACTCGTTTCCCATCAAAGTCGCAATCGGCAGCGTTCCCAATGCGGAAATGGCGCAGGGCACCCGTGAGGCGTTTAAAATCTGGAAGGGACTCTTCCCGTTGGAGCTGACCGCCGATTCCGACGAAGCTGATATCGTCTTCGATTGGGAATCCGGCACCCACGGGGACAGCGTCGCCGGCGAGGAGTTGGATTGGGTGCAATTCCGCCGCATGGGGAATGAACTGACGGGCCGCAAAGTGGCTTACATTTCGGTGGACTTGTCGCGCCGATACACCAAGGATGAAATGCGCGCCGTGGTTCTGCATGAGATGGGGCACGCTCTCGGAATTCACGGGCACAGTGAATCCAAGGGCGATATCATGTTCTGGCAGATGCAGGAGAAGGCCCATCAGGTCTACATCCCCAGAGTTATCTTCCCGGTCACCTGGAAGTCGCTGGTCAGCATGCCCAGCCAGAGGGATCTCAATACCCTGATTCGGCTTTATAATGCTCCCGGGTCCGTAGTTCGCTTGCAATGAAAGGGTCAGCCAACGATGAGAGTTGCCATTACCGGTGCACGAGGGTTGTTCGGCCATGGATTGGTGGCGGCGTTTGCCACGCGGCATGAGGTCTTTCCGTTGAACCGTGCCGAAGCGGACATCACTGACGCGCAGGCCGTCCTGGCGGCACTGGAGCAGATCCGTCCGGACCTCGTGGTGCACCCGGCTGGAATTCCTGACCTTGACCTCTGTGATGCCGACCCTGCCAACGCCATGCGGGTGAATGCCCAGGGCACCGCCAACGTGGCTGCGGCCGCTCGCAGCCTGGGCGCCGGGCTTGTCCACATCTCCACGGATGCGGTGTTCGATGGCCGCAAGACCACACCCTATGTTGAGGATGATCCCACCGGGCCCATCACGGTCTACGGGGAATCCAAGCTCCAGGCCGAATTGGCTGCGAAGGCCTACGAGCGCGCCTGGATCTTCCGCGTCCCAGTGCTGTTCGGGCCCGGGAAGGCGAACTTTGTGGAAAAGGGCCTGCGCAAGCTGATGGCGGGTGAAGAGTACAAGGTGGCGAGTGACCAAATGGGGTGCGCCTTGCACACGGTCGATGCCGGGCTCAAGATCATGGAAGTGGCGGAGGCCGGCCGCTACGGCCTCTACCACATGGCGAACCAGGGCGCCTGCACGCGATATGAGTTGGCCCGACTGGCGGCGGAACTGGCAGGCCTCGATCCGGCCAAGATCATTGGCGTGCCTGACGCCCTGATGCAGCGGCGCGTTCCACGGCTGAAATACTCAGTGTTGGCGATGGAAGCCTTGCAGCATGGCGGCTTCACGCTTCCCCGTCCCTGGCAGGAATCTTTGGCGGAGTATGTTGATACGCTAAAGTTGTAGGTTGCACGTCAAATCGCCGGACGGCCCCTCTTCCACACACAATCAAGGGCTTATACGTTGGCTGCGAAGCCCAGCAGAGAGCGCAAGCGCACCCACAGCTCGGAGGTCACGCGGCTGCGTTCAACGTGGGGGACGGCGCACTGCTCCAGCATGGCGAGCGTTTCAGGGTCGGAGACTTCGCCGGTAATCACCAGGACTCGCCCGACCAGGCTGGGCCGAAGTTTGGTAAGGGCGGAGACCATCTGTTCTGGCGGCAGGTGGGCGGAGCGCAGGTCAAGCAGCACTGCGTCAAACCGGTCTTTGCGAATCATGGAGAGCGCCTGTTGCGTGTCGTGGGCTACATCGCCGTCGCATCCAAGCCCCGCCAACAACACATAGAGCACATTCCGAATCGAGGGCTCATCCTCAATGATCAGAACCTTCCGTCGTGAAGGGTTGGGGGCCAATTAAATTCTCCTAATGCAAGCTTCAATTCTCAAATGCCTGATATCGCAAGGCTTATTGCTAATTATTACCTATGCGTCGGTATTAGTTTAGTTAAACTGGACTTCAAAGTCAAGAACCCGCGACAGACTTATTGTCTGGTTGTGCCGTCGCGGACTCTGCCGGATCGGCTGGAGAAAACCTCCAGTTTCAATCCGGAGGGGAATTGATCTTCCCCTGCGCCGCTCCATTGTGATTGGCGAATTCCCCGTCGTGGCCGGGTACGATGCGTCCTATGCGGGCCAGAATGTGGGCGCGGTCCTGCTGAAACTGCTCCCGGTTATGCGGGATCATGGTGAAGACGTTCTCATCGTGCTCGCGGGTCAAGAGTGCGTCGCCGGCAATGATGATGGGTTGTTCGTTGTTGTGGACAATTACGGAGGCATGGCCCGGCACGTGGCCGTTGGTCACCAGAAATTCCAAGTCGTCCGGCAGCGGGTGGGATTCAATCCAGCGGAAGTGCGAAGGGTCTCCCAGCCGCTTCCTGTCCCACCAGCGCAGGGCAAAGCGCCGCAGGGCGCCCATCAGCTCGGTAGCCTTTTCATAATCGCTCGACTCCGGATAGTACTTCAGGCTCAGTTTCTCCCAATTCTGCTCATCAAGAAGGTCGGCATAGGCCTGGCAGCACCATTCATAGGACTGCTGCGAACCGTAAATGTCGCTCTGTGGGAACAGGCAGTTGTTGAGCACGTGGTCCACATGAAAGTGTGTGTTGATGACCATGCGGATGTCGGTGGGGTGCAGGCCGCGCTTTTCCAGGGCCTCCAGAAGGCGACGGGCTTCATGCGGCATGCCGGTATCGACAACAATGTGGTGGTTGCCCCGCGAAAGCAGGGTGCAGGTGGCGCCCCTCCAACTGCCGGGAAGCAGGACCTCCGTCTTCCATGAAGGAGTTTTCATGGACGGGTCGTGGAGTTGTGCGTCAGGTGATGTCGAGTCAGATTTATCCATGGCATGCTCTTCCTGGCGGGCAACGTACAACGCACCAAGCAGGAGTGGCAGGGCTCCATAACCTATTCTAGCAGTTTGATGAACTTCTGCGGCAGGAATGTGTGCCAAGAACGGGGAACGACCTAAGTCTGAGGTGGGCAATTTGCCCCTTTTATTGGGTTTTTCAATCCAGCTTGAAAAAGGCTCACCGCTATTCTGTTCGCTGGACGTGGCAAAATCCATGCGGCCTTTGGCTCGCAAATTGCACATCCCATATGCTCGCCCGAAGGATTCAGCGCCGTTAAAGAATTTAGCCAGCGCGCCCCCGGAGTTCGGGATTGAGAACTTCACATATTCGTCAGAGGAGATCAGATTCATGTCATTCATTATCGTTGAAGGTTGCACCAAGGATGAAAAATGTATCGAAGTTTGCCCGGTTGATTGCATTCATCCCCGTAATGATGAAGCCCAATTCGCGGAAGCCGAGCAACTCTACATCGATCCTGTGAACTGCATCGATTGCGGAGCCTGTGTTCCGGTTTGCCCCACCAATTCGATCTACGCCGAAGCGGATGTGCCGGAGAACATGGCTGCCTACACGGAAAAGAACGCGCAGTACTTTCAGTAGACCCGACAGCCTGAATGCTGAATGGACGCGTCAGCCTGACTTGCAGGCGTAGCGCGGCAGGATCCCTTGCGACTTCGCCCTGCTGGCGCGTCTTTCTTTCCATTCTTTTCATGCTACCCATTTTCTAACCTGCGGATATCACGCCGCTGTTGCCGGAGTGTGATTCGTTGGCGAAATTGCAATTGGCGTTGACTGCAGGCCCTTTCAGAGCCAGGATTCCGGGCCGGCAAGGCTGCATTTGAACATGTTCCGGACTCACCAACGGTCTCCCGGCCTGCCTCGCCCTAAGTAGGGGCCTTCCGTTTTGCTTAATCGCAAATTTTTGCTAAACACCTCTTTTTTTTGCAATATCGTGGAAGAATGCGTGTAAGTCCCTGTGTGTTCATCAACATCGTGGAAAGGCTAAGAGTAGACTTTTTTTATATGTGTTTTCAATAGCTTAGAGGAAATGAACGTCAGATTTTTCCTTTTTTTCACGCCTCGTAATTTTTTCTGAAACATGCTAACCGATATATTCTTAGTGAAAGATAGGGTTTTGATGGGTTTTCACTCATTTTGGTAACCTCATTAGGTTCTGGCACATCGTGGAAGCCCGACTCCATTTTTCGAGATGTGTTTTTGGCTTTTCAGCTAACCCATTTATTTCGAAAGGGATAACGGTTATGACATTTTGGCTCAAACTACTAACCCCCTGCCTTTTGTAATACATCGTGGAAAGAGTTCATCGTCGGTTTATTGAATTGTACGGCCATTGTGGGTTGAAGGGGCATTTCAGCCATTACCCGGCGCGTCGTCGGGCCAGGGAGCCGATGGACCCCTTTGCGTGCCCTCACGGTGGGACACTGCGTAGGAACCACGGGGTGAAGTGGGCAAGAGCGGGAGCTTAATATCGCTCCACAGGCCCCAGCCCCAGTACCCAGCAACCAGCCCATGCTCTCCACCCCCTAGGCACAGGTATTCCGCCGCAAGCAGCTTGAAACTGAAATGTTCTGGAGTTTGGAGCGGCGGGAGACCTTCGAGCGGACATGGCGGCGCCTCACGACAACGGCGTGCAAGTAGTTCAATCTACGCTATGAATGTCAAGGGAAAACGGCAATCCAAGAGCCTACAAAATGTCCCGGCAGGATGGAATAAGGGGGTTGACGAATGACAATCCAGCAAAGTTCGGAGCATTAATCCACGCCCCCCACCTTAGTTTTCCGGGCAATCAAATTCATTGGTGAAATCGAAGCTGACCTTGGGGAATTTTCGCTTCAATTCCCTGACTTTGGCGGCGTTCTGGGTGATTTTGCAATTGTCGCCAAGTGTGATGTGGGTGAGTTTGGGAAGGGAATTCAGGAAAGTTGGGAGATCGGTCAAGCCGTCGGAGTCAAGGTTTAAGGTGGTCAGTTCACGGAGGTTGGAAAGGAACGCAGGTACCTCTTTGAGGTGGTCATTGGCTCGAAATTCGAGGATTTTGAGGTGTGGCAGATCCTGCACGAAGGAAGGAATCTGCTCGAGTCCGTTCCGCCCAAGATCCAGATCAGTCAGATTCTTCAATTGAGATAAACTGCGCGGGAACGGGTGCCGTACTTTCGGTTGATCGCCGGGGCCCTGCGGGTCCTGCGCGCCATAAAGAACCAGCTTTTCCAGCGCCCGCAAGTTTCCAACTGACTCAGGCATGACCGGATTCATCGTACATCCATTCCCATTATCGATGTTCAATTCTTTCAGTTTCGTGAGCTTGCCAATCGAATCCGGGAGCGCCTTCAGCGAGTCAAGGCAGGAGATTGAAAGGACCTCCAGGTCGGGATAGCTTTCAAGGTTGTCAATCACACTGGCGTTTGGTTCTGAGATGGCAAGGGTCTTCACGGATGGCGCAGCGTGAACGGGCGGAGCCAATACAAAGCAGGACACGGCGATGGTTAGAAGGGCGGACTTGATTTTGATCATTGCCAAATGCTACCACACTGTGGACCCGAACAGACGGTGATTTGATGCAGAGTTGGCTCTGCCGGTCCACGCCCCTTCCATTCAGATTCCAGGCTGTCCGAACCCCAACAACTGGGGCGGAACTTCCCCCTGTTGCGCCGCTGTTTTGAGCACGCACAGCGTTTCCTTTTAACCCCCGCCGTGTCCAAGTTCCAGGGTTCGCCGGAAATGGGCGCGCCCACGCTTACTGGGTTTGAAATAGATTTGTGATGGCTTTTAATCGGTCATTAAAACCCGAAACGTTGTCCACAAGGTTCTGGAAGACGTAAGGCTGGTTCTTGAGGTCCTCTTTGAAGTCTTCCAGTCCAAACTGAAGTCCCTGTTCGGCCCAATGGGAAGACATGATCGTGGGCATTGAAACAGAAGCGTTATATTCTGAGTCCGTATGAAGGAACTTCATAATATTCTTTTGATTTTCCGGCGTCAGCCCGATGCTGATTTCGAAGATCTTCATCATATCGTAGCCGGCGGTCTTAAGGCGCATCTTGTCGGTGTGCTCGGGGCCGCTGAGGTTCATCTCGGCGCGCGTCTGGTAGAAATGGTCCACATAGGCAAAGATAATGTCATCGTGCTCGGGAATGGCGAGCTCGTTGCGAAATTGGATGATGAGCCCGAGGGCGAAAGCGTTCACGTCCAGGTTCAGGATATTCTCTTTGGGCACCTTCTCCAGCAGTCTCGTGCGGACCGTGTCGCGCATGATGGTGATGACCAACCATACCCTGGAATCTTCAGATAGGCCGGCGGGAATATCCTGCACATCGGCATAGGCCTTGGCGAGAAGCGGATTCTTGATGGTGTGTGCCCCCGCCGTCGTGATCATGCTCTGCAACATTTGCACGGCGCGGGGGCCGCCACCGCCCACCCGCGCAGAATCTCTGGCGGTGACACCATACAAAGCCTTTAGTCCCGCCACTTGCTTCTGGCCGAGGACCGCATTTCGCCCCACCGGTGAGTCGGGGTGGGGGAGGCCGTGCCCGTTCCACTCCGCGCCGGCATGCCTGCCGCTATGGAAGTTCCCACCGCCGCCGGCGCCGCGCGGCGCCTTGGGGTGAATCACTTCGCCTTCGTTGGTCAGCCAGTCTTTACTCATATTGACCCTGTGTTGGCCTATGAAAAATCAGGCCCCCGCTCTCCTTTTCCGGCATCATCAATTGAGCTGAAGCATGAGGGAATTCCGCCGCTGCCATTTGACCGCTGCTTGTGCGCTGAACATCAATGATTGTTTCACACCTTGTGTCCGGTTTCAACTCCGCAGGGGTACAATTCGACACGGTCGGATTCCGACCACAAATAATGCCGGAATCCGTGTATATTTCTCCTTGTGCGCGAAGTGGCCCTTTGGCGGCGACGATGAAAAGAAAAAAGTCCAATCCGAAGAAACCCGCACCGGGGACGCAATGCATCAAGGTGGCAGTTGTGCAGGCGGCGGCGGTGGTTTTTGATCGCAAGCGAACACTGGAAAAGATTGAAGCGCTGGCGCGCGAGGCGGCCCGTGGAGGCGCACAGTTGGTGCTGTTCCCGGAGGCCTTCGTCTCCGGCTACCCTCGCGGACTCGATTTTGGCTCGGTGGTGGGTTCACGCTCGGACAAAGGCCGGGAAGACTTCAGGCGCTATTGGGAGAGCAGTTTGGACGTGCCCGGGCCCGCGGTCGATCAGCTTGGCCGCGCGGCGCGGCACAATCGCATTTATCTGGTTGTTGGAGTGGTGGAGCGCGACGGCGGCACGCTCTATTGCACCGTCCTGTTTTTTGCTCCTGACGGCAGTTTTCTTGGCAAGCACCGCAAGGTCATGCCGACGGGTTCGGAGCGCCTGGTGTGGGGCTTTGGCGATGGCTCCACGCTACCTGTGTTTGAGACTTCCCTGGGACGATTGGGCGCGGTAATCTGTTGGGAAAACTATCTGCCCCTGCTGCGGACGGCGATGTATGCAAAGGGCATTGAGATCTATTGCGCGCCAACGGCAGACTCGCGCGATTCCTGGGCGGCGTCCATGCGGCATATCGCCATTGAGGGGCGCTGCTTCGTCCTTTCTTGCAATCAGTTCAACCGCCGGCGCGACTTCCCTGATGATTACGATGCCGGATTGGGGAGCGATCCGGAAAAGGTGGTCACGAACGGGGGCAGCTGCATCGTTGACCCTTTCGGCAACTTCCTGGCCGGCCCGAACCGGGAAGGGGAGACGATTCTGTACGCCGAGATTGATCGCGGGCAGATTAACCGGGGCAAGTACGACCTGGATGTTGTGGGCCACTATGCGCGCCCGGACATCTTTCAGCTCATCGTGGACGAGCAGCCGAAGCGACCCGTAACGACGCGTTCGAGCGGGTCCAAAAAAACTGCTCGCCGCGGCCGGCGCCAGCGTGCTCCGGAGGTTTTGTAGGGGCTTGTGTCCGAGTTGCGGGAACCTGTAGCTTCAATTCCGCGACCCCGGCTTGTGCTGGGATTGATAACGCTACGATCTACCGTGAATCTCCCGGGAGGAGATTTTGCGGCAGGTCCGTCAGGACCGCCTTGCCGTTAATCCATTCCACTTTCCAGATCCGGTCAAATACTGAATCCTGCCATTTGGGCGGGTTCGGCGCTCCGAGGGCGGCGGCCAATTCCGGCAGAACGCCGTGACGCCAGAAAACCACCACGACTTTGCCCGCGTATTTCCCACTCAAAAGCTCTGCGGCAAGCTGCTGGCTGGTGTCGTCGGAATACTCATCGTTCAACTTCATGCCGAGTGCTCGCGCCAGAGGTGTCGCCGTCTCCACCGGCCGGTTGCTGCTGGGGCGGACGTGCGCGGCAAAAAGAACATCCGGATGGGGCAGCATGGCCGTGGCGCTGGGCGCGAACAAGTTGGGGATTCGCTCTGCCCTCTCTACCCCGATGGGCGTCAGGTCAGGAGAATGATCGGACTTGGGGGGCTTTTCCGCGTGGCGAATCAGGATGACCATGCGCGGGGCGTTGGAGGCGTGAGAAGGTGGCGTGGCCGATGAGGCCCGGCCAGGAACTGCGGAAGAGAGTGACCAGGCTGCGGTAAGGACGAGTATTGGCGATGTGAAAATCAAGTGTCGACGGGTTTTCATCATAATTATTATTTGAACGCCGTGCGAGCAGGTTACTGAAGCTGCCCGCACGGCGTTTGATGCGTTACTCAAGTTCGCGGAACGGACGCAGACACTACCGGTTCCTGGGAGAGATACCAACAATCAACGAGACCACGATGCTGCGCCCCGGCAAGAGGGTCAGCACGTCCGTGGGTGAGACCGCGGTAGTGCCCAAAAACGGATTGGTTACGCCGCCGCTAGTGGGTGAAACCACGGAGCCGGTGGGGGTGACGGTGGTGATGTTGTGGTTGTCGAAGGCATTGTTCAAGGCCAGGCGGATCTGGGTTTGGTTGAAGAACGAATGTCCGCGAATGGAATAGCCCACGTACATGCTGGTCAAGCTGAAGGGATTCACCGGAACCTGATTGTGGTAGCTGCCGTTGTCCTGCCACTCAGGCCCAATCCGCTTGTCGAAGAATCCGATGTCCCAAGACTTGGGCTGATAAGTCACGCCAAAGGCCTCGGTGTTGGAAGGGGTTTGGGCAACCCAAAGTCCGGAGGGGGTTTGGAATGTCACGCCGGAGACCGTTTCCGAACCGGTGTAGGTGGCCCTGCCGTATGTGGCATTCGTGTAGGCGCTGAATCCGTGGCCAAAGTAGATGTTCGCCTCGCCTTCAACGCCACGCGTAATCGAACTCGGCGCGAGGAAGTTCACCTGTTCGCCGGTGGTGGGATCGGTCGTGGTGGAGTACGGATTCTGGAAGTTGGTGTGGTAGTAATCCGCATCGAGAGTCAGATGTTGAATCTTGAAGACCGTGCCGGTTTGAAAGGTCAGAGCGGTGGTCGGTTTGGGCAAGGTTTCGATTCCCGGGGTTGGATTGCTGGCGGAAATCGTTTGATTGAAATCGAAAACGCTGCTGGGTGGCACCACGCTGCCCGTTGCCACCTGGCCATAAATTGACCAGTTGGAGCGAAGCCGATAGTTGGCATCAATGGACGGCAGGAAGGAATTGTAGTGGCCGTGGTTCCGGATGAAAGGCTGGCCACCCAGGTTTCCAATGGTCTTGCCGTCGTCGGCAAACTGTTGCAGGTTCAGGGTGTAGGCGGCCATCTTGACGCCGGCGGTTACCTTGAGCTTCTGCGTCACGTGAAATTCATACTCGGCGTAGGCCTGGAAGGAATCCGTGTGGAACATTTCATGGAAATTGCCCAGCAACTGGTCAGTCCAGCCGTTCAGCGGGTCGCTGGGAATCTGATAGCGGTTGGTGCGGGCAAACTCATACCAGAGCCCGGCGCGGAAAACCCCAACCTTGGATGTGTTGCTGATCTGTGAGGTCTCGCCATACTTGCGGTAGCTGTTCAGCTTGTCGACCGCGCAGGGAATGGCGGTGACACCTTTTTTGGTGATCGGGGTTGAGCAGTAGGGTTCGGTCAGGGAGACGGCGTTCGCGTAGTTCTGCTGATTGTTGTAGCTGTAGGTGTAGGGCTTAATATCCAGCAGCCAGCCGTGGCCCAGGTCCGATTTCACGCCGACATACTCAAAGTCGGTGGGCACATGATAGAAGTTATATTGATAATCGGTGTAGAGAGTGGGATTGGAATTGTTGGTGGCAAGGAAATTTGGTCCGTTGGCGGCAACCTGCGCGCGTGTGGGACCGCTGAAATTGGGTGTATTGCTGTCTAGCCACACCACGCCACTGTAACCGGTGATAAAGGTGTGGTCATTGACGCGATACTGATACTTCAGGTCGCCGGCATTGCGGGTTTGGAAGTTGTAGGTCTGATAGCCGTCGGACGTCATGTGATGCACATCGATGAGGACGTTTGAGCGGCTCTCCGGGGCAAAGCTGGCGGAATCAAATTCACCGTCGTACAACTGCGTATTCCACGAGCCGTAGGCAACGTTGGCACGGATGTTCAGGTCCGTCGGCATTTCCTTCGAAAGCAGGTGAATGTTTCCGCCGAAAGGCGTAGGCCCAATGCTGGAGGCGGTGCCGGGACTGCGGTCAAAATCCACGCCTCCATCCCATTGCGACGGGAAGAAAGCCCAGGAGTGGTGCGTGGGCGAGTTGGTGTCGTAGAACGGAATGCCGTCAAAATCAATGTCGTAATCACCGTCTGGAAAACCGCGGAAATACGTTTTGCTCTGTCCCATGCCGATGCCGTCGGAGCTCAACGAAAACGTTCCGGGGACCATCTGCACAAGTTCACCGTAATCGGCCACCGGTGAAGTGAAGTTCTGGATGTAGTGTGAATCGATCACGGAGTGGGCGGACCGTTCATCCAGCAGAGCCTTGACGGGCGACGCTTGTGAGGCCACAGACGGGCTGTCATCGGCAATGCCGGTGACCGTGACTTGCTGAACCATGCTCTGTACGCTGAGCGTGATGGAGATGTTGGCGACGCCGTCGGCCACTTGCACGCCCTTGCGGCTGGAAGCGGCAAATCCTGGTGCGGTAACTTCAACGGTATAAGAACCAATGGACAGACCAGCCAGCGAAAAGCGGCCATCCGCGCCGGAAGTTGTCTTTTGTGCCAGCGCGCCCGAATCGCTCTTCACCTGAACTATAGCGCCGGCAATGACGCTGCCATGTTGATCGAGCACCGTGCCGGCAAGTGTGCCACTGGCATTTTGTTGCGCCGTCAGCGGTGAGAGATTTCCCAAGCCCAGAAATATCATGCAAGCGATGGTGAGCACACGACCACACAAGCGCTTTTGGATCTGCATCGAGACTTTCCTCCCAAACTCAGTTTGATATAGGGGTGCATTTCTCCAAGGGCGTCTCGAAGCAGGGTTTTGCAAACACTCCTGCATCCACCTGAGCAACATGCGTGCCTTAACAGCACTCTCTAATGAGGATGCACGTTCAATTGCGATGCGGCTGTTGAAACAACATTTCGAGATGATGAAGCGAGACGCGACTATGGGGAAGATCCCCATGGAAAAAATAAATCATCTGTGTTACGCGGGGGTTAATAGAAAAGTGCAGTTCTGTTAATTGCTGATTTCCGGCATGCCGGGCGGTCAGGGCACGTGATGAATTTTAGAACTTCTTGCATCCAACGCGCTCAGGATGTCGGTTTTGGTGACAACCCCCAGGAGTTCGGCGCGCGGCGAGACGACCAAGATGATGTGTTGCTCCCGTGGCCCCACAAGAATTCGCAGGGCTTCCTGTACATCACAGTCAGGTGCAATCCGCTCCACATCCTGTTGGGTCACGCCCCCCACCTGCGTTGCAGGCCAATCCTCGCGGTTAACACTTGCCAGCGCCCAGATTGAGACGGTTCCCACCAGCTTGCCCTGGTCAAAAACGGGGTAGGAATGATGTCGGTGGGAAGCAGCAACGAGAGAGGAAAACTCCTGTAAATTATTCGATGCGTCCACCGACACGACTGGCGTTTGCATGATTTCTTCCACTGGAATGTGTTGAAGTTCGTGTATTTTCACGCCCTCGTGCAGGCGCTGATCGCCGGAAACTGAGGCTTCACCCGAAATGGCGTAAGCCACGGCGGCTCCGATCAGCACTGGAATGATGTAGGCGTGCCCACCGGTGGCTTCCGCAACAAACACCACTGCGGTCAAGGGCGTTTTGTATCCACTGGCAATAAATGCCGCCATGCCCACTGCCGCATAGAGGGCCAGGGACGGACTGTGGATGAGGGATTGGGCAAAAGCCGTTCCCAGGCAACCTCCGCTCAGGAAGAGGGGAACGAACATTGCGCTTACACCCCCGCAGCCCAGCGTGAACAGTGTTGCCAATAGTTTGAATGCGGCAAACATGACCAGCTCACCGCTGCTGTGATGCTGGGTAAGAAGCAGATTCACGGCTTCGTAATTGGGGCCGATGGGTATCAGCTGATCTGAAAATCTCGACACAAAAAGCAGCCCACAGATTCCCGTAACCAGTCCGCCCAAGGCGAGCTTTGACCAGTGCGGAAGTGCCGCCTTAACCATCGCCGTGCGGAAGTGCCGGTAGGCAAGGTCAAATCCCATCATCAGCAGCCCGCACAGCGCACCCAGAATGGCGCTGAAAACCAGATCACGGCCGGTAAAGCGGCCTTCCCCCTTGAAATCAAAAAGGGTTGCGGAGCCCAGGAATGAGATCAAAGTGACATAGGAAAACACTGACGCAATCAGTGACGGCAGCAACGCTTCGTGGGCAAGATCGTCCTTGTAAGGCATCTCCAGGGCAAAGACCAGCCCGGTGAGTGGCGCGCGGAAAACGGCGGCCATCCCTGCAGCCGCCCCACTGATCAGCATGATGCGCCGGTCGCGGGGCTCGAGGCGAAATCGCCGCAACCTGGCCCACAGCCATGAACCGAGAGCACCACCGCCGTAAATGCTTGGGCCCTCCAACGCCGCGCTGCCGCCAAACCCCACCGTGGTGACCGCAGCGAGCAGCTTGGCAAAGAAAGGACGCATATTGATATCGCCCTGATGCTCATGGTAGGAGCGGATGATCTCCTCAGTGGAATGCTCATTGGGGTCAGGCGTGAGGTATTGCATGATCAACCCTGTAGCGGCCAATGCAACCAGCAGGGAGGGGACAATGGCCCAATGGTGCAGAAGGTAGTAGTTGAGAACCGCCGGCCACAGTTTATCGAGAATGATGACTGCGATTCCGGTAATCAATAATCCCGTCACCACTCCGATGATGGGAGCAATCAACAACCATTTATGTAGATCGCGCGAATAGGTGGCTGCCAAATCAGACCGGAGGACGGAGGTGTACTTCCGCCATCGTGCTGGCCGGAAGAATGAAAAGCCATGTTTTCGCATCTGAGTTTTTGAAATTCCGCTAAAGCCCAAAGCCGTTTAATTAGCGCTCGCGCAGGATGGGAAGTAAGCTGAGATTGGAATCCAACTTATTCCGCCCCCGCTGAAACGGGAATGTTGCCGGGCCGCGCCTGTGGAGCTTTCGTAATTTCAAATTGGAGTTCACGAAGTTCGGCCATGTTCTGCCGTGAGATCTTGTCAAGAATTGCGTAGCCCTTGCGCGTCAGATGAACCTTGACGAAACGGCGGTCCTGTTCGCCGTGAACCTTTCGCACCAGTCCGCGCTCTGCCGCGCGCTGCACCAGCCCCACCACGGCGTTGTGGCGGCCCTGCATGAACTCGGCCAATTCGGAAATGGTGGCCCAGCCGCGGCCCGTGAAGCCTGCCACTCCCAACATGAGCTGGTGCTGCTGCGGCGTGATGCCGCAGGAACGCGCCACGCGCTCACTGAAGCGAAGAAAGCACCGGATCCGGTAGCGGAACCAGGCCAGCCGGCGCAGGGCTTCCGCGCGTACTGGGGGAATTTCAGTGGATGAGCGTTGCCGTTTCATAAGCAGGGATTATATCACAATGTGATTTAAGTAGCGATTGGGCGTATCGAGCCATGCATAATGTTACCGGAGGGGAGGCCGTCAAGCCATTTAAGATGTAACCCGACTCAGGAGCAGGAATGAGGAGGGTTGATTTGGGACACGCAGCGAGGTGGGAATACTTCCGG
>Ga0302320_10004609_pt1 | contig 31251 bp, 32 predicted proteins | sample Bog_T0_3_FD_202130 | JGI IMG/M metagenome (GOLD analysis project Ga0302320, IMG submission 202130) | Peat permafrost microbial communities from Stordalen Mire near Abisko, Sweden - Bog_T0_3 | ecosystem: Environmental > Terrestrial > Soil > Wetlands > Peat | place: Sweden: Abisko, Stordalen Mire... | reverse complement strand
CGCGCTCAACGAATCGTAAATTGTAAATCTTAAATCGAAAATTCCATGTGCCTCGCCATTCCAGGAAAAATTGAAAGCATCACCGGCGACGACCCCTTGTCACGGATGGGCAAAATCAATTTCGGCGGCATCCTGAAGGACGCCTGCCTCGCCTATGTGCCGGAGACCAAGGTTGGCGATTACGTCATCGTGCATGTCGGGTTTGCCTTGAGCCGGGTGGACGAGGACGAGGCGCAAAAGGTTTTTGAATATCTGAAGCAAATCGAGGAGTTGGGTGAGCTGAAGGAGGCCGGGCCATGAAATATCTGGATGAATACCGCGATGCCGGAATGGCGCAGCAATTTGCGCGCGAGCTTCATCGGGTCACAACGCAACCCTGGAAAATCATGGAAGTTTGCGGCGGGCAGACGCACGCGATTGTGAAATTCGGCATTGATGAACTGCTGCCGAAGGAAATCACGCTCATCCACGGGCCGGGTTGCCCAGTGTGCGTGACGCCATTGGAGATGATTGACAAGGCACTCGAAATCGCCACGCGACCGAACATCATTTTCACCTCGTTCGGCGACATGCTGCGCGTGCCCGGCAGCACGACTGATTTGTTGTCGGTGAAGGCAAAAGGCGGCGACGTGAGGATTGTCTATTCGCCGCTCGATGCCGTGAAACTCGCCGAACAGAACCCGGCGAAGGATATCGTTTTCTTCGGCGTCGGTTTTGAGACCACCGCGCCAGCGACGGCGATGGCGGTTTATCATGCCGCGCAAAAAGGGCTAAAAAACTTTTCGATGCTTATCTCGCATGTGCTTGTGCCGCCGGCCATCGAGGCGTTGATGTCGTCGCCGAATTGCAAGGTGGAGGGATTTCTTGCTGCCGGCCACGTCTGCACGGTGATGGGTTTCGAGGAGTATTTTCCAATCGCGGCAAAACACCGCGTGCCTATTGTTGTCACCGGCTTCGAGCCGCTGGACATTTTGCAGGGCGTGCTGATGACGGTGCAACAGCTCGAATCCGGTCGTGCCGAAGTCGAAAACCAATATGTGCGTGCCGTACGTCGTGTGGGCAACCAGCCTGCTCAGGAACTGATCAAGAAGGTGTTCAAAGTTGTTCCGCGCAAATGGCGTGGCATCGGGGAGATTCCGCAAAGCGGGCTTGGGTTGAGTGAGGAATACGCCGCGTTCGACGCCGAGAAAAAATTCGGCGTTGCCGAATCCTTCGTCGGGGAATCGCCCGAATGCTTGAGCGGCCTGGTATTGCAGGGTCAAATCAAGCCGCACAATTGCCCGGCCTTTGGCGCGAAATGCACGCCGGAACGTCCACTCGGTGCGCCGATGGTCTCCGGCGAAGGCGCTTGCGCGGCATATTATCGCTATCGGGGGCAGCCTGATGCCGTTGCGAAAAAATGACATGAACGCACAAAAACCAATTGAATTTTCCGGCGCTTGTCCGGTCCCGGTTTCGCAATATCCGCACGTTTTGCTGGCGCACGGCGGCGGCGGTAAGCTGATGCACCAGCTCATCGAAAAAATGTTTCTGGAAGCATTCCGCAATCCGTTGCTGGAAACACAACATGACGCAGCGGTGCTGGAATTGACTGATAAAAAACTCGCGTTCACGACGGATTCCTACGTCGTGCGTCCGCTGTTTTTCCCCGGCGGCGATATCGGCTCGATGGCGGTTCACGGCACGGTGAACGACCTCGCCATGGCTGGTTCGCGACCGCTGTATTTGAGCAGCGCGTTTATCATCGAGGAGGGGCTGCCGATGGAAACACTTTGGAAGGTCGTCTGCTCAATGCGTGACGCGGCAAAAAAGTGCGGGGTGCAAATCGTGACCGGCGACACGAAGGTCGTGGACAAGGGCAAGGGCGACGGCTTGTTCCTCAACACCGCCGGCGTCGGCATCATTGAGCACGACAAGAAAATCACACCGCAAAATGTACGGCCCGGCGATGCCATTCTAGTCAGCGGCGATCTGGGTCGGCATGGCATGGCCATCATGGCAGTGCGCGAAGGGCTGGAATTTGAAAGTAAAATTGAAAGTGATTCCGCGCCGGTTCACGAGGTCGTTTTGGATTTGTTGAAGGCGAGTATTGAAATCCACTGCTTGCGTGACCTAACGCGCGGCGGACTGGCGAGCGCGCTGAACGAAATCGCGGAAGCCGCCGGGATGAAGATCACAATCGAGGAAAAATCCGTGCCCGTCCGCGAAGACGTCCACGCCGCGTGCGAGATGTTGGGGTTGGATCCATTGCACGTTGCGAACGAGGGGCGGTTCGTAGCCTTCGTCGCGGCGCAGGATTCAGAAAGGACACTGCACATGCTCCAGCGTCACAATGTTTCCGCAAATGCCGCGCTCATCGGCAAGGTTGTGGGAAAATCCGCGCCGCTGGTGACGCTCAAGAGCGCGATTGGCGTTCAGCGCATTCTCGACATGGCGAGTGGCGAGCAGTTACCGCGAATTTGTTGAGTGGGCGACAACGTCGTTGAGCATCTTCATTGTCCGCTGGAAGGTTTCGTCGGGCGTTGTTCCCGCTGCGATGGTCACCAGCAGGCCGCGCTTCTGGTAAAATTCCATCAAAGGCCGGGTGCTTTTCTCGTAAGCCGCCATGCGCACGCGGATGGCTTCGGGCCGGTCGTCCTCGCGCTGGTACAATTTCCCGCCACAATGATCGCAAACACCCTCGATGCGGGGCGGCAGACCCTCGACGTGAAAAACCGCCTTGCAGCCTGCGCAGGTGCGCCGTCCGCCGAGTCGCGCGACGATTTCATCAATCGGCAGCTCGAAGTCGAGCACCGCCGTCAATGCCACCTTTTCCCGTTGCAACAACCGCTCCAGCGCCTCGGCCTGGGCGACGGTGCGCGGAAAACCGTCCAGCAGAAAGCCACCGCAACAACGGAGGCAGCCGACGCGCTCACCCACCATGTCCAGCACGATTTCATCCGGCACCAGTTCGCCGCGACGCATGAAACCCAGGGCATGGTCTAGCGCGGGGCTTCTTTCCCCGTCCGTGAGGCATTTGGCCGCGCGAAAAACATCGCCCGTGGACAAGTGGCAGGCGCCGAGCTGCTCCGAGAGCAGTTTCGCCTGCGTTCCCTTGCCGACGCCGGGCGCACCGAGGAGAACGAGCCGCCAAGTTTTTCCCGGCGGCGGCGTGGGGAGGATGGAACAAAGTGCTTCGCTGCCTTTCAGCCAGGCAGCCCGGTCATTTTTTGTGGTCATGGCACAAGCTTACAGCATAAGCCGCCGGCCTCCAATGGGGATGGTCCATATTACCAAAAGATGTTCTTCTTTTGCCAAAATCTGCGAAACGCACGGACTGGTGCGCCTTGATTTCATAAAAACCCCCGCCGGTACTGCCACAAATCATGTCAAGCATTTGGCAATAACCGTGTAGTCCACCCATCCGCCTGCGGTTAGGCTTCCTAGTGAACATTGTGGAAGAATCTACTGATAAACTTTTGACAGCAAACGGGCAACCGGAAAAGAAACGGCACCTCCCGGCGCGCGAAATTGCCTTTGACCGGCCTCGGGATTTTCTCAACAACCACTTCGTCTACGCGGTGGTTTCACCGCGGGCACGCGGCCTCACCCTGGGCGTGAACATGAACCCCGACAAGCGGTGCAACTTCGATTGCGTTTATTGCGAGGTGGATCGCGCCACGTTGCCTGAACATCCGGTGCTTGACGTGGGTGTGGTGGCCTCGGAACTGCACCGGACGCTCGATCATGTCCTGCAAGGCCAGCTGCGGGAACATCCGCAATACCAGTCGTTGCCGGACGAGCTGTTGCAGTTGCGCCACGTTGCATTGAGCGGCGATGGCGAGCCGACCCTGTCGTCCCAGTTTGCCGATGTCGTGCAGGCTGTCGTCCACGTCCGCGCGCTGGGCGGATTTCCGTTCTTCAAAATCGTGCTCATCACCAACGCCACGGGACTGGACCGCTCGCAGGTTCAGGAAAGCCTGAAGCGGTTCACCAAGTCGGATGAAATCTGGGTCAAGCTCGACGGCGGCTCTCAGGAATACCTGGACAAAGTCTGCCGGTTGAAGGACGTGACACTCGGAAAAATTCTGTCAAACATTTTGCATCTGGCGCGTCAGCGTCCGGTGGTCATCCAAAGCCTTTTCCCAGCCATCAATGGAGTGGAGCCGTCGTCGGAAGACATCGAGCAATACGCACACCGGCTCAAGGAATTGAAGTCTGACGGCGCGCAGATTTCCCTGGTGCAGATTTATTCCGCCAACCGCCCCATGTCGCACACCGAATGCGGGCATCTGCCGCTAAAGACCCTTTCCCACATCGCGCAGGTCGTTCGCCAGGTGTCCGGATTAAGGGCCGAAGTATTTTAATCGCTGCCGGCGTGGGGTAGGCGCGAAATAATTCAGTTTTCCGGCTAGACAAATCTGCTCGGCAGGCGCGTCATTATGAGAATGCCCGCCGGACTGGACATCGAACGGGTTTATGACGAACACGCCCAGCCGCTGTTTGCCTTTCTCTTGAATTTCACCCGCGACGAGGCTGACACGCGCGATTTGCTCCAGGACATTTTCGTCAAGCTCGCCCGCGAAGCGAAACTGCTCGCCGATGTGCGCGACGAGCGTGCCTTTCTCATCCGGCTCGCACACAACGCGGCGATTGATTTGATCCGCCGACGTGGCGCGCGCGAGCGGACCAAGGAGAATTTCGCCGTAGAAACAATTTCAATTTTTGCGCGAACAAATGACCCGGATGAAAAGGTTTTCCACGAAGAATTGGCGTTTGCGCTTGGAGATTTACCGGAAGAACAGCGCGCCGTTGTGCATTTAAAACTGTGGGAGGAATTGACATTTGAGGAAATCGCCGTGGCGCTGGATATTTCGCCGAACACTGCCGCCAGCCGGTATCGCTACGGTTTAGACAAATTGCGCGACCGGCTGCGTCCCATCTATGAAGAAATGAAATGAACACGGACGATTTGGAACAAAAACTTTCGCGCCTGTCGTTGAGGCATATTCCTGCCAAATGGCGCGGAGAAATTCTTGATGCCGCGATTTCCCGTCACGCGTCATGCGTCACGCGTCACTCTTTTCTCTCAACCCTCAATCATCAACTCTCAACTTTGCTGTGGCCTCATCCCAAGGCTTGGGCTGGTTTGGCGGCGGTCTGGATGCTGATTTTCTGCTTGGATTTTTCAATGCGCGACACAACGCCGATCGCGGCGGAAAAGGCCGCATCGCCGTCTCCAGAAGTGATGGTGGAATTAAAACAGCAGCAACGGATGCTGGCGGAGTTGATCGGTTCGAGCCAGGCGCGTGACGCCGAGTCGCCAAGATTTTTTCCGTTGCCGCGCAGCGAGCGCGTGGAAATTTTGATGACATAAATCGGGATTTATGAATGAAGAAGCCAAAAGCATCTGGAAGAAATCGTGGCATGGCCTAGGCGCATTTTTCATTTTAGCACTGTCCGCTGCTGCGGTCGTATTTTTAGTGGCATTTATTTATGCTCTGACAAACTGGGAAAAGCCGGTGGCGGACACTTTTACCAAGGCTGCTTTGGCCGGATTTATCTTTGCGACCTGTTGCTTGTTTGCTGGTTGTTTCGTGTTTTTGTTGCGATGGATGTTCTGGACACATTGGCGACTGGGACTTTTCACGTTGGCGTGTCTTGCCACTTTGATTGCGCTGTTTTACGCCGAAGAGGACTGGCGCGGCTGGCATGCTTGGAACCAGTTCAAACACCAATGGGAAGCAAAAGGCGAAAAGTTTGACTGGCAATCCATCGTGCCGCCGCCCGTGCCGGACGACCAGAATTTCGCGCTGACGCCCATTGTATTCACCAGCTACGGTCAAATGCTGACACGCGATGGGAAATTAATTCCATACAAAAACCGCGATACGAATTTTGTGAACCGATTGAAAATGGATATCGTCCATAATTACGAAGATTCGCCGAAAGACGGCAACTGGGAGATAGCCAAAATCAGCGACTTGGAAACATGGCGGAATTATTATCGTGCGCTGGTGGCAAAAACGAACGAATTTCCCGTTCAACCCCAACCGCAATCACCCGCCGCCGACGTATTGTTGGCATTAAGCAAATATGATCCGGCGATTGAAGAATTGCGGCAGGTGAGCCAATCACCCTATTCACGCTTTCCGCTTGATTACGACACCGAAAACCCTTCTGAAATTTTGCTTCCACACCTGGCCACTTTGAAGCAATGCAGCTTGGCATTGCAATTGCGAGCCATCGCCGAACTGCAAAACAATCAGCCGGGAAAAGCGTTGGATGACATAAAATTGGCATTGCAACTAACGGACAAAATTCATACCGAACCATTTTTGATTTCGCATCTAGTTCGTATCGCTATGTTGCAAATCACACTCCAGCCGATTTATGAAGGCTTGGCGGCACACCAATGTTCAGAGGAACAGCTTGTCGCACTCGATACGGAACTGGCGAAGCTTGATTTTCTGGCGGATTACAAATTATCCATGCGCGGTGAAATGGGATTGCAAGGAGGCAACATTGATTATTTGATCCGAAACCGACGGGAGCTTTTTAATATGACTTCCGAAAATGGAACTTCATCGGGTCCGCTATTTATTAGCTCGTTAATTCCAACCGGCTGGTTTTATCAAAACCGGTTTGGTTGCGCCCGGATGATGGTGGAGTTTTACATCCCGTTGGCGAACGTGAATCAGCAAACGATTTCTCCAGCAGCCGTCCGGCAAGCGGATAAAGCTCTGCAAGCCGAGACAAAAATAATTACAGCCTACAACATTCTTGAACGGATGCTGCTCCCAGGACTTGGCAATGTCGTGAAAAAATTCGCCTACGCGCAATCGTCCGTGAACTTGGCGCGCGTGGCGATAGCGCTGGAGCGTTACCGTCTGGCGCACGGAGAATATCCAGAATCACTCGACGCGCTGGCACCCCAATTCATGGAAAGAATTCCGCAGGACATCATCGGTGGTCAACCGCTGCATTATCGGCTTACTGCAGATGGGCAATTTGTTCTCTATTCCGTCGGCTGGAATGAAAAGGATGACGGCGGCGTGGTGGTCGATCAGAAAAGTCGTGACCCCCGGGATGAAAGTGGCAACCCACCGGACATTTCCCAAGGCGACTGGGTCTGGCGGTATCCAACAAAGTAATTTTCGATTTACTATAAACGCGCTGATTGGAAATCGGGGAGCATCTCGTAAATTCAGGTGTCCATCTGTGTCCATCTGTGGTTCAATTAGTTTGTGAACATAACGAACCTGAATCCCGACACGGACATCGGCGCCAGCGCGTGGCTCGTGGAACTGGACGAGCACCGCATCCTGCTCGACGCCGGAATGCACCCGAAACGCGAGGGCCGCGAAGGATTGCCTCTGTTCAAGGCGGGAAAAGGCAACGACCTCGACGCGATTGCGGTTTCGCATTGCCATCACGACCACGTCGGCTCGCTGCCGGTGGCATGCCGGCATTTTCCCAAGGCGCATGTGTTGATGACGGAGTTGAGCTATTTCATAGCCGAGCGCGTGTTGCACAACTCGGTGAACGTGATGACGCGCCAGCGCGACGAGTTGGGTATCCGCGAGTATCCACTTTACACGCATGACGAGGTGGACGACATCACGCCGCAATTTCAGGGTTTTAAATACAACCGCCAGATTGAGTGGGGTTCATTCCAGAAATCACGCGCGGGACTGCCTTCGCCCACGTTGGAATTCTTTGACGCCGGCCACACAATCGGCTCGTCGGGCATTCTGATTCGCGGCAAAAAAGAGACCCTGTTTTACACCGGCGACGTGTGTTTTCACGACCAGACGATTCTGCGGAGCGCGCGGTTCGAGGACGTGAAGGCCGATGTGTTGATCATGGAAACGACGCGCGGTAATCGCGATGTGCCGAAGGATTTTACACGTGAAAAGGAAATCGAGCGATTGGTGGCGGCGATTCAAGCTGGGCAGAAAAAAAAGGGCTGCGTGCTGATTCCGGCGTTCGCGCTGGGGCGGACGCAAGAAATGCTGGCGATGCTGGCGATGCTGATGCGCGAGGGGAAGTTGAAGGAGCAGCCGATTTACATCGGCGGTCTGGGGCGAGTGTTCACGGAGATTTATGACCTGGAGGCACACCGGACTCACCGGCAGCACACAAGTCTGCAATTGCATGAGGCATTGCAGCTAATCGTGCTGGAAAAGGGCCAAGCGGAGAATATGAAGTTGAGCGGCGGGAAAATCTTCGTCATCACCGCCGGCATGATGAGCGAGAACACAGCGGCTCACGATCTGGCGGCACGGATGATTGGCGACGAGCGCCAGAGCATTTTCTTTGTCGGTTACGCCGACCCCGATTCGCCGGCGGGAAGATTGAAGGCGGCAAAGCGCGGCGAGACTTTTGTGTTCAGTCCAAGCGCTGGGCGTGTGACAAAACATTGCGACATGCAGGATTTCGATTTGACGGCGCACGCGAATCGCGGGGATTTGCTGGATTTCGTCGGGCAGGTTTCGCCACGCGTGGTGCTGCTCGGCCACGGCGACGAAGGAGCGCGCGCGTGGTTTGAGGAACAAATCCATTCGCGCTGGCCGAAAATCAAAGTCATCCAGCCGCAGCCCGGCAAAATGGTCTCAGCGTGACGGGTGCCGAGCGCGCACGTTATTGCCCGTCCAATTATTCCCACAGTCTGACTTTTATCCGTTGCCGCTGACGATGTTGCCGAGGTTGAAGATGGGCAGGAACATGCAGATGACCATGCCGCCGATGACGACGCCGAGTACGACGATCAGCAGCGGCTCGATGAGCGACATGAGGCCGGACAGGGTGTTTTCAATTTCCTCGTCAAGAAAGTCCGCGACGCGTTCGAGCATGGTGTCAATGTTGCCGGTCTGTTCACCGGCGGTCATCATGCGGATAATCATGCTGGGAAACACGGGATGTTTGGACAGCGCCTGGGAAATGCCTTCGCCGCGCTCGATGTCGCTGGCGGCGGTCTTGACGGCCTTTTCCAAAACCGTGTTGCCTACCGTCTGGGAAACAATCTGAAGCACGTCCAAAATCGGCACGCCGCTGCGGACGAGCGAAGCCAGCGTGCGGGTGAACCGGGCGAGACAGATTTTGTGCGCGATGGTGCCGAAGATGGGCAGCTTGATGCGTTGCGCGTCCCAGAACTCCCGGCCCTTCTGGGTTTTGATGTAATGTAGCCAGCCGTAGATTCCCGCCGCAACGCATGGGATGACCACAATCAGCCAGTGCCTCAAGATGTCGCTGATATCCATCAAGAACAGGGTCGGGCCGGGCAGTTTTGCGCCGAAGCCGGAATAGATGTCCGCGAATACAGGGATTACCTTCACCAGCAGAAAGACGGTGATGCAAATCGCCACGGTGGTCACCACCGTCGGATACATCATGGCCGTCTTGACTTTTTTGCGAAGGCGGTCGGTGTTTTCAAGGTAGGTGGCCAGCCGCGCCATGATTTCCGCCAGCAAGCCGCCCTTTTCGCCCGCCGCCACCATGGCGACGTAAAGCCTGTTGAACGCCTTGGGATGTTTCTGCAATGCCTCGGAAAAACTCTCACCGCTCTCGACGCGCGTGCAGATGTCCTTGATGGTGTCGCGCATGACCTTGTTCGGCGACTGGTCAGCGAGCGCCTGAAGCGATTGCACGATGGCGATGCCTGCGTCAATCATCGTTGCCAGTTGCCGTGTGAACACAACCAAGTCGGCCAGCGAAACCTTGCCACCCTTCGACTTGCCCCTCTTGCCGACCCGTTCCTGGATGGAGAGCACCAGCAGGTTGCGGTTGAGCAGCGCGGCGATAGCGGCCTGCTCGCTGGCCGCGTCCACCGTGTTTTTGATTTCGCGTCCGGTAGCGGTTTCGCGGGCCGTGTAAATGAATGTTGGCATAGCCTCTGCCGGACTGTCATAGGAAAACCACGGCGTAAAGGCAAGCGCGGATTTAACGTTGTATCGCTTCCCCGATCATTACGAAGTGATTTGGATTGACGATAAGACGGGCTGAATTCATGGCTGGGAGCGGATTGCGTGTTCGTGTTACAGGCAATGCTGGGGCGGACAAGCGTTGTTATTTGGCGACCTGCTGTTAACTGGGCAAAGCTCCGCCGGTCCAGTCCGCTTGTTGTAGCTCACGGTGTCATGCCAACCTTCGGCGGCAATGGCATCCAGATAATGACCGGCCCTACTCCCGCTGTCGGCGCAGAAGTGCGCCGCCTGTCCCAGACCACAAACTCGTGCAACAGTCGCCGCAACGCCGCCACACTTTCCCCGGACTGCTCCCGCAACCATTCGCCCACCTGCGGCCGGTCGGCGAACCGGCCCGCCATGAAGAGTTCCGCGCCAGCGGATCCTCATTGAACACCTTGCTGTCAGAAGGGCATCCCCCGCCCGAACATCATTTGCCAGTCGATCACCTCCGGACTGTGGCCACACTTCCGATCCCTGCGTGGATCCAGACAACAGCAGGCGCGCATCTTTTCCCACAGCCCAAACCGGCGGGCCATCGCCTCAACGGCCACCAAGTCCCGCGTGGAGGGTGTGATCGCTGTTGGCGACAAACTGCAGCTTATGGCGCGCTTCCGTCCTGGTGATCGCCCGCTCTTAAACCACTCTTCACACCCGGTAAATAATTCACCTCAATTTCCAATATCAAAACAATCCATAATGTTCAGGGTGCGACACTTTCCATTTACGATTCGAGATTTACACTTTACGCTTTGCCCTGTGCTTAACATCGAGCAACTGGCGGAACTGCTGGAGAAAAACCGCGCCTTCGCTGCTGCGCGCGTGAAAATATTTTCCATCGGCGGCAAACGATTCAATTTTAACTCGCAACCCGCCATTCTGGGCGTCATCAACCTTTCACCGGATTCGTGGTATCGCGAAAGCGTCTGCCTGACAGCGGAAGCGGCGGTGCAGCGCGGAAAAGTTTTGACCGCCCAGGGCGCGGATATCGTGGACGTCGGCGCGGAATCCACGCTCGCCAACGCCGCGCGGGCGGATGACATGACGCAAAAGAGCAAAATGATTCCCGTCATCAAGAAATTGCGCGCGGCAAAAATTCTTGTTTCCGCTGAAACCTATTCACCCGCCGTCGCGTGCGTGGCACTCGAAGCCGGCGCGAACATTTTGAATTTAACAGGAACCGCTGGTTCGAAGGAAATGTTCAAAATGGTTGCCGCTAACAATGCCGCCGTGATTATTTGTTTCGTGCAGGGTAAAAACGTCCGAGAGGTCGGTAACTTCGATTTAAGGGCCGATCCCATTCCGATGATGCATGATTATTTCTCACGGCAGATTGAAATCGCCCGGCGTAATGGCGTGGAGAAGATATTTTTGGATCCGGGCCTCGGTTTCTATTACCGCAATCTGCAGGACAGCGCCGTGCGCGTGAGGCATCAGATTAACATTTTTCTGAACACATTCCGGCTGCGCGAACTTGGCTTTCCGATCTGCCATGCCATGCCCCACGCCTTCGATTTTTTCCGTGACGAAGTCCGCTGCGCCGAACCGTTCTTCACCGTGCTCGCCGCGCTGGGCAAGACCGATTTGTTCCGCACGCACGAGGTCTCGCGCATCAAGGCGGTGCTGGATACGATGAAGGTGTTTTAGTTCGTAACGGCGTCTAGGCAGGGTGCCGCACTTGAAAAGGAAATTCAGCGGCGCTCTGCGGAGTTGCCGCTACGGCGGACAAGGAAAACGCCTTCCTCTCCGGATTTTGCAATCCATTGGCCGCAAACTTTCAGGCCGAATCTTCTTAAGATTTTGCAAACGAGCTCCGGCGTGTAACGATACGAGAAAAAAAGCCGGATGTATTCGCCGCAGCGGAACTTGAAGCTTTCGCCATGCACTTCGATTTGCCGCGTGCGGAAAAAATAAAAACGCACAACGAGGCGCTTCAAACCAAAACCTCCGCCGTCAATGGCAAAACGCAATCCGCCGTCGGTTTTTTCAATTCCTAGATCGGACAAGAAAGTCATCAGCCAGTCGCAGGTCAAATCGTTGTCGTATTGCGGCAGGATTTTCTTCATGCCGGCGGTGTAATTGGAACCAGGAGCAAGATTGGCGCTGAACAGCAAACAATCTTTCGATTGAACCAGCAATGCTAACCTCGGCAAGATTTCCTGCGGCTCGAAATTCGGAATCATGCCGAAAAATGTGACAAGTGACGGGTGATGGGTGGCGATGAACTTCGGCAAATCTCCCGCCGTCGCCAAATCGCAAACGAATGGAAAACAGTTTTCTTCCGGCACGACAGTTAATGAGATCTGGCGCGCAACCAGAACCATCGCCGCGCTGACATCGCACGGCGTGTAGGAAATGTCCTTGCCACGCGACTTCAACAATTTCAGCAGCCGCGTGTCCTTTTGTCCGCCGCCGCAGCCGAGGCCAATGACGTGAACTTGCTTCGCCTTGATTTTTTGGACCGCGGCCGCAAAACCCTTTTGATAAATCGCCCGGCAATCTGCGTCGCTTCGTGTCGGAGAATAAACTTGGTGTAGCGCGAGCCATTTTTGTGTCTGCTTGACGCTGTCGTAATGAAACTTGTTGTTCACCCGCCGCGTGCGGAGCGATTCCAGCAAGTCGCGTTGAACGGCGTCGGTAAACTGGCTTTCGTGTATGCTGACGTTGGCGATGATGCTCATGCAGCACTATTATTGCGGATATTTTATGTAGAGCAGCCAATAAACCACCACGCCGGTTACGGAAACATACATCCACAACGGCCACGTCCAGCGGGCGATTTCCTTGTGAAGTTCAAAGCGTTCCTTTTTTGCGCGCCAAAGCGTGATGAGAATCAACGGCACGATGACGACGGCGAGAATTGTGTGCGTCAGAAGAATAGTCAGGTAAATCGGGCGAAACCACAGCGGATTTTCAAATCGCGTCGGGCCTTGGTGTAAAACGATGGCGAGGTAGCCGTGATAAGTGAGATAGCAGCACAGAAAAACAATCGAGGTGACAAACGCCGCAATCATGCAGTTGCGGTGCGCGATTTTGCTTTTGCGGCGGATAAAAATAAAACCAGCGGTCAGGAATACCGCGCTCAAGCCGTTAAGCGAGGCATTGACGGCGGGCAGGTCGTGGATGCTCACGGTTCACGCTCCAGTTGGCGAACGGCGGCGACGATGCGAGGTTGGATGACGTTTGTCCAATCTATGCCATCGCCCATGGTTTCAAAGATGCCGCGCAATTGCGCGTGTTTGTCCACGGCGACGAAAATCGTGGTGTGAATGAACAAGTCCGCCGCGTTGGACTGCTCCGCAACCGGCACAGAAACGGCGCTCAATTTCAAGCTGCCCGCGCCCAGTGCGGCGATATCACTTTTCGCGCCTGTCAAAAACATCCAACGGCTGAAATCTGCGCCGAAACGTTCGCCGTATCGTTTCATCATGGCCGGCGTGTCAAAATCAGGATCAGTCGTGAGCGTCACAAGTTTGGCGTCGCTGTTTTTGGGCAGCGCGGCCTCCAGCGACTTCATATAGCCGGTGATGATGGGGCACGGCCCGGCACAGCGGGTGAAGATGATGTCGGCCACCCAGACGTGGTTGGTCAAATCGGCGAGCGTGGTGACTTTGCCATCCTGGTTGGTGAGCGTAAAATCGGCAATTGCGCCGATGACCGGCAGCGACTGGGTTTGCTGGCGTTTGAATTCCGCCAGCGAGAGCAGATATGCCAGGCCAAGAAAGCCCACGAGCAGGAAGACGCCGAGCCAGAGTGTCCGCGGCAATTGTTGGAAAGGTTCGTCCATGTCTCCGGCAATTATGCCTTCGAAGAAAGCCCGCTGCAAGAATGAGCAGAGAGGACGACGAGTGCCACGACGGATTTATTCAAAGCTGGTGGCGGCGGGCGCGGCGGTCTTGGACTTGATCCATTTGTCAAAGTCAGCCTGGCTTTCAACGGTAAGAAATCCGCCGGTCATGGCCGAGTGACCCCCGCCGCAGAGTTGCGCGCAGTTGACCTGATAGCGGCCGATTACCGTGGGCGTGAACCAGCACGGGACCCGCAGGCCGGGTATCGCATCCTGACAGACGCGCATCGCCACAATCTTGAACGAATGGATCACGTCCTTGGAACTGACATAGATGATAACTGGCTTGCCGATGGGGACATGGATTTCGTTGAGGGTCTGGATGTCGTCCTTGCCGACCGGGTCGGTCGGGTCAACACCAAAGACATTGTCCGACGCGATGAATTTCATATCCTGCCTGCCAAACACGCCGTCGGGGCCGGCGTAACGGACGTTCCAGGCGAATTGCTGGCCCATCACGTAAATGACGGTGGAGTCCTTTGCGTCAGGAAAATGGTCCACGGCCCTCGCCCAAACCGGAATGGCCACGCCTATCAGGAGGACAGCCTCGGCAATGACGACACCAATTTCAATGTAGCTGGACGAATGATTTTTGACGCCGTGGTAATTGGCCTTGGGGTTGCGCGAAGCCCGGAAACGCCAGACCGCGTAGCAGAAATATGTCACCCAGCCGATCAGCAGCGCCAGCATCAGCCAGTGGACATAAACGATCAGGGCGTCCACTGCCTCGCCGTTTTTCGAGGCAAGCTCGGGCATGCCGAGGATATGTCGGGCGAACCACTCGATCATACTTGAGGCGGGTTTTGCTGCGGAAGGTTCTTGTCGGTCTCGATTTGCGCCTGCTCGCCGCGGATGACGTGGACGAAGAACAGCGCTATGCACGTCAGCACGGTCAGGATGACACCCATCAGGGTGAAGATGCCCCAGTTCATGCCGTGGGCGAGCGGCGAATCGGATTTGCCGTAGCAAGCGGCACACGCAAATAGCGACGATGGCGCGAGCACAGTGGCGGCGAGCAGGATTTTGGGAAGTGATTTCATAGATAGCTCACGTTTTTCAGTTTCTTCAGAAAATAAATCCCATAAACGATAACCAGGATACCGGTGGCGATGGCGAGCGCACCGAAAATCGGTTTGTCCGAGGAAAATGCCCACGCTGCGAAGCCGAACGACAGCGTCGTCAGCAGCGTCACAAAAATGAGATGGAAGGCTTTCAGCGACATATCAGTGGGTCGTGCCCGCCGGGAAATCCTGCATGGCCCAAACGGTCAGCCCCAGCAGGCCGGCGAAAAAGAACACCGTGAAGCTTAACACGGTATAAATCATTTTCTTCTCCGAAATCAGGTGCATGAGAAATCCGGCGACGACAAAGGCATTGCAGCATGCGACGGCCAGAATGATCGTCACCTTCACCGCCCAACTGAAGTGTTCATGCGGCAGATACGACGCCCAAATCATCAGCGACACGGCGCATAGAATGGAGATGAAAATGTAGATGCAGCGCCGGAGATAATTCTGGAAATCCACCGGATGCTCGTGCGATTGGGATTCGCTTGCGAGTGACGCGTCGTGCGGTTCGGAATTATTCAATTCGCTCATAAATCCATCAGGTTAAATATAGAACCGGAAACAGGAAAATCCAGACCAGGTCCACAAAATGCCAGAACAGGCCGGACACCTCGATGCGGTTGGTGAAGCGTTGGTGGTCGGTCTTCCACATCCGCCGGCCCGGCCCCCACAGGTAGCCGATGACGATGCTGCCACCGAGGATGTGCAGCGCGTGCAACCCGGTGAGCGTGAAGTAAAGCGCCAGGTAGGTGTTGTGCCAAGGGCCGTAATTTTCAATGGACTTGATGTCGGCGGCGGCGACGATGATTTCCTTCAACTGGATGTTTTTCTGCGAGCGCAAATCGTAAAGGTCATTTTCGTCGGTCACGATGCGGCCATGGATGGTGAAGGTGCCGGTTTTATTGGCGAGGTCGAAGTCGTCGGATTTTTCAACGAGATGGCCGTCGGCAAAGGTGCCGTCGTTCAATTTGATTTCGTAGTGAATCCATTTGTCGTGGTATTCGTAGGATTTGATGCCGAGGAACGACAGCGCCAGCAGCAGCGTGCAGGCGTGGAAAAATCTGAACTTGCCGAAATGCCCGACCTTACACGCGACCCACGCGAGCAGCGTCGTGATGGCCGAGAGCGCGAGGATGATGGTGTTGGCCGTGCCGAGCGTGACGTTGAGCCAGCCGTGCGGCCAACGGTCGGCGCCGACGCGCAGCAGCACGTAGCCCGAAAAAAGGCCGCCGAAGAGCATGACTTCGGACGCGAGAAACAGCCAGATGCCGACTTTGGCATTGTAAAGACCGGTTTCCGGTCTCGGTTGAACTGTGTAGGGAATATCCATGCAAATAATTTAGTGAGCGACCGGCACGGGTGACATTTTAGGCACGATCGCCGGAGCCGGGGCGTCCGGTTCATTTTGCGGCGTGAAATCGGTGTCATGACCGGGGACGCTGTATTCGTAGGGCCCGCGATAAATGCGCGGCGGCGCGGCAAAATTGCCGTGTGGTGGCGGCGTGGGCGTCTGCCATTCGAGTGTGGTCGATTGCCACGGATTGTCTCCAACCTTTTCGCCGTGCTTGATGCTCCAGAACAAATTGATGATGAATGGAATCTGCGCGATGCCCAGTGCCACCGCCGCCCAGAGAATCCAAGTGTGCAGTTCCATGATGGAGCTTGGCAGCGTGTCAATCGCGCCCGGCACGCGCGCGGCGGAGTAGTTCGCGCCGCCGTCGGCCATACGCCGAAGCATTCCTTTCATGCCCTGTGCGAACATCGGCATGAATACGAGATTCATGAAAACAAACGAGCCCCAGAAATGCACGCGACCCCAAAACTCGTTCATCTTTCGCCCGGTCATTTTCGGATACCAATAATAAATCCCGGCGAACAACCCGAAGATGGTTCCCGGCGCGACGACATAATGAAAGTGCGCGATAACGTAATAGGTGTCATGCAGGTAGACGTCGCTCACGTTAAAGCCGAGCGGCAGACCGGTCAATCCGCCGATGCCGAACATCGGCAGGAACGCCAGCGCGAACAACATCGGCGTATTGAACCGGATTGAGCCGCCCCAAAGCGATATGAACAGGCACGTCAAGATGATGACCGACGGAATCGAAATGATCATCGTCGTTGTCTGGAAGAACGCGGAAATTTTCGTGCCCATGCCCGTCATGTACATGTGGTGCGCCCAGACGATGAATGACAGGAAGCCGATGGTCAGCACCGAATACACGAGCGATTTATAGCCCCAAATCGGCTTACGCGTGTTGTTGGCGATGATTTCGCAGACCGTGCCCATCGCCGGCAAAATCAAAACGTAAACCTCCGGATGGCCGAGGAACCAAAAGAGATGCTGCCACAGCAGCGGGCTGCCGCCGCCGCTGACGCTCGCCAGTTTGCCGCCAATGGCCAGTCCCGTCGGAAGGAAGAAGCTGGTGTGTGCGAGATTGTCCATCAATTGCATGACGCCTGCGGCTTCGAGCGGCGGGAACGCCAGCAGCAGCAGGAATGCCGTCACGAACTGCGCCCAGACGAACCAAGGCAGCCGCATCCACGTCATGCCCGGTGCGCGCAATTGGATGATTGTGCCGATGAAATTTACCGCGCCCAGTAATGACGACGTGATGAGCAGCACCATGCCGATGAGCCAGAAAGCCTGGCCGTGCGTCGGGATTGTCGTGGCCAGCGGCGAATAGGATGTCCAGCCCGCCTGGGCCGCTCCGCCCGGAATAAAGAAGCTCACAAACATGACGATTCCGCCGAGAAAATACGCCTGATAGCTTGCCATGTTGACGCGCGGAAACACCATGTCCGGCGCGCCAATCATCAACGGCACGACGTAATTGCCAAACGCGGCGAACGCCAGCGGTACAACGCCGAGAAATACCATGATTGTGCCGTGCATCGCACCGAAGGAATTGTAAAGTTCCGGCGAAATTGCGCCATTGCCCGCCATTGTCGACCCAAGTATTTTTTCCAGCAACGGACCGATGAAGGGTACCGGCTGGCCCGGATGCGCAATCTGCCAGCGCATCAGAATCATCAGGAAAAAACCGAACAGCAAGAAGAACAGCGCCGTGAGGCCGTATTGGATGCCGATGATTTTGTGATCGGTCGAAAAGACATAGCTGCTCAGGAAGCCCGGATTGTGGTGCTCGTGCCTGTGCTCCTGATGCGCGTGGTGCGCTTCAGGTTCGCGATACGGTGGAAATTGGCCAACGGTTGATTCCATGTTACTTCACCTTGTCCCAAGCCATTGCTGCCAGTAGCAACGGCAGATAAATGATTGAAGCCAGAAATAATTGCCTCGCGCGCGCCAGCGTGAGCTGCCTTGAAAATTGGATCGCACAGGCCAGAAATGCGGCGCCGAGAATCAGCGCGATGGCAAGATATACCGGCCCGGCCATTTTGAGGACGAACGGCGCCAGGCTCGCAATCAACAGCGCGAGGCTGTGACTGACGGTTTGTTGCGCCGTACGGCCGCCGCTGGCGTCCATGTTCGGCAGCATCACGAATCCGGCCTTCGCATATTCGTCGCGATAAATCCAGGCAATGGCAAAAAAGTGCGGGATTTGCCAGAACGCCAGAATGGCGAACAGCGCCCAACCTTCGCCGCTCAATTCGCCACGCGCCGCCGTCCAGCCCATCAGCGGCGGGAATGCTCCTGGAATCGCGCCGATGGCCGTGTTCAGCCACGTCACGCGCTTCAAAGGCGTGTAAATGAAAAGGTAACTGACCAGCGTCACCGCCCCGAGTACACTTGTTAGCAGATTCACCGCAAGCGCGAGATAAACCAGACCGGCGACGGAACTGGCACCGCCAAAAATAGCAACGGTGGCAGGCTGCAACCGGCCGGATGGCAACGGACGGTTTTGCGTGCGGCGCATCTTCGCGTCATATTCCTTTTCGAGCAACTGGTTCAACGCCGCCGCGCCGGCTGCGACCAGCGCCGTGGCTGCCAGCGTGTTGAACATCAACACAAAATTCATCGGGCCGCTCCAGCCGGCATAAAAGCCGACGAGTGTCGTAAGCAGCACGAGCGTCGTCAGCCGCGCCTTGACCAGATCGGCGAAGACCGCCGACCAGCTTTTTTCAGCCCCGACATTTTGTGCCGGGTTCAAAATTTCCGCAGAGATTTCTTTCATTTCACTTGTTTACGACCATCGCAGGAGACACTCCGAATGCGCCTGATATTGTTTTTGCCGGAGCAATATTTGCCGCTCCCTCCCGTCGGCCAAAAGCAATAATGCACCAGAGAGCGCCTGTCACGAGCGAAAGTGCGCCCACCAGCACGTGCAACGTCGCCACATCGGCGGCCTTGTTCGACCAGATTGTCCACGCGCCAAGCGCGATTTGTGAAACAATCAATGCAAGCCAGAAAGCCGCGAGCCTGGCCAGTGGATTTTTTCCGCCTAGCCGTTTCCACGACAGCCACGCCGCCACCGCGACCAGGATAAAAATTGCCAGCGCGACGATGCGATGAACCATTTGCAATTCGATCTGGAACGCGGTGATGGGATTCACCGCAATGACCTCGACCCGGTCGGCGTTGTAGCGCGTGACGGCCTCGGCACTCGTGTCCGGCCAGATTTTTCCATAGGCCAGCGGGAAATCGTGGATCGCCAGTCCGGCATGCTGGTGCCGCATAGTTGCGCCGAGGATCAATTGAGTGAAAATCAGGATTGTTGTGGCCAGCACCAATGCCCACAGGCCGTGAGTCACGAAGGACACTTTTTCACCGCCGGACCATTCAATCCAAAACCGGCTGGTGAACAGCGCGATGGTGCACGTCAGAAAGAAAAAGAATTGAGCCAGGACGCCGTGAAAGATGCCGAGAGAATCCATGTGCATCGTCACCCGCAATCCGCCGAGCACACCTTGGGCAACGACGAGCAAAAAAGCGGTGACACCGAGCCATTTAATCCATTTTCGGGAATCCTTGAGCCAGAGCCAGACGGCGAGAATGGTGGTCAAAAATCCCGCGCATGAGGCCAGCAGCCGGTGCGTGTGCTCAAAGAATGCACCGCCGTGCCAGAATTTGATCGGCAGCGCGAACATATTGTAGCCATAACTCGTCGGCCAATCGGGCACGGACATGCCGGCTTCGTTGCTGGTGACCAACCCCCCGACTCCGAGTAAAAAAAAAGTGACGACGGCTGTCAACACCGCGAACCGGTGCAGCCACGAATCGTTCTTGATTTGCGCCTTGGCGATCATTTACAGAAATACAAAGCCCCGCCGCGCAGGCCGGGGTGCCCCACCTCGAAATCTTACTTCACAGCAAAGGTGAAATTCACGGTTACATCCTTGTCGGCGACTTCCACATCCTGTGTCTGTGCGCCCAGTTTGCGGTGGTCGGCCTCGATGGTATATTTGCCGGGCGGCACGTTTTTGATGACGAATTTGCCATCCTTGTCGCTGACGGAAAAATACGGTGAGTCAAACACGCTCACCCATGCGAACATCCATGGATGGACATCGCATTTGAACCGCAGGAACATCTCCGGTTGGGGGAATGTGTAGGTCAGATCCGGACCGCCGGCCATTTGCACATCGTTGTGCTCCGCATTGCCAGCTACTGCCGGCGTGCAGTGGACGTTGTGGACGCATGTGTCGGAATTCTTGACGATGATATTCTGCCCGGTCTGAACCGCCAGGATTTGCGGCGAATAAAGGCAGCCTTTCTGGTTGAGCGTGGCGGGTGGGGCGCTCGCGCCGGTGGATTTGCCGGTGACGCCCTTCAGCGAAACCACCACGTCGGCGAACTCGCCGTTCGGCCCGACGACGTAAAAATGCGTGGTCGGCGCTTTGCCATTATACATCGCGGCGCAATCAGGATTGTCCATCAGCGGCGTGATTTCCTTTTCCGCAGGCGGCGTGCCCTGAAGCGTGATGGCGCCAATGATGTCCGCCGCGGAAGAGGCCTGCCATGCCGTGAACATTCCGATTGCCAGAATCGAAAGAGCGCGCTTTTTTACTACCCAGTCTGTTGTCGAATAAAACATAGAAGCAAATCTAACATCCGGTCAAACGGGCGGCAAGTGCTTTGTGAAACTTTTCACAAAGCCGTCTCACTTAACGGGTCGCACCCAGTTGTTTCATCACCCGCGCCATTTCCAGAGCTGTCTGCGCCGCCTCCGTGCCGCGGTTGTGCTTCTTGCCGAGGCAGCGGACGCGTGCGTGCTTCTCCTTTTCAAAGATGAAAACACCGTGGACGATGGGGAGTTTGTGGAGAACCTGGATTTGCGCCAGTGCATGCGTCACACCCCAGCCGATGTGTTTCGCGTGGCTCGTCTCACCCTGAAAAATCACGCCGAGGCAGATGATGGCGGCATAACGCCTTGGTTGCGCCAGCCGAGCCGCCGCAGCCGGAATTTCAAACGCGCCCGGTACGCGAATGATGCGGATATGCGCCCCGGTGCGCAGCAATTCCTCCCGTGCCGCGTGCAGCATGGCGTCCACATATTCAGAATTGTAGCGCGACGCGACGATGGCGAAGGAGCCGCCGCCCGGCTGGATCTTTTTTTGCTGGATTTTGCGAAGCATTGCGGGGATTTAACCACGAAATGCGCGGATGAACACGAAGATTTTTTGATCCGAGGAATCCGCCCGTGCATCCTGCCTACTCGAAATCGCTTTTCGGCGCTGGCTTGCCGGATGGCTGCGGCGGTTGGGTGCGGAGCGCTTTTACCTCTTCGGGTGCTACCTCCAGCCCGGAGTTCCCGAATGAATTGTAGACGAAGGTCAGAATGTTCGCGATATTCTCGTCGGAGAGCGGGAATGAGGGCATGTTGTTGTTAAATTTCTGCCCGTTCACCACCACTTCGCCCTGCCGGCCGAAGATCACGGTTTGTATAGCCCGGTTCTTGTCGGCGTTTAGAAAATCGGATCCAGCCAGGGGCGGAAACATTTTCGGCAGTCCCATTCCCGTGGGCTGGTGGCACGCCGCGCAAATGGAGGTGAACAGCCGCCGGCCAAGCACGATCTTCTCGGGTTTCGATTTGGCGGCGCCGGGAGGCGGTGGCACACCACGAAGGCCGCCGTTGTCCACCCACTTCAGGATTGTCAACCGTTCCTCGTCGGTGAGCACTAGTGATTCGGGGCTGTTGGCAACCGGCATCGCCTCTTTGTAATAAGTTCCCTTCCAACTGTCCCATATCCGCCTCTTGATCTCCCAGCGATCGGCATAGGCGGTTTTATAGTCCAGCCAGTCGTAAACAAACCGGGACTGCTGATTGTGGCAGCGGGAGCAATTCCCCATGAATATCGGCTGGATATCGCGGAGGTAAGTCGGTACTTGATTCGTCGCTTCCGCAGCCGTGGCTCCGTTATCTTGCCCCATCGCAGAGGTGCTCTGCGCAGAAGCATTGGCGAGCACGACGCATCCGACCACCGCTGTTATCCACGGCCAAATCAATCGAACTCCCAGCCGCTTGTTTGGATTTAAAAGTGTATGCATACCTGCTGCTGGTTCTAATTTATCAATCACAATTTTCATCGCCGGTTCTAAAATCCATACGAAAGCTGCAAAATGAGCTGGCCGACTTGGGACGGATCGGTGCTGTGAAGAAACTCATAGTCGCCTTCCAAGAGGAGTGTGTTCGTGAAATAATAGATGAATCCCGCGGTGTATCGCTGGGTGTTGAAATCAAATGCATTGTCTGTCTGGTCGTAGGCGTTATGCAGCGAATCGTAGCGGCCTATAAGTTCCAGATTGTTGATTACTGGAACCTCCAGATTCAATCCAGCCAGTTTATAGCTGACCTGCGTAAACCATCCTTGTTGATGGATGTTCCCAAGATCGTCGCTTCCGAATCGAGACAATATATATTCGCCTCTTGCCTCAAAGGAAGGTCCCAGATGCAGGGACGCATCGAATACGCCTGCCGTCCAGAGATGGGTCCCTGCGTCGTCCCATTCACCTGATTGGCCGGAGATTCCAAGTTCCAGATCGTAATGAGGTTTGAATGGCATAAACAAACCGAGTCGGCCGCCCATTGACGGATTGCCATGCAGGTTCGCCACCACACCGTCGGACCTGACGCCGACGTTCCCGCCCAGATCAAGATTGGCTGCAGACCCAGAAGTAGTTCCAGTTGCGTCTGCCGAGCTTGGCCCGTTCGCCAGATACACGGAGTAGTTGAGGAACTTGCCGACATTCCCCACCGGAATACCGCCGCGTAACTCCGCTCCCACTCCACTGCTAGGAAGAAGGGCATCCACTGCCAGCGGGTCATCAGGAATTTTGTTCAACCACCCGGCTCCCCGCTCGGTATAGGTTCCGAGCGGTATCAATAGTTCGCCTGCGCACAAGGTCATGTAATCGTTCATTACATAATCCAGCTGCGCGAAACTTAAATTGAAGGTGGTCGTGTAACCACCACTGGCAGGCGCGTTGTTCGCGATGGTGGTGTCAAAACCTGCCTCAAACAGAATATTGTCCCCGCCGCGATACAGGAAGATGGGCGCAAAGTCGGCCAGCGTAAATGCCCCGTGCTGTCCGGCTGCCTTGACGTACTGAAATTCCGCGTCACCCAGAATCTGGAAATTGTGGTTGACGGTGGCTTCGTCAATGGGTGCCCGCGATTGCGGTTGTGCCTGCGCCGCCTCGATGCTTTTCTGTTCCGCGTTCGTGGCGATTTGTTGCGTTTCGGACAACTGTTGCTGCAATTGCTGGATGGTCTGCTGATAAACATGGTTCGTCTGCTCCAGCGACTGAAGTTTCCCGTCCATTTGCTGAACCATTTCTTTCAGCGCGTTGAAATCTGCGTCACTGACCGTCGCTGCAACGTGTGTGGGAAAAGCCACGCTCATCACGCAACCTGCAATCACGAGCCCAAACAACCTGCGGTTTGTTTTCATTGTGTTTTTCATTCGGAGTTCAAGTGACTGGCGGATGTTCAACGCCCGCTGTTGTCCTGGAGATATTTCAGGATCAACTTTGCCTGCTCTCCGGGTATGTTCGCGCGTATCTGCATGTGGAGCATGATGGTTTTCCATTGCGCAGCCGTCCGCTCGGTGGGGTAACGCTCGGGATGGCATCGGTTGCAATGCATCGAGTAAAGTTCCGCCCCGGTGAGTTGAACCCTTACCGGCGCCGGCTTTGCATCCGGCGCCTGGGCGTTCAACGCCACGGAATTGGTTGGCGACGACGTGGAATCCGCGCCCGACACGGGTTGGGCCGGAACCGGCGTCAAGCCGGGGCCGGACAGGCATGCGAAGACCAGCGCCGCCGCGCTCCACAAAATCAGTTTCTGCCTTTTCATAGTATTTGAATGCATTGCTGTTCCGTTTGTGCGGTCATAATCTTCCTCTTTTCAAAGTAACACCACACATATATTGGTATTCCAATGACATTTATTGTCCAAACAAATATTATGCTTATGATGTGTAAAAGAAGATTGATTGGTGCCTGCCGACGAGAAAGCAGTCGAAGCGAAAGTGGATGGAATACACTAAAGCGCCGCCGCGGCTCAGCAACGGACGGGAGACGTTATATTGCTAAGCGACCATGGCGAATATCTCACGACCAGCCGTGTCATTTTGGTTCTGATGTATTTTAATGCAACTCAAATAGTTCGATAAGTTTTCGCCCACAGTTTTAATCGTAAATCGGCAATTACAAAAGATGTCCCATCTTCTCGCGTTTCACCTTCAGATACCGTTCGTTGTGCGGATTGGGTTTCACGCGAATCGGCATCTGCTCGACGATTTTCAGTCCGTAACCTTCCAGCCCGACGACCTTTTTCGGATTGTTCGTCAGCAGCCGGATGGTCTTCAAGCCGAGGTCCACAAGAATTTGCGCACCGAGGCCGTATTCGCGCAAATCCATGTCAAAGCCGAGCCTCTGATTTGCCTCGACGGTGTCGTAGCCCTGTTCCTGCAACTTGTAGGCCTTGATTTTCGGCGCGAAGCCGATACCGCGTCCCTCCTGCCTCATATAAACAATGACGCCGTGGCCAGCCCCGGCAATCTGCCGCATGGCCTGATGCAGTTGCGAGCCGCAATCGCAACGGCGCGAGCCGAACACATCGCCAGTCAGGCATTCGCTGTGCACGCGCACCAGGACTTTTTGCCGCCCGGCCACGTCGCCGCGAACCAAAGCGACATGATGCTGGCCGTCAACCTTGGAACGGTAGAGATGCAAGTCAAAATCGCCATAGTCCGTCGGCATTTTGACGACTTCGACACGTTCGATTAGTTTTTCGCTCGTCCGCCGGAATTGAATCAGGTTGGCGATAGAACAGATTTTCAGGTGGTGCCTTATCGCAAATTTTTTCAGTTCCGGCAGCCGCGCCATGGTGCCGTTGTCATTCAAAATCTCGCAGAGCACACCGATCGGGCGGCAATGGGCCAGCGTCGCCAAATCCACTGCGGCCTCGGTGTGGCCGGCGCGCTGGAGCACGCCGCCGGGCCGCGCGCGCAGTGGAAAAACGTGGCCGGGCTGGACCAAATCCTCCGGCATGGCGGTCGGCGAAGCCATGATCTGGATGGTTTTTGCGCGGTCGGCGGCGCTGATGCCGGTGGTGACACCGCGCGCGGCGTCCACGCTCACCTGAAAATCGGTGCGGAAGCTCTCGCGGTTTTCACGGACCATGCGCTCGATGCCAAGCTGTTCCAGGCGTTCGCTCGTCGTCGGCGCGCAGATCAGCCCGCGCCCAAACCTTGCCATGAAATTGATCGCCGTCGCCGTCGCGTGCTGGCCGGCCAGGATGAGGTCGCCCTCGTTCTCGCGGTCCTCATCGTCCACCACGATGACCATTTTCCCACGGCGGATATCGGCGATGATGGATTCGGTGCTGTCGAAAATATTTTTCATTCGGCAGGAATAGCGTAACCGCTGGGGGTGCAAATGCCAGCCGCAAAAAATCGCGAAGGCCGCCTTTTTTGTTTGTTGCAATGCAGAAAATGTCTAATCTCGCGGCATCCTTTCGTTCAGACGGTTGAGATTTAAGGCGAGCGGGCATCAGTCAGTTTGTAATTTTGATTATGTTACCCGGTGGTTCCAGCGAAACCCCTGGCGGGCTTCCGACCAAAAATTCGGCAAGTTTGCTGCAGGAATGTCTCGCCTGCGGCGTCTTCGTCGTTGGCGCACACGAACGCATCGTCGCCTGCACAACCGGTGCTGCCGCGCATATGGGCGCGAAGGCGGCGGGGTTGAAAAGCGCCTCCATCAGTTTATTGCCAGCGCCGTTGCCCCAACTGATCCGCGCCGCCGCCAAAAGCGGCCGGGCGGTCACCAACCGGGAAATTGAAATCAAGACCTCACACAGTGTCGCAACGACACTGCGCGTAAACATCCTGCCGGTGAAGTCACAGGTGATTGTGGTGTTGAATAATTTGAGTACCGCGCCAAGCTTCGAGCAGAACCTGCAGCGGTTGGACAGGCTGGCCAGCCTCGGCGCGCTTTCGGCCAGCATGGCGCACGAAATCAAAAACGGCATGGTTGCCGTCAAGACGTTCGTGGATTTGCTGGCGCAAAAAAACCAGGAGGCTGAGCTTACCGAGGTGGTCGGGCGCGAATTGCAGCGCATCAACGCCATCGTGACCCAGATGCTGCGGTTCGCCGCACCGAAGGCCGAGACGTTCGCCACTGTGCATGTGCATGATTTGCTGGACCGCTCGCTGCGGCTGTTGCAGCACCAGACAGGCGCGAAGATGATTTCGCTTCAACGCAACTTTCAGGCTGCGTCGGACATGGTGTGCGGCGACGACGCGCAATTGCAGCAGGTATTCATGAATCTGCTGCTCAACGCGATTGAGGCGATGGGCGCGAACGGCATGCTGACGGTCAGCACGGAAATCACGGGTGACAAACAATTAACAATCCAGATCCAGGACACCGGCGCGGGCATCGCGCCGGAGAATCTGACGCGACTGTTCAAGCCGTTTTTCACAACTAAGACAAATGGCACGGGTTTGGGGCTGGCGATTTCCAGGCGCATTGTGCTGGAACATCACGGGGCGATTGAGGTGAGGAGCGAAATCGGCAAAGGCTCGACGTTCATGCTGTCGCTGCCGGTTTCGGACGCAGCTTGAAAATCATTCCCCTACGAGGTGATAAGGCTCGACGGTGTCACTCCCCAGACTGTGGCGCGGATGCGCCTTGATGGAAAAGCTGAATGCAATTGTGTAATCCTCGGAGCCGGTGCCGTTGTCCGTCACGCGGAATGTCAGCGCGCCCGTCCAGCTCCGCAAGTCGCGATAGACGGTGTAAAACTGGTCCTGCAACCGGCCGTCCACTGCGCTGAAATCGTGCGTGGCGCGGAAACCCCAGTTGTCGTTCACTCGGAGAAACATCGTGCTGCTGATGAGATTGTCTCCGCTGTCCAGGAATCCGGAGCGTGAATAGACATGGCCGAGGCTCCAGCTCCACCATTCGTTCGGCGTGAACGTGATCTGGTGATATGCGAAGTTCAGCAAGCTGTTGTTGACGTCGTAGCGCGTCTGGGACTCCAGCGTGAGCCACGAACGCGGACGGAACGTGAGGTCGGAATAAAGGTCGTTAAACGTGCTCTGACCGGCGGTCGGGTGCAGCCGCCAATCGAGCAAAACATTCCAGTCGAGCAGATTTTCCAGTTCGCCGCCGCGCCTGGTCTGGAGCGTGTTGCGCAGGCCGAAGCGGATGACGTTCTCGCTGTCAATCGAATCAATGTCGTTGTAATCGGGAAGCTGGATCGGCAGGAGCAGCGGGCTGGGTAATGTGGAATCGAACTGCGGTAACTGCGCTGGCCGGGTGCTCGGGCGCGGCACGAATGCGTAGCTCGCTGACGGCTCGACGATGTGGCGCAGTCCGTCTATGTCCAGTAGTGAATTCGTCGCGCCGGTCCAGAGCTGCGAGGATTTGAAGGAAACATCCACGCCGGTGTTGAAAACTTTGCGGTAGGTTTCCTCGTTCGTGCCGCCCACTCCGTTTTCCTCGCTGTAATAGGTCAACCGCCCGCCGGCGCGCGGCGTGACGTTCAGCCAGCCGAAAAATGTCATCGGGAGGAGCAATTGCTGAAAAGTGTCGGCGCGCGACGCGGCATAATCGAAGTTGGGGCCATTCGTGCCGGCGAACAACGAGTTGGTCGCGGCCAGCATATTGCGGTAGAAGCCGGCGGAACTTTCGCTTTCGTAATAAATTGGTGTGTCGAAAACCTGCTGCCGCCAGCCGGCGAGCTTCACGTCCGGCAGCCGCTCGACCTGGTCGAAGAAATTGTTCACTCGCGGGGTCGTCAGCGCGTCGAGGCTCCAGTTGTCCCAGTATTTGTTGGCCTCGACGAACGTGTTCGGCTGTGGATTCGCTGTGTATTCGCCCTCAAAAAAATCGTGCAGCAGCAGCGGGTCGCTCTGGTAATTCACCAATGCCTTCATGTTCAGGTTCGTGGCCGGTGTCGCCTGCCAGTTGAAATAAAGGCGCTGCCGGTTTTCGGGAATGGGACCGGCCAGGGTCGGAAAGTTATTCGTGTTCAAGTTCTGGTTCGAATCCTGATCGTGCAGGTAATAATATTTGAAACCGGCTTCGCCCCAGCGGCCGAGGTGCAGGTTCAAATCCGGCCCGACGCCTAGGCCGCGCCGTTGGCGGTAATCCGCGTGCAACGAGCCGTCCACCGCGTCGTTCAGCCACCAGGTATAGGTCGTCATCAAATACGGCCCGAACTCGCTGCGGTAACCGGGCAGAAGGTCCAGATTGTTCGCGTGTGCGCCCAGATTGCGTTTGTAATACGGATAATAAAACGCCGGCACACCGTTCATGAACACCACCGCGTTCCATGCCTCGATGTACTGACCGGGAACCATCCGCACGCGATGGGCGCGGATGTAGACAGCCGGGTCGCTGATGTCGTCCGTCGTGATCAGGATGTGTTGCGCGTTGAAGATCTTGTTGCTGATGTCGCCTTGCAAATTCCCCCCGGTGGCGAACACCGGCGGTCTGCCCGTACGGAACTGCTCGCTCCGCATCACGTGCATCTTGAAATTATAGTTGATGTGGTCGCCCAGCCAGATTTGGTCGCCCATCTCAATCCGCACATGGCCATCCGCCACCGTGTCACCGGTCTGAAAATCCACCGACGCACTATCCGCCATCAATGTCGCGTTCCCGTATTGGACAAATACGCCGTTCGTGCCAGCGGCGGTGGTCGCGGTCATCGTCACGCTGCCTTCGGGCGTGCCGGGAATGATGTTATTAAGCGCCTGAACATCCCATGTCGGCTGCCCCTGCGCCAAAGCTGAAATGGAAAAAATCGCGGCAAAAAGAATCAGCGCGAAAATGGCGGGCATTTGTCTCATTCGGCGCGGCCAATTAAACAGAATGAGCCGCCACTGCCAAGCGGGATTTGGTGGCGAACACAGTCAGGGGCAATTTTGGGATTTTTGGCTGCGCCGAAACCAGCCACAGACAATCAATCCAATGACGACAAGACTTGTTGCGTTCGGTTCGGGAACGGTGGTGATATCCAAAGACCAACTGACGAGTTGCCCCGTGCCGCCTTGCGACAAGTCCGCCAGAAATAGCGTCCATTTGTCGTTCGGGCTGTCTCCGTAAAAGGAACTCAACATCGCCCCTTGATTTTGCATGGCATTGTCAAAAGACGATGGATTGGACAACGGTGAAATATTTTCCCCATCCGGCTGCCAGGTCCCCGTTAATTGGCCGTTGGGATTTATGTCGTAGGAAAAATTCTGGTAAGAATGAATGTCGTGCGCAGCCGTGTCGCTGAACGTCACGTTAAAACCATTGTAGCCGTAGCCGAAGGAATTTGATGACGATACGCCGACGCGATTGAGCAGCACCGCAAATCCACCCGCGCCGTTCACCAGCTCCGCGTAAAAATCACCGTTGAAAGCACCCAGGCCCGTCCCCGCAATCATCACGCTCACTTGAATGTCCGCGATGCTTCCCGGCACGCCCGTTATGGTTTGTGAATTTTGCACCCCGTTCCAATTGTTGTCCGGTATGGCCAGATTCACACTGTTGAAATTGAAATTTGTGGTCATCTGTGCAAACGCAGTCGGCGCCGCGCCAATGCACAACCAGAAAAACAGGCGGTGGATGAAGGCAGCGGCTTTCATTGCGGCTGGGCGAGGGTTCGATAATAACGCTGGCTCGCATTGCGCGCGGTGGAATCCACGATTTGGAACACGCCATTGGTCGTCGCCACAGTGCCGAGTGTCGTCCATGTCACCGGTTGTGTCAGGTTGTCGGTGTATTGGACCGTGTAGCTGAAGCCCGGCAGTGAGGCAAAACGCAGCGTTGCGTCGGTTGAGTTCGGAGCCGTGTCAAATGTGACGGAAATGAGATTCAACGTCGGTTGGTCCGGCTGCGTGGGCGGCGCCACGACCTGTGCCAGAATTGTCCCTGTGTTCTGGTCACCTTCCGAATCCTGCATCACCCAGGTGATGCTATCGCTGCCGGCGAAGGCCGCCGGCGGTTTATAAAGCACCCAGATGCCGCTCCTCCCCGTCGTGCCGTTCTGCGCGCTCGTGCTCGCAACGCTCACGAAGGAAATGGAATCGCCGTCCACATCCTTCGCCGTGCTCAATAATGCGCTGATCGGCACTTTGATGGTGCTGTTGCTGACGACGGTGAACGTATAATTCGTCGCCACCGGCGCATTGTTCAACTGGCCGATATACCCTCCGCGCTGTTTGTAGTCCGCACTCGCGGTGAAACTGCCTGCGCCAAGACTGCCGTCATTTTTGTAATCCATGCTGGCCGTGCGCTGGCCTCCGCCATCGGTGGACTCGGCGGTGACAAGATAATCCGCGCTGCCCTGCGGCCCGGCGGCATAAGCGACCGCGGCGGCGGCCAGCGACACCAGCACAATTACGAAAATGGGCTTGCCCGGGTTCATTCGCCGATCACGACGGTGTTTGTGACGTAAGCGGTGGCCCCTGCTCCGCTTAAATTGGTGAAATACCAGACGGCATTCGGATTAAGGGGAAAATTAAATGGTATCGCGTTTGTTATCACTCCCGTCGCCTTGCTGACGGTCATCGGGAATGTATTTGTCACCAAACCTTGACGTATGATGGCAGCGAGCGTCGCATCAGAGGAGACAGTGTTTTCCAATATAGCCGAGCCTACCAATTGGGCGCGCTGGTTAAAATTGGTGTGTAATACGGCGTCGGCTTTTATGCTTAAAACTGGGAAGCTGAAGCTCGCCGTATTCGTTGGTGTGAATACGGTTGAATTGTTTGTCATTGTTCCATTCAAAATCACTGGTGCGGCATTGTTATTGGTCAGGGCGTTTCCGAGCGAAACCAGCGGCACTGCTCCAACCAGCGCGGGTGCCGCCAGACTATTTGTTGCTGATACGATTTTTCCGGCGAGCACGTTGCTTGCATTGTTCAACTGGGCCAACCCGTTCGTCCCCACAAAGTTTGTTCCCAAGTTCGCATAGCCGATTGTCGCCAG
>Ga0302320_10004608_pt1 | contig 31259 bp, 27 predicted proteins | sample Bog_T0_3_FD_202130 | JGI IMG/M metagenome (GOLD analysis project Ga0302320, IMG submission 202130) | Peat permafrost microbial communities from Stordalen Mire near Abisko, Sweden - Bog_T0_3 | ecosystem: Environmental > Terrestrial > Soil > Wetlands > Peat | place: Sweden: Abisko, Stordalen Mire... | reverse complement strand
CACGGCAAGTTGCTGGCGAAGGGCAGCGGCTTCCAGAGCGAGATTGTGACGCGGCAGAAGGAAGGCGCGGAGGTAGGCGACCACCGCACTGGCAAGAGTGAACATCTATCCGATATTAGTTGATGGCGTTTCCCGGCAGAATGCACCAGGAGTGCAACCCTTTGATCTTACTCGCTTATGCATTTTTGATGACCGACAGCCATCGTCGCCCTGCGATGCTGCCTTCTCAACGGCCGGTTTGAGGACTACTGGGAGACTCGCCGGGCGGCCTGAGCTTCACTTCTGTGTCGCACACCCACGATGGACGTGAGCATCACGTTCGCTGTTATCGCGACTCGACGGGCGCTTGCGCACGTGATTTACGATAGCGCGCGAGAAGCTCCGCGCGGTCACGCCGCAGATCCAGCCCCGATGGTTCCGCCGGGTATGGCTTATTGCCCATCAACCCTTGCCAGAGGATGCGGTTATATTGGGCGAAGTCGAAGCGATCTTCCGCACTGAAGTCCATTCCGGCGGTTGCCTTGGCCCAGTATGCCGCATTATGAGTGGGGCGCGGAGCGATCTTCGCCGACGAAGGGAAAGTGATTGGAAGCGTCGTGTTCGCTAGCAGCGCCGAGGGAGTCGCGGTAAAGCTCCAGGTGGTCTGCTGTAGATCGAATACGTCCGCCATCGGGACCGCCACCGCGTCGTTGAGATTGAGTGGCCCGATACCGAGCACATCTTCGATCGTACGCACAAAATCCACCGTGTTGTATTGGGTCGAAACCACCGAGCCCTGCTTCACATAAGGGCCCACGATGAAGGCGATGCTGCGGTGGGAATCGACGTGGTCGGCTCCGTCCTGAGAATCGTCTTCGATCACGAAGATCAGCGTGTTGTTTTTGTACTGGCTATTAGCAATCTGCTGCACCAGCAGTCCAACGGCGTAGTCGTTGTCGGCCTGATCTAACTCCGGAGTGTTGACCCCGTCGATCGCGGTCGAAAAGTTACCCGTGTGGTCGTGCATGAAACGGACAAAGCTCAACTGCGGCAGTCCGCCGTTTGCATAGTTCCTGGTGAAGTCGCGTTGCCATTCGGTGAAGCGGTCGTAATCCGGGAAACTAGTGTCGAATCCACGGAAGTAAGGATCGGTATAGGGAGCCAGCGCGGCGTTGGTGGGATACGCGACCTTCGTACTGCTCGCGAAAGGATTCTCGTTGAGAGGAATCTGCAGTGCCGCGTACGGTCCCGGCAGCGTCTGATAACGGGCAAGGTCGATAAAAAAGCCGTAGTTGCGGATGGACAGTCCGGCCCGCAGCGCGGCATTCCAAAGATAGCCAGTATTCTCCTGGTCCTCTGGGCCGTCGGGAGCCGAGGCATCGGCCGTCCCCGGCAGAAGGTCGGGATCCTGCGGATTCAGGGGATCTGCAGCCAGCCGCTGCGCCAGCGTCGCGAGCGAGACATTGATGTTACGATTGGTCCCCTCCGAATCGTTTGACAAGCCGCGGCCGGCGTAATTGACCGTTACCTGTTTCTCGACGACGTCCGGAGAGCGCGCCGAAACCGACCACGGCCATCCATCCATGCTGACTTCGCTGCGGTCGTAAAAGTTATCCAGCGTGACGAAGGTCTGCGCGAGGCTGTGCAGGTTAGGCGTCGTTGCCTGGCCGAATTCGGTCAAATCCGGATCGCCATTACCAACCGGGAGATCGCCCAGAATCTGATCGTAAGTGCGGTTCTCCTTGATGATATAGATCACATGTTGGATCTTGCTGCGGAGCTCTGCCATCGTCATAGTCTCCCTGGCGCTCAGGGTTCGGCCGAGATTGTTATTCTGCGCGACCTGCGCCGTCAGAGACGCCAGTTCGCTCCCGGCCGGTGTGGGGAAGCTCTGGAGTCCGGCTTTGATCAATTGCAGGTTGTATTCGTTCGATGCAGTGCAGACTGCCGCACTCAAGCCGGGTATCACGCCGCCATGGCAGTACCCCGTATTCGGGCCCGTGGGCGATTTGCCGTTAACAACGTACATATATTTACCATCGCCGCTCAGACTGACCGAGTTCGGATACCGTCCGGTGGGAATCAGGCCAATCACAGTCGAGTTCCCGAAAGTATTGCTCAAAGAGACCACGGCCACGTCGTTCATATTGCCGTTTGTAACATAGAAAGTCTGTTCGTCAGGCGACAAGGCAACGCTGTTGGTGTTGTTGCCGTTGAGGTTCGCCGTTCCCTCCAGCAGGCGCGCCGGCGGTCCGACCGGAATCTCGGTCACCAGTTCGTTATTTGCCGTGTTGATGACCGCAACCGAGTCGGCCTCGTCCTCCGCCACAAATAGCAGCGTCTGTGCGCCGTTCAACACCATTCTGTTCGGCTGTCCGGTAACCTTGATTCGCGTCGAAACCGTGGGGGTGCCAGCCAGGTCGACGACGTCGATCTCGCGGTCACGGATGCTTGAGACATAGGCGGTCGAGCTCCCCTGAATCACGACCCATATGGGATATTCACCTCCCGGGACGCCCTGATCTGCAGGGTTGATCTTTCCGGGGCGCAGATCGAGGTCGCCGCTTTTCTTCCAGCCGTTCAAGCTGTTCTTGAGGATCGAGATTGAGTCGTTATAGTAATTCGCCACGACCAGCGTCGAGCTGTCCGGACTGATGGCGATGCCCGCCGCTTCCGGCGCCACTGCAAGCCCGTTCCCGCAGCCGAGCAGCGCCGCGCAGGCCTCATTGTTATGGCCCAGCGTGATCGGACTGCCCGTTCGCTCCGCCCAGCCGGCGATGCCGAGATCGTAAATATGAACGTTGTCGTCCACGCCGCCCGAAACATAGAAGGTCTTGCCAGTGGGATCGAAGACGATTCCCTGATACGTATTCGGGACCTGAATGACCTGTTTCTTGACTGGATTACCACTCGCGATGTTGTAAATGAAAACGTATTCGGTCGAATCGGCGGCGATCTGGCTGCCCAGATTCGCGCCGGAGGTAGCGTTCATCAAGTTGTAACCCGAGGTGAGGATGAGCAGGGTGTTGTGATCCGGACTCGTAACTGTGGTAACCGCCTGTCCGGCTACATAATCCGGAAAATCCACCAGCCCCGGATTGAGCGGTTCAAATCGCGCATCATTAGGTGCTGTGGGCGTGATCTGCTGACCGGAGTTCGGCAGCTCCTGTGCCGCCACAGTGCTGCCGGTTCCCGGCGACCGCTCCGGCCTCTCCTGAGCAAAGACGATGCCGACCGAGGTCACCGCGACCAGCCAAATGCAACAGATACTATAACGTGCCATTAACATCCTCCCGACTACGGATGGTGTCATAACAGTGCTAATATATGATGAATTCTGACTTACCCGCTGACTTAAAAAGATATCTTGGCCGAAAGCTGAAATTCTCGCGGTGTGCCTCGTCCTGTCGCATAGTTGCTGATCGTGGTGGTGATCGTGCCGAAGTTGGTCTGAGAAAAGTCCGCGTTCGGAGCGCCATACTGAGCGCGATTGAGAACGTTGAATGCATCGGCTCGAAAACGCACTTTCATGCGTTCGCCAAGGGAGACGTCCTTCGCTAATGCGATCTCCACCTCCGAAATCGCTGGAGCCCGGAAGGCGTTGTGGCCCAGATTACCGAACGTCCCGGACGCTGGCGTGGAAAACGCGGCCGGGTTGACCCATTCTTGCGGACTGGATCCGTCTGGCGGAGTGAGTGAGGCACCATACACATAATTCGGCCGTTCGTTCCCGCTGACTGCGTAGTCGCCCGGCACGGACCCATTCGAACGATCAATGGTGATATTGAAAGGAAGGCCGGTTTGAGACGTTCCGATTGCGCTCAGCGTCCAGCCGCCTAACACCGTCCGCACGATACCCGGAGAGCTCAGATAGTGCCTGCCCGCTCCGAACGGCAACTGGTAGACGGCGGAGAAATTAAATAACTGGCGAACGTCATCGTCGCTGCTCCCCTTATCGCACGATCTGCAGAAGGAATCCTGCGGTGTGTCGGATTCCCCACCGCCAATGCTCCCGTCGTTGATCGAATGAGACCACATGTAATTCGCCGAGAGGAGCAGGCCATTCTGAAAGGCTCTCCGAGCGTTTAGTTGGAATGCGTGGAAGGTGCTGTTTCCAACGTCGCCGCGCCACGAGACCGGACCGAATGCCGGGTACGGCGCAACGCCTGTCTGTGGATTTGCCAGGTTCGTGTAAGTAGTGGTCAGGACATCCGTTCCTTTGTTTCCGAGGTAGCTGACGGTTCCGAGGATTTTGAACGGTAGCTTTCGCTGAACCGACGCGGTCCATGATGCAACGTAATCGTCTTTCCGGTTGCGATCCAGATCGCGCGGGGAAACGACGCCCAGCCCCCCGGCTTCAGCGTACTGAAGGAATGGAGTCAAAGGAAAGGAAAGCGTCGGAAACGAAGTGTCGCTAAAGGAGTAGCGATCGACGGTATTCGAGATCGGAAGGTTCTGATCGTCTTCCTGGCCATCCGTGTGGTAAATGCCGGCTCCCGCGCGCAGAACCGTATCGCCATGTGCCCATGCGATGCCAAGACGAGGGTCGAAATCGTCGTATCGGGGATGAAAGAAGGCATCGGTACGCGGGCAATACCCTCCGCAGGTGCCGAAATCGAACGGGATGTCATCGTCACCTAACGCATGCAGAGCGTTGAAAACGTTGTAGCGGATTCCGGCTGTGATAGTCAGATTGGGAGTCGCTTTCCATTCGTCCTGCACATACCCCCAGTACTGAGTCTTGCGCTGCCGTACCAGAGGCAGAATCGCAGTGTAGGAGGCGGAGCCCATGCTGTTGTCCAGGAAATTGGTGGTCGAGGTGTAGGCCAATGTACCGCTTTGCGACGTACCCTGGTTGAGCATAATCCATCGTGTTTCAAATCCGAACTTGATAATATGTCTGCCCTTTGCCCAGAAAAGGTCGTCTATGAGATCGAAGGTTTTCGACGGGTAGTCAGTTGTCGAGGATCCGGTCAAAGAGCTGAAACCGGATACGGCGACTCCGAACGGAACCGGCGAAAGGTTCGCCGTGTGGTAGATCGTCTGATTTACTCCGAATCTTACCTCGTCGATAAGAGACGGGCTAAACACATGCGAAAGCTCGGCGACTCCGTTGTTGAATTTGGTATCGTACAGTGTTTTGACTCTAAGTTGGCCGCTGGGAATCGACTCGACTGCCTCATCCGCATTAAAACGGAAAAATGCCGTTGTGCGATCGGAAAAATAATGGTCGAGCCGGATCATCCCCGAATCTTCGTTGTCAACTTGTCTGCCCGGTGCTTTGTACTGCCATACGCTGGCAGTGGATGTCGGCGACGTGCCAGCGGGATAAGCCTCCAGGATGGAAGTCAACACCGGCGAGGTGAGTGCCGCTTGTGCCGCAAAGGATGGGCTCGGTACCAGCCCAATCTGCGTTCCATCGAGTCTCTGGCGCAGACCCTCATAGTTGAGGTAGAAGAAGGTCTTGCCGCGCGCGATGGGCCCCCCAAGCGCGCCTCCGAACTGATTCAACAGAAACGGGTCGGGCGAGGCTGCGTCGAACGGCGAGCGCGCGTCGAGGGAATTATTCCGGAAATAATCGAAAATCTGCCCGTGAAAAGCGTTTGTACCGGAGGGCGAAACCACTGACACCTGGCCGCCCGCCGTACCGCTCTGAGTGTCCGCACCGAAATTCTGCGACTGCACCTGGAATTCGTCGATGGAATCGAGAGGAATGTTCAGGCGCATGTACTCCCGCTGCTCCTGGTTGTAGACAGCGGTCGCATCGACTCCGTCGAGCGTCAGATTGTTATCGTCCAATCCGTGCCCCGCGAAACGAATGGTTCTTTGATCGCCGGCGCCGTTATCGATGGCGCCCGGCGCCAGCGCGGTCAGCGTCGCCCAGTTCCTGCCATTGATCGGCAAATCGCTTACCTGCGCGCGCTCGATTGCGGCGCCGATTGTCGCATCCACTTTGTCGAGTTCTATCAGAGGTTCGGTCACGGTCGTCTGCTGTTTTTCGTGCGCCAGTTCCAGCCGGACGTTTAGCGTCCTGGTTTGCCCGACCAGCTGTTCCACGCGTTCCGCGGCAAAGGCCGAGAAACCGGTCTTTAGAAACTGGACCGAGTAAACGCCGGGCGGAAGGCCGGGCAGCTCATAAGTGCCCTGTGACGTTGTCAACGTCTCCCGCTGAAAGCCTGTGGCATTCTCGGTCGCGCGCACACGGGACTGAGGCACCCGATTGCCCTGCTGGTCGGTGACGGTCCCCGTGATGGCCGTGCGGTCCACCTGCGCTCGCAAGGCAATCTGACCCAGCGGCTGTAGAAGAAGGAACAGAAAAAAGGGTGCGACTTGACGGTAGCGTTTCATGAGTATTATCGAGTCTGCCATGTTTTTGCTAAGCAAAGATGAATAATTAGTTACAAGGCGCAATCCGTCCACGAACCAAAGCGCGCGTTCCGCCCCGACAAAAAAACCGTGCCACAGCTTCGGCTGTGGCACGGTGTAAGGCCGGTCAAAGGTGCGCCTACAGACTACCGGCCGGCGTCGGGTTGGTCTTGGGACGCGGATTGAAATCCGCCGGTATGTTGTTGGGTAAGCCCAACTGGCGGTCCGTGGTGAGGATACCCAGGTCCGAACAGCCGAGGCCAGTGACTTGCGGGATCCTCGTTACGTAGCTCGGGGCCACTATGGCGTAGTCCGGCGCCAATGGGACGGATAGCCCCATCAAGCGGGAAACGCTGAATGCGTCGGTTAAGTTGGACACTCCGGGTGTGAGCGCATCCTGCGGCCCGAGGTCCTCCTGACCGAGTAGGGCGAGGCCCAGATAGCGGCCCAGCAATTCGTCGGGCAATGTTGCCAGCGGCGGAAGACCGAACACGGTGTCGACGAACTTTACTACCGATGCCTGGCTGCCCTGATCGTGGGAGATATAACCGAGCTTAGCGTAGGGAGAAATCACCATCAGCGGCACGCGTGGTCCAAAACTGAGCGCCGTCTTGTCGGGCCCAAAGTTGACGATCGGCGGCTGGACATGATCATAATCGCCCTCGGAATCATCCCAGGTGATAATGATGGCGCTCTGCGCCCAATAAGGACTGTTGGCGATGGCGTTGACGGTGGTGGCCACCATGGCTTCGCTGATCTGCGCGTCGGAATAGGCGGGATGGTCGTCGTCGCCAAGGAAGTTCTTCTGCACGGTTGCATCGGGATCGGCCGGGGTAATGCCCATGGTGTTGGTATAGCCGCCCTTCACGTAGAACACGCCGCCGGATTTCGGCAGGCTGCTATTCTGAATGGCCGCGTAGAAATCGCCCAGGCCGTGCAGTTCCCCCCGAAGGGCGGGAGTGTTCGCGATATAGCCAAAGTACTGCGGACCGTTGTGATGGGTGATATAGGATGCGTGAGATCCGTTCGCGGTCACCGGCCCGGCAGTGTCGGTGGACTCCTTGTCGAATCCCTCCTGGTACCAGCCGAAGGCGACTGCCGGTTGGGAAAACTTGCTGAGGAATGCCACGTCATCGGGAACGTCCACCAAGTCGGTGGCGGCGCTCAGGTCGGTCGCGGTAACAGCGCCCGCGGTGCTGAGCAGCATGGATAGCGGAAGCGTCGCAAACGTCAGATTCGACGCTACCGGGTACCCGGGATAATCGCCGGGGTTCACCGGGAGTGGACTGGCCGACTTGTCCGAAGGCGATCCCCAGAACGGATCGTCATCGACCACCAGCGGCACAGTGGCCGTTGTGTTGGTGGGGTGCAGGGCCCACTGCGTCTGGCCCGCTTGCGCCCCAATAATGCTGAGATTGCCCGGCGTGGATGGTCCGGTCATCGATTCGAAGATATTGTCATAGAAGGCGAACCGGTCGGCATATGCCCATAGCAACGGAATCGTGTCGCAATCCTCGTGAGCCATCGACAATTCGCCCATCTGCTTGGCCTCGAGCGACGGGTTGCCGGTTGGGCTATATTTCAGCTCCTCGATAGCCGCGAATTTGTCCATCTGAGCCACGCCACTCTGGACGTCCATCTTTGCGATGGTGAGGGTGTGGGAGTGATCAATGTCATCCGTGTCGGCGGCATACTGCGCCGGGCCGATCAGGAACGGCGAAATCGTGCTGGTGGTTCCGTCCGTATTCACGATCGTTTGCACAAAGCCCGGGGTGGCCGAAGCTGCCTGGCTGTACAACCCGTTAGCGCCGGGGAAAGTGCCAAAATAAGAATCGAACGAACGGTTTTCCTGATAGATCACAAATACGTATTTGATGTTCTGTTGAATCAGAGTCACGAGGTCCTCAGCGCTGACCACCGGTTCTGGCCGGAGCGCATCGCGGCGCAGGGCCTCCTCGGCCGCTTGCCGGTGCGCTTCGAGGAAGTGCGCCCGGCCTGCGTCCTTCCCGGGAACAGCAACTTCCTCCTGAGCCAATCCCGAGCTGAATGGCTGTAGGATCAACAGCATGGAAATCCCAATCGGCAACACTTGTAGCCTTTGACGTGCCATCTTCTGCTCCTGTTAACCGCAATTATTTAGGTACGGAACTGACAGGCTATCAGTCGCAAGTGTCGGAATATTGACACTCCGATGAGAAATAGGTTTCAGAAGCGGTCGAAGCTGTATGATCCGCTACCCTTTGGATTCGGAAGGGTCAAGCGGTTTTCCGTCACTGTGAAACTGCCCTCCAACTCCGGGCGGCCAGGGATTTCCAGCCGGATACTCTCGCTTTGCAGAGAATAGCGTCCATGATCTGTCCGCAAGGTAATGATCCAAACAACTTTCCCATCGGGAAAAAACAAAACGCGGGCGGGATATTTATTACCGTTCCACTCGCGCGTAGTGCTCCACTCACCGGTCAGCGGATTCTTGCTATCGGGAATCTTTCCGAGCCGGGCCAATTCGATGGACTTGCCCGCCGCCTCGTCCTCGATTCGCGCTCGATCCTGGCTCTCCCACTCTACTTCCTGCTTCTCCCGGCCGCCCTTGGATTGAAACAGGATCGTATCGGTTCCGACCATCTGGTATTTCCCTTCCGATACTGCAGCCGAGTACGAATCCAGTTGGTTATCGCCGCGGAACTCGAAGATGGCGCTTACACCGGAGGGTGAAACTTCGATGGAACGCCATCGGCCGATCAGTTTGTTATTCTGCTGCGACTGCCCGGTCGCTAGGGCAACCGAAATAGCAAACAAGATGAATGAGAGCGCCGCGTTAAGGCATTTATGCATAGCGCACTAGAGTTGCAGTATAGCGAACGAACATTGCGCTGAGGTTACGATTCAAATGCGGTTTGACGAAAAGCCGCGGCATGGTCCGCATCCGACTGTAATGTTAGGTTTCAGCCCCGGAGATCATCCCGTCAGCTCCAGGATTGCGTCCAGCCGACACTGTCCGCCCGTGGGCAGCTGATTGCCAGAATCGTATATGCGGAGTACAGCGCACTCCTATTGACAAGATTTTCACCTCTTAAACTCAACAGCTTCAGCACGCGGCCGAATGGCAGGGGAATTGCTTCATCTCACCTGAAACCGACCATCATGCTGACATCCCTCCACTACGCCCTGAGGGTGCTGCGCAAAGATCCGGGTTTCACCGCCGTCGCGATTTGCTCGCTGGCCCTTGGCATCGACGCAACCTCGGCCATGTTCACTTTCGCCGATGCGGTCCTGCTGCCCACGTTCGCTCGGGCGGCGACTGCTTGAGGTGTCGGCCAACGCTGCCGTGACTTGGCAGGGCAGGCGGAAGGGAGGCGTTCGATGCTACGGGTTGATTGGATACCCGCGCTCGCCACCCTCTGGCTTGAAGCACGCGACGTCCACACCTGGACAGGGCCCAGGAACGATCAACCCCGCTACAGTACCAGTTCGCTCTGCCCGTTACCGCGAGCTTCGCGGAACGCCGTGGCAGGCGCCTGGCGTAGGAATTCAAGTTGCTGAACTGGTTTTTGATGCGCAAGGGAGTGCTGATCACCGGGGACGGCGCCGGCTCGCTCGGCGCCGACCTGAAGTGCTTGCCGCGTGTGCTGGCGGCATTCTTCCTGGCCCCAGGCGTGGCGCTGTGCCGCGCCGTCCGCGGGAGAGCGTGATGAGCATCAAAACAATTCACCTGACCAACCAATTCATCTGCAGGGGGGGGACGAGTCATGAATTCCGAGCCTGATACTGTCCGCTTGCGGACACTCGGACGCCAGAATCGTGATGGCATTCACGCCGCATTGTTACAAACAAATTACAAAAGGGATCGGTGACCGGTGAGAGGCCTGATCTGGTCCAAGTTCGTGCCTTGTTACAATGGGTTCTCTGATGGTTGCGCACTTTCGCCCAATCCGCAAAGAGACCGTCATGTGCTCAGTCGCGGGTTGCCTGTGCGTTGCCGCGTTCGTGTTCACCGGCGACAGTGGATGCGCCGCCGGCGAGCGCTCCGTTGTCGCTGCATACTGCGATCATCACGCACAGGAAGCTGCCAAAGGACTGGGGCATCAATGGCCCATTTCGGAGCGTCAGCCGTAAGATCTGGCGACGTGATGGCCAGGTTCGTTATTTTTCGGATTCAATCTTGGTAGCGGCACGAGTGATATCCCATCTGTGACGGTAGGGACTGGGGAAACTGACGGAAACATCGGCAGTGTTCTGGCGCGCACCGATGGCGCTGATTCAATAGACTGTGTCCGTTAGTGTTACTACCGCAGTCACAAATCCGTGACCGGTTTTTAATCATGCGTAGATATTCTCTTGCGAAGATTTCTGGTGAGGTTAATCCATGCGCCAGGTTTTTTCGATCGCAGTGTTCTTTGTGTGTCTCTTGAGCGCCACGCTGCTGTTCGCTCAGTTTGAAACGGCTGAAGTGCTGGGCACGGTACGCGATCCTTCCGGGGCGGTGATTGCACGCGCAATGGTTACGCTGACCAACCAGGCGACCGGCGTGCAGTCCAAGGTTGTCACCGGCGAGAACGGCGATTTCGATTTCTTCAACGTGCAGGTGGGCCGTTACTCGCTCACCATCGAACATGCCGGATTCAGCAAATTCACGATCAACGATGTGACGGTCGACGTGGGCGCCCGGCAGCGCGTGGACGTTTCGATGAAGGTAGGCGCCGTGACGGATTCCGTCGAAGTTACCAGCGCCGCGGCCCCTCTGGAGACCGATTCCAGCGATCAGGGCCACGTGGTCAGCACTGCCGCGGTAACCGAACTCCCGCTCAACGGCCGCAATTACGCCGACCTGGCGCTGTTGAACGCCAATGCCGTCAAATCGCCGATTGCGGATTCCTTCTCCGCCACGGGCACACCGAGAGAGGGCGCGTTTAACGTGAACGGGATGCGCAGCACTTACAACAACTTTTTGCTGGATGGCCTGGATAACAACGCGTATGGAACCAGCAACCAGGGTTACTCGGCTCAGCTGGTTCAGCTCTCCCCGGACGCGCTGGCCGAGTTCAAAATCATCACCGGCAACTACAGCGCCGAATACGGGCGCGTGGGCGGCGCGGTGGTGAACGCGGTGATGAAGTCCGGAACCAACGAGCTGCACGGCTCCGCTTACGAGTTTTTGCGCAATACGGATCTCAATGCCATCGGCTTCACTTTCAGCCCGGCGGTCTTTCAGAAGCCCACGCTGCAACGCAACCAATTCGGCTTCACGGTGGGTGGCCCGATCGTCAAGAACAAGCTGTTTTACTTCGCCGATTACGAAGGATTTCGTCAGTTGCAACGGTATCTCAACTTCGATTCGATTCCCAACATGAACGATCGCAACGGGATTCTGCCGGTGTCGGTGTACGACCCGTTGAACAAGACCCTTTATCCGGCCGGCACGACGATTCCAATCTCGCAATTGAATCCGTTCGCCGCGACGGTCTTAAGCCAGTTGCCGGTTCCCAATGGCTCCGGACGCTCCAACAATGACGAGGCGCTGCTGCTGATCCGCGATTACGGCGACAAGTTCGACGCCAAGATCGACGGCCAGATCAACGATCGCATGACCGCTTTCATCCGCTTCAGCCAGCGCAAAGACCTGCAGTACTACGCCCCCGACCTCACCGGACCGTCCGGCGGGGATGGCAACGGTTACATTCACGTGGTAGATCAGAACGCGTCGCTCGGCTACACCTGGACCGTGACGCCAACCTCTCTCCTCCAGGCCCGGCTGGGTTTCTCGCATTTGCTGGGCGGCAAAACGCCGCCGTATGTCGGCGGTCAAAGCATGAACGCGCTTTATGGCGGCTTTGAAGGCTTGCCGACGACCTCCAATCTGACCGGCGGGCTCAACACCCAGACCATCACCGGTCTCACCGCCCTGGGCCGCCAAACCAGCAATCCGCAGTTCCAAAACCCTACTTCCTGGGATCCGGAGCTGAATTATTCCAGGACATGGGGCCGGAATTCTCTCAAAGCCGGTTACCAGTTCCTGCTGGTTCACACCGAGATTCTGGACACCAACCCGCTCTATGGCCAGGACACGTATAGCGGAGCGTTCAGCAAGCCCACCTGCGCGGAATTGGGCCAGGCCGCCGGTTGCACAGTGCCGAGCGACTCGACCAGCTACAGCCTGGCGGATTTCATGTTCGGCCTTCCCAACCAGATCAACCTCGGGAGCTATGCGGTCATCAATCTGCGGCAGTACGTGCACTCCCTGTACTTGCAGGACGACTATCGGGTGGGCGCGAAGCTGACGCTAAACGTCGGGCTGCGGTGGGAGTTCGCGTCGCCGCTGTATGAGCGCGACAACCACTACTCGAATTTCGACCCCACCACCGACAGCATGATCCAAGCCACTAGCGGAAGCCTGTATGACCGCTCCCTGGTACATCCCGATTACAAAGACTACGGGCCGCGCGTTGGCCTGGCATACAGTCTCGACCCCCAAACGGTGATTCGCAGCGGCTATGGGATCAGCTATACGTTTTTCAACCGGGTGGGAAGCGCCGAGGAGGGTATCAACGCTCCGCAGGCCCTGTTCGGTGTCCTCAGCCAGACGATCCCCTCGGGCGGCGCGGTGCCGTCGACCTTCCTCACCACACAGAACAGCTTTACGAGCAACATTGCCAGTCCCGCGGCCTTCAATCCGGCCAATTCAAACGTGGTCTACACTCCGCCGGACAGCAGATGGCCATACGTACAGAACTGGTTCCTCTCGGTGCAGCGGCAACTTCCCAAGGACACGGTTTTCACGCTGACCTACAACGGAAACCACAGCCTGCGGTTGCCGATCATCGGCGATTACAATGAGGCGGCTCCGTATAACCCGAGCGCTCCGTTGACGTACACTGCCCGCGTGCCGATACCGACTTTCGGGCCGATCACGTGGCTCGACCCGGCGGGTGACAACCATTACAACGGTCTTTCGGCCAACGTGGAGCACCGTTTCACGAAGGACTTGTACCTCCAGAACTCGTTCACCTGGGGGAGTGCGATAGGGGATTCCGAGCAGGCGCTGGAGTATTACGCGGGTTATTTTCAAGCCAACCCGCAAAATATTCACGACCTGGCCGCGGAAGTGGGACCCTCCAGCTTTGACGTGAAACTGAATAACGTCTCGACGGTCATCTACCAGCTTCCCTTCGGCAAGAGCCGCAAGTACTTGTCCGGCGCGAATTCCGTGGTAGATGCGGTTCTGGGTGGATGGGAGCTCACCAGCATCAACACGGCCCGCACGGGCACGCCGATCGATGTGGTCTACAGCGCTTCGGGCAACAACATTGTCAGCTCCCTTTCCAACGATTATCGCGGTCAGCCGTTTCTGCGCCCCAATATAACCGGCAATGCCGTCAGCCAGAGCCGCTCCGCCATGCTGAACGACTATTTCGACGGCTACACATTCAGCACTCCGTCCGCCAGCTCGCCATTCGGCGATGTCGGGCGCAATTCGTTCCGCGCTCCAAACTTCGACCAGTGGGACTGCTCGATCGACAAGAACTTCCGAATTCGCGAAAGGGCCCGGCTGCAATTCCGAGCGGAGTTCTTCAACGTTCTGAACCACACGAATTTCGGGATACCGGACACGAAAACCACCGACGCCGCCTTTGGCACCATCCGCGCGACTTTCCCGTCGCGGCAGGGCCAGTTCGCGCTGAAGCTAATATTCTAAGCGGCGCAGGGCACGGCGCGCATATCCGGTATCTCGGCGCATCGGGTATCAGCCCAACTCATACCTGCGGCAGGCATTCGGAGCGGAATTGCGAATAGAGAGTTCGGATTGGCGCCGGGCTAATTGCAGCGGCAAGTGCGACGCTCGCCGCGGGGCGGAGGAGGCCATTGGCGCCTGTCCGGCGATGAGAAAGACCGCCTCCGCCGCTACTTTTCACCGGATGTTTATTCGTTTGAAACCAAGCTGCGTCAGGCTGGAAACGCAACCAGAAGAATCGCAGCCAAGCATGCGCACCCAGACCAGCAACGAACTGCCTACCTTTTCGGGCCTGCTCCAGGAGCCCTTCCGTCGCTTCCTCGATCCGATGGAACCCGCCATCGAGCGATTCTTCGGCATGGACCGGCTGCGTGAAACGCTGGAAGCCATGCGCGCCATGCCCAAAGGTGGGAACGCGGCTGGCCGACTGCTGGAGACCCTTGGCATCACCTGGGAAGCCGGGCCCGAGGAACTCGGGAGGATTCCGCGCTCCGGCCCGCTGCTGGTGGTGGCGAACCATCCTTTCGGCCTGCTCGATGCGGCGATCCTGGCCAACGCGTTGCCGGCGGTACGCCCGGACGTTCGCATCCTCGCCAATTCCCTGCTGGCCGGTGTTGTGGAGTTGCGCCAATGGTGCATCTTCGTGAATCCGTTCGGCGCCAGACACGCGGTGGGAGAAAATGCGCGCGCGTTGCTCGAAGCGGCTGCGTGGTTGCGCTCCGGAGGCGCGCTGGTGGTGTTTCCGGCGGGCGAGGTGGCGCACTTTGATTTGAGGACCGGCACGCTGGCCGACCCCAACTGGAATCCCGCCTTGGCGCGCATCGCGCAAAGGGCGGGCGCCGCCGCGGTGCCAATTTTCTTTGAAGGCGCTAACAGCGTCGGGTTTCAACTCGCCGGCATGATCCATCCCGGGTTGCGCACCGCCAATCTGCCGCGCGAGCTGTTGAACAAGCGCGGCCGCCGCATCCGCATACGCATCGGCCGTCCCGTGACGGTCGCCATGCTCCAATCGTTCGCGAGCGCGCAAGAAGCGATCGAGTATTTACGATGCCGGACTTACCTGTTGGATGACGCTGCAACGGTGGCCGTCCCCGAACGCCGGTTGCCCTTGCGGCTGCTTCCAGCGAAGCACCAGACGCCAGTCGCAGCCGCTCGCGCGACGGACCGTCTGGCCGCGGAAATCGCCGCTCTCCCGCCCGCGAGCAGGCTGTGCGACAACGGTGAATTTGCGGTCTACTTGGCGAATGAGTCCGCCTTCCCCGGCGTGGTCGCCGAAGTCGGCCGCCTGCGCGAACTGGCATTCCGCCAGGTCGGCGAAGGCACCGGGCGCGCCGTCGACCTTGACCGCTTCGACCACCACTACCAGCACCTGGTGCTCTGGCACGCGGGCCACTGCCAGGTGGCGGGCGCGTATCGCCTCGGCCCCACCCCCGACATTCTGCCCGTCCACGGCGCGCGTGGCCTCTATACCAGCACGCTGTTCCGCTTCCGCGAAGATCTGTTCGACCGCATCGGCCCCGCCATCGAGCTCGGCCGTTCCTTCGTCCGTCCGGAATATCAAAAACAGGTCGCGCCGCTGTTGCTGTTGTGGAAAGGCATCGCGCGCTACGTGGCAACGCGCCCCGAGTGCGCCGTGCTCTTCGGCGGCGTCAGTATCAGCAATCGATACCACGCCGTCTCGCGCCACCTGATGGTCCGCTTCCTGGAAGCCCACCGCGCCGGCGAACTGGCCGGACTGGTGACGCCGCGCAGCCCCTATCGATTCCCCCAGCGGCAGTTTCGCCACACCGGCATGGTCAGCCACGTTCCAGCGAATCTGGAACAGCTCTCCGGCCTGGTGGCGGATTTGGAACGCGACGGCAAAGGTATGCCCATCCTCCTCCGGCAGTACCTCAAGACCGGTGGCAAGCTGCTGGCCTTCAACGTGGACCGCGGTTTTTCCCACGTGCTGGACGCGCTCATCATGGTGGACCTGCGCTCAGCTCCCACGCCCGTTCTGGAACGCTACTTCGGCAAGCGGGAAGCCGCCGCGTTCCTCGAATGGCACCGGGAGCGCGATCGATAGTCGAATCCGCCGCGCGTGGCAAGGCCACTCACGTCCTGCGGGGTTGGCCTTGCTCTCTTACATGATCCGGCGGAACAGCGCGAACAATCCCGCCGCCAGCGCGATGGACGCAGGCAACGTCAGTATTCAGGCCATCGCCAGCGAGCGGACGGTGCTCCATTGCAGCCCGGAATGGTTGGCCGCCATGGTGCCGGGCACGCCCGAGGACAGCACGTGCGTGGTGCTCACCGGCAAGCCCATGTAATCGGCCGCGCCGATGGTGACCATGGCGGTGATTTCGGCGGCCTCGCCCTGCGCGTAAGTCAGGTGCTGCTTGCCGATCTTTTCCCCCACCGTGACCACGATGCGCTTCCAGCCCACCATGGTGCCGAGACCGAGCGCCATGGCCACCGCGACCTGTAAATAGCCGCTTCGTTGCCCAGATCGCCGATCGTCTGCTGCAAGGCCAGCATGGTGGAAGGGGTGAATTCGAGCGTGCGGATGAAATCGGTAACCGTGGCGCGCGGGTCGGTAAACACTTTGGGAACAGTATATAGCCGCACGTAGGCGAAGGGAATCCCGAGTGGCCGCTCCTCCGCCTGATCTCCGGGGCTAACACGTGAGCGCAACTAAATCGATCTGGTGGGCCCAGGGGTTTACTGATTCTTGTCGAACTGGGTATGCACTTGACTCAGGTAGCCACCATAGGTTGGGGCTACGACTGCCGGTCGCCCACTTCCGAAATGTGCGCAGGGAGCGTGTATGTCCATCGGGCGCCGCCCGACGGCTTGGCGCCCGGAAAACCGTCACCGTCGGCCTAATCGGCCGCCGAACGCCTCCCACACACACGGCCGGCGCGGTCCCTGGACATTGTTGCGAGCCTCGGTCCGCCGGCAACCACCAGATCTTGGGGCTGCCTGAGTCAAGTGCATACCCAGTCTTGTCGATAACAATCGCACCAGCAATCTGGTCTTACGGACCCCAAACGCGTTCGAGGACCTTTGCGCGTGGCCGCGAGGGGAGACCGCCCGCTCCTCGATGGGGACTGCGGGCCATCCATAAGGCCGATGCAGGGCCGCGACAGACCACGCCAGCCACCCGTAGCGCCTTGAACGCCTTGGTGCCGAACTGAACTGTACTGAAAACGTACCTACTTAGACTGAACTGAACCGAACTCAACTGGCGATATACGCGTTCGATTCCCGTTAGCGCTACCATGTTTTCATAGAGTTACAGGCGCCGACAGACCACGACAGACCACCAAAGTGGCGCCGCGAAATTCCTACCGACCACCAAACCCGTATTTGATTTGGTTATTCAGCGATACGTTTGGCCCCGTGGCGCACAGACGACCAGGGCGCCGGGGCGACGAACATCTGGCGTGTTGTCGCGGTGTGCCGTGACAGTTATACATACGCGCGCTTAAGGAACGGGCGCAAATGGCCCGACGAGTCAGGCACACGCCCCGCACACATCAGCATTTGCCAAGAACGAGCTGCAACAAAAACAGGAGAGCAGGCGGCTGACCACCAGTCAGTCTACCAGCGGTGCAGTTCCGCCCCGATGACGCATCATTCTGCGGCTGGCAGGGAACAGCGGGTGCTCTCCGTTTGAAAGGGACGAGGCGCGGTCTGTCAGTCGGAGTCGGCTCACGGGTTGACGTGGCGAAATCCGCAGTACTTCATATCACCTCACGAAACGACGAGAACGTCATCCTGAATCGATTCGCATTGAGGATCGTCTTGGCAGCGTCAGCTTCTTCCACGCTTAGTATGCCAGCGCGAATCCAAAGGACGTACAATCCAGGAGTGTTCAGGATGCGGCCGTCGCCCAGTCGACTGCGAGCTTCGCGAAGGAATACGCGCTTCTCATCACAGGCGACAAGCCAGCCTCTGCTTGAGGCGAGGGCGAGGCAAGCCGCTTCGCCGGAGCCGAGGATCTGGGACAACTCGGCGAAAACCGTCAACTCATCCGGTGAGGCAATCGACTCTTGTCTTAAGGATCCATTCGCAATTGCCGCTTCAAGGGTTCGGAGTTGCTCTGGTTCCGTGACTTCGGCAACAACCTCATCTGGCACCACGAAACGTAATCCTCCCACCTTGCCCAGCAAGGCGAGGTGGCTAGTATGACTCAGGTTGATGAGGATACTGGTGTCGGTGATGACGATCGAAGTAGTGCCAGTTGGATTCACGGCTAAACTGAGGGAACGAGCACCTCTGCAGGTTCATCATGAACCAATCCGAGACTCTGAACAACCTGCTCGATTTCGGTCGCACCCACACCTAGTTTGCTCGCGATCTCAATCAACTTCCGTCGGCTGATCTTCTCCCGCCGGTACGCTTCCAAGGCCAGAACAAGGTATCGCCGATAGAATGCGCTGATGTTTTCGTCTTCCGAGACCTCGGATAGACCCAACAGGTCGGCCAATTGCTTGGTCATTCCGTCACTATCCATCTGCTTCATTTCTCCGAATTGCTTGTCCGTGATCAACCGGAGGTTCATTAGCCGGTAGAGAGCTGAGAGTACGCTCACGCCAAAGTGATGCGAAAGCTTGACCACGTCGTAAATCTGCAAATCCTGACTTCCACCCGCGGTGCGGCTGTCGATGGGGACAACTCCGCTTTCGTCGAAAACATCAGCATGAAGGCGACTTGCGCTGCCTTTTCCGAGCGTCGCCACGAGCTGGCGGACGCCATCCTCCGGCATGAGGAAATTTGCTGCGAAGACGTTCGCACGCACTTCAAACAAATCGCTCCGCTCTGATTCTCGGCTCACGTGTCCCATCTGAGCCCGATCCAGCAAGAGATGTGCGTATTCGTGGCACCATGAAAACCTCTGTCTTACGGCCGGATGGTCGCGATTCACTACGACAAACAACCCAACAGTTGGATCGCTGAGCATGAGCCCAGAAACCCCCGACGGCATAGCGATTAGCCCGGTGCGAATACCTTGTGCTTCCAACAAGGCTGGCAAATCTCCGAGGGGGCCTGAACCCAGCCCAAGCCTTCTTCGCTCCTCCAAGGCGGTTTGAGTGCCACTCTGAATCGCATCCCACTTCGATCCAAGAGGGACGGAGGGATAGGCCGCCACACTCCCAGTACTCCGGCTGATCCCGAGCAATATCTCAAGATCCCGGAGTTGATGTCCTAGGGCGATGCAATCGCGAAGTGCGGTTTTGACGCCATCGCCCGCGCCGTCTTCGGCCCGGAGCAGCACGGCGGTCAGCCCGTCTGCGCTGAAGCTCGGGGCGAGAAACTCTCGAATATCCCGTGCATATAGGTATGCGAGTTTCGCCAACTCCAAACCGGAGACAGACCGATTGCCAAGTTCGATCTGCGCGATAGTTGCGCGGGACACAGACATCTCCCGCGCCGTATCATCTTGCGTCAATCCGCAAGATTCTCTCGCCTCCTTGAGGCGGCGTCCTAGTTCCGCTTGATCAATCGACATTGGAGTGACCCTCTAGCTTATCAGCGGCAGGCAACGCGGCGTTCCGAAATCGAGCACGACGTGCGTTACATAACCCGCACCTAGGCCTGCCAGAAAACCAGTCAGCAAGCGGAGTGCCCATTCGGCCAATGCGTGCCACGCGATCGCCAAAGGATCGGTCGACAGCGATCGAGCTAAGTTGTGTTCATCGGCTAGCCGCCGCAACTGGTTCTGCCATCCATCAAGGCCTTGATTCCAGAAACTCGCTGCCGCAGCCACGGGAACGAAGCCATGGCCGAGCGACCGGTGGCCAGGATGTAAGGGCGGATCGAGGCGGTCGGGCAGTATCCCGCCCAGGTAGCCCCCGAGGGCACCTCCAAAAGTCTCCATAGTTCTTGTTAAGTCGCTCTGCTTATTGGCTTTGCAAAATGAATAGCCTGCTCCGGCGGGAGTGGAAGTTGCCACGTGAAACGCACGATTGGGCATAAGAGCCTCTGGGCAAAAATAACACAATCTGGCAAGAAATGGAAGATATGTTAAAATAGGAGTAGGAGATTTACCTTAGAGTGCTACTTGTTGAACCCCAAACTCACACCGCTCTCCCCTCGAACCGTGCCGAGTGGCTGGATCGCCATCTGGCGCGGGTTTGCATTCTGTCGGAGCTGACGCCGACCCAATTTCGGAAGGCCGAGGAAAAATATCAGGCTGTCGGCGATTGGCTCGCCACCGACGGTAGCTCCTTGGCAGTTTTCGCTCCTGAAGTTTATTCGCAGGGGTCGATGCTGCTCGGCACTACCGTGCGGCCGTACGGGCAAAGCGAATACGACCTTGACCTCGTCTGCCAACTCCACTGGTGCGCTCAACAGCCGCCTCTCACGATCTATGACTGGGTGCATGAACGGATTGCGGCCAATGAGATCTATCGGGAAATGCTGGAGAAGCTGAAGCGCTGCCTGCGGTTGAACTACGCCGGCTCTTTCCATCTGGACATTTTGCCCGCCTGCCCGAATGACCGGATCGGGAACGGCTCTATTATCGTGCCCGACCGCAAGCTCGAATGCTGGAAACATAGCAATCCGAAGGGATTCGCGAAGTGGTTCCTCGATCGGTGCCAACTACGGGACGAGTTGGCGGAGCGCATGCTGAAAGCCTCGGTTGAGCCCCTGCCTTCGGCGGTGCCCTCGCAGTACAAATTTCCGCTGCAGCGAATCGTGCAACTGATGAAGCGCCACCGGGACATCTACTTCAGTGGCGGCCGGGACATCGCCCGCTCCGTCATTCTCACCACATTAGCGGGTCGCTTTTATAAGGGCCAGCGATCGTTGAGCCTCGCCCTTGAGGGCGTGTTGGATGGAATTCACTTTGCGCTGGAAGCCAATCCAACCGTGCCCAGGGTCGAAAACCCGACTCATCCCGGCGAGAACTTCGCGGACACTTGGGATCAGGCAAAGTATGAGCAATTCAAGTCGTACATCCGCAATTTCCGGACGGGACTGAAGGCATTGCTGAATCCAAGCCTGACCGAGCAGCGCATGGGCCTGGAGAAGTCGACGGAGCGACTTGGGCACCTCTTCGGCAGTGACCGGGTCAAGGAAGTAATCCGCATCGAGGCGAACGAATTGAATGAACGGCGGAACAGCGGCAAACTCGGCATCGCCGCAGGTGGCGTTCTTACGGCGCGCTCTCAAGCTGGATCGGCCGCAGTGCCCCGGAATCAGTTTTTTGGTCGATGAATAGAATCAAGACAATTGGCATTCGGGACCAAGCTGCATGGGTTCGTACTCGCAATCCCGGATTTCGCTGCGACGTGACCGGCGGTCTCTTGACCTGCCGCGGTCTTCTTCAGCCGGGTCCGATGAACGCGACCTACGATGTCGTTATCGAGTACCGTGTTGGAACGTGGCCGAAGGTCTATGTGCCGGGCGATCAATTGCGACCACTCGAACCAGGCGGCAAGATTCCGCATACCTACGCCCCTGCCGAACCTTGCGTTTTCTATCCAAGTCGGTCCTCATGGCGTTCGGACATGAAGCTGTCGCACACGATCATTCCTTGGCTGTCGCTCTGGCTGACGTTCTATGAAATGTGGCGGGCCACTGGCGAATGGCACGGCGGCGGCATCTCGCACGGCGCCGTCAAGGAACTTGAGCCGGCAGCGTGACGCCCGGCCTTATGGCAGATCGAAAGCGTGCACGAAGCCACCCAGCAATTGGTTCTGATCGTAGATCTGCATCTTCAGGTCCGCCTTCGGCATGATAATGCGCCCAAAGTCTACCGCGAGCGCCACGGGCATTGCGGGAAAAACGTGTAGCGTCGCCTGTTCTCCATGTGTTGCCTTGATTCGATCCAGCAGCTGCCGAACCTTCTCGCGGAAAAGGCGCCCCTGGCCTCGGCTCTTCAGGAAGTCATTGTTCGGTGTTGGTAGCGACATCTTCCAGATGCTCGCACCCGGCACAACCGCATGAACGCGCTCATCGTTGATCGTCGCGCTCAAGGCGAACACCAACGCCGGTGGTCCGTCCGCAGTGCCCGGTTCCAAAACTTGGTACTCGAAGCCCTCCGGATCTGGCTGCCAACGCCAGTCGGGAGGTTCTCGGTGCAACTGAAACACCTCCGCCGCCGCAATATCGCACAGCAAATGCCCCAGGAGCATCAACAGTGGCTGGGGCGCCAACCCGAAGATCGATAAGTGATGCACCTCGCCTTGCGCCAGACGCGGCTTGACCTGGAGCGATACTTGACTCTTCAGTTGGGTTGCTTCAGCCTGCCAGTAGGTGCCGTTTCGGTCCTGAAGCGAGCTGTTGAGCATCCCGAGTGCGATCGGGCGCGAATCAGCGGGGTAGCGCTCCGGCAACATCGCCTGCGCGGCCTTCATCAAGGAAAGCGGAGCACTGTGGGCCCCAATATTGGCACCGTACAGCACCACATGGCTTTGCTTATCCGGCCCAAAAGCGGTGACGAGTTCGATTCTTTGCTCGTGGCGTTCCTTCATCGATCGAAGGAGGTCAACAGGATGACCGGCGACATCGGAGATATCGATCATGCGGTGGTGGACGTCGCAAAGCAGCATGAGGTTCGATATTTCGGCCTTCAACTGCTCCGACAAGAACGTGTCGCCACGAGGGCCAGTCGGCTTGTCGGCGATGATGTGCGCAATGTAGGCCGAATTGAATTCCGCTTGGGTGAGGGCATCGATCCAAAGCGGCTGGTTGCAGCCGTCGTACTGGCAGCGGCCGGCAGCCTTCCCCCAGAGGCGTATCTTGACGGTCTCAGAAACGCAGGTGATCGACATCGCTATTTCACCCGCAGGTCCGCTGCGATCAGCGCGAACTCGTCGAGCGCCGCCTGAAGGTCTTCGACAATCTCGGCTGCCAGCACGTCGGGGTCGGGCAATGATGCGGAATCCTCAAGGCAGCCCGCAGCCGCCAAAGCGCTGTCGATGTTCCGCCGAGCGTGCTGTTCGGGCTTCTCAGGCATGGATTTAAGTAATTCTTTGATTCTATTACGCTTGCGGTGGCGAGGACAATCGCTCTTCGGGAACAGATGTCCAACCGGTCCGGTTCAGGCCCTGACCGCATTTCGTGCCATAAAGGCACTTCCGGTGAGCAGCGGCACACGAATGGCACACTGCGCGACGCTACTCGACTGACTTGTTGGGGTTTAGAAAGGTGAAGGCTGATCGGGCTTCAGCCACCAGTGGCGTCACCGCGTTTCCGAGCGGGCCGTGGTCGTGACGACAAGGCTCATCTCCCTTCCGGTCCTGGTCGCCCGAGTGCGCGCGCCACCCACTATCGCGACTCTGGGTGGCGCGCGCATGAAATCAAGCTCCAGGTGTCAATATTTTGGCCAATGCATGCCTGAATAAGAGGGCCTAGCGTGAGCCTGCGTCTCTGCGCCAGCAAGGCGTCCATCTCGGCGGCTGTGGCTTGTCCCGCCGAGCGTTTCGGGCTAATAATCTTCATAGCGAGAAAGCTGACCAGAACGTCCTCCAGATACTGTACATGCCAGATTGCGGCACCCACTCTGTGGTAGAAATCTTCAAGCTCGTCAGCATTCATTTGTCGCTGCATGGTCGTGTCACCTCTGCTCCCCCGACAGAGTTTTCGCGCCGCTGTTTCCCATACCGTGCTGATGTTGTTTCGTGTTGGGCGGAACCTGCGGCTTCCTGATGTGCATAATGAAGGACTCCGCCAGTGCGACGCTGTACCGTCGTGCGAGTTCCTCTTGCGACAACTTCTCCCTTGCGGCTGGGTCGGGCCATGTGAACATAAGCTGGAGTAGTCTTTCACGCGGGGTGTTCCTGCATGACTCATAGACGAAATCGAATGTGTCCAGAGCCTTGGTAATCGCTTTCCGAATCGGCCTCACCACGCCAAAATACGTGTCGGGTGAATCCGTGTATGCCGCTATATCGCCTGCCCCGAGTTCTTGTTGAACGATGACTGACTCTCCACTGGCGAGGTTAAAAGCATAAATTGCTTTCCGCTGCCTTATATCGACAATTGCGTCTACGACAACTCCAGTGACGACGTTCCCACGACCGTCGTGGAACGGGTGCACCTCGCCGATTCGCGGCCTGCTTGTCAGTTCAGCAGCGTGAAAGGCTTCTTCCGGCGTCTTGTCGTCAAACGTGCTCGGTATTTGTGCGTGCTTCTCCATCGCCTGCATGAGCCAATGAAGCTCAATGTGACGTTCGCGGGCTTCGACGAGCGTCAGCAGCGGCAGGGGAACGCGCGGGGCAAAGTCGTCAATCTTGAAGCCGCAGGCAAACATTACCTCCGGTTCAGCGGGCGCATCGAGATTATGGAGATGGGTGCGGTTCGTGACGAGGATATATGCGGGAGGGGCAGTGGCATTTGAGATGGTCAGGGTTTTTTCCGCATCGACAACGTCTGCGTCCACCAAGGGAACCCAGTCAGGAACGTTTTCGGCGGAGAAAGTTTGAGCGCGGTTGAGTTCGACGCAGATTATGCGCTCGTGAGCGAGGTCTTTGGCTAACGCTTTATAAATCTTTTCGCGAATCCTCGGCGGCGCCGACGTGATGCCCGCTCGCTTCGATTCCGATGTGACGGCTTTGGCCTCTACCGAAAATGTTCTGCCGGTCTCACGGTGCGTGGCGACGAATTCACAATGTGCCCTGGTGCTGTCGTCCTCTTCTTCCATCTCAATTTCAAAACGGCGACACGACCTCTGGCTCGTTGGTGGGCGAAGCGAACGTAACGACGGCATACAGCGGGGACGCGTACGACTCGAAGTCTGGAACAACTGAGACGTATGCCATCTCGGTGGACACGGCCTCGTTTTTTGCGGCCCAGTTGTTACCTAGTGGTGAGATTCAGGTAGGAAAGCTCAATTCAGCGGGCGAGTTGGAAGGGTGGGACTCCGTCCAGGTTGCTGGCACGGTCAATTTCTCTATGACTATCAGCCCCGTGCCTGGCGCGCCCCCGGCAGCCAGTATCCCGCTCTTGTTCATGCCACAACTCATCGTCCAGTGCGAAAACGAAACGGTGACCTCGGGACGGGAACACGGACACAACAGAGTGCGAAGCCGTCGCAACCGCGAGCATAACGGATGACACCTCGGGGGCCTCGCAGTCTCAGAGTCTCCCCGTTTCCGGTACGGGGAGCGCCGCTGTCTACCCCTCTTTGGCGATTAATGCTTCGGCCGGCGACACGCTTACGATAGAGTTGACCACCAGCATAGGCATGAAAGGCGGTTTCTGGGTTTGTGTGGTTCCTGGCAGTCCAGGCCAGTGGACCCCTTGCGGACCTACCATGAAGTCCAAGGCGTACGCCGATGTGGATCCGTTGATTGAATTTGATCAGCAAACGTTCAACCAACAAATGGGGGCCAACTCATACAACCTTTCTGACTATTACAGCTTTAGTCTCAGTTCAAATATCCCTGTTCAGACACCCGCGATCACCAACGAGAACGCCGCTAGCTTCGTTGTAGGACCGCTGGCGCCCGATTCGTTTGCCACGGTGTTCGGCGCGAATCTCGCCACTGTTACCCAGGCGATCCCGATTCCATATCCGACCACCTTCGGCGGAACGACTGTGGCATTCACGGACTCGCAAGGTGTGGCGTGGCAAGCGCCTCTGGAGTACGTCTCGCCGGGGCAGGTGAACTACATCGTTCCGGACGGCATGGCGTTGGGGCAGGCCACCGTGACCGTTGCTTCGGGCCAGGCCAGCTTCAGCGGAGCGGTTCCGATTGCGGCGATCGATCCGGGGATATTCATTTTCCAGGGAACGAATCTGGTGGCGGCCAATGTCGATGTGGTGAGCGGCGGCACCCAGACCTGCGAGAACGTTTACAGCGTCAATTCGAGCGGCGGCCTCGTGCCTGCGCCCATCGACGTGAGCCAGCCGAACACCGAGGTATACCTGATCATTTACGGCACGGGATTGCGCGGTCATAGTTCCGCGGCGAACAGCGTAACCGTCACTGCCGGGGGCACAAACCTGACTGTCGCCTACGCCGGCGCGCAGCCGCAGTATCCGGGGCTCGACCAGATCAACGTCCTGCTGCCGCCGAGCCTCGCGGGCGCGGGTGACGTGGTGATCCAGGTGACCGTGGATGGGCAGGCCGCCAATCCCGGCCACGTCACCATCCAGTAGGGAATGCGCACCGGCCTCGTGTGGGAAACCGGGTTTAAAGTTGGCAGGCGGTGGCGCCTGCCCCACCACGGGCTACGATGAGTATGTGGCCCCCGCACTGGTGCTCTCCGCCGGCGGCATGTATGCGGCCTGGGAAGTGGGCGTCTGGAAGGCGCTCCGCGAGCGCATCGCCATCGATCTGGTGGTAGGCGCTTCGGCTGGCGCGTGGAATGGATGGGCACTAAAATAGTCTTAGGCCTCAATCCAGTAGATCTTAGGCAGTTCGAGCGCTTGGTCAACCAAGTCGTCGTGCGTCTCGACACCGAAGCCGAATAGCAGGGCCAACAACTGCTCGCACCCGACTCGGGGAAACAGCCTGGTACGCCGCGTCCTCGACGAAAAAGAGGTTCGCCCCTTAACAGGGGAGCCTACGATGTCCTGGCGAAGCCTTTTAACCTAACGGAAGTGACACGTGTTCTCAGTTCAGCTTGGCTGCATTGGCAGCAGCGGTACTGTGCCCTCACGATGTCACAAAACCTAATGCCAACGGCAGCGGTAGCGTAGGACCACCTTTCGCCTAAGGTGTTTGCAACGTTAGCCGCCGAAAGATGCCGCGCCGCGGAAGCCTCACAAAAGGACCCATTGCGGGACGTGCAGCGCAGTCTGCCGTGCCTGCGGCAAGCTACCGATAACACCGGATATCGCTCCGCGTGAAACGGGCGCCATTCATACCTAGACGCCCATTCTAGGGTTCGCCGACAATACGGGTTTGTGTCGTCCCTAATCCCGCAGCAGTAAGAGCATGTTGTTCTCGCGCATATCCACAGAACTGCGCCGAGCGAGGTGGATACCCTGGGGACCGCCTTAAGATCAGTCCTATTGATAAAGGATCCACAAGGACATTGAAAGAGGACCTACAAGGATATTCTCTGGAGAATTGAATGCCCCGCGGCCGTAGATGTAAACAGGTGGGTACCAGAGCAGACGGCGCCAACTCGGCCGACTTCTACGCTGCAATGCCGCCGTCGACGCCGAGAATGATCTTGATGGGAAACTTTCGCCGCGCCCCGCGTGGCGGCGCGCGCTTAGAGGGCAGGCTTCGCGGGCGGCAGTTCCGACGCCGGTCCAGTGAGAGAATACTTCACCAACCCGCGGCGCACTTCCTCCATCGCAATGACGGTGAACTTTTTCGAGGATGTGGGCAGCATCGGCCGCGCGCCGCCCTGCAATTGCCGGGCCCGCTTGGCCGCCACGATGATGAAGCGGTACGTGCTTTGCTCCTCGTCGTCCGGAATGGTGCAGTGGGCGTTGTTCTTCGGGGCTATTTCCGCCATGATGTCGATACCTATTTAAATCTGAAATGATTCCAGTATGGGCCGGATCTGCTCTTCGATCCGGGTCCGCCGCAACGATCCAGAAGGCTGGCACGGTCACCGGCGCCAAGTCACTGCGGATGGACACACAAGGCGCTGCGGCCGCCACAGGGGTCGCTCTTAAGCGGTCCCTCCGATGGGAGCTTGCCATCGGAATAGGAAAAAACGGTGACCGCAAAGAGAGCACCAGTAGGGTTGAAGAAGCCATTGGAAAGCCACCTCCACGGCATTTCGAGCGCCTACACTTCTAAAATCGATGGATCTGCAATGCGGGCAGCGTGTGGAGAAGAGCCCTACAGTGGCGCGGATCATGATGCTATGTCAGCTTTCGCCGCGCTGGTTGCGGGAGGGCCGGCTTGATTTGGACGCGGCGTGGCGTAAAGGGGGCGGTGGTCGGCTCGCTGGCCGGCCACAGCGCGGCTCGCTTCGCGCGCCGCCGTCACTTGTTCCGGCGTTCTCAGGTCTGGCTCCGACAGCCGGACCCTTTCTTTGGCGCGCGAAACCTGGCGCTTGTGTCGCTTTAGTAATCTTTTGTTCATCCGTATCCTTACCCGGCCGCCGTGCAAAACACCTAGTTGTCCACCTCATCCACAAGGTACATCTGCAACTCAACCATATCCTGTAGGGCGTCCTGACCACCGACACTCATCCTGTTCTCTGGTGTGAACATTCGCTCTCCTTTTAGGCGGATTTGAAGGGAGGCAAATCGGAGCAGGCGAGACCAAGACGATTCGCAGTCGGATCAAAGACATCTATAGTATAGCAGTGATGGCGGTGGAGGTTTCGTTCATTTCCGACGTAGCCTGAACGAATCGAGGTCCGTTATCCGAACTCCCTCCCAATAAGGTTCTTGACCACCTTCGGCAAAGCCACCTTGAGACCTTCAAGCGTCAAAACACCTGTGCGCTTCACGACGGCTGTCTTGGCGTTTTTCCAAACGGTTTCGCTCCGGGCGGCATCAAGGAATTCGTGGCCGCTGTGCGTCAACCGCATGGGCCTCCAGCACACGCCAAGATCCATTGCTTCGATTAATCCTGCTTCGTGAAGAAGCATTACGTGATAGGAAATCTCCTTCGGGGATCGCCCTTCGACACCAATATCGTGGAAGGCGCCATCGAACGGTATTTCTTCGACTCTCAGCAAGATCTCCCGAACCAACTCCATGTCCCGCTTCATCTGGTTTGCAACTTTCCCGGCCGCTCAAGTCGCACGGCTTCGAGATGGATGGGGTGCTGGCGCGGGCGTGCCCTTCTGGAACGTAATCTCGATGCAAAAGTCGGCTTGCGTTCGATCTGTTCCCGGGGCAGCAGCGCAAGGAAAATCTTGGCCTCATCACCCGGACCCGCACGGACGCTCCATGAGGCTCTATTTGCGATTCTTGGGGCGAGGTTGTACCCACATCGGGTGAGTAAGGCCGCAACGAATTTTGGAAGTTGCCCATCGTCATCGGCAAAGAGAATCGTTTTGTCTGCGTTTGGGTTTTGGGGAACCATATCGTGCCCAATCCCTTTCTGGCGGAAAGCCATCTGCGGACTGAGCAACGATGCGGGCACCGAAAATCAAGTAGGCCGCTCGGTTCGTCTGGTTTAATGGGCCAATTTAAGCTACCACATCCTGACGTGCGCCAGTGCCGAACGCCGCCCAGCTCTTCGATTCTTCTTTCCGTGCCGTCATGCAGCAGGGCGGCTTTGTCGCTAAAGACGTGATCTTCGGTCATGAGGCCCACGATTTCTTCAGGGTTTTGGTAGCTGAGGGCGTTTACGAAGGCGTTGGCGGATAGCGGTTGACAGGAGTTCAATTATACTGCCGGGAGCGGCGCTGGGAACGAGTGACGATTTCGAAAACTATTGCGACATTTTCCATCTTCACTCTACAGAAGCTTCGCGTGCGCTTTGCAGCGTCGGGATCAGCTTGGCCGTAAAATAGGTTCCGATAATGAACCTTAACGGGCCTGCCGCCTAGTCGCTATTCGCAGGTTTGACCCTGTTAGGTCATGTCCAAAAGGTATGGCCTGGCCATCACGGCGCAGAAGCTTCGAGCAAGAATATGCCGTCAACGTTGCGGGGCGTCGGGGTCGACGCCGCAGGGTCTTTTCTTCTGGCGCCTTGCACGTGCTGCCCCGTGCGGCCCTGCCGCCCGTAACTCTATGAAAACTTGGTAGCGCTAACGGGAATCGAAAGCGTTGAGGGTTGTTTCAGTGGGTAGCATCCGATGCTAAACCGTTGATACTACGAACATCCAGTTCTTGAAATGCCATCCTGTTCTATCGTGTACCTGCATGGCGTGACATGGCCGTGACATGAGCCTGGAAGAAATCCGCCAGACCAAAGCCCGCGCCACTACTGCGAAACCGGAATCATAGCTCCGCTGGGCGAGCTGGCGCCGGCGTAGGTCGCAATCACCTGGTTGTCGCCGCTTGCCGCATTCGACGGCACCAGCACGTTGATCTGATACAGCCCTGGGCTGATCAGCCCGGCCCACTGCACATCGGCTGCGGTGCCGCCGATGGTGACCTGCGGCAGCGTGGGCAGCGGGCCGGTCTGCACGGCCGAGCCCGCCGTCAGCGTCGAGACCGGCAGGCCGAAGCCGTCGCCGAACAGCAGGATGGTCTCCCCCGGCGCGGCGGGCGTGAAGGTGTATCCCGGCACCGACATGGAGGCAGGCCCCAGATAGGTATAATTGGCGTGCAGCGCGGCAATATGGATGCCGTCGCTGAAGCGCAGGAACCCAGGTGCCGCCGCTTGCAGGTTTGCAGTAAACGCGGCGCTGGTGGCGCTCCCGTTGTTCACCTCGATGGCGACCGAACCGATGGTGGAATCGAGCGGCGTGAGCACGTTCACCTGCGCGGCGCTGACGAAGTATACATACGCCGGCTTGCCGTTGACAGTGACGCTCACGCCACCGAGCGAGGTCGGCATCTGGCCGGTGGCGAACGACGGGGCGCTGCTCCAGGTGAGGCCGGCGCCCACGCTGCCCGGCGCGAGGTCGGAGCCGTAGATTTCGATCCAGGCATTCTGCGCGATGTTGGCGCCTCCACCAGAGACGCCAGCGCCGGTGATGGTGGGTTGCGGAGATTGAACCACAAGCGTTACTGACACTGAAGCCGGGCTACCGGTCGCGCCCGCCGCAGTGACCAATACCGTGGCCGAGTAGGACCCCGCCGCCAGGGTTGCCGGATTCGCCGAGACGGAAAGCGTGGCCGGAGCCGTGCCCGACGCGGGAGAAAGCCCAACCCATGTGGCGCTGGCCGAGGCGATCCACGAAAGCGCCCCGCCGCCCGTGTTCGTGATCGAGATTCCTTGCGCGGCCGGAATCGTCCCACCCACCGTGTAGTTGAACGCGAGCGCTTGGGGCGAGATTGTCAGTACAGGCGGAGCCGGGGCCACCGTCAGTGTAACCGCGACCGATACAGGGCTGTTTGATACGCCAGTTGCCGAGATTTGGACGCTACTCGTGTACGTTCCCGCGCCCAGACCCGTAGGCGAAACGAGCACAGAAAGCGTTGAGGGCGCCGTGCCGGACGCCGATGCTACAGATAGCCAAGACGCGCTTGTGGTGGCGCTCCAATTGAGCGTCCCGCCGCCGCTGTTTGTGACCTGAATGGACTTCGCTGCCGGAATCGTCCCACCCACCGTGTAGTTGAACGCGAGCGCTTGGGGCGAGATTGTCAGTACAGGCGGAGCCGGGGCCACCGTCAGTGTAACCGCGACCGATACAGGGCTGTTTGATACGCCAGTTG